>Ga0172381_10000741_pt1 | contig 40112 bp, 23 predicted proteins | sample Leawel6488metaG_FD_119754 | JGI IMG/M metagenome (GOLD analysis project Ga0172381, IMG submission 119754) | Leachate microbial communities from a municipal landfill in Southern Ontario, Canada - Leachate well 64-88 metaG | ecosystem: Engineered > Solid waste > Landfill > Unclassified | place... | reverse complement strand
TTTTATTGTGGGGGTTTAAATAATAAATTTTTTTAGCCTGCCAGTGGGGAAGATTAAAGCCGTAACAGGCCACTTGGGCGCCAGGCTTTAATTCTTTAATCAATTTATTTTCTACTTCTGCCATGACCGTATCAATCAAAAAACAAACTACAACATCAGCATCGCTTAAATCAACCTCGTAAAAATTTTTAAATATAATTTTAGCCTGACTGTGATTTTGTAATATATTAATTCGAGCCAGTAAATAGGGATGAAGAGAAATTTCAAACCCAACGGCTTTAGCTCCGAACCGATTTGCCTCAATTAAAAATCTACCATCACCACAGCCCAGGTCATAAAATTTTTGATCTGGTTTCAAGTCAAGCAGATTGATGATTTTTTTGACGCGAATATTCGGCGTGGAAGCGTAGGGAACGTGGCAAATAATAATGGCGCCTAGGCTGGCTAGGGCCAGTAAGCCGATAATTATGCCAAAAATAAAAATAATAAAAATCAAACCAACTAAAATGATTTGAAAAAAAATCATGAAATTCCAATTCGTTTTTTTACTTCGTTTAAAGTTTTTTGAGCTACGATTTTGGCTTTTTTAGCGCCGGCGGCCAGAATTTTTTTGGCCTGTTGATCGGAGATTTGTTTTTTCCTTTTTCTAAAATCCGCGAAATAATTGGCAATATCCGCCGCTAGCTGATTTTTTAATTCAGAATATTTCAGTTGGCCAGCGGCCTGATCAGCCGACATTTTTTCAAAAATTTCCGGTTTAGAAAAAATTCTAATCAAATCCAATAAATTTTTGGCGCCCAGTGATTGTCCGTCGCCGGTATCGGTAACGGCTTTGGCTAGCTTTTGTCTGATTACTTCTGGCTCATCATCAATATATATACAGTGAGCATCACCTAAGGATTTTGACATTTTTTTATCCGGAGCCAATAGGCTCATAACTTTTGGTGTTTCGGTGAATAGCGGTTTAGGTTCGGGAAAGGTTTGGCCATATTTGTTATTAAAAAATCCCGCTACGTCCCTGGCCAATTCTACGTGTTGCGTTTGATCTTGACCAACCGGCACTTTGGTTGATTTATACATTAGAATATCGGCGGCCATCAAAATTGGATAAAAAAGCAAACCGGCATTTACTTTGTCATTTTCCCGATCGGTTGATTTGTCTTTATATTGAGTCATGCGAAATAAAAAGGAAACTGGTACGACATTTTGTAGAATAATAGCTAGTTCAGAATGTTGGGATAAATGCGATTGAGCAAAAATAACGCATTTTTTTGGATCCAGCCCGGCCGCCAAATAGTCCTTGGTTAAGTCTATGATTTGGTGGTATTTCTCCTGAGCTAAAAATGGCTCATTTAAAGAATGCAAGTCAGCAATAAAAAAATAACAATCATTGTCTTTTTGCAATTTCAAAAAATTGCTTAATGAACCTAAGTAATTGCCAATGTGGAGTTTTCCGGTCGGGCGAATACCCGACAAAATTGTGTCTTTCATATGTTTTAATTATAATATTTTGTCTTCCGCTTGTCCATGGTTTTTTGGCGGGTAGAATAATCTCTACCCGCCAAATTATTAATTTATTTCAGCTTGTCAGACAGAAAATCGGCATAAGCTGACATATCAAAATGACCATGGCCGCTCAAGGAAAATAAAATGGTTTTTTTCTCACCGGTTTCTCTGCATTTAATCGCTTCGTCAAAGACCGCTTTGATGGCGTGGGATGATTCCGGAGCGGGAACGATACCTTGGCTTTTGGTAAAAGCAACGGCGGCGGGAAATATTTCGCTTTGGCTGTATGATTTAGCCTCAATAATTTTGTCGTGATAAAGTTTGCTGACCAGGGGGGATGAACCATGATAGCGCAACCCGCCGGCATGAATTGATGGCGGCATAAAATTGTGACCCAAGGTATACATTTTCATCAGCGGAGTTAAACCGGCGGTATCTCCAAAATCGTATTCATATTTGCCTTCGGTTAATGTCGGACAGGATTTTGGTTCAACGGCTACAGCTCGTAACTGGGTTTTGCCATTTTTTAATTTATCTTCCAAAAATGGAAAGCTGATACCGGCAAAATTACTGCCGCCGCCATGACAACCAATAATAATATCTGGGTAGTCTCCGGCTTGAGCCATTTGTTTTTTGGCTTCCAGTCCGATAATAGTTTGATGCAGCATAACATGATTTAAAACCGAGCCTAAGGCGTAATTAGTGTCAGAATTTTGAGCGGCATCTTCAACCGCTTCAGAAATTGCTACCCCTAAACTGCCGGCACTATTTTTGTCTCGGGCTAATTCTTTTCTGCCCGATTTGGTTTTGTTTGAAGGTGAAGCAATACATTCAGCTCCAAATAAATTCATCATAACTTTACGATAGGGTTTGTTGTCGTAGCTGACTTTAACCATATAAACCGTACAATCAAGACCAAAGTGCTGACAGGCAAAACTTAAGGCCGATCCCCACTGGCCGGCGCCGGTTTCCGTGGCCAATCTTTTTATGCCGGCCATTCTATTGTAATAAGCTTGGGCTAAAGCGGTATTCGGCTTATGGCTGCCGGTTGGTGATACCCCTTCGTATTTGTAATAAATTTTGGCTGGCGTGTCCAAAAATTTTTCCAAAGATTTGGCGCGAATTAAAGGCGATGGGCGATAAAGCATGTAAGCATTTCTGACCGCTTCGGGAATTTCAATATAGCGTTCAGACGACATTTCTTGTTTGATTAATTCCAGTGGAAAGAGATGAGCTAAATCATTTGCCGCAAGCGGTTCTTTAGTAGCGGGATGAAGCGGGGGATCAAGCGGCGTCGGCAAATCGGCAATAATGTTGTAGTAATGGGTAGGGATTTCTTTTTGATCTAAAAAATAAATTGGCATAAATTAGTAATTTAATTAATTAAGTCTTAATATTTGATTCGCCAGTATTCTTGGCTACGATTTTTAAATAAATATCTTTTCATAATTTTTTATTAATAAAATGGGCGGCTGGAAAGGAGAGGGTTCTCCTTTCCAGCCATGGGGTGTCAACTTATTTTCCGAGCGTGTTGCGTACGCATTTTGGATTGGTGCAAACCGGTTCGTTTTGTTCCTTGGTGGTCGAACCAAAGCCGACGCTGCTTACCTGTACCAGCTTCATGGTCATCGGCACACGACAAATCGGACATTGACCGGCTTGATTTGAGCTTTGATTTCCCCAAGCCATAAAACACCTCCTGCTCAATGAGCGTTAATTGGTAGTATCGCAGAAACAAAAAAATCTCGTCCTTCTAACACAAAAAATTTGTGTTGAAAGGACGAGATTATTAAATCCGCGGTACCACCTTTCTTCCGGCTTACGCTAAAACTTCAGCCGGCATGGTCTTTTAAGTATGAAACAAAAAAAGACCGCTTTCAGGCGCTTTGTTTACCAACACGCCTTATCCTATGATTACGGAGGAAGCCGGATTTCCACTGACGCAGAAATCACCTTGCCTGCCTAAGGCAGACGAAGCGTGCCCAATCTCCGTTGTTGGCGGAGACACACCTCAAAGGTTTTAGAATTTTTAAAGAATATAAGTATTATAGCAGAAATAATTTTTTTGTCAAACTCAAATAAAAAACCGAACCAGCACAGAGTTCGGTAATAAAAGAGCAGTTTATTCTTGGTATTGGGCGAATACAGCCGCGGCAATCACCGTAGTCCAAAGACCGGCTTTGTCGCCTTCAGCCGACTGGGTGATATTGCGGGTTGCAAAGATTTGCCCGGAAGTTTTGTAAACTTGCTCGCGTTCATTCCACGCCTTGTCCGCATCAAACTCAATGCCGAGCGTTGTCGCCAGCATCGTCGCGGCCAAATCTTCGGCGTAATCGCCGGCGATTTTTCCGGTTTGGCCAAAGCCGTGGTGTTCGGACAAATAGCCGTAGTGCTCTTGCCGGTTGGTGGGAACTGCTAGGCCAATAGACGCTGCAATGAGCCGGTTTGGCTCCTTGGTTTCCATGCGAGCCATGACGCAAAACGTGATTTGACCGGGGTTCAGCAAAGCCAAGCCATTAGGCTTTGAAATAATCTTGCAGCGCGGCGGGAGAATGGATGAAACCAGCACGAGGTTGCAGGCCTGAATTCCGGCGTGGCGCAAGGCCAGCTCAAACGAGGCCAGTTTGTCGCGATGGAAACCAACGCCCTTGGTAAAGAACATTTTGCTTGGAACCAGTTTACCTTTCATTGATGCACTCCTTTTGGTAACAGCCAAAGTAGCTGATGGGTTTGATCTCAGGTCATTCAGAAAAGCGAACTTATTTTATAATTGTTTTTTTATTTTGTCCAGATAAAAAACGCCATTTTTCACTGAGTGAAATGGCGCTTGCTAAACAAAGATCAGATAATTTCGGCTAGGGCCTTTTCAATCGCTTCCAGATTTGCATCTACGACCAGCGGGCGGTTAGCGAAACGTTCGACTGGCGCTGACTGGTGATGGGCCATGCCTGATTCGGTAAACTTCAAATTGTTGGCCGTGCTGATGGCTACAACTTGATCATCTTCTTTGACCATGCCATCGGCTCTGGCTTTCAACACCGCGGCGACCGTAACCGCGCCCTGTGGGCAAAGTCCGGCACCAGCTTGGTTGAATTGTGCCCGCGTGGTAGCAATTTCCTCTTCGGAAACATCATAGCCTATCATCTGAAATTGCGGACGCAGAAACCGGACGCGCGGAAAGCTTACCGGATCTTGGATGTTCATAGCCGAAGCGATGGTGCTGGCCGGCTGACCGGGTTGATAGTTTTCAAATCCGCTTTTGATCCAGCGCGACACGGTACTGGCCGCTTCGCTTTGGGCGCAGATGATGCCGGGCAGATGGTCAATGAACTTCAACTCTTTTAGCAATAGCCAGGCTGACATCTGAGCGGTGATGTTGCCGGCGTTGCCAACGGGGATGGCCAGCCATTGGGGAACTTTGTAGCCGAGATCGGCAAAGATTTCCAGACTGATCGTCTCTTGCCCGACAATTCGCAAGGCGTTCTTGGAGTTAACCAGAACAATTTCCGGGTGGTTGGTACAGAATTGCTGAGCGATTTTCATGGCCGTATCAAAGCCGTCGGCTTTGACAGCCAAAACAATCGCTCCGGCATCTTCGGCCTGAAACATTTGCGCCGGCTGGATTTTACCCTCGGCTACCATGACAATGCAGCGAAGCAAGTTGCGCACATAAGCGCTGTAGTACGAGGCGGAGGCCGAGGTATCACCGGTTGAGGCGCAGGCAACATATTTGATGCCCAATTCCGGATGCAGTGATTGCAACCGTATAGCATCGGAGATCGGAATCGGCATGCCACGATCCTTGAAGCTACCCGACGGAGCTTGACCTTCCAGTTTGATTCTAAGCCGGTTCAGGCCAATGTTGCACTTGAGCCAATCGGGCGGCCGCCACAAGTCCGTGTTGCCTTCTTTGAGGGTGACGGCAAATTTTTCGGGAAATCCCGGCAAAACCAAGTTCAGCCAACAAAAGACACCGCTGCCAAAAGGATACTGGCTATGGGGCAAACGCTTTAGGGTCTCGCAGTGTTGACGCCAAGTGGTGAGTTGACCAAATTGGCTCCTAAGCCAATCTAAATCCCTCTCAACCATCAGCAAGCTGCCGCAGTGGCAGGTATAGTGTGGGCGATCCGGTTCATATCGAGCCCCGCAGCCAATGCATCGGTACCAATACCTTGACGTTTGAATGTTCATGGAAAATTTTCCTCCGTTGTTTCGATGACTGGAGTTATCTTAAATACTCTTTTGGGCTTTGTCAAACCAATTCTTTGGCTTTCAGTGTTCAGGACAAGCTAAAACCTCTTCTGGTTTTTCCGAAGAGGTTTTAGAAGTAATCGTAGGATTATTTATTTTTTTGTTTGGTTGAGAGTTTCTTTGATTTTTGCTTGAGCCGCGGCGAGCCTAGCGATCGGCACGCGAAACGGCGAACAAGAGACATAATTTAATCCGATGTTGTGGCAGAACTCTACGGATGACGGCTCGCCGCCATGTTCGCCGCAGATACCCAATTTAATATTGGGGCGAATTGGCTTAGCTTTTTCGATAGAAATTTTCATCAACTGACCGACACCTTCCTGATCAATTGCCTGGAATGGATCGCGTTTATAAATACCGGCGCTGACATAATAATCCAAAAATTTTCCGGCATCATCGCGGGAAAAGCCGCAAGTCATTTGAGTTAAGTCGTTGGTGCCATAGGAGAAGAATTCAGCCTTGGCGGCGATTTGATCGGCCGTTAGGGCGGCGCGGGGAACTTCAATCATGGTTCCGACCGAATATTCAAAATCAACCCCTTGTTCTTTTTTAACTAATTCCGCCACGGCGTCCACGATGGCTTTTTGATTTTCGAATTCTTCAACTTTACCCACCAACGGAATCATTACTTCCGGAATAACTTTTTTGCCGGCTTTGGCTAATTCCGCGGTGGCTTCAAAAACCGCCCGAGATTGCATCTCTGAAATTTCCGGAAAAGTTATGCCTAAACGGCAACCGCGATGTCCCAACATCGGATTCAACTCATGAAGTTCAACTACTTTATTTTTTAGGGTTTGAATTTCTACTCCCATTTCTTTGGCTAGTTCGGCAATTTCTTCATCTTCTTTGGGTAAAAATTCATGTAATGGCGGATCTAAATATCTGATTGTTACCGGACGGTCGGCCATGGTTTCAAATAATTCCTTGAAATCACCTCGTTGCATCGGTAGAATTTTTTCTAAAGCTTTTTTGCGACCTTCAACGGTTTCGGCCAAAATCATTTCGCGGACAGCGCGGATGCGGGACTCTTCAAAAAACATATGCTCGGTGCGGCACAAACCAATACCTTCGGCGCCAAACTTTAGAGCCTGGGCGGCGTCTTTTGGCGTGTCGGCGTTAGTGCGGACTTTAAGGGTGCGAATCGCGTCCGCCCATTCCATAATTTTAGCAAAGTTACCGGAGACTTCGGGTTCAATTAAATCAACAGCGCCTAGAATTACTTCACCCAAAGTGCCGTCTAAAGTTAAAATGTCGCCTTCGTGAATGGTTTTACCTTTGATTTCAATGATTTTTTCTTTTTCGGAAATAGTTAATTCCGAGCAACCAACGACACAGCATTTGCCCATACCCCGACCGACAACAGCGGCGTGAGAAGTCATGCCGCCGCGAGCGGTCAAAATGCCTTGAGAAGCATGCATGCCTTCGATGTCCTCGGGCGAAGTCTCCAATCGACAAAGAATTACTTTCTCACCTTCTTGCGCTAAGGTCTTGGCCTTGTCGGCGGTAAAAACTACTTTACCGACGGCGGCACCGGGGGAGGCGGGTAAACCCTTAGTGAGTAATTCTTTTTGGCGCTTGGAAGCCGGATCTAAACGTTTATGCAAAAATTGATTTAATGATTCCGGATCAACTTTTAGTAATGCCTCTTCTTTAGAAATCATACCTTCATCGACTAATTCCACCGCAATGCGAACGGCCGCGGCCGCCGTGCGTTTACCATTTCTGGTCTGCAACATATAAAGTTTACCGCGCTCAATGGTAAATTCCATATCTTGCATATCTTTATAATGTTTCTCCAGTTTTTCTCTAATGGCATAAAGCTCTTCGTAAAGCTTGGGCATTTCAGATTTCAATTCATCCATATTTTTCGGCGTGCGAATACCGGCCACCACGTCTTCACCTTGAGCGTTAATTAAATATTCACCGTAAAAAGCGTTTTCGCCAGTAGAAGGATTACGGGTAAAACATACGCCGGTCGCGGAATCATCGCCCATATTGCCAAAGACCATGGATTGAACATTAACGGCCGTACCGAGCAAGCCATGGATATTGTATAGACGGCGATAGGCAATGGCGCGATTGTTATTCCAAGAATTAAAGACAGCATCAATGGCCATGAGTAATTGTTTTTTGGTGTCGGTGGGAAACATTTTTCCGGCTTCAGTCTGAATTAATTTTTTGTAGCCTTCAATTAACGTTTTTAAATCTTCAACTTTTAGTTCCGTGTCAACTTTATAACCTTTCTTGTCTTTAACACCTTGCAAGACTTCTTCAAAATGATGGTGAGCTACGCCCATGACCACATCGCCAAACATTTGGATAAAGCGGCGGTAAGAATCATAAGCGAATCTTTCGTTTTGGGTTTTTTCAGATAAACCTAAAACCGTTTCATCGTTTAAGCCCAAGTTTAAAATTGTATCCATCATGCCGGGCATGGAAAGTGCGGCGCCGGAACGCACAGACACCAAGAGAGGATCATTTTTATCACCTAATTTTTTGCCCATGGTTTTTTCTAGCTCTGCCAATTTTTCTTCAATTTGTTCGGCCACATCTGAAGAAATCTTTTTATCAGTTTCATAATATAAAGCGCAGGCTTCGGTGGAGATAATAAAGCCCGGTGGTACCGGCAAGCCGAGGTTGGTCATATCAGCCAAGTTGGCACCCTTGCCGCCTAAAAGCGGTTTTTGATCTTTGTTGCCTTCCCTAAAGGCATAGACGTACTTTTTCATAGGATTTTGTCGATATAATTTTACGAGATTTAAATAAAAAAAGCCAAACGGTTTGATCCTTGGCAAAATTTAGATATTATGCCGTAATTTTTTTAAATTTTTCAAGTTTAGTATATAATGATTTTTCTTTTCTGACAAGGGTTGATTTTACTGTTTTGGGTAATATTTTGTTGATAAATTAAAGAAATGGCCTTCTCATTTTTTTATCCTAAATTTTTATTTTATACTTTAAATCTATCCAAGTTGGACTAGGTGGCAAGGTTGTTGGCTTCGTTTAAAAATAGTTATTTTGACCGGGCAAAAAAATATGTCAACGGCCATTGGATAAATTTTTTGCCGGCCAAGGCGTTATTATGGCCGTGTAATCAGAACCGAAATCGCTCGGTATAATATTCGACAATATATTCGGACTAATCCCGAGAAAATGGATAAAATTAAAAATCGTTAAAATCCTTGATTAAATCATAATTTTGTGCTATGATTTATTTTTATTTACCAAAATGCTTATGGAAATCAGAAATATCGCTATTATCGCTCACGTTGACCACGGCAAGACCACCTTGACCGATGCTTTGATGCAACAAACCGGCATGGTGGAAGTTGGGGTAACTATGGATAGCAATGCTTTGGAACAAGAGCGGGGCATTACGATTTATTCAAAAAATACCTCGGTTTTTTATAAAGATACCAAAATTAACATTGTTGATACTCCGGGTCATGCCGACTTCGGTTCGGAAGTGGAACGCGTCTTGCGTTCGATTGATTCCGTACTTTTGGTTGTTGATGCGCAAGAAGGGCCGATGCCTCAAACTAAATTTGTTTTAAAAAAATCTTTGCAATTGGGTTTAAAGCCGATTGTGGTCATTAATAAAATTGATAAACCGGCGGCTGATCCCGACATGGTTCAGGAGTTGGTTTATGAATTGTTTTTAGATTTGGGTGCCAGCGATGAGCAGCTGGATTTCACTACCGTCTATGCCATTGCCAAGCAAGGGATCGCCAAATTAAATATTGAAGATGTCAGCCATGACTTAACCCCGCTTTTGGAAGTAATTTTATCCAAAGTGCCGGTGGCTTCCGCGGCTGAAAAAAATAAAAACGACTTGCGGTTGCAGCCCTTTAATTTAGCTTATGATAATTATCTGGGTCGTTTGGCCATTGGCCGAATTTATGAAGGCGTGATTAGACCCGGTCTAAATGTTTTTATTAAAAAACCGGACGGTGAAACCCGCACCGGTACTATTTCAAAAATATTTTCTTTTCGCGGCATTCAGCGGGAAGAAGTTAAAGAAGCGGTGGCTGGCGATATCGTAATGGTAGCCGGTTTGCCCGATATTTATATTGGCGAAACCATTTGTTTGAATAAAGATCAAGAGGCTTTACCGGCCATCAATATTGATGAACCGACAATTTCGTTAAACTTTTTAGCTAACAGCTCGCCCTTTGCCGGCCAGGAGGGCAAGTTCGTGACTAGCCGTCAGATCCGCGAGAGGCTGGAACGCGAACTGGAAGTCAACGTCGGTTTAAAAATTGATTTTTCCCCGGTAGATCATTATAAAGTTTTTGGCCGCGGTGAATTGCATGTGGCTATTTTGTTGGAAAATATGCGCCGCGAGGGTTATGAATTGCAAGTTTCGCAACCGCAAGTAATTATTAAAGAAGAAGACGGCAAAAAATTAGAGCCGTTTGAAGAAGTGACTATTGATGTGCCGGAAAACATGTCCGGTATCGTTATGGAAAAAATGTCTAAGCGTCGAGGTCAAGTCGTGGAAATGAAACCGGAAGCCGGACATTTGCGAATTATTTTTGAAATTCCCACTCGCGGCCTTTTGGGTTACCGCGGTGAATTTATCGTAGATACTCGCGGTTAAGGCGTAATGTATAGTCGGGTTGTCGGTTTTAAACCTTACGCCGGACATATCGAAAAAAGTGAATTGGGTTCGATGGTTTCTATGGCCACCGGTAAAGCGTTGGGCTATTCCATTTATAATTTGCAGGATCGCGGTACGATGTATATTGAAGCGGGCACGGAAGTTTATGAAGGCATGGTAATCGGTAACGTGGCCAAAGGCAATGATTTGGATGTTAATCCGATCAAGGGTAAACAACAAACCAATATGCGTTCTTCGGGGGCGGATGAAGCCATTAAATTAACCCCGCCGGTTAAATTGACTTTAGAGCGAGGTTTAGAAATTATGAATAATGATGAATATTTGGAAATTACGCCGCAAAGTATCAGGCTGCGCAAAAGATTTTTATCCAGTAATGATAGAGTCAAGGAAAAAAGAAAAAAAGCCTAACATAGTTATCAAAAAAATGTCCCGCCAAAGCGGGACTTTTTTTAGAATCTTTTAATCATGGGTTGGGTTAGCAAATCAAAAATTTTTCTTTGGCCAGTTGATTTTTTGAAGCCAAGTTTTTGGTAAAATCTAACAGCAAAAATCGAAGCATTAATTTTAATTTTCTTCGGTCGGAGTTTTTTTGCTTCTTTTTCAAATTGTATTACCAGATTTCTGCCGATGCCTTGTTTGTGATAGCGGCCATCAACATAAAGATTAACCAGACGATCAGCTCGGCCCCGAACTGTGCCGATAATTTTCTTCCCGTCTAAGGCGAGATAGTGAATTGGAGCTTTGGCAAAATAAGTTTTGAGTTCAGCCAATGAATTTCTTTTAGGTGAATAACAATCAAGATATTTTTCCAACATTTTTGGACTATTTTTTTTGTGATTGAATTTTTTGTAGGTAGCCAAAATCAATTCGCAAACTTGGGGAATATCAGAATTTTTAAATTTGCGATATTTAATCATAAATTTATGAATGTTTTTCATTCATCTTGTCCCAATCCCAATCTCTGCTTTGATTATTTTCCAATTTTTTTAGAATTTCATTTTCTATATCTACACCCATGACTCCGGCCAGATGAAGTAGGCGAGTAATGGCGTCGGCCACTTCTTCATTAAAGCCGTCTTTACCTTCAAAATTTTTATGGCGGTAGGCTTCGTAGGCCTCCGAGACTTCGGAATGAATTAAAGCGATTTTTTCCGGCACATCAATTTCGTCCGGCTTGGTGCCGAAATTTTTAACCCTGGCTTGTTTGAGAATTAATTCGGTCAATTGTTTTAAGGTTAAATCATTCATATTTTTTAAATTAGGGGCGATCAATGATCGCCCCTAATATTATTAGACTTGAATAATCACGGGCAAAACCATTGGTCTTCTTTGGGTTTTCTGGTATAAGAATTGGCCAATTTCGTTGCGGATTTTATCTTTGAAATAATCCTCGTCAATGCCGCCGATCATTTCGCCTTTAAATAATTTTTTCACGCGATTTCTGGTTTCTTCCACCAAGCCTTTGCTTTCTTTCATGTGAATAAATCCGCGGGAGATTAAATCAGGATTTTGGACCAATTTGCCTTTGGTTTTATCAACTGTGACAATGACGACAATCATACCGTCGGAGGCCATGAGTTGGCGATCGCGCAAAACTACGTGCGAAACATCGCCGACGCCCAAACCGTCTACGAAAACGTAGCTGGTATTTACGCGCTGAGTGGTTAAGCGACCCCCTTGGCGATCAAATTCTACGACTTGACCGTTATCGGCAATCAAGATTTTATTTTCCGGAAAGCCGATTGATTTAGCCACTTTGGCCGCCTCGCGCAAAAGATAATGATTGGCGTAAATCGGCATTAAATAATCTGGCCGGACTTCTTTCAGTAAAAGCTTGATATCTTCAATTTTGCCATGACCGCCGGCATGCACATCCATAATTTCTTGATGAATAACATCAGCGCCTTGGCGATACAAGGTATCTTTTAGATTTTGGATCGTCCGTTCATTGCCAGGAATAACGGAAGAGGAAAAAACAACCGTATCCTTGGGTTCAATTTTAATATAGCGATGATCACCGGTGGCAATGCGATTTAACACGGCCCGGCCTTCGCCTTGGGAGCCGGTGCAAATAATCACTATTTTATTAGCCGGGTAGCTGTGAACTTTGGAAATATCAATCAAAGTATTTTTCTTGGCTTTAATATAGCCGAATTGTTTGCCGATTTCCACGTTGGTTTTCATGGAAAATCCGTCGACGGCTACTCGTTTGCCGGCGTTTTCGGCGATCTGAATCACTTGGCCGATTCTTTCTAACATTGACGAGAAAGTACCAAAGATGACCCGGCCTGGTGCGTAGTTGATAATACTTTCGATATTTTTATAAACTTCTTTTTCTGAACTTTGATGGCCTTCTTTGGTTGAACCTAAGCTTTCCATCATTAGTAATGAGGGTTGTTTGCCTTTGCCCCATCTGGCCAAAACAGAAAAATCCGTGGGTTTGCCTTCAACCGGGTCTAAATCGTAGCGCCAATCACCCGGGTGAATAACATTAACCATCGGTGTCTCTAAAACTACGCCGATGGAATCTTTAATGCTGTGCGTAACATCGAAAAAATTAACTTTGAATTTACCCAAATACATCGGGCGGTTAAGATTTTTTACTTCCGAGGCTTTGAGCGTGAATTTTTCGTGATAATTTTCGATTTGTCTTTTAATTAAAGCAATGGTCATGGGCGCCGCCACGACTAAAGGGTTACCAAGTTTCGGCAAAAGATGAACCGCCGCGCCGATATGATCCAAGTGGCCGTGAGTAATAATTACTCCGCGAATATTTTTTTCTTTGCCCTTGAGTGAAGAAATGTTAGGGATGATGTAGTCAATACCATGCATGTCTTCTTCGGGAAATTGGGAGCCCATATCGATAATGACAATGTCGTTGCCATATTCAAAAACCGTCATGTTGCGGCCGACTTCTTCCAGCCCGCCCAGAGCATAAATTTTTAACTTTTCTTCTTTCTTGTTTTTTTGAGGTTTGAATTGAAGAGTTTTGTCCTCTTTGGTTGTTTCTTGGCTGTTATTTTTGGCTTTTTTTCTCTGCCAATTTTTTTGAGGCCAAGAATTTTGAGTTTTCTTGAACATAATAATTTTGATTTAGCTAAACTAAATCTGATCGCCTTTGCCAGAATTATTTTTTTAAGACTATTTTCCGTTTTTCTGTTAGGAGATTGGCAAATGGCTTAACTAAAATTTAGTGCAACGTAAATTTTAGAATTTAAGAGAAAATAGATTGTCGAGGGCGGATTAATCCGTCAGCCGACAGCCGGTTTCCTTTTAATTATTTTATTTGGTGCCGATGGTGGGACTTGAACCCACAAGCCTTGCGGCACACGGCTCTGAACCGTGCGTGTTTGCCAGTTTCACCACATCGGCGTAGGTTAGGTAATATTAAAAATTTATTTTATTTATAATCATTAGCGTCTATACTCGCCCGCATCGCAGCGCGAGCAAGCTCGCTGGCGAAGCGTGGCGGGCAGGCCAGTGGCACCACATCGGCGCAGTTAGACAGTATGATAATTTTATTTTTTTAATTTCCGCCGTGCCAGATCCGTTTGGTCTTGGTGTACCAATTTTGAATATTATTGAATCTGTCGGCCGGCGTTAAAATTCGTTCCGTATTCACGCCTTTTATTTTTTTATTGATTGCGTAAGTATAGGTTGGACTGTACAAGAATATCGCCGGCAGTTCGCTGGCCAAAATTTCCTGAAATTGCTCGTAATCCTTTTTTTGCTTTTCCAAATCTTCAGTTTTTTTCGCGTCTTCCAGGAGCTTGTCCGTTTCGCGGTTGGAGAATTGGGAGAGATTTAAACCCGGATCTTGAACCTGGGAAGAGTGCCAGAACGGAGTAGGATCGGCGTTGGAACCGACGATAATACCAAAAAGTAAAACTTCGTAGCCGCGGGGTTTAATGACTTCACGCACGATATTACCGCCGCTGACAATTTGTAAGTTGGTTTTAACGCCAATAGCTTGCCAGGCATCACGGACTAATTCGGCGGCTTTAGTGTTTTCCGATTGATCAACTGTCACAATAGATATTTCTAAAATTTTATCATCTTTTTGCCGATAAAAATTTTGATTTTCATCAACCTCTTTTGGCTCGGTTTGTTCCGGCGTGCTCGTGGCATCGGTAGTGCTCGCCTCGGCGGAATCGTTTTCTTTTTTGGCGTTTATTAAAGTCTGATACTCTTCTTTAGTTAATCTTTTCCAGCCTGCTTCGTCCAGGAGTTTATTAGCCTCGTCTTGGTTGAAAGCAATTTTTTTATCGTCGGGTAAATTAATGGGATAAGGAAAAATCGGTCCGTCAATAATCTGGCCTTCTAGTTGAAGCGCCTCGGCCAGAATCTTTGTTTTGTCAATGCTCAGGGCTAAAGCTTGGCGGACGTTTTTATTTTTTAGAGCCTCGTTTTGTTTTTGATTGAAAAATACGGCGGTATATTGCGGTAAATCGAAAGCAATTAAATTCAAACTGCGATTGCCTTGCAAATCTTTTTTATTATTTTTCGGTAAAAAGCTGATGCCGTCAACGGAATGATTTTTGAGAGCTTCAATGGCGCTCATAAAATCCGGATAAAATTTAAAAGTCAGTTTTTGCAAATAACCTTGGGAGCCGGCGTAGTCGGGATTGGGAACAAGAGTATAGGTTTTAATATTGCCTAATTTATCTTTAGTTAAAGATTTGAATTCCCAAGGTCCGGAGCCGATGGGTTTTAAATTGTATTCCGTTAGATTGGCATTAACGGCCGGAATGTCGCCCCAAATATGAAGAGGAATAATGCCCGTCGTGGTGAGTTCCAAAAAGCTGGTGTATGGCTCCGGCAAAACGAATTTTATGGTTTTTTCATCAACTTTTTGTACTTCGACGCCGCGAAAACTGATTAATAACGGGCTTTTGAATTCGGAATCTTTAATGCTTTCATACGTAAAAACTACGTCGTCGGCTGTGAGGCTTTCGCCGTCCTGCCATTTCAGATTATCTTTTAGAGTAAAGGTATAAGTTTTTTTGTCCTCACTGACTTGCCAATCTTTGGCTAAATCAGCGACCAGTTTTAAATTCTCGTCGTATTTTAATAGGCCGGAAAAAACCAATCTCACGACGTCGGCATCGACGTCGTTGGTTTGGGACAGTAAAGGATTGATATATTGTGGCGCGCCGATTAAACCTTCACTATATTCACCACCGCTTACCGCCACCGGAATAAAATTTCTAAAATAAAAATTACCGATTAAAGCGATTAAACCAACGGCCATCAAGCCCGCCGCCACGCGAAAAGTTAAAAGTTGTTTTTGATTCAAAACCGTCGGCAAATATTTCAGCTGCTTCAGAGTTGGCCGTTTGGATTTATTGAGAGAGAATACTAATTTTTTATCCAAATCATTTTGTTGAGAAAAATCAGTAGTTTGCTTGACGGGCAAACCACTTGGCTGGGCGTTATTTTTTTTTCCGAAAGGGAAAAGTTTTTCGCCCAATTTTAAGAAAGGGATTTTCTTAAACACAAAAAATTTGTTTTTGTTATTAGTGGCAAGCTAAGTTAAAAAACAATGCTTGCCAAAGCAGTTGCTAAAAATATAGCCGAGAGAATGATGGTCGCAACAAATAGGGATTTTTCCATACCCCGTTTAGTCCGATAGACATTGCCTTCACCGCCGAAAGTCGCGCCTAAACCGGCTCCGCGATTTTGCATTAAAATGGCGGCAATTAAAAGGATGGCGGTTATAATTTGAACGATTTGGAGAATATTCATAATGGTTGTAGTCTAGCAGAGAATTGAAGTTATGTCAACCCAATTAGGACTAATATTGTTTAATATGCGTGGTCGGCGGTGATTATTTTGCCTTTTGGGTGATAATTTTTTTTAAATTAATCACGCTGCGTCCGGACACTTTCATCTTTTTGGTTTTTCGCCGATCGCGTTGTTGGTAGTGTTTTTCAATTTTTTCCGCCAGATGGTTTAAATTTGACATCTGAGTAATTTTTTATTCTTATGCTTTTATGTTATAATATATTTAATATTATGTATAGTGATAATGTTTCTTTTGATCAGCCCAATGCTAGTCGTTCGGTCAAAGCCTCTCGCCAAAAAAGATGGTATCAATATTGGTGGGGCAGATTGATTCTGGCAATCTTGACCTTGTTGGCCGTTTTATTTATTGCCGTCGGTTTTTATTTGGTTCAGATGGTAATTTTACTCCGTTCAGGTCAAGTTTCTCCGGCTGAGCTTTTTAATCAGACTACAGCTACTTCCACGACGCCAAAGATTTTTTTGGCTAACGCCGATGACCCGCGAACCGGTCAAAGTCAGGCTAAAGTGGTAATCGTGGAATTCGCGGATTTTACTTGTTCGGCCTGTCGCGAGGCTTATCCGGTTATAAAGCAATTAATCAGAGACTATGGTGACAAAGTATTATTTGTCTATCGTGATTTTCCGGCGGTGGCTGATCGGCCGCTATCGTTGGTGGAAGCGGTGGCCGGAAATTGTGCTCAGGAGCAAGGTAAATTTTGGGAAATGCACGACTTGCTTTTTGAAACCGTTGATGATTTAACCGAAGAACAAATCAAAACTTATGCCATTAAATTGGGTTTAAACAGCGTGCAATTCGGCAGCTGCCTGACTTCGGAAAAATATTTGCCGGCGATTGAAAAAGATTTAACCGAAGGTTATCAGGCCGGGGTTCGAGCCACGCCCACATTCTTTATTAACGGCCAGAAAGTGGCGGGCGCTCTGCCATTTTCGGTATTTGAAAAAATTATTACCACGGAATTAAGTAAGTAATATGAAAAATAAAAGAGTAAAAATTACCAGCCTCAGTTTATTTTTTATTTTTTGCCTGGTGCAAATTTTTGTTTGGGTCGAGCCCGTGGCGGCAACGAGTTGTTGTATTTGTACTATTAGTAAGGTGGAGGATGTGGTCACTTGCACTGATGGTGTCATGGAAAATAAGTGCAACAATACGTTTGATCCACCCGAGGCTACTAACGAAGACGGTATGGAATTGCCGTATCATTGTAATCCGGTCGCCGGGGCTTGCGCCAGTCAAGGTGAATGTAAAGCCACAACTATCGCTCCCGCCAGTTGCTGTATTTGTAATGTTACCAAGAGTTCAGGCGACTTGGTTAGCTGCACGGATGGTATCAGCCAAGAACAATGTAAAGATTTATTTAGTCCGGCTAGTACGTATGGCGATGACAGTATTATTTCATATAATTGTGCTTTGTCGATCGGGGCTTGTGATACCAATTCGGGATGTGATCCCAAGGGGGAATCTTTATTTAAAAATGAAGTACAAGCCATTGATACTACGGGTTATACGCCTATTTTGCAGGTAAAATTTGGTAACACGACCGTGCTTTTTGATTCAATAACCTGTCGATCAGGCGAAGACTGCAGCATTCCCTGGCTCGGTCAATACATCGGCGTGGTCTTTCAATATATCGTCGGCTTGGCCGCGTTCTTGGCGGCTGTCATGATTATGATCGGCGGTTTTTTGTGGCTGACTTCCGCCGGTAATCCCAGCCGCGTTACTCAAGGCAAAGAATACATTACCGGTGCTTTGACCGGACTGCTTCTAGCTTTATTTTCTTATATTGTTTTATACACCATCAATCCGAATTTAGTTTCGTTTGGGCCATTGACCTTGAAGCAAATTACGCCTATTTCTATGGACAATGTAGTTCAAGAGGCCGAGTCTGTTGGTTGTCCAACTGCCAAGGAAAAAGAAGATGGTTTTACGGCTTTGGCCACGGGCTATTGCAAGCCGGAGCGTTCAAATTACGGCAGTGATCATGATTTTTTATGCGCGGTCGGCCTGAATTGTGAGTGTCCGGCCGGGCGCAATGAAAAAGATGATTGCAATTCGAGTAGTATGACCTGGAAATCATGTAAATCTTTTGATGCTAGTACTACCAACTACTGTGATAAAACCGCTTCCGGCGCTTCGCCGCAAGTCGGCCAGGTGGCGGCTGATTCGTGTTTTGCCTTTGGCTCGCAGATTTGTTTGGGCGGCAAAACTTATACCGTTACTGATCGCGGCGGAAAGATTAAGGGCAAGCATTTTGATATCTTTTCCAGCTCTTGTGATCAGGCCATGCAAGTGACTGGTAAATATGAGACGAAGGTTGGGGCTTGCGGTGAATAAAGTCATAATTTTTTAAAGCCAAGAAATTATCACCACGGAATTAAGTAAGTAATATGAAAAATAAAAGAGTAAAAATTACCAGCCTCAGTTTAGTTTTTATTTTTTGTCTGGCACAAACTTTTGTTTGGGTCAAACCCGCCCTGGCCGGCTGTTGCGTCTGTTCGACTAGAAGTACAGTTAAGTGTACTGATGGCGTTAGTAGTGAAGACAATTGCGTTTCTTCAATTGGTCCAGACGATGAGGGAGTGGAAAATGATAGTTTTTGGACATCCCGGGTTAGTTGTGATTTTGTCTATGGCGCTTGTGCTGGTCAAAAGACATGCAGCCAAGATGCAACCGACGTGGCCGGCTCCTGTGTCTGTACGGTTAATAACACTACATCGCAAGTTGGTTGTTGTACGGATGGTGTAAGTGCCAAAGGATGCCAACATTCCTTTGCTCCGAGTGCTGATATTAGAATGGATGAAGATGGGGTATTGCATTCTTATACCTGCAGCCCGGCGGCCGGAGCTTGTAGTGGTCAATCAAATTGTCATCCGACCTCAGCCGAACCGATGCAATATGATAATACGGATAATAATATTGATACCTCGCAATATATTCCGGTCTTGCAGGTAAAATTTGGCAATACTTTGATAAAATTTAACCCAGTCAGTTGTCGGGCTGGTCAAAGTTGTAGCATTCCCTGGCTCGGTCAATACATTGGCGTGGTTTTTCAATATATCGTCGGCTTGGCCGCGTTCTTGGCGGCGGTTATGATTATGATCGGTGGTTTTTTGTGGCTGACTTCCGCCGGTAATCCTAGCCGTGTTACTCAAGGTAAAGAATATATTACCGGTGCTTTGGTTGGTTTATTATTGGCTTTGTTTTCTTATATTATTTTGTATACCATCAACCCAAGTTTAGTTAGTTTAAAGCCGCTGCAGATATTATCCGTTAAACCGTCGGAGTTACCGGGCTTTGGTGCCGGGGTGGATGACGAAATTAACGCGGCCAGAACCGGAAGTAGCAATAATTTTTCAGATAAGAATTTATCGGAGTTAACTAAGGGCGCTGTAGATAAATACGCGGCTTTGGGCTGCACTCAAACTAGTGGCTGGCGTAAAACCGGCCGGCATAGCTCGGGTCGAGTAGTGGATTTTTCTATGTCTAGCAGTGCCTGTAATGAATACATCAGAAGTGGTGCTCTGGTAGCTGATGGTACGGCCGACAATAATGATGATAACAAAGAGAATGACCATTGGTATAATAAGGTTTATAAAATGCCGGACGGTTCGTATTGGGTTGATGAAAACATTGTCCAAACCGGCGGCAGTGGTCCGCATTGGCATACGGAATTTCCGGACAGCGAGTGGGCATGGCAGCTTAATAGATAATTCAACAATTTATTTTAAAACAATTCGGTCAAAGTCTTGTTGACATAAACGACAAACAAGTGTAAAATGTATTCTTAGTTTGAAGCATTAGCACTTGTTTTTTTATCTTTAGACTTTTATTTTTGAATAAAAATTATGTCCAACAAATTTATCAAGATTCGCGGCGCCCGGGTTCATAATCTGAAGAATATTGATATTGATATTCCGCGGGATAAATTGGTGGTTCTAACCGGTATTTCCGGCTCCGGCAAATCATCTTTGGCATTTGATACCATCTACGCTGAGGGTCAGCGCCGTTATGTTGAATCATTGTCGACTTATGCTCGGCAATTTTTAGGTTTAATGGACAAGCCGGATGTGGATTCCATTGAAGGCCTGTCGCCGGCCATTTCCATTGATCAGCGCACGACTATGACCAACCCGCGCTCGACTGTGGGCACGATCACGGAAATTTATGATTATTTGCGTTTACTTTTTTCGCGCATCGGACACGTCCATTGTCCCAAATGCGGCCACGAATTAATGGAGCAATCGACCGGTCAGATTATTATTCATGTTTTAAATCAAATAAAAGGCAAAGAGCAAAAGTCAGTTTTGATTTTAGCGCCGACATTTAATACTCAAAGTCAAGAGCATCATAAGACTTTTGCCGAAATTAAAAATTCCGGCTTTAAAAAAGTGAGAATCAACGGCGAGCTGAAAGATTTAGAAAAAGATAATTTATCAAATTACAACAGCCAGGATAAGGTGGAAATTGTGGTCGGCGATTTAAAATACCAGTCGGAACAATACGAAATTTTTAAAGACGAATTTTCCCGCTCGGTGGAATTAGCTTTGGATTTAGGCGATGGCCAAATCATTATGATTATTAACGGCGAAGAAAAATTTTTTTCCCAGCATTTTTTCTGCCGCCAATGTCAAATCAGCCTGCCGCATTTAGAGCCGAGAAATTTTTCTTTCAATAGTCCGGCCGGCGCTTGTCCGAAATGTTTGGGCTTGGGCACTCGTTTAGAAGTTGATGCCGAACTGGTCATTCCCAATTCGCGTTTGACTTTGGCCGAAGGCGCCATCAAGCCTTGGGCGAGAAATTTTGTCAATCAAAATATTTATTTTGACTTACTGCAGGCCGTGGCTAAAGAAAATAATTTTTCTTTAAACGTGCCGGTGGCTGATTTGCCCAAGAAAGCTTTGGATTTGGTGCTCAACGGCAGCGGTGCCAAGGAGTACTTGGTCAATGGGGAAAAGAAAATTTTTGCCGGCGTTTTGAAAATTTTGGCGGACAAACACCAGGAAACCACCTCGGATTATTTGCGTTCGGAAATTGAGCAGTATATGAGGGTTTTTGTTTGTCCGACTTGCGGCGGCAAAAGATTAAAAGAAATTTTTTTGGCGGTAACCGTGGGCGGACAAAATATCTCGGAGATTACCGGCAAAACCATTGAACAATTGATTGAATTTTTTAACAAACTTTCCAAAAATAATAAAGACAAAGAAGCCTTGAGCGCGCGGGAGCAAAAGATTGCCACGCAGGTTAATAAAGAAATTTTGTCTCGTTTGAATTATTTAAACAGCGTGGGGTTGGGTTATTTAACTTTGGATCGGCCGGCTGCCACTTTGGCCGGTGGCGAAGCCCAGCGTATTCGTTTAGCCACGCAACTGGGCTTGTCTTTAACCGGTATTGTTTATATTTTGGATGAACCGTCTATCGGTTTACATCAGCGCGATAATCAAAAGTTGATTGACACCCTAAAATATCTGCGGGATTTGGGCAACACGGTTATCGTCGTTGAACACGACAGTATGACCATGGAAGCTGCCGACGAAATTATCGACATCGGCCCGGGCGCGGGAGAAACCGGCGGCAAAGTCGTGGCTCAGGGCAGCCCGGCCGCGATTAAAAAGAATAAGAATTCATTAACTGGAAGATATTTGGCCGGCGACCTAAAAATTAAAATGCCAAAAACTTTTCGTAAAGGTAACGGCAAATATTTGGAAATTATCGGCGCCCAGGAATTTAATTTGAAAAATATTGATGCCAAAATTCCTTTGGGTAAATTCGTCTGTTTGACCGGCGTTTCCGGTTCGGGCAAATCCACTTTAATGCTGGAAATTTTAGTCAAAGCTTTAGCCAAGAAATTTTATCGCGCTAAAGACGTGCCGGGTAAACACAAGGAAATCAGGGGGATTGAAAATATTGATAAAATTATTGCCATTGACCAGTCTTCAATCGGCCGGACGCCGCGTTCTAATCCGGCGACTTACACCGGCGTGTTTACTTATATTCGTGATTTATTCACGCAAACTCAAGAAGGAAAAGTGCGCGGCTATAAAGCCGGTAAATTCAGTTTTAACTCCCAGGCCGGTCGCTGCGAAAACTGCGGTGGTGAGGGTTTGGTAAAAATTGAAATGCAATTCTTACCCGATGTATATATTCAATGCGAGGAATGCCATGGCCGTCGCTATAAACAAGAAATTTTGGAAGTTCACTATCAAGGCAAGAACATTGCCGATATTTTGGATATGTCCGTGGAAGAGGCCATGAAATTTTTTAAGAATCATCCGATTATTTATACCAAACTAAAAACTTTATACGAAGTCGGTTTGGGTTACGTGAAATTGGGTCAGCCGGCCACGACTTTATCGGGCGGTGAGGCCCAGCGCGTAAAATTATCGACGGAACTTTCCCGAAGATCTAGCGGCAAGACTCTGTATATCTTGGATGAGCCAACCACCGGTTTGCATTATGAAGACATTAAACAATTATTATCAGTTTTAAATAAATTGGTGGATAAGGGCAATACGGTTTTGATTATTGAACATAATCTGGATGTGATTAAATCGGCCGACTGGATTATTGATATGGGTCCCGAGGGCGGCAACCGCGGCGGTGAAATTGTGGCTCAAGGCACGCCGCTGGATATTATCAAGGCAAAAAACAGTGAGACTGGAAAATACTTGAAAGAAATAATTTAGCTTGATCGCAAAAACATCTTAATTTATTTAAGGTGTTTTTGTTTAAATTAGAAAAAAGTAGTTTTTTAAAAAGCTTGAAAAATAAGTTAATTTATGTTAAATTAGCTGGTAGGAAGATAGGAAATTAGCTTGAAGTTTATTGAATTATATATAACCGCAAGCTGCTTTCCTCCAAGCTACTTTCCTGTTTTTTATTTGAGCCATTAAAATATTATGAATAGTTTTTACGATCATAATAAAATTGAATCCAAGTGGCAGCAATATTGGGAAGATAAAAATCTTTTTGTTGCCGTTGATAATTCGTCTAAGCCGAAATTTTATTGTTTGGTGGAGTTTCCTTATCCGTCCGGCGAAGGTTTGCACGTTGGTCATCCGCGCAGTTACACGGCCATGGATATCTTGGCGCGCAAACGCCGCATGCAAGGTTATAATGTTTTATTCCCCATGGGCTTTGACGCTTTTGGTCTACCTTCGGAAAATTATGCCATCAAAACCGGCATTCATCCGGCCATTACCACGGAAAAAAATATTGAAAATTTTACCCGCCAATTAAAATCAATCGGTTTTTCTTTTGATTGGAGCCGGGAGGTAGTGACCACGGATCCAAATTATTATAAATGGACCCAATGGATATTTTTAAAAATGTTTGAAAATGGTTTAGCTTATAAAGCCAAAATTCCCGTTAATTGGTGTTTGTCTTGCCAAACGGGATTGGCCAATGAAGAGGTGGTTAATAATGAATGCGAACGCTGCGGCGGTCCGGTCGAAAAACGGGAGAAAGAGCAATGGATGTTTAAGATTACCCAATACGCGGATCGGTTAATTTCCGATTTGGATACGGTTGATTATTTGGAAAAAATTAAAACCCAGCAAATCAATTGGATTGGCCGCAGTGAGGGAGCTCAAGTTAATTTTGATGTGATTGCCACGGGTAAAATGTCGGTTTTGAAAGTTTTTACCACTCGGCCCGATACGCTTTTCGGCGTAACTTTCATGGTGATTTCTCCGGAACATGAAATTATTTCGCAATTAAAATCCCAAATTACTAATTTTACCGAGATTCAGGCTTATGTCGATTCAGCCAAGAAAAAATCTGATTTGGAGCGCACGGAACTAAACAAAAACAAAACCGGGGTGGAAATTAAAGGCTTAAAGGCGGTTAATCCGGTTAATCAGCAAGAGGTGCCGATTTTTGTGGCGGATTATGTTTTGACTTCTTATGGCACGGGCGCGATTATGGCCGTACCCGGACACGATCAGCGCGATTGGGATTTTGCCAAAAAATTTAATTTGCCGGTAGTGGAAGTGATTGCCGGCGGCGATATTAAAGTTCAAGCCTATACCGAGATTGATGATGGTGTCTTAATCAATTCGGAAAAATTTTCCGGTTTGTCGGTTAAAGATGCGATTGTCGAAATTACCCTTTGGCTGGAAAAAGAGGGTATCGGTCAAAAGGCCGTCAATTACAAGCTCCGCGATTGGGTATTTTCTCGCCAGCGCTATTGGGGTGAGCCAATCCCGATGATTAAATGTGAAAAATGCGGTTGGGTGCCGGTGCCCGAAGAAGAATTGCCGATCGAATTACCAAAAGTGGAAAAATATTTGCCTACGGAAAACGGCGAATCACCTCTGGCCGCCGTCCATGAATGGGTGGATACGACTTGTCCGAAGTGTGGCGGATTTGCCACACGCGAGACTGATACCATGCCCAATTGGGCCGGATCGAATTGGTATTTTTTACGCTACATCGACGTCCACAACGACCAAGCCTTGGCGGACTCCGATAAATTGAAATACTGGGCGCCGGTGGATTGGTATAATGGCGGCATGGAGCACACCACTTTGCATCTTCTTTATTCGCGCTTTATTTATAAGTTTTTGTATGACATCGGCGCCGTGCCTGAAAGCTGCGGGTCCGAGCCGTACAAAAAGAGAACGGCTCATGGTATGATTTTGGGCGAAGGTGGAGAAAAAATGTCCAAATCTCGCGGCAATGTCATCAATCCGGACGAAGTGGTTAAAACATATGGTGCTGACACTTTACGTCTTTACGAAATGTTTATGGGGCCGTTTGATCAGGCAATTCCTTGGGACACTAAAGGTGTAGTGGGTGTGCGTCGTTTTATCGAAAGAGTTTGGTCAGTTTATAACGGTGGCGTAGTAATTTCAAAGAAGGTGCCGGAAGAACTTTTGGTTTTACTTAATAAAACTATCAAAAAAGTCGGTGACGACATTGAAACCCAGGATTATAATACCGCGATTTCGGCTTTAATGATTTTAATTAATAAAATTTTGGAAATTAAAGTAATCGACGAAGAGACGGCCAAATCTTTATTGATAATTTTGTCGCCTTTCGCGCCTCATGTGGCCGAAGAACTCTGGCACGTCTTGGGACATAAGGATTCAATTTGTTCACAAGTTTGGCCGGAATATGATAAAAATCTTCTGGTGGCTAAAGAATATGAATTGATTATTCAAGTTAACGGCAAAATTAGGGACAGAATTAAAGTTCCGGCCGACATTGACGAGCAGCAAGCGGAAAATTTTGCCAGAAAAAATGATAAAGTTATGCCCTGGCTTCAAGATAAAAAAATTAAAAATATAATTTTTGTGCCAGGTCGATTAATTAATTTTGTAATCTAGTCTAAACCATGTCAATTATTACCGTCAATGATGAGCACAAACAAGCCTGGGATGACTTTGTCATGACTTACGCCGGCGATGGTGGCCTTTTACATGCTTGGGATTGGGGCGATTTTCAAAAGTCATTAGGCAATAAAATTTTTCGGCTGGCCTTGCTGGATGAGCATGGAAATTTTCAAGCCGCGGCGCTTTTAATCCAATTTGAACTGCACTTTGAATATAACTATTTATATTGTCCTCGGGGGCCGGTGATTAATATTTTAAAATCTGGGGAGCTAGAGCAGTTTTTTGATGAATTTAAAAAAATTGCCGGAGAGCAAAAGAGTTTTTTACTGCGCCTTGATCCCGCCTGGCCGATAGGCCAAGAAAATCTTTTACTGGATACTGGCTGGCGCAAAGGTGATCATGAAGTTCAGCCCAAATGTAGTTTTGTTATTAATGTTAGTTCAAGTGAAGAGGAAATTTTGGCGCAAATGAAGCCGAAAGCGCGCTACAATATCGGCTTAGCAAAAAAGCACGAGGTAATTATCCGACAAAGCTGCGAAATTTCCGATATTGAATCTTTTTGGCAGCTCACTAAGCAAACCGCGGCTCGTGACGGGTTTAAGCCTCATGGCAAAGATCACTATAAAAAGATGTTTGAGACTCTTTGCCCGGTGGATAAATTTAGAGTTTTTTTAGCCGAGTATCGGGGTCAAATTATTGCCGCGCATTTGGTGGCATTTTTTGGCGATACGGCGACTTATTTGCATGGCGCTTCTTCGGATGTGAATCGAGAAGTTATGGCGCCGTATTTATTGCAATGGGCGGCGATTTTAGAGGCGAAAAAACGCGGGCTGAAATATTATGATTTTGGCGGCGTTAATGGTAAAACATATTTTAATGAAAAATGGGAAGGTATTACGCGTTTTAAAACCGGTTTTTCTCAAAATATAGAACCGCGAGAATATATTGGCGCCTACGAAATGGTTTTGAATCCGGTCATTTATTCAGTTTATAAATTCGTAAAGCAAATCCGCGGTTAAAAAAAATCTCAAATCTGATTTTGAGAATTTGGATTTAAAAATTTTATTTATATGTATATTGGTAAGATAAATTCCAGTAACTTGGCCTTGGCGATTAAAACTTTAAAAAAACATGGGGTAATTGTTTATCCGACCGATACCGCCTATGCTTTGGGCGGGATTTTTAATTCCCGAAAAGTAATAAAAAAAATTTTAGGTATTAAGAATCGGCAAGATCAAAAATTTACGTTAATTGCTTCGAGCCAGAATCAAGTTGAAAAATTTTTTAAATTAAATCGCCTGGAAAAAAAGATAGTTAAAAAATATTGGCCAGGGCCGTTGTCGTTAGTGGTCTCAGAAAAGTTTGCCGTGCGCGTGCCCAAGAACAAAATTGCCCAAACTTTAGCCAGACGTGTCGGCCAACCATTAATCGCGACTTCGGCCAATTTAACCGGCCAGCCGACGCCGTATAACGATCAAGTTGTAATCAAGGAATTTAAAAATAAAAAAAATCAGCCTGACTTAATTCTATCGGCTGGCCGGTTAAAAAATATAAAAACCTCAACGATTATTAAGGTTTCAGAGGATAAAGTAAAAATTTTACGGCTCGGGGCGATCAAATTTTAATTATTTACTGCAACCAAAGTTATTCAGAGTGTGCGGTCCAATGCCAAAAACTTGGCCTAAACATCTCGCGCCCGGTTTGAAAGTGCCGCCCTTGGTCAATTTCGGGTTAGTTAAGCAAAGCGCCGTTGAATTAAACAAGGGATTAAAGCCCGAAGTTCCGCCTAATTTTTTGGCGCGTACTTCAAACAAACTGGCGCAAGTATTACTGAGGGCGCCGCAAATCGGACAAGTGGCAAAACAGGTGCCAGGGGGCGGAGTGCCCGGATCAAGCGAACATTTAATGGCGGGACTGGTAATTAACAGGCCGATATTTTTTCCGCCCGAGACCGCTTTGGCCGACAGTGCCCAGGCGGCCATAACCGTAACCAAAGCCAAACTAAGTAGAGCTAGCCAAAAACTTACTTTTTTTCTTAAAACAATATCCCAGTAAATCATAAATTAATAATAACATGGATTAAAACAGATGTTAAATAATTTTTTGAATTTATGGAAAGCGAAAATTTAAAATTAGTTAAAGAAATTACGCGTCTTTATAATATTGCCCCGGCTCGCAGCAAGGGTCAGAACTTTTTAATCAATTCTCAGGTGATAGAAAAAATTATCGCGGCCGCGAATTTAGCCAGTCATGACTCAGTGCTGGAAGTGGGACCGGGTCTGGGAATTCTGACGGAAAGTTTGATTAAAAAAGCCAAAATGGTGGTGAGCGTTGAGCTTGATCGCAAACTTTTTGATTTTTTAAAAATTAAATTTATTAAAGCGGTCAATTTAGAATTAATTAATCAAGATATTTTATTTTTGAGTCAAAATCGTGATTGGTTGAGCCGGCTGGGGGATTATAAAATTGTGGCTAATTTGCCGTATAATATTACCTCAGTTTTTCTAAGAAATTTTTTAACCGCCGAGAACGCGCCCCAAGAAATTGTTTTACTTTTGCAAAAAGAAGTGGTTGAACGAATCTGCGCCCAGCCTGGCCAGCTGAGTCTACTGGCGATTTCAGTTCAGCTTTATGGCCAAGCCGAGTTGATTGATTATGTGCCTAAAAGTGATTTTTGGCCTCAGCCGGAGATTGATTCAGCTATATTAAGGATAAGAAATATCAAATCAAAAGCCGAGCGAGTAGAATTTTTCTCTGAAGTTAGCGAAAATATTTTTTGGCAAATTGTAAAAATGGGATTTTCCGCCAAAAGAAAGCAATTGCAACATAATTTAGCGGCCGGGCTGAAGATCTCTCAGGCAGAAGCCAAAAAATGTCTGGCCGAGATCGGGTTGGATCAAAAAGTTCGGGCACAAAACTTGACGATTGCTCAATGGTTTGACCTTGCAAAAAGTCTTAAAATATATTTTAAATAAAGCGCGGTTGAATCCTTGCCAGGGGATAACTTTTTCTGCTATAATATATTTAGTTTTGATAAAAAAACGTTTTTATTTTCCTTTGAATTTTTGGGAGAATTTATTTTCAAAAAAATGGCTTTTGTAGGCAGAAAAAAAGATAAGCTCAAAATTCTTGAAGATATTTATCATGATAATTCTCAGATTAAATCAGATAAAATCAAAATTAAGGAGTTTTTTCAGGATGCCAAAAAAACGGAGACGTTACTTTCTTTTGGGATTGTTATTATCGGCCTAGGCGCTATTATCCTGGGTCTTTTTCAATTGCAGGACAAGCTGGCGTTTCGGCAACCGGCATCAAAGAAAGTGGCTGCCAATACTGATTTAGATAAAGATGATTTACTTGGTTTGAAAAATAAAGATACGGATCAGGATGGTTTGTCCGATTATGATGAGCTTTATGTTTATAAAACCAGCCCTTATCTGCAAGACAGCGATAGTGATGGTTTGGAAGACAAAAATGAAATTTCCAGCAGTCATGATCCAAATTGTCCCGAAGGTCAGAATTGTTTTGGTACCTGGTCGGATTTGACCAGCGCTGATTCCGAAACTGCCACGACTGGTGCGGCTGATATTGACACGGAAAAGTTACGCCAGATATTGGTTAGCGCCGGTATGTCTCAGGCTCAAGTTGACGCTCTGTCCGATCAATCAATTATCGCGGCGTATGAACAAATTCTTGAAAGCAGCGGGGCAACAAAAACTTCAGCTTCTTCTGGCACCAATACGACGGCGTCCGTGGCCGATCAAATTAATTCCATGTCGGCCAGCCAAATCCGCCAGCTGCTTTTGCAGCAAGGCAGTATTTCTCAGGCGGAATTGGATAAAATATCTGACGCGGAACTGCTACAAATGGTGCAGGATAACTTGGGGGCCACTGACAGTAATGCGGTGGCTTCAAATCAAAGTTCAGCTGGTACTACTCTGGAACAAATTAATAGCATGACGCCGGCTCAAATTCGTCAGTTACTGCAGCAGCAGGGCAGTATTCCCCAAGCGACTTTGGATCAGGTTTCAGATGAAAGTTTAATGCAATTAGTTAAAGAAACCTTAGCCGCGTCTAAATCTTCAACTCAATAATGAAACAAGAGCATAAAAATTTAACGGCACTAATCTCTCGATTGAAAAAAACCGTCACGACTGTGGTTATGTGCAGTATGGTTTTTAGTACGGTTATGCCGGCCTTGCTTTATCCGTTAGAAGCTCAAGCCTATCCGGATTTGGAAACTCAGCGCGAAAGCAGCGGAAACGCCGAAGAAGTGATCGTCGAAGATGTGGAAGTCAATGATGCTCGAGGTAACAATTGGCTTAAAAGTATTTTTAATAACGTTGGAACTTTTCAAACATCAGTAGAAGGGATTGCCGGGTCATTTCAGGCTCGTGATTCACTATGGAAAACCCTTGAAGATGCTGTCTATACGGCCGGAAAATCCGGGTTGAGTTATTTGTTAAACACCATGGCTTATGATATCGCGACTTGGTTGGCCTCCGGCGGCCAGGGTCAGCAGCCAATGTTTTATACTGACGGCTGGGGCGCGTATCTAACGGATTTAGTTGATGGCGCCGCCGGAAAATTTTTGGAATCTTTCAGCGATGACTTTTTAGGGTTTAATTTGTGTAATCCTTCAAGTTTCGAATTTAAGCTGCAGTTGGGTTTAGGTATCGGTAAAATGACTAAGCCGGATAAGCCAGACTGTACTGTCACGGAATTGGTGAAAAATTGGCAGGATTTTGCCGATGATCCGGATTTTTTGGATAAATTTGATTTGGTTTTTGATCCGGAAAAAAATGATTTAGGTATTGCTGTCGGCATGTTCGGTAAATATTATGAATATCAAGCCAAAGTTCGAGAAGCCGGTACCAAGGATCGTGAAGAAGGCGATGGCACCAAACCGGTTACGTCAAAGTTTGGCAAAATTTTAACGCCGCACTTTTTAGTTTCCGAAGAAGGCAGACAAATGTTAGCTAAGGGCACTATTACAGAAGAGGAGCTGGATTATGGTGATATTTTCATGAATGCTTTGAGTAATTTTATCAATACTTTAGCCGGAAAACTTTTACAGCGAATATTTAAAGAAGGTCTGGCCGCTTTGCGCGGTACGTCCAGCGATACTTCATCCTCGGGTGATAAAACCAATCAAGCTTTGGATTTATTGGAAGCCGGTGAGAACTTAGGCCGGTCTTTGGTTGATTTATTTTCTAAGCCCCAAGATCAAGATTTGTATTCCGGAGATACCGGCACCACCTTATTTACTTCCATGCAGGCCAGCAAGGAACGTTATAAGGGTTTATTAACGGCCGGAACTAAGGAAACTGGACCTTATGACATAATGTCTAAAATGCTTGTTTGTCTTGACGCGAATAATCCCGGTCCGGAAGAGTGCGTAATTGATGAGTCGTTTCGTTCGGCCATTGAAAAGAAGTACACGCTGGCGCAAGCTATCGGCGAAGGCTTAATAAATGGCGACGCACCTTTTGGCTACAAGGCGTCGACCATTCAAGACGGCATGCCTTATCGCAGTATTTTAATTCTGCGGGCTCATCGAGTGGTGCCGGTTGGTTGGGAGTTGGCGGCCAAAGTCGCGCAGGAATTTTATCCAAGCGAGACTTGGACTTTGAATAAGTTAATGGCCGAATATGATCGCACGGGCAGCGCCTTTAAAGGTTTAGTGGATAAAGACTGGGTTTTGGAATTGCCGGATCATTACTGCAAGGCTCAGGGTTATGGCGCTAAAATTTCTTCCGAAAAAATTTCCAGCGGTAAAGATTCTAACAAAGACGGAGATTATACCGATATCAACGATACGCCGCCAGTGCGGCAGGTAGTTCGCGATCAGTATTGCGCGGATTATCAAACCTGTATTCAAAAAGCCAATGACGGCAGCTGTTTGTACTATGGTTATTGTACGGAAGAAAAGAGAATTTGGGATTTGCAAGGTACCAAGTGTCCGAGTCAATATAATACTTGTACGACATTTCAAAAACCAACCGGTGAAATTGCCAGCTACTTACGTAATTCCATTGATTATAACGGCTGCAATAAAGATAATGCCGGCTGCCAATGGTATTGTACGGAATTCAATTCGGTCAACAACGTCTGGTCTTGTGTTAATGAAAGTGAGAAAGTTCTAAAAACTTGTGCCGGACATGATATTGATAGCGCCACCGGCGTGGTCGGTTGCAGAATGACCGCGGCTTGTACGGTCAGCTCCGGCCAAAGTTTTTGTTATGATACCGAGAATAGTATCAAATTGGATTTAAGCCAGCCTTGCGCCAGCACTTCCCAGTGGTGGAAATCGACGCAAAACTCTTGTGTTATTAATACCGGCTGCACTATTGCCCGCGGCGGCGTTAACTGCCAAGTTACCGGTTGCGAAAGCAAAACGAATCTGTTGCCCAATCCCAGCTTTGAAAATGCCACCAGCACCACTGGTGATCAATCAGGCGTATCATATAAATGGTATGGCAACCTGAATTATTTCCGTCAAGCTGGCAGCGCCCAAGACCAAGTCAAATTAGGCAAAAACAGTATTCGATTTTATAACTCTGGCGCTGCTATTGCCGAGGGTGATAATATTTTGACTTCGGAAAATTTAACTTTGAAGGCAGCTACTTATACTTTTAGCGGGTATGTTTATAACACTTTAAATAGCGGCAATATTAAAATTGAAATAATCAACGCTTCTGACGCGTTAACAGGCAACAGTCCGGCTAAAATTGACGTGCCGACTGGTTTGTCGAAAAAATGGCAGCCGGCCAGTATTGATTTTGTCGTTACCAGTGCTAGTCAACCAGTGCAAATTCGAATCACCGTAGAAAATCCTTCCGGACAAATCAGCGGTACGGCTTGGTTTGATAGTTTTAAAGTTTCCGAAAGCTGTATTACCAGTCCCATTACTTTAACCATGGTGGGCAATATGGAAAAAGATCAATCCAAGCTTCACTTGGATCGCGATGCCGTTGCCTGCTCCGAAGATGATGCGGGCTGCAGTCAACTTATTAGTCTAAAAGCTGGCGCGGGCACGAATTTAGTGCAAAACGGCAGCTTTGATGATTGGTCTGATTTCACCAGCCTGCCTTTAGGCTGGCAAAAAGGTGCCAGCTGGGATAGCGGTAATGCTTTTGAAAGAGCCTCGGGTGTTACCGGTAATTATGCTTTGAAATTAACCAACGGCAGCCAACAAAATCATTGGCGTGATTTTGAGACCATGCCCATTATCGGCATGAAGCCGAATACGACTTATCGTATTTCTTTTTGGGCCAAGAGTAACAGTGCCGATGCCGCGACTAATCTTTGGTATGCCGAAATTTTATCTAATTTTGCCCCGAATAACAGTTACTGTAGTAGTGATTTAACTACCGCTTGCACCTTAGACAATCAAGCGTCGGTTTGTACTGGTTACAACGCCGATGATCCCACCAGCAACCATTGCGTCGTCGATTATCAAGTGGCCGTCATTAACGGTGAAAATAATTTAAAACTAACGACTAATTGGCAGAGATTTATTTTAGATTCGATTACGACTCGCATTGCCGGTTATAATTTCCGTTTGTCATTTAATAATGGTTCGGCTAATGCAACCGCTATCTATATTGATGGCGTTCAAATTGAAGAAGTCGAAACCAGAAATCCGGTGGCGTCTGATTATAAAGATTATGGGGCAAATAACCTGGTCTATTTAAAGAAGGCGCCGGATGCTTTAAGTTGCAAAGGTTATACTCGAACTCGACCCAATCCTAATATTCTTAAAGATGTAAACAAAGATCAATGTTTGGGTGAAAACATGGTTTGGTCAAAATTCTGCTCGGGTGGTGATAAGGCCGGACAGACTTGTTCAACTAATACCGATTGTGCTGGTGGCGGTGTTTGCATCGCTGATAGTTGCGACGCGAGCGGGGCATTTTGCTGCCACGAAGTTGATCCGGCTGAATGCAATAAATACGCACCCTATTGTCAGGAAGATGAAGTCGGTTGTCAATTGTTTACGCCGACAGCCAAAGGCAATTTTACTTCCGTTTTACCGGCGGTGGCCGCCTATACGGATTATTGTCCCGCGGAATGCGTGGGTTATGACGCTTTCTATCAATCCAAGACTTTTTTAGAACGTCAAGAATCGCTTGATTATTTTATTCCCGCCAAAGCTAAAATGTGCAGTGCCGATCAGGCCGGTTGTGATGAATTCACGAATTTGGATGAAGTTCAAAGCGGTGGCGAATCTCGGCAGTATTATATTCATCTGCGTTTGTGCGCCAAACCGGCTGAACCAACGGCTAATTGCCAAACCTTTTATACTTGGCAGGGCTCGGACGAAGCGGGCTATCAATTGAAATCATTTAACTTGTCCGCGTCTTCCAGCGCGCCGTATATTGACGCGCCGAAAAATGTTTTGGCCGCTTCGGATTTGCCTGACGCTTGGTGCGCGGATAAAAATTTAGATGCCAGTGGTAATCCGGCCTGCTGCAATGGCTCCGAAGATATTGCCAATAATCCTTTCTGCAAGGAATTCTACGGTACCAATGGTCAAATCTATTATCGAATTTATGAAAATACGGTCAGCTGCTCCAACGACTGTCATCCTTATCGTAAAACCAAACTAAGCAGTGATGACATTTTAAATCAGCAAAATTGTTTAAGCAGCTTGGGTAGTTGGGATAGCACTAACAACGTTTGTATTTATCAAGCCATTCCTAATCAAGGTATTACCTGCTCGGCTCAATCAGCCGGCTGTCGTGAATATCGCGGTAATGCGGCGGGCAATGTCTACACGGCGTTTAATGAGAATTTTGAAGACGGTGATATTATGGGCTGGGGTTTGGGTTCAATCTCCAGTGAAGCCTTGTCGGTTGGCGGACACTCAATCAAATCATCCAGCCAGGTGGTTCAGACCGCGACTGATAAATTAACCGATGATGGCGCGACAATTTGTACGGCGGATCTACCGGCTTGTTCAGATACGATAACTAGTGCCTGTTTTATCGCGGGAGCCAATAAATGCCTTTCAAAAAATAAGACCTGTTTAATCAATCTTAACGCGAATTACTGTAGTGTTATTAATGATAAGATTAAGCCCAATCAAACCTACTTAATTTCTTTTTGGGCTAAATCAGCTGCCAATAACGCGACTTTGAAAGCTCAGTTTATCAATACTCAAGATACCGCTAAGGTTAGAGATTTGGGTTCAGTAAAGATTAGCAGCGAATGGTCATATTATCTCATCGGCCCGATTGCGGGGGATAAAAGCGATATTATCTCATCCCGCGCCGCGCTGAAATTTTTGCTCGCTGACAGTTCGGCTGTGGATTATTATTTGGATAATATTCAAATTAGGGAAGTTCAAAATTATATTTATGCCATTAAAGGTTCATGGACGACGCCGGCGAGTTGCGATACCAATCCGTTTTTGGCCACCCCGATTTCGGCTCCCCAGTACATGCTAGGTTGCAAGCAATACCGTGATAAGACCAATTTAGTCCATAACTTGAAATCTTTTAGCCATCTTTGCCGCGAGGAAGTCGTCGGTTGCGAAGCCATGATTGATACCTACAATTCGGCCACGCCATTTGCTTTTTCGGCCAATGAGGCGGACGCTTTGGCCAAAGTAACAGTCCCGGCAGATAAAATGACTTATATTGTTAACCAAGCTGATTATCAATGCAATGCTCAAGCCAAGGGTTGTCAAAAATTGGGCTCGCCTCTGACCAAAATTAATGCTACCAATGAAACCTATGTCTCCTCTTTTGTTGATAAATTTTTAATTAATGATCCGAATAAATATAATACAATTTTGTGCGGCCATAATGAAGTCGGTTGTGAGGAATTTCAAACCAATGACGGGTTCGCGTATTTTAAGGATCCTAGAAATAACACTTGCGATTATAAATTAATTCCGGGGAAAAATGTTTCCGCCTGGTTTAGAAGCGACACGCAATCAAGTACGCCCGATTGTCCGTTGGTTTTACCGGCGGTGGGCGAGGCTCATCCGGGTAAAGGTTTTGCCGGTAATTGTCCCAATGACAATAACACCTGTAATCTCTTTATTGATCCAATAAGCGATATTGCCAAAAATACTGTCAGTAATGGCGACCTTTCCAGCGACGTTGATAATAATGATATTCCTGACGGCTGGCAACAAGATGGAAGTAAATTAGTTCAGTCAATTTGGTTAAAGCATCAGACTTTGTACACCTTAAGCATTGATCAGAAAGAAAAAAATCGTACTGATGACGCTATTAGTATCGATTTAATCAACTGTCCGGGATTGAGTTCATTCGACAGCTCCGTGGTAACCACGGCCAACTCCGCCTTGATTAGTACTAATATTTATCAAAATGATCCGCGAACCAGTAGCGATATCGCCAATTTGCCCGCTGATCGAACTTATTCCGGACGTTTTCATGTACCGGTTGACCAAATTTGTAAAATTAGAATTATCGGCACAAATCTAAGAAGCGTGGCCAGACAATATTTGAATGAAGTTGCTATTAGAGAAACCGGTGAGTATTATCTTTTGGAAAATACCGTTGATAAATTATCCTGCAATGGCATCGTCAATCAAAAATCCGGTTGTGTCTTGTTTAACGATCGCAGTCAGGTGAACTATCACTTGGGTGAAAATGATATTACCTATTTAAGTTTTGACGCCGATGTCTCCGGAATTGACAAGACAGAAAAGGCGATTAATAACGGTTTGGCGGTAAGCAATAACGGTCAGGCTATTGCCGATTCAAATTCAATTCTAAAAGTTGTGCCGGATAGAACTTGCGCGGCTTGGCTTTATTGTTCCAGCTATGTTAATGATACCGACGATAAAAACGCCGACAAAAAATATTGCAGCGGTCTGAGCCTTTGCCAAAGCGCTGATACGAACGGCAATTGTCTGGACTTTGTCAATTTGAACGAAGGCAGTGAGCGAGTCTCCACTTATCAAGACCCGGAAAAAATTAAAAATATGAGCGGTTTTGCCCAGCCTGGTTTATCATTTGGCAGTCAGTCAGTCGCGATTGCCGGAGATTATTCTTTCGCGGAAATGAAGCAGGTGGGCGCGATCGGCTACTCGCCGAGCACAAATTTCGAAAGTGCCGGGGCGGATTTACGGCCGTATGGCTGGGATTTGGAATGCCCGCTTTTAACGGCTCCGACAGTAAAGGAATTCAAAACTAATATTTGGAAACAGGATTATGCCAAAGTGATCGCCGACGCGATTACGGCTCAGCAGGAAGGTCTGCCGGCGGCCGCGCCCGAAGGCTTAAACTTCTTTAAACTCAGTGGTCCTTACGTGGTGGCTTCGGAAAAAATTGATGTTTTTGCCAATTCTGAATATACCATTTCCGCTTATATCAATACTCAGAAATTAATTAAAGGCCAGGCGCGAATTGTGATTGAGCAGTATGACAGTCAGGATAATTTAATTGGCATCATTGGCGAGGCCGGTGATGAACTAAGCGCTATGCGTTTGAATTCCGGCCAGTCTTGGACTTTTAAAGTCGGCCAGTTCCAAACCAACGCTTCAACCGTATCCATTAGAATAAAACTGGAAAATTGGAATCCTGATACCGGCAATCGTGGAACTAACCCATGTTCTAAACAAGCCAATCAGCCTGTTCATAAAATAACCGGCAGTGCTTATTTTGATGATATTAAGCTCAAGCCGAGCCTGGAAGTTGGTCGTGATAACGCCAATAATAATGTTTTTGTCCCTCAGGGTTGCCGAGCTTATCCCGAATCCGGTTCTTTGTCTTGCGATTATTACAGCACTGAGGGTTATCATTATCAAGGTTGGCTGGGTTATTGCACTTTGTCGGATCCGGCTAACCCGAGCCAGTGCTTAATGTGGTGGCCAGTGGAACTAATTCAAGGCGGTTTCGTAACTCAAGAGCCGTTGATTGCCCAGCAGCCATTGTATTATTGTTTGGGCGCGAAAGAAAGCCATTATCGTTATCATGCCTGCATGTTTGAAGACGGTAACATTTGTGCTTCCGCCAAAAAAGCCCCGTCAGACAAAAGCGCCAGACAAAGAGATTTCGTTTGGACGCCGCCGGAAAGTTGGAATGTCCAGAAGTGGCAAATAGAAAAAATCGCGGTTATATCTTCAATTAGCGATTGTTCGGCGACTGATCAATGCGGCGGCGCTTATGGCAAATTTTATTTCTTTGCCAATCCCGATACCAAGAATGAATATATCTCTCCCAGTTTGGGCATGAGAGCTACTTTGAGTTTCTCGTCCGGCGATGTGTTAAAGAGTATCAGCTTTGAAACCACCAGCGCCAATTGTATTTGCGCGGACGCGGATATTGAAATCGAAACTGCTAATTCCTGGTGCCAGTATGTAACGCAAACTGTTACGCCTTATGGCCAAAATAAAGCCTGGTGGGACAGAATCGGCAACCGTTCCGGCCAAATTTTCGCGGCGCCCGGCACGGGTTATCTCAACTTATACGATTATCCGCCGTTTGGCGCTTTAATTCCGCCTTATCCCAGCGATGATCCCAGCAATTGGAATTTAATCAGCGGTGCTTGGTATCAGCCGTTGTTTGTGCAGAAACCGCAAACCGATATTTATACCGATCCTTTCCAGGTTCGCGCCGGCCTACCGGCTTCCTGCAGCCAACTTTCCGACTCAAGCGATAATGCCAATTGTATTTATCCGACCCCGGCCAATACCACAAAAAATATTGTTCCCACCACTCTGGCTCAAGGTAAGTCATCGCTTCAGCGTTTATTTGCCAAGAGTTATAATACTTGGGAATTTCAAGGCGACGGTGTTTGCAAAGACGCCGCCGGCAGCACTAAAACGGCGGCTGATAATACGCCAGTAGAATGCGCCTGTCCGGAAAGTCTTTGCGGCGTTGACACCAGTACTAATTTCAAACAATGCAACAATGATGGTTCAATTTGCGAAGTCGGTTTTGTTGATTGTGTTGATTGGACCACTTTTGTGGAAGCCATCAGTTCCTTGGTGGTTGAAGGCAGTTATACTAATGCCGGCGTGAATGGACCGGCGCTCGTGGCGACTATCGTGGGTAAATTGGTGGTGCAGGCGGTAACGGCTTGCGGTCCGCAGGCTTGTTCTTCCAGCGCTGATTGCGGCGCCGGTGAAGGTACTTGCGTGCCCTTCATCCATTATATTTTAATCCGCGCCGGTATCACCACCGATGACACAACTTTAACCGATGAAATTTTAAATATTTTATTTGGCACAATTTTGAGCGCGATTGGCGGCAGTGGTAGCACCGATTCGGCGACTTTGGCCGACATTATCCGAAACGCGATTAGTAGTGGCGAATCTAACGAAGATATTTTGGAGGGTAAGGGCGGATTGTTAAGCCAAATTACTGGCACCGCTTCCTTGCTTTTTGCTCAGGAATTAAATAATTTGCTGGGCAGCTACTGTTCTCAAACCGCGCTGCGTTGCCAAAGCGGCAGTCATAGCGGCGATCGTTGTTGTTTCCTTTCTTCCTGCAGTGACAATGTTGTGACGACTTATCGCTGTATTGGCGGGCCGAACAAGGGTATGATTTGCGATCCAACTTCCAGCCAAGATAATTGTCCGTCGGGTACTAGCTGTAAAGTCAGAACTATTAATCAATCTTATGTGCCGGTAGAAACCGCCTGGGGCAATGCTAGCATACCTAGCTCGCTCAAGACCTGGAAAGAACCGACCAGAATTTGCGAGGGCAATCAGCGGCCGGATCATAAATGCCAGGGTGGAGTCAATGACGGCATTGCCTGCACCGGAGCAGCTGATTGTCCGAGCGGCACTTGTGAACCGCCGATTGTTTGCAGTAATAATAATACCAAGGCCTGTGTCCAGGATGCTGATTGTGCCGGTGGTTTTTGCAATAATGATTTTTGCGCCATTCCGCCGGGAATTATCGGCATTAAGGCCAACGGGGCCACTGGCTTTGACATTCCCATTTACGGCGGTGATTATATTTCCTTATCATTTACCGTTAAAGTTGATCCGCAGCAATTACCTTTGACCGGTTACAGTATTGATTGGGGAGATGGCAATAAAACCACTTTATCTGGTCAGGCGCTTCTGAGTCGTGAAGACGAAAAGAAACCTTTTGTCTCCAGCCATATTTATTCCTATTGGGATTTAAAGGCGGCTGAGGCTGATGGCAAATTAACTTGCTGGGCCAAGGTGAATGGCACCGGCGTTAGTTGTTGTGGCACCAATACGGCTCAAAGTCCGTCGGAATATTGCCGAGTTTTGCCTCAAGTGCAAATTAAAGATAATTGGAATTGGTGTAATAGCTCGACGGTGGTTCATGGCAGTTCCGACCAGGCCGGTTATTATGGCAATAATTGTAGTCGTGCTGATGCCTGGCAGCCTTATGGCAAAATTAATGCTGTGGGTGACGGCACCGGAGAAATAATCGTCTATCCTTAGAAATAAATTATGATATCTTTGACTAGCCAAAATCGAGCTAAACGAATTCTCAAGATTTTTATCATGGTTTTTATTTTAGTTGGTTTTTTTGGCTTATTAGTTTCACCGGTTTTTGCCACCACTGAAGGCGTTACCGATCCGCCAGCGACACCCTCCGCATCGCCTTCTGGTTTGATGGCACAAATTTTAAAC
>Ga0172381_10000740_pt1 | contig 40117 bp, 56 predicted proteins | sample Leawel6488metaG_FD_119754 | JGI IMG/M metagenome (GOLD analysis project Ga0172381, IMG submission 119754) | Leachate microbial communities from a municipal landfill in Southern Ontario, Canada - Leachate well 64-88 metaG | ecosystem: Engineered > Solid waste > Landfill > Unclassified | place... | reverse complement strand
CTAATCTGATAGCAAGTCTGGCAGCAAGACGGGCAGCAAGTCTGGCAGCAAGTCGGGCAGCAAGTCCGGCAGCCAGTCGGGCAGCAAGTCGGGCAGCAAGTCGGGGATTTTATATGGCCCTATATTGATGGTCAATTTTGGGCATCGTATTTTTCTTTTTTTGATTACATGTTCTTGGTTGTGGGTATCGAAAATCCAAAAAAATTAGAATATGAGACATTACAGAAAACTATTGCATTAAATCTGATATATCCGCTTGATAACGTCTGCGTGCTTTGTCGAAAGCCAACCAAAATAAACATGCAACAATCAAAGTTGCATTGTGGAACCGGACCGGCAATCGAATATAAGGGGTGGGCAAGATACGCATTGAATGGAGTGATTGTGCCCGAGTGGATCGTGATGCAAAAAGATACAGAGATCGACCCGGTTAGAATCAAGGAAATTAAAAACGCCGACGTTAGAAGGGAGTTCGTAAAAAAAGTCGGCCTTGAAAGAATTCGCGCCAAATTGTGCGACAAGGTCTTGGATGAAAAGACTATATTTTTAAACACGCCGCTGCAACAAAAATGGCCCTGTAAATATTCTGTTTTACGGCTTGATTTTGGAGATCGAAAACGGCATGTTTTAGAGATGGAAAATCCATCCCTGCCAGGGTTCTGGCATGTGGAATATGTTCCAGATGATTGCGTTACAGTGGAACAGGCGATGAATTTCAGATTGAATCGAACCGAAAAAGATATTGATGACAAAAAAGGATTCGATTGGTATTTACATGGGGATGTTGTTATAAAGCCAAAAGGCGCAAAGAAATTCAAACGATGGCCAATTATGGTCGCATAAAGAAAGGTTGATTGAAATGGAAAAGAAGCATAAATTTCTTGCGGAAGGTGAGCTTACCGGACATTATCACGAGACGACAGCAAAGGATTCTTTTGTCGTCGGGGATGGTGTTGATCGCAAACTTTCCGTTCCTACGGGAACCGAAATCACGCACCAGGAGCATAAAACGATACAACTTCCCACCGGCGATTACGATATTACCCGTCAACGCGAAATTGACCCGGATACCGAAGAGATCAACGCTGTCCAGGACTAAGGGAAGCCATGATTATCATAGGGATAGACCCCGGAAAAACTGGCGCCATCGTAGCGATCAACACGACGCTTGGAACGGTGGAGAAACACTTGATTCCCCTGATCGGAAACGAGTTAGACCTTGCCAGCCTGAAACAAATACTGTGCAAGTATATCTCTGCGCCTGTCTGCGTTTACATAGAGGATGTCCACGCCATCTTCGGATCAGCGGCAGGAGCAACGTTTACTTTTGGTTTTGTGTGCGGCGCAATACAGGCAGCCGTTGCTTGTCTGGGACTCCCTTATACGCTTGTACAACCAAAGGCATGGCAAAAAGAATTGTATCAGGGAATCCCGGAAATCAGGAAACAGCCCATAAAAATCAAGAAAGGCAAGCGGACAGGAAAAATGATACAAGGAAAGATGGATACAAAGGCCATGAGTTTGTTGGCGGCAAAGCGTCTATTCCCAAAACTCGATCTGCGCGCTACCGAACGATGCAAAAAACCGCACGATGGCATTGTGGATGCCCTGCTGATTGCCACATACGGCTGTCGTGAAATATAAAAACCAACGAAAGGAAACAAAGATGAATAAGATAATCGCCATCCTTGGAACTCTCATCGTCGTTATTTGTGTGGGTTGCATGTCAATCTCGGAACTTGTCACGCCTGCAACCATCGATCAGCGTGCCGTCAGTTATGTCGTAGATGCAAATCTGGCAACACCAGAAGAGTTCTCCGGCTACCCAAATTTATACAAAGCAGACAAGTTGGAAAAACTGCTTACGGCCGCCCATCAAACTATTCAGTTTCAAGCGGAAAAAATGGCCCAAGAAGATACGCTGACGTATAATCAACTCAATGAAGTCGCAACAGCGAATCGAACGATGGCCTTGCAGCGTGAAGAGCAGTTGTTTGGAACTACCGGTCTCTTGTCAACGATTCTTCCTATGTTGGGTTTTGGTTCACTGACTGGCATCGTGGGCCTTCTTCGAAAACGGCCCGGCGATATCACAAAAGAAGAATTGTCCACCGCGGTTGCCGAGGTCAAGGAAGAAACGGCATCCGAATTGTCCGACAAGGAGAAACAGATTATTGAGTTGGTGATGAGCGTACAGTCGATGTTCAACACCGTTGAAGCGTTGCCGGTAAATACCGGAACCAATGAAGACAAGGAAAGAGTTGAGGACCTGAAACAAAGTCTGATTGCAACATTCAAATCGAAATTGGACGGAATTCAGGACACGGCGACACAGGTGACGGTTGCCACAGTCAAGAAGACAAACAATATAGCGTAGCATGTTCATTTATCTCGGTGGACGCCATAGCCAAGCCGAGCCGCAAGCGCAGGTCGGTATATAACGGCGCTCTTTTCATCCTTCGCCCCCCTCCGGAACACCCTCGCCGGAGGGGGATTTTAAAAACGAAATATCTCCATTTTTGAACCATCAAGTAGAACTTGTCAGTTGATAATGAAACATTAACCGTAAGTTAAAAGGGGTCTCAGAATGAAAACGTCAACATTGTTTATGTGGGTATTTATCCTTGCAATTCTGGTAGGCGTTTCCTTGTTTGTGTTGGGGTGCGATGACGACACCGGCAACGTGGGTCCGTCTCGAAGGGCTATCGCAATTTATGGGGACAGCGACAATATCAGTACCGGTTGGTTCGTTTACGTTGACACCTTCAACGAAGAGATTCAGCAGGAAGGTGTGGCGATGATCGTAAACGGAGGAAAACAAGCGTGGTTTTACTCCAACAATGGAATGGGTGGACTGAATGTGAACCCATGCAATTACGCACAGCACATCGAATCAACAGGCGTTACGGGGGCCGGTGGACGGTGCATTGCCAAAGGAATTCGAGACGACTGGTCGAACCCGAAAGGATATAATGTATTCTCTCAAATGTCGGTTGGTAAGCCGGACTCACCGGCAACCGTTGCGGGATTCAATTACCAGACACAGGCCAGCCAACAATCTTTGCAATGGGCAGCGGCAACCGCCTACAAGAAGTGTCCGAGAGTTGTGGCCGCCGCATCAGGCCTGACAGGAAATTATACTCAGGATGAATTTACGGCCCTGACAAATCCCACAGAAAATCCACCGCCAAAAGGAATCGCCTACACCTGCAATCTGATTTCCCAGAACGGAACGTCTGGAAATGGAACGTGCCGACCCATGAATTCTATTATGGCCATCAACCTCACGGATCCCGATGACTACTTGAAATATGCCGCTCCGTTCTATTATAGTTTCATCGTGCGCACCGCGGACCCTATCGCGCTCGATGGCGTGATCGCCAACGGGTTTGTTAAAACAAACATCGCTCCGGACGGAAGGGGTCTTTCGCTCTCGTGGTATGGGTCCAGCACGGATGGTCAGACCCATGTATTCAGGACGGAACCATTCTTGCCGGTAGATAGTGAACTGGAAATATCCAATACTTCGGAGATTTCTGTTTACGACCGGTGGACTCCGTTTGATGCACCTGATATTTGGGATGCCGAGCAATACCTCGTCAGCGTCAAATCGAACTGGATTGATTTTGTTGACCCCAATCTTGTCTCCGACCCGAATGTTTTCTACGGCATCAATCCAGACCTCTTTGACTTTACCAATCGTCTGGACACGAGCCATCCGAAATTTAATGAGGTCCTGATACCGGAACGAATCCTCTCCGTAAAGGTGATTCCGCTGCAAGCCGAAGGGGATTATCTCCGTATCTCAATTAAAGACGTTGACTTATCCACAATCATCATGGCAATGGATTATTGGTTGACGGACAATAGAATCTGCGACCTGAATGGGGATGGCATCGTCAATCTGAGAGACTGGCCCCAATGAACTCATTCGCAAGAATCCTATTCGAGCAACGGACCTTTCTTGTCGCAGATATTCGAGTGGGGAAAACTCTTAAAGAGCTTATGCAGATCTATGGAAGAGACTCAAAGGCGATTATAGCCATGGGAAAAGGACTTATGGGCGATGAATACGACCAGTGTATGGACAAGCATAGGCGCGGCGATGTACGCAAAAACAAGCCCTTAAAAGATATGCAATTAAAATAACCATTGACCCAAATACGAAACTTTGTTAATACAATTCACGAAAGGTAGATTATGAAATGGAAACTATTGTGGCTCATTGCATTCGTTTTAATATCGTCGGTCTGTGCCACGGCGACACTTCGCGCGGATCTCAACGGCGATTGCCGCGTGGACATGGCCGATATGGCAATCTTGATGTCCGAGTGGATGTTCGAGGGAGATTGTGATATGGGACTGGGGCCCGAGTTAGTTGTCAATGGTGACTTTTCCTCAGAAACCGGGGGATGGTCATTTCTTGTTGGTACTTGGATTATTTCCGATGGCGCATTACACTTGCTTTCTGCTGACTTACCAGTATTTCAAACACTTGGCGGGCTTGTTATTGGAAAAACTTACCAACTTAATTACGACCTTCTCAGTTACAACATTGAAAATCCTTTTTCAAGTGGAATTTATTTTACGTTTGACGGCGTATCGGGGCCGGTACATTTATTAGACGACCCGTCTCCGGCTCATTATTCTGCGGACTTTGTTTATTCTGGTACTACCAATGACTTGTATTTCTGGGTTGAAGATATTGGTGAAGGTTCTTCTGTCAATATTGACAATGTTTCCGTCCGCGAAATAGTAGCCGATTCAGACAGCGGATTCTCTTTCGATGTGTTCTCTGCGTTATATGACGATGAATAAAAGGGGGTTATTGTGCAAGAAAAAGAATTAATCATCAAAGAACTTGGCGTCAAAGCAACCCGGTGTGAGTTCGGAGAAGACGGTTGCCGCGGCACGATCTGGCGGAATAATATTGAAATGCAGTTTATTTTCTCATGGGGAATGGGATGGGAGCATCTATCTGTTTCCTGCAAACACCGAACGCCAACGTGGGACGAAATGTGTTATATGAAACGCATCTTCTGGATGCCCGATGAATGGTGCGTTCAGTATCATCCCGCCGAAAAAAACTATGTGAACATTCACAATAATGTACTGCACATTTGGCGCCCGGTCGATGGTAAGTTTCCCGTTCCGGATAAGATACTGGTATGAAATAAAATCCCGTCCCTGGCTTGCATCCGGGGACGGGATGAAAGAAGAAATGTTATTTCAAAAAGTAGAGAATCACCCCTACCACAACGCCACCCACCACACTGGACACAAGACTTCTAATCCACAAGTATTTGCCGGCGGCGCATTCGGCAACGTGCAATTTGATGGAGGCCGCGATCATCTTCTTGACGATTTCAAGATAACGCTCGTTTACTTTAATCGCGATCAATTCTGCCAATCTCTCAATGTCTTTTTCAGTCATAGTTGTCAGTCCTTCATTTTCCATGGGTCATCCATCATTTATGTCGGCTCTTTGGCCGGCGTTTCTTTTGGTTGTGCTTCAACACGGCGATTCAGCTCATTGTTGATGGCCATGATGTTCTGGTTACTGGCCAGAATTGATTGATACTGGTCTTGTAACAAGAGAGCCAGTTTTTCAGATGTTAACTCTTTTAAGTCCATGTTTTCCCTTTCGGTTAAGTGGCTATCAATCCAAGTTCTCGTATGTTTGCCAATAATGAGTTAAATTGAGCTACAACATCTCCGGATCCGGTTGCATCCGCAACGGCAGCGGGTTGGTCAACCGGCGTCGCATTATAAAATCCAAGTAGTTGATTAGTTGCGGTCCCAATCTTTGTTCCGGTCGTCGTAGCCAAAGCGATATTTGCCGATGCTGGAAATGCGATTCCGCCCGTCAGCGTGGACAGGCCGGTAACGCCGAGAGTTGCATTAACCTGTAGCGTCTGGTTTGTTTCTGTGGCATTCATCACGCCGTAAATTAAGGCTTTTGTAGAATCTGTTGGTGAACCCGCTGAACCACGGCCTTGATTATCTACGATAAACAAATTTGAATTTGTCGATTGGTAATAGCCAGCTTTGTAGCCAAAAAAGATATTACTTGAACCAGTAGTAACAGAGTACCCACAATAAGAGCCGACTAAAACATTTTTACTGTGTGAATTGGTCCCAGAACTTAAGCCGCTTTCCGTTCCAATGCAAATAGAATCACTGCCATTTCCATACCGGGCAGTTCTGTACCCTATAAAAACATTTCTGCTTCCACTGGTCAATCCAAGACCAGTATATGTTCCCAAACATAGATTACTGGCTCCATCGACTATATATTGTCCGGACTGATGACCAATTAGTGTATTATATGCACCAGTTGTAATATACTGGCCGGACCCGGTCCCAATTCCAAAATTATAAAAACCAGTTGTTAATTCTGCAAGTGCGTATGCGCCAATTCCTACATTACCAGTTCCATTATACGCCAGAGTGGTATTGTTTAAGTTGAAACTTCCGGCGAAAGAACCAATAAATACATTAGGCCAAGTCGGGCTTTGATTTGATGGTACATAAGTATGAAATATTTTTCTGTATGCAACACCGTCCCATTGTGCAATAGCCCCAACAGAAGATGTTGATTTTGGCAATTTAACATAAGCTCCAGAAGATAAATTACCGGCACAGAGAACTTCTGATAAAGTTGCCGTTGCGTTGTCCGCAAACGTCATATTCGCCGACTCCGACAAAAGCCCGTCAGCCCCGGCAAAGACAACGTGCGTCGGTGTCAGGCTGGACACTTTGACAGTGGCAAAGGTCGGATTCGGATTTGGGATAAAATTAAAGTTCATAATTCGGACTCAATAAAATTATAAGATTCTTTGGCGGCCTGATACGGAAAGCCAGAAAGAATAGACAATGGTTCTGCCAGTTTTTGAAGGGCATTGTCCGGGTCTTCAGGAATTTTAGAGATTGCCATACCCATTTTCGCAACCTGCTCGAGCGGCGCCGGAGCCGAAGCGTTCCATCCCTTTATACCTGACATCAAATAGCTTCCAACCAATGGAATTGCCGAAACGAATTGTTCCCCCACAGCCTGCAAAGCGTCTTCGGGTTCATCGGGAACATCCTTGCTTTGAATCATCCAGATCAGCATTGACATCGTGGCCAGCGATATGGCAGAACGCGACGCTTCACGATAATTTCGATTGCGCCACTGCGCAGGTATGTCGTATGTGGTGATGTTATAAATCTGATTCAATTGATTGGTGAACATCGTAAACCAGTTTATCCATTCACTGCTGGAATACAACCTGGCCAAGTCTTTCGGAGTGGATGCCTCCTGTGTCATCAGGGTTGTCTTTGCGGCCTTGTTAGCGGCCTCTTTCGGACTTAATCCATCCCTGATCGCCTTATTGTAAACCGCATTAATTCCGATCACGCGAATTGCCCGGTCGATAGAAAACATTCCAAACATTCCCGCCGTGCCGACCTTTCCAATAATCCTTTCGTAGGCCGAATTATCCGCGATCTGCATTTCCTCCATTTCACGTTCGATAGATCGATGCGAAATCTGTGGGTGTGCGATCTTTGCCTTTTCGTAAGATTCCATCGGATGCGAAGCTGATTCCATTGCCGAGGAAAGAATGTCGCCAAAGCTGGAATTGGCCCAATAGGACATGATGGCCGGGAACTGATTTAGCATCGATGGGATTCTGAAAGCGATGTACGCGATGGCAACATGCCGGCGGGCAACTTTTGAAAGATTCTCAAGGTCTGAATATCCCTTGTAATAATCCGGATTCGCTGTCATTTTAACAAAGTGCGACACTGTATCAAATATGGGTTGGCCAAACTTTTCAACGATGGCTTTCCTAAATTCATCTTTGCGCAAGATGGCCTGCATATCTTTGATGTGCAGTGCGTTATTGATATAGTGTTCTTGTTTTCGGACAGACTGGAACCATATCTTTGTCGCTCCGGATTTCATCGGTCTGCGAAATTCAGCGGGAATATCTTGGCGCTGAATGGTCATACCTTTATGCGGCCCCTCTTTTCGAAAGTAATGGCGAAGGGCCAACTCATCGAGCAACTCCTGTTCGGCAGAAACAACTTCTTCTCGGATAACGAAAATAGGAGTATAGTTTTCCTCTTTTCCCATATCTCGATTTTCGGCAGCTATAACGGTATTTCTCAGTCGCTCGTATGAATTTTGGGCATACTCTGCAATGATCGTATCACCCCAGAGCATTTCATTTTCGGTTAATTGTTCAACAGCCTGATTGTATAGGGCATCGTCAACTATTAAGAAATCCTTAATACTTGCGATCTCAAGGCCGCCATACATCATCGTCGCGCGTGACTTTTCGTTTTTCCATCCAGTATAAATAGACAGCATTTCATCAACCGTCAGGACGTATTTTCCAACGGTTCGCTTTTGGATCAATCCATCCATGCTGATATTCAGTTCGGCCTGTCGTCGCTTCATCCCCTCTTGTCGCCGATCAGTGTTAATAAGTTCGGCATTGTAATCCTCATTGGTGTGCCCATAAAAGAACGTATAAATTCGTCCCGAGAAATTCTTTCCGCCCTCGAGCATATCGAAGATTCGCATAGGACGCAGTCCTAAAGCGCGTTCGACCTGTGCGATTTTCTCTTTACCAATCAACCCCAACGCCTTTTGGAATATTCCAATGTCGGCCTTGTTGATTAGTTCGGTCATTTCTGTGGCTTCTTTTTCAATAGCCTTTTTCCGCTCGGCGCGGATGGATTCAGATTTCAATTCGCCCAACTGTTTGAGACGATTGATTTCGTCGTTCATTAAAATAAGATCGCTGTAACTGAGATTATTGACGTCCTTTTTCTCAAGGGTTTTCAGCAACTTTGTCGGTATTTCCCCGGCACGTTCAGGGTTCCTATTCAAGAAGTCACGAAGCGATTCTTTTTTCTGTTTCTTTCCCTCGGTTTTCACATTCCAGTCAATCGCATTTTGCAGTCCACCAATAGCCTCACGATAAAAGAAATCGACCTTCTCGTTGACCTCTTTGCGAATGTTCTTGATGAGCTTATCCCGCAACTGTTTTTGCTTGCGGAGATATTGAAGAAGCGCGAACGTTTGTTTGGCCTCTTTCTTGCCGCCCGCCCAACCCTCTTTGGCCGCTTTGGCAACGCGCTTCATCACATTATCCAGACGTTCCAGTTCTGTCATCTGAACTATATTCAAAGCGCCGGATTCTGTGGATTTATGAATTCTCTCTTTTGTGTTTTCGATGGTAATGACAGTCGTTCCGGGTTGCTGAACAATCCTGAAAGGTCGCATTGTCTTTGGCAATCCGAGTTTATCGCGAAGTTCTTTGATATCGCCCCAGTCCGCGTTGGCCCGCGCCAGATCAGATTCAGTGTTGATCGTGTCGCCGTCCACCCTGTTTTGCAGACTGGTTTCAAGATGGGTTAGCAGGCCCCGCGCTTCGTCCATCTTCAATTCAACCTTTGTTCGCTTTGTTGGCCAGGCTCCTTCGTGGAATCCCTGAATTTGTTCCGGGTCAACTTCCATCGATTCGCCAACGACTTCTTTCATCCGTTGTGTCACATTGCCGATATATAAATTCGGCGTGATCGAGAAGGGTTCTTCGGCCTTGAGAGTCGCTTCGGATTGCTGAATCTGGTATTCCTCTTCCGGCGTCAACATCTTTTCTTTTGGTTCTCGGACTTGGCGTGTCTTCTTTGGCGGCAATTCAACAGGTACATCCACCAGCGTTTTTCCCAACGAATCCACATCCAGACGGGGAACGATCTTTTCGGACGCCATAATGCGTGAGATTCGTTCTACGGGTTCCGTCCCGGGCAGCACGGTTTGTGCCGCAATGGCTTCCGTTTGTCCAACTGAGGGCATCGTGGTTGGTTTTTTGACGCTTAGAACATCTTTTCCAGTCTGGATTATGTTTCCGGGTCCGGCGATCACAGAAAATGCCTTTGCGGACTCGATGGCCGTACCGACAAGACGATTCGTTATGTCTTTTTTAGCGGCTACTGAAAACCCAGTCTTGTCCAATTCGTTTGAAATGTTTTTTGCCAATTCACCAAAGACGATATTGTTCGTTTCCTGAACAACCTCGGTCGCGGTTTCAAACCCTACGTGGCCGGCATATCGTGCGGTTCCAGAAATCAATGACTTGGTAATTGATTTACTCTCAACAAGGTTTTTGATTGTCGCGCGCGTCGCTCTCGCAAGCAACTTCTTTCCACCGGGAATAGTCTTGATGATATCGCCAATCTGAGCCAGCTCCAAAAGTCCGTTGACTGCGCCAACACTATCGGCAATGGTGCCGGCAATGGCAGGGTCAATTTTATTCCCCTTTGCATCAGTCATGGTCATCAGTTCATCGTACATCATCCCCGTTTCAATGTCGGCTGAACGCTTTGCAGATCCATACGAAAAACCGATGCCGCCAAACAGCAACGCCGCGCCAGGAACCGTTATTGCCTCTTCTGGCAACGCGACTTGCGGCCCCGCCTGTCCAGCCGCCGCGGCCATGCCGGCCGCCACTGCGCCAGTTCCCAATCCCGTCCATGCCCCGGCGCGTGATGTTTCCAGCATCATGGGGGCCACATTGGCAGCCGATTTTGCAAATGAAGCAACGCCCGTTGATTTTGTGTCCTTGATTTTAGCTTTCAAAGAATCAACTTGGGCCTTAGCAAGTACAGGAGAAATCTGTCTTTTTCGTTCGGCCAGTCGAATATCGGCGATTTGCAACTGGATTTGGTTATTATTCCATCCTTCTTTCACGGAATCAAAAACACCAGATTCAGTATTCTCCATCTGTGCTTTTAACATGATATCGGCGGCATTTATATTTTCCTGCTGAACGCCCATGTTTTGCAGAAACGCGGACACTTTCATATCGTCAAGAACTTTGTTCTTGTCGCCCATCAGGTCCAACTGCGAAGATTTTTCAGGACCAATATGTTTTTCGATATCAAAACCATCTGACATGAGTGTGTCGGTATCAAGAACGTTGGCCTGAGTGATTGAGGATTCACGCAGAATTTCATCGGCAGGGCCTAAGTCAATGAGTCCTTTTTCTGATTTTTGCCTTGAATAATATCGCTTGTCTTTACCCTGGTAAATTTCATACCCGGCCTCTTCCTCTCCTTTGACAGTCTTCGCCCACGTTTCATGGCCGCGTCCTTTCAACAATAATCCTGTTTCCGGAACGCGGCTTTGATAGTGTCCAGTTTCGTCGGGTTGGATGCCATATTGATTCGCAGATTCATAATCATATCCGGAACCTTCTGGATCAAATTTCTCTACGGCGGGTCCGAGGTCAACAAGAGGCATTATTGAACTCCCATCTTGCGGCCATTCCGTACCACAACCCACATATTATTCTGAACATCCCATGTCGCATCGGGATATTCTTTCGGCGGAGTATTGGTTTTGATGGCCGGCGGGTTCGGACTCATTCTCTTTTTGTATTCTCTATAGAGAAATCTTGTTGGTGACGCGGTTGCCAAAAACAGATCGCTATTATAAATGGATGAAATCCATCCGCCCCTAACCTTCTTGCGAATCAATTCAGAGAAGTATTTTTGTGCCTGTTCATCTGTTGGCTTTGTGGAAAGGAACGTGTCCAATTCTCCTTGCACCTTCATATAGGCGTCGGACGTTTCTGGTTTGATTTTCTCTCCAAATAATTTGGCTTCGTAAAGACTTGCAAGTTGCGCCTTATACTTTTTGTCCACCGGGTCTTTGTCGGCGATATTCTTTCTGTATCGGTCAACCAATCCCGTGACATGTTTTGTTCCAAGACCGTTTTGAGTTGCCGCGTAAATTCCCGCCTCATTGATCTTTTCGGGGGCCAGATCGATAATGGCATTCAAATTTGCCAGAACAGAAGGATCACCTTCTTCAAGCGAAGAGATTCCGGCCTTAGCTTTCTGGTACTGAGCCGTTTGATAGTTGCTCCATATCTGCCGTTTTTCGTCAGCGGAAATCACAGACTTATCCAACATGCTCTGTGTCAACGTTCCATCTTCGGACTTTTTGTACAATTCCCATTGCTCTTTATCCTGTTGGACTTTCAACGCGCCATTGACGCGATTCTGTGTGGCGTACAAATTCGTCCGTAGAGCATCCATTGTTTCAATTTGTTGGCCGGTAAACTGGATAGGCTTTCCATCCTTGGCTGTCAACTTTGGCATGTTCTCGATAATGCCTTCGGCACGTTTCAAACTGGCCGCGTCACCGGTATTTATCAACCGATCAGCCTGAGCCAGAAGCGTATCCCCAAAGAATGTTTTGCGACGGTCATCTGCTTTTGTTTTTGTGATAGACCCAGCCACTGTCAGATTGTCCAGAAGTTCATTGGCTCCGGCATAATCGCCCTGTTCAAGATACCCTTGATAATTGGCATCAAATTCATCATTCAACTGTTTGACTTTGTTCTTTTCAATGGTTCCCGCGAAAGCGTCTGTCCACCGCGTTGCCGTATCGTTGACGTGAATCTGAAATTCCTGATTGACCTCACCATTTTTAGATTGCAACGAACTGACATCTTTTTGGTATTGGTCGATGATCTTCTGTGCTTCTACTGGGTCGGAAACATTTTGAAGGCCCGACATTGCAGCGGAACCGAATTCGTCGTATCGGCGCTTCATTGTTGAGAATTCAAGAGCGTTATCAGCCTGCCGGTATTTCTGTGCGATGCCGTTTAGGTTGTTTCCAAACTGAGCAACCGCATTACCAATCTGTCCGGCTCCGGTATCGACGTTCATATTTGCCCGCGGTTGACGTACAACATCGGGTACACCCTGTGCATATTGAATATCAAATTGCGCCATTTAATACCTCAGTACCGTTGCTTTGCCTTCATTGGTAAGCCCGCCAGACGTTTTTGAGAACATGCCAGAGTTACTAAATCCGGTCATCAGGCTTGACCCGGCCCCAATAAAGCCTCCGATCATGGCGTTCTTGCCGGCCTTCCGTGCCTGTTTTCCCTGCATTCTCTGCAATGTCGCCTCTGAACGCAAGGCCGTGGCTTCCTGTTGGCCTTCAAATCCGATCATAAGATTCTGCATTTCGTCCTGATTGGCCTGTTCTGCCTGGATCAGAAGCGGCGCACCGGTCGTTGTAACGGCTCCGCTTGCGCCGAGTCCGGCACGCATCGTCGATTGTCTTCGGTCGGCCTCCTCGGCCTGCAACTTCTGTTGATAGGCCGTCTTCTGTTCGGTCATTGTGGCTTCACGCTCGGATAATTGAGCATTATAATTTGCCATGTTCTGAGCCGATTTACCTTCGGCATTGGCGGCCAAGCCTGAGTATATTTGTCCACCGGCTGCAAGGGCGGCTGCGGCTATCATTGCGAATCTCCAAAGAATCTCACGAATCTTATTGCCGGAGAATCCCCTATGAAATTTCTCATACGGGACTCTTCTTTGAATTGTAAATGTTCCACCAACCGGATACCAGCTTCAAATCCAACTTCAACATAGGCTTCAAGCCGTCGAATCCCAAAATCAACACAGAAGGTCGGTATCCATTCAGACAATACCCTGAACGATTCTGTCAGGTGCGTCGTCGCGGCATCTCCCATCGAGAGCCAACACCAAGCAGTTGTGTCATTGATGAATCTGAAACCTGCGATACCCAGAACAACATCTCCATCGACCAGAGAATAATTGTACTCCGATTCCCCGGCGCGAATCTTGCGGTCCTTTTCTTTGACCCCGTGCGTTTGCATATAGGCCAAGTCTTCGGCTGTCATTGTTCTGAATATCATTGTTACGTCCTATCAACTTCAGCGATAATCGCTCTCACGGTAATTGGATACGGCCCGTCACTTTGAATGTAAATTGGGTTCAGGGGATCGAAACCGCCTGCTGTTTCCACTTCCACTTCGCCCGTAAAAAGTCCTGCAATATCACACGTATTGGTCAGGCCGACTTTATTGAAATCGATTGAGAACATATTGTCCAGTGATTTCCCATACTTCGCGGCCCCGGTATTCATAAACGAAATCACCAGTTTGTTAACGCGAGTGTTTTTGCCCATGCTGTCAGGAAGAACAATTCGCATCGGCTGGATAGTTGTAGCCGAACTGAGTCCAACCGATGCTACCAATACGCGCGTTTCTATACCAGACAAGTGCGCCGTGACCTGTCCGCTCGAAACGATTTCATCGTCCAAAGCGACGCCATCGCCAAGAACACTGACAGTTTCACCTTCTAAATGTCCGAGTCCTGTAATGGTCGGTACTGAATCCGAGTAAGTGTAGATATAATCCATGACCTGTTGATTTTCGTAGGTCACTTCTTGTCCTTCATACTGGACTATATTTTGGGTATCCGAAAAGATTCCGCCTGGCGAATTGAAGATAATGCCGCAATCAACAAAGAAAGCGTCTGAGTCTGCATCAAAATCAAACTCTGCCATGCGCTCGATGTGGGTAACGTCTGCACTTCCAATAACCCTGTTCATTGATAACCATAATATATCCTGTGTCGCCCCTGGAACCACACAACCGGACATGACGAAACAATCCATTGTGGCATTAAACCAAGCGGTAATGTTCTGCTCTCGGTCATAGACAAATCCGATAACGTTCCCATCCTCAAGCCCGCACCACAGAATTGAATAGGGACTTTTTTGATGGCACATCCACTTGATTTTGGCTTTCGTAATATGTTCTGCCATGACAGTCAAATCAGGAGCCGTAAATTTGGCCGATGATTCATTAAAGGTCATCTCCCTGAGTTTTCTGCCATACCTGTCAACGAACAGAATTGTCTCATTGACTTTCAGTGCCTGAATTTGTGCGCTTCCGAAACTGGATTGTTGCAAAATATTAAAATTTGTCGGAGTAATCGGCGTATCCAATTTGCTTGAACCCACACGCCATTCATCCCCGGACGTTCCGAGTATCATGGAATCAAGGGCCTCAATCCAACGCGCCTCATTGGTCGTTGGAACGACAAGATCGAATGAATCGGAGTCTTTACTTCCCGCCTTAAATCCATTGTAATTGCTGACTTCACTGAGCCAGATGCGCATGGATTTGTCGTAATTCGCACGATTAACTATTGAATCCAATTCGCCTTCAGTGGCAAGTATAAACGTCCAAATGTCGCCAACAGCAACTTCATCAAAAGCATTCTTGCCATCAACTCTCCACTGGTTTTCTGTTGGATCAAGCGAAGCATTTGCAATGATGTATGACATCAAAGAATCTCTTGGGATATCCGCCTCTTTTAATACCAACGGATTCCCAAAATAAATATCATATTTTGTGGTTGCATAACTTTTGCTCCAAGCCGCGTTTTCCCATGATAATTCAATATCACCTGAGCCATCAATATATCCTTGAGCATCCGATGGAGTTGGATTTATGGGTTTAGCGGGAAGTCCTTGTACGATTGCATAATTCGGGTGAAGACGTTCATATGTCACACCACTCGAATTGACTAAAGATGAAAATTGTCCAAATCCTCCCCATGAAACTGAGGTATAAAATGCCGCACCCAACATCCTCCCGATAGAAAATGTAAAACTACCGGTACTCGTTGACATATTAATGTCTATTTGGTGGTTTGTCTGGCCAGCCGGAGACATCCCCGTTAATTTTACGAAATAAAATTTTGAAGAATCAACAACGAAACTGGTTATGCCAGTGATAACCGAATTTGCAAAAAGTTCAATAGCCGATAAATCCCTCGTATAAACCAACGTTGAATCTTCAAAGGAATTTGTCGAATTCTCATAGATATTTAAGCGAACAAAATTCGTTGATGATTCGGCTCCAACTACATAAAATTGACCCAACAAATGAATTGCATCGATGGTTATAATCATCTTATAATTCCACCCTTCCCGTATCGCCCGCATATACACAGCGATCTTTATAGAAGGTAATCGCGGCGGGATAGCCGGAGACATCGGACCATGCGCCTTCTGCCCATTTGCGGGTTGCCAATGCGGATACGGCAACGGGAGATAAAACTGTAACAGTGGCCGTCTTCGTGTCCGTCACCGCTGTTATCTGAACGACACCCTCTTGATAGAAATCGACCAAAGAAAGTGTTGCTCCAAAATCAGCGGACATTCCTGCATCGGCAACCATCTTAAGAATAACATTCTCTGCATCTTCGGTTCCATTCTCGGAGACATTCCTTGCGCCAACGGTCAATCCAGAAAATACTCTCATGTCTTCATAGCCCGCTGAATTTTCGTTGCGCTGTATGCGCACTGTGCCAGCCCAACTCCCAGACGTTACAAACCTCCACATCCCCTTGGTAGCCATTTCAGAGCTTGAACCAGCTCCGTGAAGTGTTGTTTCTGTTGTAACGCGCTCTTCTATAAGTTTAAATAAGCAACCCACATGACCCGCCAGAAACCAGTCAATCGAGCAAGTCAATGTTCCCGATGAACCCGCCGCTAATGTTCCGGTATAGGTCATAGTTGCCGGACTGGTATTAGTGGGGTCAATCAAATCATTCCGTGTCAAAAATGGCCCATCACGAAACGGAATAGGAGTCAACACGAAAGTAGTCGGGTCCGTTCTGGATAATGTAGCGGGTAGATGTTTGGGATGCACCAACCGCATTACGTCACCAACTTGATAGTATTGCAATTGAAATAATTCAGAAGTCAGATAGGGTGTTTCAATTACAACCTCATTTCCAGATCCATCCAATAATACAGAATCGCCGTAAAAAAAACGTGCGTACAAATCTCCCAATTCAATCGTATAGGCGATTGAGGCAGAATAAATAAATGGTATTTTGCGAACAATTCTCATGCTTCGGTTGGATCTTCCGTCAATATTGCTTCCCAATCATTCGTTGCTCCGCCATAGCCGCCTTCGTCTAAATCGTCTCCCCAGAGATACCCAAAGGGTAAATCAACATCTGAAAATCGTTCCGTGATATCACCTGCGTTTAACTGGACGGCCGTAAAACTATCAGGCCCAACGCCATATTCGCCCAATGTTAATTCTGTGATTTGGAAATAGATATAGGCGGTTGGAGCCTCAAGTGTGCCGATAATGGTAAAAAAAACATCGCCCACAATAGGAAGCAATCCTTCCATGTACGAAGCGACTGCATTTGCAAAAATATAAGTGGCGCCCGCCCCGGGAATAATCGTCGGAACTTCACTTTTATAAATAAACTTTGTCCCAGGCCTGCGCTCCGCGCAACCCCAAATCATAGGTATCATGTTATCCAAGACACGGCAGCCGGCAGAATATTTATCCACATCGTTTCTGTCCGACATGCGTTGCGTCAAAATGCCCGAATTAAATGTATTGATAGGAGTATTCGGCATTATAATTTTCCAAGATTTGTATATTGTTCAACAGGAGGATTGTAGGCACTATTCACAGTCTTTTGCGCTGTTAATACAGCGGAAACATTGGTATTGATAGTGTCCACATTTGTATCAATCGTGTCGATCTTTGCTTCCAAAGCAGAAATATCAGCCACAACACCCGGCGCCGTGACCTCCGGTTGATATTGGCCCTGAGCAACAGGCCCGGCCACAGAATCAGTGATGACAACCGTATCCAGTGCAACCAAGGCCGTTGAAGGTGTTGCAGTGTAATATCCAGTCGAACCGATTTCAGGAAGGTTTTGATTCGCCGCGCCCCGCGCAGTGCCGTTCGGTTGAAACGCACTAAAGGTCAGCGTCCGTCCGGTAATATAACCATATCCGACCTCGTTAGCCATTGTTCCACCTTAATACAGGAATCCAAAAACGTCAATCGTGGCGGTTACAGCGGCACCGGTCGTTACCTTGATGCCAAACGTGCCGGCCGCGGCAATGATCGTCGTCACCTGATCGGCAGAATCGCCGGGCAAGGTTGCCGCCAACATCTGTGATAAAGTCACACCTGTAATCAGTGCCAAGGTCCGGGCCGAAGCGTCCCAGTCGTTTCGGGTTCCCGCATTACTGCCAAATGCAACGCTGGTGACTCCACTCAATGAGGCCGATGGGGTGTGTACGATAATGTGCGTTACGATGCAGGTTTTACCGGTCGGAACGGTAAATAAAATAGTTTCGGCAGCAGAATCCAAAGGCACTAACAGATTGGATTTCAGCAACGAGATTGCTTTCTCTTTAAGATCAACGCTCATAATCGTACCTTTCTAATTTCCATATTTCGATAACGTGAAATCACTTCTTCCACTGGTATTATTCTCGGATTTGCAAACAGACATCGCTTTTGATTGTGTCCGCTCCAATTCCTTTTTCAGGTCTTCTTTAAACTCCGCCGACTTGCTGCCCACCAACGTCGGCAGAATTCGGTTTGCCAATGTCAGGACCAATAATTGTTCAAACAAAGAATCAAAATCAGTCGGCAATGTGACCTTCCTGATGTACTGTATGTTCAGCGTTGCATAGTGAGTCAAAATCCGCTTGCCTTCAATCTCCCACCGTTCGGACTCCCAGTCCACTCCATCATCTTCGTAAATCGAACGCAACCGAAGGAAGTCATCCGGAATGTGGTACTGAAACGTCCATTTGAAAGCAGGCGTTATGGCCGAAACAACTGGATTCTCGGCGCCGCAAACAACCTGAGAGAATCCAGAGGTATCAAATGATACTATCTGATCGATTCCATCCAATAGCGGAATGCCCTGCCAGTACACATTTTCGACTGTTGAGTTAGTAATGGTCTCCCCAAGCGTAAATGTTCCGACACGATAGATAATCTCGTATTGAGTTTCAGATGTGGCAGTCAGTATTTCCGCCGTCGCCCCGGATGCGATTCCCGTAATAACGTCCCCAACGGCCCACATTACGGTCGGCGATGTATCCAGTACCAACGTCTCAATCTGGGATAACGTCGCTCTGCGAGTTGCCCATGGCCACAGAAACGACCTCAGAAGGGTGTCCCGTAATTTCTCGTAGTTTCGGACACAGGCAAGGCCGGTGGGAGTCATCGTTTGAGTAGCCACAGTGAACACGGAGCATCCGAGTCTGTCCAGTGCGGAATTGCAAACCTCTGTTTCGAGTGCAGTAAGAGCCATGTTTTACCTCAAAAGTTGACCGGGGACGATCAGGATTCATCCCCGGCCACACCAGAACCAGACAAAGAAGACGGTTATGCCTGAATAACTTTACAACTACGGCCATGCGCTTCGATATGAATCGTGCCGGCTGAGGCCTGTAGGGCGATTGCAAGGTTGGCCGTAAACTTCAAACCCATTCCATTCGGAGCCTTCCAGGTATAAATACCACTGGCGGCGTTCATGGGAATGGTTCCAAGATGGACCGTGTCAATCGTTCCCGGCGTAGTTTCTCCGGAACCAATCAAAAGATCGGTTGCCGAATCCGTCCGAACAATCAATTTTGTCAGGTAGTGAGTAAATCCCGCTTCCGCGGCCTTGACTGCCTCAACTCCGCTTGCATCTTCGGAAGTCAAAGAAACGAACCAGTCCTTTCCGGCAGATGGAACATATTCGAGATTGAAGGTGTTTGCAGTAATTGCCATTTTAAGTTTCCTTTGTTGTGATAAAACCAAAAAGCGCACGAACTATAACAGCCCGTGCGCTGTTTTTCTACTCCAATTCAAGGTCAATCAAAGCGACGCAATCCGCCGCCGACACCTGCAAACACGTCCCGTAAATCGGGAAGGCATAGAGCGTGGCAGTGGCGGCCCCGCAAGTACCCGCGACCGCGTTTGTGGCGGCAACGCCAACCTTTGCCCCAATCGTAATGGTATCGCCGGTGTCCACAACCATCGGACACGGGCCTTTTGTTTGGGACCAATAGAAGGAGTTTGCGGCAACCGGAACACGCGGAACGCCAACCGCGCGGCCCGTCAGCGTAGTGGCCACGGCAACCACGGTCTTGAAGAACTTGTTGGGGAACAAGGTGACCAGGCCCGTCGCACCAATCGCATTTCGGATGGGAGTATCCAGCCAAATGTCAATCAGCGTTTCGCTGACCATCTTCGACTTGACGATCACATAAGTGTCGCCCAATACCGCGGGCGAAACAGAATGACACACCAGGCGACCGCCCGACAGTGCGTTTTCGACCGTCCACGGCTCAGAGGCGGCCACGCCGCCCGTGGTAACCAGTACCCGGATAGCGTTCTGTGCGCCAGCAGCGGCGCCGTAGGCCGTCTGGACCTGACCGATATGCTTTGAGGTTTGAACGGCCTGTTGGCACATAAAGGCCTGAACCAGCGCCGTTGCTCCGGCCTTTGCGTAACGGAACCGGCATCCATCCCACGTTTCATAAAGACGGCCGAGGGCATGACGTTGAACCGTGTCAACGGCCAGAAATCCGAGTTCGGCAGTTCCCGATAAATCCATCGGCGCTGCATTTCGCAAGGGAGTAGTCGGAAACCCATTCAGTGTTGCTTCCATGATGATATTCCTTTCCAAAAGGCCGGGGACGCACGTTGGCGTCCCTCGGCAGTTTTACTTGATCTTTTGATTACCGGGCAGAACTGGCCGTCAGGGTTTGCGTGACAAGGTTCAAACATTCGTGAACCTTTGCACCTTCCATTCGGACGCCGCCGATATCGCACGTGGAGTAAATCCCCGTGTCATATTTCTTCGTCGGCAGGATGCTGATCTCGGTCTTGAATTCACCGATCACCGCCAGAATCAGGCCGTCTTTGGCCCAGGCTAACGTTCGGGTACTGGTTCCGTCAACCGTGTCCTTGTCCAGATAATTGGACCAAAAGAAGTTGAAGTTCAGGACGCTCTGGACGCCGCCGCCGTCAATCATGGACAGGCGCCGGTAATCCTCGCTGATGATTTCCGTCATGTTCATCATGTGCTTGATGTCATTCGGAGCAACGGCCCAGAACTTCGGGATACCAGGGTCCACATCGGCTTCATTGAAGATCGACTGCATGGTGAGAATCTTGCTGTAGGTCATGGGAACTTCAGTCGCATTGGCGGCCAACGTGCCCAGAGTCGTCACGGTTCCGTCTCCGTTGATGCTGATGGATTCGTCCTTGAACGCCACGGCCGTGGTTCCGTCTTTGCCCTTGTAGGCCGTGCCGAGAGCAGCGGCGTAGATCACCTTGTCTTTCTTCCGGCCAAAGGAGGCTCCGTGAAGTTGGACGATGGGATTCTGCGGATTCAGGGTCATCCGGGCAACATCTTTCCGAGCAATACGAGAACCTTTCTCGAACGGGACCGGAACAGCCTTCCGGCGATTGGCCTCGTATTCGTCATACGGGGTATCGCCGTGACGGTCGGTATCCTGAGTCGGATCGGGTTCTGCCGAGAAGATGTTGAAGTAGGCCTCCTCGGCATTGGTGACAGATTCAACACGAACCTTGTCACCAAACCGAGAGGTCATTTGCTGCGATGCGAGTTGTGCGAGAGCGGAAAACTGTTTCCCGTTCAAATTGCTGCCTGTGTATTCCATGATAAAATCTCCTGTGTAAAAGTTCAACCAAAATAAACATGTGAGTGTTCGGTTTGGCTGCCTTCAACGAGAAGACCTTACCTGCGTTTTAAGCCCGGTCGGCTGCGGTCTGTTTCCGCCGTCATTTGGGACTCGAAATCGAGCTGCCCCAAAATTAACCTTTTTGAATACTTGCTTTTGCGGACTTATTGTACAGTTCCGTAATCTCTTGTGTCAAGCGATTAAATCCGGCAGGATTTGTGTCCTTCATGGAGCCATCGATATAACCCGGCGTGGCCATGAGTTCCTGAGCCTTTGCTTCCAGCATGGCAGGAGTCATCGCCGTGCCGCCCTGCGGAGCCGGAATTCCACCGGCCGGGGCGCAGTATTTTCTGTAAGTATTTGCCAGTAAATTAAATACATACGGTCTGAGAGAATTTGAATTCAGGGCTTCCAACAGCGCCGCGCGCTTGGTTTCGTCCGGACATTCCTGTTCAATGAACAAGTTGGCGTAATGTTTTTGGTCTTCGAGCGCCTCGCCGGATTCTTCGGTGATCATTTTCTCGGCGGCTTCAAAACGGGCCTGTTCGTCAACCTGCACGCTTTCTTCCAGTTTCCGAATGAACCCTTCAAATTGCTTGAAAGCAACCTCAGTTTGCTTTTGATTCAGGCCGGCCTTGTGGAATTCTGCCAATACCGGGGCAATCGCGTCCGGAGCCAGATCCACCAGCGTCAAATCTGTGGGCGGCGTGATTTTGTATTCTCCGGGAGTCTTGGGAACGCCGGTCGCAAGCCGAAAAGCCTCAATTTCAGCCGGCGTTGATTTGTCGGTAGGCAGAACGACCTTGTTCTTGCCGATCATTTTCTGAGCGTTGACATACTGTTTCGCAAGCTCGGGAAGGTCTGGCGCTGTATCCAGGCATATTTCGCCACGGATATCTTCCGGGAGTCCGGCCTTCCATCCGTCTTGAAACTTGCCATCGGCGCCAATGGCTTTCGTGTAATCGAATGCGGTGGGCGTTGCCGGCACAATAGGTGCAGCCGCGGGAACGGCGGCCGGCGTGGGTGTGGGTGTTACTGCTGGATCTGTCATGGTTCTTTCCTTTCAGTTATGGCTTCTTTTTGTCTGGCCTCTCCATCCGAGGAGAGCATTTTCCTGATATAGAGCATCACGGCTAATTTACCGCATTTCTGGCTTGTTCTGTCAAAGGACCCTTCCACATAAGGATTTTGACCTTCGCCACAGAATCGGGCAAGTTCTTTCAGAACTGCAATACCGGGATCGGACTTTGTGAACACCGTCTTGAAATCGCAAATGATCGCCTGTAATTCTTCGTCGCGGGTCATGGTTTCTTTCGTTTTGATTTACCAGCCATTCGCATGGCGGCGGCTACGGCCTGCGCTTGCGGGTGGCCCGCTTTAATCATTTCGCCGATGTTCTGACTGATAACCTTTTTGGATTTTCCTGAGAGTAATGGCATTTTCTTATACTCCTGAACTGGCCATAAGCGCCTCGGCGGGAGAACCGGCCTCAGCACTCCCAGACGAATTTTTATACGCCTGACTTCCTGCCTGAGCCGCCGCAAGCATCTGTTGCTGTTGCAACTGCTGTTGACGTGCCTGACGTTTTGAGTCGCGTTCCTCAAGTGTCGAAATATCCTCGATGTTGACCCCAAACGTGCGACCCATACGAGGTATTGCATCGTCGAAGTCGATATTGTCGGCGATGTTCTTCTCAGGAAACGCGGCGCTGAGTTGACCGACAAACATGGACCATTCCTGAAATCCTCTGGCCTGTTCGCTTTTCAGCGCCATGGCTAACGGTCCGACATATTCAAGTCCAAAACTGATCCCGCCCAATTCTGACGGCGGGGATTCGACGGCATGATTGCGGATCATATCCAAAATCGAACCTGTCAAAATAGGTGTAAGCCCCTCTCCCCAGATGCGTCCTACCGGAGGGCCAAGATGTTTTAAGGTTCCGCGGATACGTTCCTGAATCTCCAGCGTTGTGCGCCGATCTCCGGTCAATTCTTGTAGCGGATCGAAAGCATTGTTGTAAAACGCCTCTTTAATGATGGCTGTCTGGCGATCCAATGTCTTTTCGTTGATGACATAATTTCCGCTCAGATTCATGTCCAGTGCGCGAATGGCATCGACCTGATTGACCCAGTTGATCGCTTTGGGGCGCGTGTCAATGTCGCCTTCTACGCTGTCGGCAAGTGCCTGGCGGGGAGGATTGACGTGTTTATTGGCGCACTCTTTAAAACTTCTGGAAATTTCAAACAGATAATTGATTTGCGGCAACACTTCTGTTCCTACGCCGCGACCATCTTTTTCAAACTCTGGCCTGGACCAACGGCAGATGGCCCATTGGTAATCCGGAGATCCGCTTTCTTCGATGGTATGACTATCTTTGAAGTTGATAATGCAGACTTCATAGGCCATATTTCTGGTTGACGTTTTAGGAAGCTTTGGATCGACCTTCCGCGGCATGGAGCGATAGATAAACCAGAATTCTTCCTGCATGGTTTCTGGTTTTTCCATAGCCTTTACGATGCACGGGCCGGCCTTGTTGCCATAGAGTGAAAAGGCCTGTTGTGCGGTCATCTTGAATTTATGCGCCGAACCGATAACATTTTCAGAATCATCCTCAAAGATAACATAGGACCCAATTTTACCAGTCTTGTAATTTAATCCCTTTCCGATCTTCCATTCTCGAAACAGGGCGCCGGGTCCAAAACAAATCAGGTGGGTTAAGAATTCATCCAGTTTGGTCCCAAAGTTGGACGCAAAAAGAGCCTCGTGGACAGATTCGGTCAGGTAGGAAAGATACCGCTGGACGCGATCATTGCCGGTCAGTTTGCTATCGACTTTGATAGCGAATACCGTCTGGCCGGCCGGGAAGAGTACCTGTTTGAATCCCGCGACCATCTTCTTCATGGCGATCATCGGCGAGATATCGGGAATCTCAAGCGTCCTGTCCGTACCAGGCGTGAATTGACTATTGATCTGGACGTAGGGATAAATTGCATCGCCGGTGCGTTGCCACAGATCGCGGGAGTTGGATTGCTTTGCCTCTTCGCGATTGTATTCATCGATATACTGCTTTGCTTTGTTGTCCATGTTACCCACCCAAAGTAGTTTTCAGGCCTGTTGATTTTGGAGCGAGATTTCCCGTCAGGATTTGGCGCTGATACCCCATCTGACGCCGGACCTTCTTCGATTCAGTATCTCCGGCCTGCTCAGTCTCCTGAGGCGTGGCGGCGGGAGCGGCAACAGGTGGCGCTTTTACAACCTTAGGCTTCGACATCGTAAGTTCTCCATAAGTGCCTCACATCTTACACATCATGGATTAATAATGTCAATGCTATTTTTCGACCAGCTTTCCATTTCGGAGAACATAGGTCTTTGCGAAGGGATTGTTAGGGGTGGGTTTTGGGATATTGATTCCGGGTCCTCCGGCGATAGATTCTCCGTCCTTATTGCAGACTCCGCGGCGATGGCCGTCAACAATGGCTTGCTTGATGACTTCTTCCTGTCGTCTCATTTCCTGTGTTTTGCTGCCCATTTTTCATCCTGTCAATTGATGCACATTTTTTGCCGAGTTGAACCTTTTTTGGCTACCACGGCCGCTTTATGGGTGGACAATAATAAATAATTGAGAGCATTTCTGAAGTGTTCTCCCTGTCGCGTATCTCCACAGGGACGGTATCGCATTACGTCAGAGCCGTTTCGATCTTTGTCTGGGTATTTTTCACAGTTACAGCACTGTTGAGCGAATTCCTCAATGTCTGAATTCTGGCGCGGAAGGGTGATATTCCCATTGGCAAAATACCGATGCGACTGGTCGAATATCCCGGTTCGGTAGGTTTTTACGATACCCGTGTTATCATTGAAGCTATATTCTACCGATGAATTGTCCACATATTGGCATAAATAAACCTTTATTCCGACCTTTTTACAAAGTTTTTGGAACTTGCGTGCCTCATCTTCATAGGGTCGAATGTCAACCACGCCCGATCTTACGTTATATCGCCTGAACAGGTCATAGGCCTCATCAAAGGAAGTGGGTTTCGCGACGCGCACAATTTCAATCTTCTCCGGCGCCGTCTTCATGCCGATCACCAAATGTTTGATAAGGCCCACATCCATTCCAGCGATGCAGGGACCGGGACTTGACATCTTCATCAATTCACTGCAACAATTCCCAAGAATGACATTCTTTCTCAGCTTGTCTTCGGCCGCTGAATAGGGCAAGCCCAGGTGCATTCTGTAAACGCCGCCAAGATTTCCATAAGGCGGATCAATGAATTTCCGCAGGATTTCGGCAGGATCATGGAAGGCGCTGGATAGATGGCTCCACCGATATCCCTCCATGTCAACAATGGAAGGTTTATCGGGAACCCACATCCCTGTATCCCGCCCGGACCAGACCGGCAAGGGCTTACCGCATCGCTTGCAGGCTATAAAGCCTCTGTGCTTGCCCTCACGTTCGCGTTCGTCAGCATCCGGGTATTCACGCACACAATCCGGAAATTCCTTCTCAGCGCTCATCCATTGGTGCAGATCGCCCGTCATGCAGGTACACTTGCGATACCAGTGCCGCATATCGGAACCCTTCCAAACCAGATCGATACCGCTGTCTTCGCCGCCTGGATTCCCGATGTAAACTTCTTCTTTGATGTCGCTATGGTCCATACGGCCCAGCGCCAAGGCAATCGCTTCCAGATCCATCATTTCAATTTCGTCAAAGTCCACCTTGTCCACCGAGATCGAGGCAAGGCCGGCCGCTGATTTATTGTCCCCTTCGTCATCGGTTCTCAACGTGGCACTTCTCAAGTAGAGGAACGCATCGAATATTTGTTTCATCGAGGCGGAGTCCACCCCTTTTGTGCCGGACTTGACATACCGGCCAATGGCGTTTTTGTTCTTTGAAATAATGGTGCCATATTTCGCTTTACCAAATTCCTCAACAGTCGCTTTCGTGGGGAGAAGATGAAGGACGCCCTGTTTGTAATATTTCGTGGACATGCCCCAGAGATTGATGATCGCCTCAACAATGCTGAATCCCCCTTGCGGAGCTTTCATGTAACATCGTTTTCGGGCGCGTTTCTTTTTGTTCATCGGCCCCGTAAACAACTCGATCAGATATTCATGGTTATAAAATGAGAAGGTCCCGGATTGAAGTTTGAGTTGATGAAATTCCGCCCAGTATCCCGCATTGCTTCCCGAAAGAAGTTTGGCGGTTTCTTCGGGAGACTGTTGTTTCAGAAATTCGATATCTTCGGGGGAAAGGTCATCCATGCCCTGTTCTGAATCATCCTTCATTTTCCAGTTCCTTGAGACTGTTTGATGATGAACGTGACCGGCATTGCGTCCTCCGGAATCGACTTGGGATTTACGTTTAAATGATAGATTGTTTTGCAATCACAGCAAATAAACCCATCGCCCGGCGACAATTGGGTTCGCAAAAATTCTTTCACGGAGCCGCAACCGGGGCAACAAAACAGGACCGTAGATTGGTTTATTTCTTTTTTAATGATTTTAGGTACGCCAAAGTTGCTTCGTTTTTTTTCTTGCTGCGTTTCAGTTCTTCCAGCATTTCCGCAGACGATTTTCCAGACTTCTTATCGACCATGACCGCCGCGGGCTTTGCAGCGGCGGCGGACGCTGCCGGTTCCTTTTTGGGTTCTGGCCGGACGCCTGGGGAGATCATGTTGGTATTGTAAATTCCAGCTTTTGCCAGTTCGGCCTCAACATATTTTGTTTCTTTGGTGCGCAGGTCTTTCGAGTCTGTCTTCTTCTTGCCCCTGAATAGCCCAGCCAGTTTTTCCATCATGCCAGCCATAACGACCCCTTTCGTTTTCCTTTTCAGGATACCTAATTGAGTTGCTCGGTGTCAAGTTTAATCTTTGGGGACCAGTGACCGAACCAGTAAGAATCCGACACGGAGGGATTGAGACTCATTTGTTGAACCACGGGAGCACCCAATTTGCTTTCCATTTTACAGTCCTTTTTGAGATATGAATTCCGATACTTTTTCGCGCGCCGCTTTTTCATCATTTAGAAATACCCAGAAGCCCTCTCCGTTTTTAATTCCATACCGATTCAAGAGAATGTCGTTAATCATAGAATCCAAACGCATTCTTCGCTCGGTATTTTCATAATTGATCCGGTCGGCGTGTTGAAGTGTAAATTTTACGAGGGTTCCTTCGGGAAGCTTAGAAGCAAATAACCCGCCCACATAAACAGCAAAGACATTTGTTTTTGATAAATACAACATTAGTTTTTTCTCCGTTCTTCCAACGCTCGGCCCAATCGTGAATTGGGGTCTATATAGTCAAAGATACTTCCTTCCATTTTTGGGGCCACAGGTTGCGGTGGCGATGCCGGCCGTGTTTTACGTTTCTGTTTACGCAGATATTCTTCGGTGTATTTCAGTTCAAAAATGTCCGGCGAAAAACGAAGCCAGTTTGCTATCTCCTTATTCTTTCCGCCCTTGAAAAATGTGCCGATATCCCACTTAATCGAACAAACATCATGCCAAAAGGTCCCCGGTGTGGTGCGGGCAAGATAATAATTATCAATCGCCTGGCACATATAGTCTTCACGATAGCCAGCCTTGAGAACATTGATAATCGCCTCTTCAAAGTGCGGAAGAAGATTGCGATGACACATCCACATAGGATGAGGTTCTTTTGAGATCCAATGATTAAAAACGATTTCCGGGTTCATGCCTTTCTCCTTTTGTAATTTTAGTGTTTCCGCAACCGGGCCGCGGGCATCGGATCACTTTAATATCGCTTTGTTTATGCCAAATCATTTGACACTTCACACAATAATAACAAGCGTAATGGACTTTCATTTTTCCATCAACTCACGGATTGAATCTTTCCATTCGACTTTCTTCGATTCCTTCATGGACTCATATAGAATTCGCACATTAGGCAACAATTGTAATCGTGAAAGCGGAATGACATATTTTGCGAAATCGTCCGAAGGCACATCACTGATCATCACACGCGTATTCCAGTGGCGAAGCAATCCCACCCAAAACGATTCTGTAATGTACGGCCGGCACGCGCGATAGAGTTGAAAAGTATCATTGTCTAAAAAAGGTTCACAACTGACAGACGTTTGAAATCCGCAATGGTGCGAAAACTTCAAACATTCCATCCGCTCTTGAGCGCCGGGCGCCCCAGGTTCCCAAAATTTCAGAACGTCTTCATGGATAGAACCTATAGTGAATCGAAATAACAGTTGGTCTTTAAACTCCGCGAATTGATTACAAATCCGATCAACGCACTCAATATGTGGCTTCGTGACAATTAAAACAGAATTTCCGGCAACCAGTAACTTTTCGAGAACCTTGCAATAATCACCCAGTATTTCCGGTTGAATATCATGCGCGGTCGGGAACATGATCGTTCCCGTCATTTTTCCATACTTGGCGTCCACTGAATCCTGTTGAATCGTGGGCGTGGCCCATGCTTCGGGCGTAATCTTTTTGAATCGACAAACCAGATTGTGCCGGACATAACAGTATCGGCATCCGTGGCTGCAACCGCGCGCGATATTCAATGAGGTTTCAGCCCATTCCTTGGTTCCTGTTTTCTTGGCCATCATTCCCCCAATGCTTTATGATGTCTATTGTAAAAATCAACCGCAATGGCGCTGACGTTTTCGAGTCCCAGAATACGAATCATCGAGCAAATCATATCCGCTCTTTTATCGCATTCTTTTCGGTACTCCTTGGCCCTGGACTTATTGAGTTCGGCTGTGGCAGGACCCCTGAAAAATTCGTCACACCCAAATCTCTCAAAATTATAAATAGACCGATCAATATTGGCGTGAAGTTCTATCAGGACATCAATCCTTTTCGACATTAAAACCGGACAAAATGTTTTTTTCTTAAAAGGCCACATACACTATTCCTTTCCATAAATAAGGCCCGGCAACGCACCGGGCCGAGCAAGAGAATGAAGAGAGTTATTCGACGATCTGCCAATCGTCTGCCAATATATCAGTTTGGGATGCTAACCAACCGGGGAGCCATTTCTTGTCCGCTGTCCACATGGCTATATAAGGCAAAGTCTCAAGTGGGGTATTCTCTCCGATGAACTTGGCGGTGCGGTCATTGACTTTGCGATCCGTGCCTTGCGTGTTGTAAGGCGGCAACGTCATGCCGCTCATATAAGCCAACCACATTCCTTTTCCATTCCAACCTGCGCGCGCCACTCTGAGACCCTTTTTGATGGCCTCGATGGCATGGCCAAACGTCAGTCCCATAAAGGGTCGATTGGCATCCTCAAATTGGATCCTGGGACACCAGGACTGATATCCATCAGGATAAACAACAAGATAACCTTCATCCAGTGGATTTTCATTTTCCGGGACCATCCATCCCCGGTGTGTGCAGTAATCACCACGAGTCATGGGTACCGCCTCTACAATCTTAACACCAATGTACTTTTCCATACCATCATTTCCTTTCTGTTAAAATTAAGGTTTTTTAACTCCGAATATTAACAATCACCGTTTCACGCAGCGGACAGTTTTCAGGAAAGGCCGAGTCCTGGACGCACCGGCCAACCTTCAAGGACTCAGGCCGTAATTGACATCCATGGATAGATTTTCCGCTTATTTTCTTGTCCGTCAACACACGAAAAAAACAATCCGAAGGGGACGCCACTTCGATGCGGGAACAATCCGAAGAATTCCGAAAAACAGAAAACGGAATGCCGCCGATCACCAGAACACTTTTCTTCCACGAGGCCTCGACAACCGGTTCTTCCATCACAATTCCACCTTTTCTTTTTCCCGATAATTAACACAATCCGATTCATTTTCATCATGCGGAACAAATAATTTTCCCGTCAGTTCACAGTACCACAAATGGTCCGCCCCGCATCGAGCGTGTTGGCATTTCCGACAAAAGACTCCCGATTTCTTTTTCGTCACCAGTTCTCCCCTCGCTCTCCATCCATCAGCCTGGCCGTAAACCGTTTCCTGTCAATGTCATTCCTTTTTGTTTTGAGGAATTTAATTTGCCGACGAAGCCACACTTCTATTTTCCCCCATTGTTCTGTGGACAATTTATCGGCGCCATGGATGATTAAGCTTGCAACAGGCTTTTCTTTTAATTCCAGTGGCATCCTATTCTCCGTCAACAAAAAAGCCCCGCAAAGGCCATCGACATGTGGAAGTGTCGCTTCACGGGGCATTTCAAAAATGAGTTCGTTTGTCAATGGCACAGAGAACACTACCCGAACCAGAAACAGAAAGCAAAACAAAAACAGGAAAAATTTAAAAATCAAAAAAATTAAAGGTCAGACTGTAACGATGGTAACGAATTTAACACACGCGTCGAAAAAGACGAAAAACAATGTCCACTCAATTCAATCACACAAATCCCCGTCTCATTAAAACAATTCGTCTCCTGTCGATCATCCAATTCCAACGCCCCCGCCTTCATCGCCACAAAACGCCGGCCCCGCGTAATCAAGTAATACGGGTGATCCCCACCGCGACATAACACACGACGCAACCCCAATACCCGATCCGCAAACTCAATTAACTCCTCGGCATGGGCCGCCGTTAGACGACACCAATGTTTATACGGCCAGTCCGACCATTTGGGGGGAACCGTAGCCCGACTAACGTAAACAGCCATTTTTCACCTTCCGTGTCCATCGAAACTTCTTCCCAAAGAACTCCACCTCAAAAATCACAAACACCCAATGAATCACATCAAATCCACGACCAAACTAAAACAATGTCCATGGCTCATAAAATGAGTTCCTCGAAAAAGAAAAAAGAAAAATCTCCCAACAATAATGGTCCACCGAAATATACAAAAGCTCAAATCGCATCAATAAGATACCTTTCTTGTCTTTAATTGCTTTCAGGGGGAAAGTTAATGGGGGAGACAGTTAGCGAGCGAGCCGGTGCGGGCATGGGGGGTAAGCCCACCCCCTCGGCGGAAACATTTACGTCCGATAATTTTTCAGACCGACGCCGCCTGGCTCGGTTGTTATCGGGTGATCTCTCGTAACGACACACCAAGCGATTGCATTTGCGCGGGTTATTGAGCTGTGACCAGTTGCACCCAGCACAGACCCGATAATCCACTGAGCAATTTGATGTTTTCATGGTTTACGTCCTATAATGTGCGTTCTGTTGCATTCGCAAAACACGTAAGAGTATATAATTAAACGAGTTATAGATTCACGGCTCATTATTGCCATCTACATCATCGTCACCCACTACCTGTGGTGTGCCATCATCTGTTTCACGTGAAACATTATCGGACGCTTTCGGCTCGAAACTGGCCTGAATCTCCGGCGTATTAGAGTTACAAGACGGTTGCAATAGCTGCTTAGACATGATTATACGGGCTATCCGTGCGGCCTGAGCGGCCTTGTTGCTGTCCAGCTCTCTGGCGTCTTCGACCGATAATACCAACTTATCAGATAACTGGCCGGTGCGCTGCTGAAATATGCGGCAACAGGCCACTTGATTGGTTAAATCACCCGCCGCAACAGCCCTCTGATACGTCTCACGAGTCTGGATATCAGCGTAGGAACCGGTTATTTCAAGCAATTTTGCATTTTTTGTGTTGAAATTGTTAAGAAGTGAACGAAATTTGTCGGAATGCAATAATCTGACCCCTGCTGCCAACGCTGATGATGGACGTGCCTTATAACCGGCCGCCAAATAGCTGGCTTGAGGTGACATATAAGTCGTAGTTCCGGGCGTTGAGTAAGCGTAATAGAACGCGAGAATCCGTTGATCTGCCGACAAGCTCTTGGTTGGTTGGTATGTCATGGTTACGACTGGGTAGCAAGTTTGGGCAATAGACTCGGCCTCAACTGGCCGAGCACGGCCGCGACATCTTATCGCGAGTCACTGGGCTTATATAAACAACAATAATACAAATTTTCATCAAATTTTTCAATTCAGGACAATTTATTAACGTTATCTATGTATTGATAGGGTAAGACCTTACAATTTTTATATTCTTGACCGGTCTCATCTTATTTCACAAATTTCTTTTATTTTTGTGATAGATTGAGCCGTACTGTTTAACCCTCGCTTTGTGTACTGGTCGATCACGGTTGCCCAAAGTACGGTCGGAACCCGATGTATTATCGGCCTGTCCCCGGTAATGGAGCGACAGGACTTGTGTTTAAAAAATCACCAGTTAGCGTCTATAATGCCGCGCCCTTGCCACTTATTCAATTTTTAACTTCTTTTGACCTCCCGATTATTACCGGACTTTAAATTTTCTGTCAACTGTAATTTATAACATACCGAGCGGTATGTTGTGCTAAGTCCATTGTGTTAAATGAGATAAAATTTTATAATTCTTTTTCAGTGGCCGCGCGTGGCCTGCACGCGGTGGCGTTGTTACCGCGCTGTTGCACCCCTGTTTCCTGCTTATTTTTTAAGTTTGTAAAAATTATAACATTGCAAGCCTATTGTTTATCTATACTTATAAATTGTTAGGTGAAAATTGTGTTATTGATTTGACTTACGACGGATTATGTGTTATAGTTTAAACAGTCAATTATGACTGGGAGAAAACACTATGACTGCACAAAATTACATTATTGCTCTTGCCCAGCAGCACGCCGGCTGCCAGATCCATTTGGTTTCCGGACTGGTGGGCGCGTACCGGGCCGCTTGTGATAATGTGGCTCTGGCCACAGCTAAGGGCCTGCGTGAGGTTGCCGCGCGTAATGTGGCGATCGCGATAGATTGTGAGTCTGCGCTCGAGCGTATCGGGCGCGGGGAGTATCTCCAACGCGAGGCCGTGGAGATGCTATTATTATAAGCCGTCCGGCCCGCGTGGGCCGGGAAAAAGAACAAACCGAAAAGAAAGGAACCGAAATGAAAACTCTCAAAGAAATTATCGTAGAACGAAAATGCAGAAAAGGCGCGGCGGATGGAACCACAAAAGATGGTGCATATTGGATCCCGGTATCGTGCAAAATAGACTGCGCGGGCGGCGATGGGATTGGTCAAAACAGCGCAAGTATATCTTGGTGGCTTACAATCCGCCATTACAGATCTGGCGAGGTACGGGCCTATCTGGTGTGCAAATCATGGCACCAGAACACGGGAACGGAGCGAGAAAAGGTACGGGCAGATGCTGTGCTGGATTGCACTACTATTGAGGATCTGGTTATCGCGATAAAAAAACACGCCATCACTGATGAGTATAATGGCGAGTCCGTGCAGGTGGATGTCGATAATCACTTTTTACCGGAGATCGCCAAGGCGATCCCCGAGTTGCCGGAGTCTGTGCCCGGGCCTGACGCCTGAATTTAAATTTTAACTACTCTTTTTCCCTTTGCCCGTGCGCTCGTTGCGGCGGGCAGAGGCGGGTATCGGCACATGGGCGCCCTGATCGACGCCAAGGGACACAGGGTTGTTTTTGGTGTCAATTCCGAAAACGCCGCTATTATTCTGGCGGCACTGGAAAATCAGGCTCAATCCGGTCCTTTAAATATAACAGAACCCGTGTCCCCTAAAACGGTTACAGAAATTGTGAAATAAATTTAATTTTTCAGCTTGACAAAAAGTGAAACATTTGCTATTGTTTTGACTTATCAGAATGGCAGAGAAAAACGGAAAGCACAAATGACGGATTTGGACGAACAATTTAACCCACTGGATAACGATTTTACGCTGGCGCAGCAGATGGATAGTGTGATCGGAGAAATAGACGCCATGAGCGACGCGGTTGGGGTCCTGATTAAGCAGCGGCATGATCTGTTTGAGGCTATGGTCTTTGCGTCCCAGATTGATGCCGATTTACATCTTGTACAGTTTTTCTTACGGACCAAGGCGCGTGAAGTGCTGGCCATGAGTCCATCAAAATTTTGATTTATCGCGCCAGACGTGTGCCCCGGGCGCATGATCCGCGACATCGTGCGTCGTCTGGCGCGTTTTGATAATTGAATAATGCGGCGTGGCTCTACTGAGACGGAAATTATGGTGAAATGTGAAGTTCCGCGAGAAAACCACAATCAGCCCGAATGGGCCAGTAGTCCGAGAAGCGCAGTTTTCCGCCGCCGCACCCGTCCCCGTAGCTCAGTCAGGTTAGAGCAAAGCAGCGAATGCTTACTTGTAGGCATACAGCAGAGGTCGCAGGTTCGAATCCTGCCGGGGACAATTCTGGCCGAAACCGCTTTTGGTCGGTCAGAGATCATAACCTGTTCCCCGGCTTGTTGCCGGGGAACTTTTAAAGAAAGGCTTACTATGTCCAAGGACGGTGTTAAAAAGTACAAACATATCGTAGTCCACCTTGACGATGCCGGAACAAAGGGTCGATTCGAGCGACTATGGAATGACTTTGCGAAACAACATCCCGAATGCGGGACGAATCAAGGTTTGTTGAGACAACTTTTAATTGAATCAGAGAAAGGAAAATTATGAACGATGACCAATTGAAACAAAGATTTTTAGCGTTGCAGAAAAAAACGGTTTTCCAGCCGGGCGACATTGTGCGGTGGAAAGAAGGATTGTCGAACAGGAAGTTGCCCGGGGTTGACCAAATGGCCGTCGTCACCCGCATTCCCGAATCGCCTATTTTGGCCAGTGAAGATTCTGGCTCACAGTATTTTAATGAGCCGCTTGATATCGTCGTCGGTCTGTTCGTCGGCAGCGGAGAATTTTGCGAATATCACCAGGATTCTCGACGGTTTGAGTTGGTAGAGGCCCGTGTTTGACGCCGCCGAGTTGAAACTTGAAATGCCACAAACGGAATCGGTATAGATTCCAAAACATAGCTTTTCTAAGGAAATAGTTGCATGGAAAAGATCACAAAAAGAATTGAGGCGGCCTTGACGCAAATGCAGTTGGCCGAGAACGAAATGAATCGGATGAAGATTCAGAAAAAGCCGGTAACACTGGACGATAAGGATGCCGCGATGTTGGTCGGCATCCAGAAGATCACGGACGCGCTGAAGCTTGACGTTGTGCTTTAATATTTTCCACCCACCCAACGAGTTGCCTCTGCTCTCGATAAAAGCGGGGAGCTTTTTAAAGGAAGAAAACATGGTTCCCACACCTGGCATTTACGAAGGCATTAGTTTTGAGGTTTACCAGCAATGGGAAGCCGTCAATAATTCTGTGCTGAAAATCCTCTCGGATGATCGCCGTTGCCCGGCCCATGCTAAACAATATATCGATGAGGGTCGCAAGGATACGCCGGCGATGGCCATGGGTCGCGCCATCGATGCTTATTTGTTGGAACCATTACGATTTGTGAATCAGTTTTCGGTCTGTCCGGCCTGCGATAAGCGCACAAAAGAAGGAAAAACGATCTTCGCTGAGTTTGAATCGACGCTAAAGCCCGGACAAGAAATTATTTCGCAAGATGATTACGAGACTTGCATCCAGATTTATAACGCCGTGTCTTTGTCTCAGGCGATGCGGCTGATCAGCGGCGGAAAATCTCAGGTGTGCGCCGTGTGGGTGGACAAGGAAACGGGTTTGACCTGCAAAGCTCGGTACGATTACTATCAGCCCGATATCCCGATGATTACAGACCTCAAAAGTACACAGGATGCCAGCCCAGGTGGATTCGGATATGATGTGTTTAAATATGGCTATTTCCAACAGGCTGGGTTTTATTGCATGGGCCATGAGGTGTTGACTGGCTTTGACCCGTGTTTTGCGATCTTTGCTATCGAAAAAGAAAAGCCGTACGTGCATTCCAGCTTCGAACTCGGCCCCAAAACAATTCAGGCGGGAAAGAATGCCGCACAGAGGGCGTTGAAAAAATACAAGGAATGTATTGAGAGCGGAAAATGGCCGCTATATGCGGATAAAATTGTGATGCTGGACATGCCGAATTTTGCCCTTGAAAAATTCGGCGTCAATCAATATCAGATGTGAAAGATGGACAATATGAAAGAAATTGAGGCACAAGAATTAAACGATGATGGTAATCAGGTAAAATACTCAACGAGATGCTCTTTTGAAGTTTGTATAAGTGGTGATCGATATGCAGAATTACAAATAATAGCGGACGAACAAAATTGCACTGAAAGCGAGGCTCTCGAACGGGTTCTTCGCGAAGGATTTGACAGTTAAACCAGACACAGCAGAATTCGAAACGGAATGGTGAAATTATGGCAGACGAAAAAAACGAAACTGATGATGTGGTTCAAAATATTCTTGTCCCCTTTAATCCCTTGGAGGCCGAGATTGCACGGTTAACAAAGCTGAATCGCGAATTGGCATTTGATTATCGAGACCCAAAACAAAACAAAGAGGCCCGAAGCCATGTGTTTTTGTTGCGTCAACTGAAGTCTCAGATTGCGACTATCCATAAACAGGCCAAAGAAGTGCCGCTTAAAATAACTCGCGCCATTGACGCCAAGAAGAATGAACTGACAGATCGCGTTGAAATAGAAATCGCAGTACATGCCGAGCCGCTGGCCGCCATTGAAAAAGAAGAAGCGGATAGATTGGCCGCGGAGCAACGCAAGCTATTAGAAGAGCGGGCCGAAGCCGAAAGAATCCGGCTGGCTGACATGCAACGCCGGGAAAACGAGATCGCTGTGGCGCGTAAAAGACTCGAAGACGAAGAACGGGAGCGGCTTGCCGTTATTAAGCAGCGAGAAGATGCTGTGGCGGCCCAACAAGCGAAATTAGATAGGGACGAACAGGAACGACGAAATATCAAGTTGGCCGAAGAGCGTACCATTGCGGAATCAGAACGCAAAATAAAAGAGGCCGAGGAAAAACATCGCCAAGAATTGCAGGACGCCGAGAACAAACGGATCGCCGACTTGAAAGCCGCCGAACAAAAGGCTATTCAAGAAAGGGCTGCGAAGGAATCTGAACAGAAACGTCTCGCGGAGATCGAATCAAGGCGACAAGCCAATGTTAAACATCGCGCGAAAGTGAACGCAGAAGTATTGAGCATATTTACCGATTGTGGTATGCAAAAGAAAACGGCAGAACAATTGGTTCTGGATTTATCCAAAGATTTATATCCTGCATTGAAAATCATTTACTAAGGAGAAAACCAGTGGCAGAGAACACAGACCTTGCAAAAGTACCCGAAACAACGCCGCAAAAGAACCTGACTGTGGCCGTGGACGATTCTTCTTTTTCGTCCTATTTGGACACAGCGAAATTTAACCAGTTGTGGCGCGTGGCGAATGTGTTTGCCGGCAGCGATATTGTGCCGGACCATTACAAAAACAAGCCTAACAATTGTTTCCTCGCGCTCCAGATGGCAACGCGGCTCGAAATGGAACCCATTATGTTCATCCAGAATTCCTATGTGGTACACGGGAAGCCTGGCATACAAGCCGTCGTCATTGTCGCTTTGGTCAATAGCCGCGGGCCATTCCAAGGACCCATCCAATGGAAATTCGAGGGGGAAGGAAAGGCCCGCAAATGTACCGCTTACGCCGTGCATAAAGTCACAGGCGAGACCTGCTCGGCAGTCGTTTCTTGGAAAATGGTTGAAGCCGAAGGGTGGGACAAAAAAAGTGGATCCAAATGGCTCACCTTGCCTGACCAGATGTTCCAATATAGGTCGGCGACATTTCTGGCGCGGTTGTACTGTCCAGAGGTGATCTTGGGACTTCCCACCGCAGATGAATTAGTGGACACAGAAGTTCAGGAAGTTAGGAACAAGGAACTTCCTACCTCAAATCTCAATGAGCGGCTTTCCAAGAAAGTGGACTCACAAATCATAGAACCATCGCCGCAAATCAATGAATCAACCCGAGAACTACAGCCAGAAGTGGACAAGACCCCTTCCGACCCCACAAATCCTGCTCGGGAAGCCGCCAGTGATGCGAACGGCCAAAATCCAGGCAAAGATACACCCAATGGAGTGCTTGCGTCTGAGCGGTACTACTGCAAGGCCTGTGACAAGACGTTTCCGACGCCAGCGGGCGGAAAAAAGAGGTTGTGTCGGCATTGTTTGTCGGCTGAAATAATTGATCGCTGGGAAAGTGTATAAAAATAGAACTTTAATCTTTTAATAGTAGAAAGGACTGGTATGGCAAGGAAGAAAGCACAGGAACAATTGGAACTGATCGACACGAAGCCGGAAAATTCCAAGAAGATTATCGCCATGGCAAAGCGATACAAGCAGGCGCAATCGGAACGAGTTACTGCATTGGCCGAAGAGATCGCCCGAAAACAGGATCTTCTGGACCTGATCAAACACGAGCATTTGCAGCCAATGGAAGGCGGCAAGATCGAGTTGGATCTGGATGGATTCAAAATCACCGTCACGCCGCGGGACGAACTGGTCAAGGTCAAAGACAAAAACGAAGAAGGCACTGAAGAATAATACTCATACAGCGGGAGAATGGATTCTCCCAATTTTAAGAAAGGTTTAAAAAAATGGAACAACGAGATTTGCTCAGAGAAGATATTACGTGGTGTATCCAGCGGTTTCCTTCCGGATTGAGAACGCTGCTGAAATCTGAAACAAGTAATCTGGTAGTGGCGGGCGGTTTTATTCGCTCTTGTGTCGCCAACGAAAAGATCAGCGATATAGATTTATTTTCGACTTCGAAAGAACAAGCTGAATTATATGCTCGGCGATATGCGGGCGATAAAGGCCGCGTCATTGCAACTGACAACGCCTTCACAGTCGTCGAAAAGGCTCAGATCCCAGTTCAATTTATCCATCGATGGGTGTACGAAAAACCGCAGGATATTTTAGCATCCTTTGATTTTACAATCGCAATGGCCGCGATTTGGTTTGATGGAATTTGGAATGGAATCTGCGCAGATCGATTTTACACGGATCTGGCCGCCAAGAGACTTGTGTATACCAGCCCCAAGCGAATCGAAGAAGTCGGCGGCTCCTTGCTTCGCGTCCTTAAATTCTACCAACGCGGATATCGGATACCGCTCGATTCGTTCGGCCAAGTGATCGCCCGTCTCGTGTCTGGAATCCAAGAAAACAGATTGGGTATTGAGAACCGGGGAAATGTAGAAGAATGGACTGGAAAAGTTTTAACCGGGCTGATGAGAGAGGTAGATCCACTCGTTGATCTCGGCGATGGCGCCTATTTCCCCGCGTCTGACATTGTTGAGACGGAGCCAGAAACCGATGAACTCAATCTCTGATGAACAAATGGACGATGCAGAAATAATTCTGGCCGACATGGGAATTATCATCGTCAGGACAAAAAAATGGTTGTTATTAATCCAGTAACGAGGGAAGTCGCGTATGATTACATCTTTGACAAAAAGTCAAATCGACTTGCTACCGGTTTATGCCAAAAAATACATTGACATAGGCTTATCAACAAAACCGTTTACGTTGGACCAAGCAAGAGTCATCGTTGATGGATTTTATGATAAGATACTGCTTAAAAAGCCGCCTAAAATTATTTTGATTATGGATAATCCAATTGATACGTGGATTGCAACGTGTATGATCCGTCAGCAAGTCGGGCAGCAAGTCCGGCAGCAAGTCTGGCAGCAAGTCGGGCAGCAAGTCCGGCAGCAAGTCTGGCAGCAAGTCGAGCAGCAAGTCGGGCAGCAAGTCTGGCAGCAAGTCGAGCAGCAAGTCGGGCAGCAAGTCTGGCAGCAAGTCTGGCAGCAAGTCGGGCAGCAAGTCTGGCAGCAAGTCGGGCAGCAAGTCTGGCAGCAAGTCGGGCAGCAAGTCTGGCAGCAAGTCGGGCAGCAAGCCGGGCAGCAAGTCTGGCAGCAAGTCGGGCAGCAAGTCGGGCAGCAAGTCGGGCAGCAAGTCGGGCAGCAAGTCGGGCAGCAAGTCGGGCAGCAAGTCCG
>Ga0172381_10000739_pt1 | contig 40118 bp, 46 predicted proteins | sample Leawel6488metaG_FD_119754 | JGI IMG/M metagenome (GOLD analysis project Ga0172381, IMG submission 119754) | Leachate microbial communities from a municipal landfill in Southern Ontario, Canada - Leachate well 64-88 metaG | ecosystem: Engineered > Solid waste > Landfill > Unclassified | place... | reverse complement strand
CCCGGCAATCGCCGTTGATGTCGGCTCTCAAGGCCATACAAAACGGCGAACAGAACAGGGTTGTTAATAGTATTATTTTCCACACAAAGGGCCTCCTATGTTTATGGTTGATGATACTGTCATTTTAAGTTCTCCTGAAAATAGTTTATTTTTTAATCTTTTCCAATGTAGTTACAGGTCATTATGATAGACGGACATGCCGGTATTGCAGGGGTTACACCCGCGCTGTCCGCAACCGCCGCAATAGCGTCTAACCGAATATCCGTATCATTTCCGTACATCCAAAATTCAAAGTAGTCAGAAGCGTCAAAATGGTAGAGAAAATTTACCGTGATAATCGTATTGGAGTTCTGACCCTTAAATGAGTAATAGGTTGAGCTATTATCAACATTGACACCTCCCTTTTTCATCCATATTGCAATCTGTTTTCCAACTGGGCTTGCATCCGAGCATATAACCATCGCACTAATCGTAATTAGATAAGACCCTGCTTTTGTAATTGTGAATCTTGATGAAGAAGTCCGTGTAATTAAAGAATGGTGAACATCCGTATCGAACGTAATAATCTGTTCTTCGGTTGCATCCGTTATCGCTTGGTCGGTGCTATCCGATTGCATCATGTGTGGTAAAACAATACCAGCCGTACCAGCAAAAGAAATATCACCGGTAGAAGAAACATCCGCCTTATTTGTTCCATCCCCCGTCGTGCTTCCCCCCGTCAGCGTGGACAGGCCGGAGATAGTCGCCGCGCCGGTAACGTCCAGTGCAACGGTGGGAGCCGTTGTTGACCCGATTCGTGTATTGCCGTACAGAGCATTGTTCACGGCTGTCGCCTGAAATATACCCCAGTTTATATCTGCGCCAGTAACCTTTTCTAAATATATTCCATAACCTGTACTGGTATGAGTTGCCCCTGCGTCTGTTGTGGTAACGGCTATATTTAACCCTTTTCCAAGTGTTTCTACACCTGCCGCCGCCGCGATGACTGGGGCAACTAACACAGTAGAATCTAATCCTGTCGCTTGTGTGTACCAGTATTCAGTGGCATTATTGTATGTTTGCGAATCGTTCGCTGTTATCATTGTTCCTGCTGTTTTTGTAAGATTCAATGCCCTTGCGGTTGCGGCACTTGACGCGCCATCAGTCAGCGTCATTGAATTTGTAGCAGTAAACTCAAGTCCTCTTGTTACAAATCCACCCCACTTACTGGAAGATGAAGCAACCGTTCTTGTTGCGTTTCCAAAAAGACCATAGAGAAAATCCGACCCGATTGTGCCCGTAGTGTATGTTACTCCAGATGTAATAATTGAGCCAAGTCCTGCTCGAACAATACCCCCCGTTGTGCTTGCCCATGATTCGGTTGTGTTTGAAAAAACAGAATAAGATAAATTCGACTGTTTTGTAGCATGGTCAATACCAATAAGAAAACTGGTCCCATCAAACGTCAGATTCGCCGAATCCTGTAACAAACCCGATGCCCCGGCATAAGTCACCCTGCCCGCCGTCAGGCCCGAATCGGTGATATTGGCAAATGTCGGGCTGCTCGCCTGCTTAACCGCTTGGTCTAAATAATCCGAAAACTGATACCCATCCCATAAATCGGCATTCAGGTTGGTATTGAGGGTTGTGGACGTACAGGCATAGGGACTTGTTCCAATCGCCACATCAGAAACAAAGTTGTCCGATGTGGCAACGCCCGTTACCTGCACGTCATTGTTAAACAGAAAGTCGCCCGCGGATTCATCCCATGTAACCACCCCGTCGTTTGATGCGTTGAATTTAATCGTATAGTCCGCCGCCGTCCCATCACCCAAGACAAGCTGTGTGCCCTGTAATTCTAAATCCCCCTCGAGGAGAACATTATCCCCAGAGTCGGCAATGACATTCTGCCGAAGATTCGTCGTGGTTCCAAAGCGGTGAATGTCGTTTGTGGTATAGGGGTTTTCGGGAGCGGCCCGCAAGGTAGGATAACTCACGCCTTCCACAATTTCCCATACCGTCGTAAAGTCCCATGCCGAGCCGCCGGTGTCAAAGGTCGCCTGTGTCTTCATCTGCGCCGTGGTGGCCCCGTTCATATCGTCTGCTGCCCCAAACGATGCGACCGCCGTTTTGTACTCGGTGGGGGCGTTAATCGTGCCATTCGTCAGATTGTCAGTCATCACGACCATCGCTACATCGGTCTCGAGATATGCTCCGGCAAACGAGATTTTGAGCGGGTAGTTTTGCCGGAAATAATAATCGCTCGGCCACGATGGATTTGCCAAAATCAATGTTCCGGCTCCCCATACGGCATCTAATTTTGTTTGAACCTCTGAAAACGGGTCGTTCCAGTCCATCTCCGCCGATTGACCGTCAAAGGTAATGGTGTAGGTTCCGGCAGTCGGAATGCCGGTCATGGTTACTTGCTGTACCTCATTGCGCCCCGAACCTGCCGCCGCCGCTCCCGTGGCTTCGTTATCCCAGAAACAATCCGTATAAGTCTCAGTTCGGTCTTCACTGTACCCCACAAATCCCATCTTGGTATAGCATCCATTGGTTTCCTCGAACCAATTCTTTTGCGAAATCTCCCCCGTCGCATAGCAATTTGTATAGCTCTGTCCAGTTCCGTTGTCTGCGACATAGCCAACAAAAGACCCGAATCCAGTTGTAAGGCCTATAAAACTTCCTGTATACGTTACATCGCCCTTGGCGTAACAATCGGTAATATCAACATTATTTACTGTTTGACCAATTAGACCACCCACCCCACTTGTACCATTTGAACCTCCGCTTATGTTAACATCAACACCACACCGTTGGATAGCAGCAATGCCCGTCGCGTATCCTATCAATCCACCAACATGCAAACTTGCAGTACCCATATTTATAGTACCAGATACAAAACAATCACTCACCGTTGAAGTTCCGTGTAAGTCCCCAACGAGACCTCCTAATGGCCCGGCGGTTGTTTCGGTATAACTGATATTGATGAGTTTGACATTTTGAATCGTTGTGTCTGTCGCCTCTCCAAAAAATCCCTGATAGAGTTGGACTCCGGCTTTATTCATGGTTAGATTCGAGATGATGTGTCCGCCGCCGTCAAAAGTTCCGGTAAACTCTGTTGTACTGTTTCCAATCGGAACCCATTCGTTGCCCGCCGCGTCAATATCCGCCGCCAAGCGGTAGGAAGAAGATAAATGATTCGCCATATCGGCCAACTCGGCGTAGGTGAATATCAGATAGGGGTTTGTGGGTGTCCCCAATTCGGCGGCATCCGCTCGAAACTCGCCCACTCCCCCAAATAACGCTAATCCGCCCCGCACCATTCCCGTCGTGTTCAGGTCATGCGTTACAAGGTCAGTATCCCCATTATCATAAAGAATCACATCATCCATCCATTCGGTTAATTCCGTCCATTCTGCATCGGTTAAATGAAAATACTCATTCGTTGTGCCGCCCTGAATCGCCTTCCACGTCGTTGTCAGAGTATGGTCGATAATCCCGCTGGTGTTAATATCCGCCCAGTTTATATCCGTACCATCGCTCAAGAGAATATAGTCGTCAGTGCCTATCGTCAATTCAGACCATTTTGGAGTAGAATCCCCGATGATTATTGACCCCCTCGATACCGTGCCGGCCGTCGTGTCGCTGTGCTGTGTCGATAACAAGCTGTGCCCAGGTATGTTCGCAGGGTCGTCGTGATACGCCTTATTAGGCGCGTCTGTGGTCGCTGTAGGGGTTGCTACCTCGGCAACCTTGCCGCCGGCGGCGTTCAGACCAACGCCGAAAGCCGAAGATACTACCAAAAGAAATAGTGTTATAAAAATATTCATCATTTAAGACCCCGTAACATTTCCCTGCCGTACCCAAGCCCCGGCAATCCGTTTTTCAAAGTTCAGGTTTTCGCCCGATATTCCCACGCGCCATGAATCATCCGATGTTTTGTCGCCAATATAAATCCAGATTTCGCCCGACTCGCTTTCAGAGGTAATCTCGACCGTGGTAATATCCGAAAGCAGAAACTTATACATCGTATCCAGAGCATCCTTAAAAAGCTGAAAATGATGCTGAATGGCTTCCAACTTATTCGACTTCAAGTCTCTGGCGAGAGGTAATCCGATTGTTTTTGGCCCGCGTCGTCCCATAGTTTACCTATTGTCATCCACTTCAAAGTCTCTGAAAATAATTCCAATAAATTCCATGTCGTCCGTGCTTTCAATCTTGAACAAAAACGATTTCGCCCGCATATCAAACGGAAGGTGGACAATGACTGTTTCCGGTTCGTTAGAATCCGTAAACGAGACAGTCCCCAACGACTGCCAGCTTTTCTCCGTGTCCCGCTTGACGTAAATGGCGGCGCTGCCGGCCGATTTTCGGTTAAAGATAAAGTCCGCCCCGTTATTGATGCGTTTGTACAGGTTTAGCGATTTCGGGCTGGACAGAGTGGTTGAAAAAATGACTATTCCCGTAAATGTCGTTATGTCGTCGTTAATCGTTGTGTGCAGGTCAAACGTGTTGCCGAGATAATCAGAGGCAATATCAAGCGGAAATCCAACAATGTTTCGGGGGGTGTCGTAAATCAGCCATGCGGCCCCCCAGTCCGCGTATGTGGCATAAGGAAGCGTATCATACGTAAACGCCGCCTGCTGCGTAAAGTCGCCGAACGCGCGGACGGGAATTTCAGAGATATGCGCCCGCCCGCTGTTCGGATGAAAGGAAACAATCACATCATTGGTATCACTATTATTGCTTGGAATCGCCCACCAAATCTCCTCAAACTCATCAATCCATGTGCCCTGTATATATTCCGCTTGGGAAGTGTTCATGTTCTTCATGGTTACATCGACCAGCGTGCTAATCGCATCGGGGGTTTCGATTTCCCGAATCGTCAAGTCAGAGGCAATCCAATACATCCGCCCGGCCTTGTCATTGATAATTGAATCGGCGCTTAGATTTCCGACTTTCAAGGTATATTCCTGCCACTCGAACACGGTATCCGCCGTTACAATCCAGCCCCTGTGCATACTGTCCTGCTTGGAAACGACCAGATTGTCCCCATGCCGACCGAAACCCATCAAGAAGCCCTTGGTGGAGGTAAAGTCCTTGCTTCCCGCATCTCCGTCGCCGTTTTCATCAAAGTCAATATCCGTTCCGCCTGTTCCCAATGAAGCCCACCGAATCCGCTGCGGGTATGCTATTCCGCCCTCGGTGGTATAACCCAGAATCAAATACCGCTCAAACGAGGTGATGTGTTTACACGCGGTTAAAAAGGTGGTACCGTCCGCCACATCAATTCCGTTGGCCGCATCGTCTAATACGGAAAAATTGTTCCCCGCGCTGCCGTCGATATTCCACCATAGCACCTTATCGGAGTTATTGGTCGCTACGACATTGCGAAGATGGTCAATAATCTCCCACCGTGTTACCGCGTTCGGTAAAGTATTCGTCCACTTGACGGTTAAAGATAAATCGACTAACGACCAAACCAGAAGATGGTACTTGGTCCCTAATATCAGGTATTCGCCCTGTGTGCTGTGCTTGATATGCCGATGATAACGCAAAACAGGTGTAGTCCCGACAAACAGATTGCCGGGCGTTGCACCTTCCGCTGTTAAATCCTCGACCGTCGTAATGCTGCTTGACGTTGGCAATGTCGCCACCTTAAACGTGATATTATTAGCCGCTGTGGTTCCTCCGTTGATGCGGATGGTATCACCAATCGCTAAAACTGTATTGCCCGCCGAATGGTCGCCTGTGATGTTGATGGTTTTGGTCCCAGTTACGATACTGGTAATGGTATAAACATCGGTGGGGGCTTTGATTTTAACGCCCTCTGAATCTGTCAATTCCGCCAATCGACCCTTGATACGGTCATATCGACCATACCGATAGTGGACGTTCTTCGACCCCTTTGCCATGAACGCCTCGGAAAGAGTAACGCTCGGCATATCCTCGGCAATGCCGTGTTTGGGGTCGATGATTGCAAAGTCTGACATTTATACTCCAATCGGAAGCCAGTAAAGGGCATTATCCGTGCCGCTGGTTTTTGTTACCTTCCATGTATTCCCTTTTTTCACCGGCATACAGATACCTGAGGATGATCCGCTGTGGTATAAATCAAACCAAAATCTTTTCGTGGCTACGGGGGTATATCCGGTAATGTTCCCATCATAAGAGTATCCGACCACAAATCCGTCTGTCTCAGCCGTATAGTTTGTATCAAAACTTTTTGAAGACCATGCCCCAAACAAGGAACCGATCGCGGCGATACCTGCCGTTATTTGAGCATCCACATACGCCTTGATGCTTTGCTGTGAAGCGACTTTATCCGCCGCATCCGAGGCCATATCGTCCTCATCCAGAAAACCCCCGTTGGTTGTGTCAAAGCTGGTCGGGTCAATATCGCCCGTAACGTCCAGATTGCCCGTAACGTCCAGATTGCCGCCCACGGTTTCATTTCCGGCATTAACAATCGATGTGCAGGTGATATCGGTGTGTTTTCCGACATCTGAAGCAATTCCGGTAGGTCCTATCTCGTCACCTGTTTTCGTGAAATCATGCTCAACGGCAAGACGTTCCTGTAAAGCCGACTTTATTTCTCGCATTCTATCATCAGCTTCCGCCGGGTCATCGCCGCCTGCTGGCGTAGCAACATTTAGACTATTTGTAAAAATTGTCATTTTATCCCCTTGTAATACTTGGCTGTTCTCGTCTGTTTAAGACCGCTGTTTGCAGCAGGTCCCGATAAATCGCTCCCCAAATCTCAATGGATTTTGACCGACTCAAGGAACATGCTTTCCAAAATGTCGTACCGGCAAATACCAGATTTTCAAAGTCGGTCGAAAATTCGATGGTATCCGCTGTTTTAGCGTGGTTCTTTCGATACTCAATGAGTGTTGTGTATGCTTGACCGGGTGGGCGCCATAGATAGATTTTCTCGTTAAATTCACTGTAATACTGCACTTCTCCCGTGGCCGCGTCGTTTTCGCGTAATTCTCGATACTCCAAATGTCCGCCTGGCAGTTTAATCAGGGGGGCCTTGACGGCGCTGTCGCTGTCAATCAGGGTAATACTGATAGCCGACCGATAGCCCGTTGGAAAGTTCAGCGTCAAATCACCCGAAACTAAGGTCTGGCTTGAATCTGTGCCGACCAACAACCCCCGATGGCTCATATCCATCAGCGTCCTGATAATCGCATTGTCAAGCTGTGTGCCCGAAAAGCTGGTCGCCAGATTCAGGTTTACGTCGGTAATGATGTCCGCTTTGGCTATGGCCGTCATAATGACCTCTTTTATAATAAGGGCGGAAGGCAATCTTTAAGTAGGAGACAAAAAGATCGCCCCCGCCCGTTTTGTTAAGGTTTACTGTGTCAACGCCACAAGATTGGTGCCGTCGCCAGCCGTACCAAGAACAATCCAGCCAACCGTGTCATTGACATACATAAACGTAATTGTGTCAATGTCGTCGGTTAAAACAGCCGTTGCCCATCCGGTTGCTGTAGCGGGCGTAATCGTTGCCTCGCCGCCGTCGGTGCCAATCACAACGGTCAATATTTGCCCGTCTTCACCATTGGCCAAAGACCATGCCGAAGCCGCGCCGGACGTTCCAACCACAACAGCATCGGTCAACGGAATAGCCGCATTCGATGCGTCTTTGGTCGTTGTACCAGCACTGGCTATCCAGCCGAGAGAAGCACTGCCGTCCGGGAAGCTGATTGTCCTGTCCGCCGTTGGGTCGGTAAAGGTAACGGTCGTTTCATGTTCATTGGCCGTCCCCTCGATAACCCACGTTTCCGTAGCCGCACCATCAAAAATCAGCGTGTCCACATGCGTCAGCGTCATTACGTCGCCCGCGCTAATGGTTACGTCGCCAGCCGTTGCCCCGGTTGCGGTTGCTACAATCGCACCTGCCGAAGCTGTGGCGGTAATACCGCCCACGTCGGTCAGTAACTCGATGGAGTCCGCCGCCGTACCGGTGTCGTTAAAGAGAGTCAGCGTCGAAGACGTTCCGCCGTCGGCTATGATATAAATAGCGTCCGCGGCATCTTCCTCGGCCTCAATCTCAATACGACCCAATACGGAGTCGATATTCACGTCGCCGCCGGCTGCGGAGGCCTGAATCAAAATAGCTCCGGCATCAGCTTCACTGGCGGTAATATTGACGGACCCGTCTGTGTTGGCAATGGTGATATCCTCTCCGGCTGCTCCGGTCGTTGTGATGTCAATATCGGCATTAGAGGTGATGTCAATTCCCCCTAACGCTGTATCGGCTTCAATCACAATCGCATCGGCTGCCGCCTCTGAACCACGAATAATCACTGACGAATCCGTTCCGTCGATAGTTATATCTCCGCCGGTCGCGGCAATACCAATCGTTCCTGCGGATACCGTCAAAGCATACGAATCGTCTGCATTAACCGTTATTCCCGCGTCTGTGTCGATTGCGACACCGCCCGCCGTGGCGCTTCCGATGCTGGTAATGCCGGTAGAAGTACCCGTATTGATACCCACATTGTAGTTTGAATTGTAGTTTAACAAAACGGCTCCGCCATCCCATGTAAGCGACGGATTACCGGCATCAAGTTTTAACCCCAACGCCGTACCCACATACACATTGAAGTCAGAGTTTAAAGAAGTACCGGATACCCCAATATTAAACGCCGAATTATCCGCCCCAGGGGTAAACGATAGAACCGCCGAAGCGCCGTTTATCACCCAATCAGCGCCGGTTCCAAATGTAGCCGTTTCATCGTCTTCGTAAGCTGTTGTGCTTGTTGAAGCTAAATAGGACGGGAAGACGAGTCTCCCTTCGGATGAGGTTCGAGCCGCGTGCCCGGAATTAGTAGCCGGGCCAACGCCATTGGCATTGGTCATGCTGAAATTCCAACCATCGGGACCCCACCATGAGAAATAACCGTCAACGAGCGTGGTATTCGTGGACGACTCTGTCATCGGCAGGGTAATCGCGTTTTGACGGTCAGCGTCCATGTAGATTGTTGCATTGGTTGTGGAATCCGGCAGATAGATATACAGACTTGTAATGTCCGTAACGGGATTGCCAACCTCATCAATAACCTGCACTTCGTGATAAACGTCGCCGGTATTTCTTGCCCATACTGTGCCAAACAATAGAGCAAGCATCAAAAGTATCGTAAATTTCTTCATTTTCATACAGTCCTTTCTAAAGACATTTTTTGTCTAATTCTTTTGGCTTGCTCTTAGTCAACCAGAACTTCGGTGTCCAGACAGTAAATCGCTTCGCTGGACCCCGGCGTACTTCCACCATGAGCGTTAAAGATAGTACGTTTCACTCCGTAGAGCATATCCACCTTGATTTTCGGCTTGTTGTTATCTACGTAGTCCTCTGACCATTCCGGTTTTTGTGCCCATCCAAAACAGAGTGCTTGAGCGCCCATAAACATAGCACGGGCAACGGTTCGTGCGCTTGCTACAGCATCATCCGTTGCGGTTCGCCCGGCGTTCAACAAAAAGCCCTCGGACACTGTACTTCCACCGGACCCGGTACGATACGGAACGCGGTCATACTCAAAGACCAGCATCCCGTCCCAGTAGAATTCCGCACCGGTAAAGATGGGGTTCATGTTTCCGCGTACCTGTGCCGCCGATACCATCGCACGATAACCGTTGTTTCCGGTTTCCGCTTTGATGGCCTTGATTTGCAATGGGTGCATCAGGACAATCATCACTTTGGCTAAGACCGGCCCGTTAAACTTGCCGCTTCGGATGTCGTCGGGATTCGCCCCAGACAGATTACGAACAATCACCGGACGGAACCGTGGGATTGCCGCCATGCAGCGACGTTTAATCGCTTCCATGATGACCGTTCCGGCCAGATTGTCGGTCTGTGTGCCCGCAGTCAGCAGGGCATCGGTTGTATAGTCCGCCCCGGAGTTGCCCAGTGCACCTGCGGCGCTTTGACCGCCGTAGTAGATACGGTCAGATGTCGGATAGGACTCGTTGATGGTTTCAATAGCCGCCCCGGATGAATTTTCGTTGTAGCCGCCCCATGCAGCTACGGCGATGTCATTCTCCAACGCCTCGGCCACCCATTCGCCCAGGTCCTCTTTTCCGTCTTCGCGGATGTTGGTGGCTGTCAACTGCTCACTCATCTTGCCGGCACTAACATACGAATGCGCCCGCTCGTGCACAGTCAGAGACATATTACGCCGCTTGAGACTTTCTTCGTTTCCGGTGGTGTTGCCATCATCCCCTTGCCCGGTTCCGCTCATCGGATTACGGGATTCAAAAATGATGGTTCCACCCTTCTTGGTCTGCAAATCCGTGTTGACATGAATCAGTGAATTTTTATCTTTGCCCATCATCTGGGTAAAGAACATATTTTGAAGGCCATAGACAAAAACGGACTGCGACCAAACGGTCTGGGCCCTGGGGTCTCCAAACACAAAACTTGTGGGTGCAAAACGCAAAGTGCCGGGGATGCCGAGGGCTTTATGTTCTGCCTGTCTTGCCAAGGTGAGATCAATCATGCCTTGACGAGTAAAATCAAATAGTTTCATTGTAAATACTCCCTAAAATCGGGAGCGAATCTTTTACAGTAAAGCCGCCGCCGCCGTTATCGGGTCAACGGAATTGAGTATCTCGCTACGCGAGGGAATTTCTCTCGACTCCACCTTGGACTCGCTCGGTTTCGTTTTGGGAGTAGCGGGAGGAGGTGTTGAATCAGATTTTACTTTCGGGGCATTTCGCTCGATAGCCGCCTTGCATTTGGCATAGATCACATCGCCAAAATCGGCCCCGGCATTCTTGCAGTCCAGGTATTCGCCGGGCGTCAGGAGGGCCTCGCCAACCTTGACAACATCTACAAAGTCGGTGTGTGTTGTCATAGCCGATTTCGCAGAGGCCGCCTGTTGGGCCAACAGTGCTTGTTGAGATTGTTGCTGTGCCTGCTGGTTGGCAACCTGCCGTTCATACTGCTTTTCAGCCCGCAGAATCTTGGCTGGAATCACCATTTCATCCTCGGAGATTCCTTCCGTCGCCTGCCGTGCAATCTCTAATTCCAACGGAGACTGTTCGGGTGGGGCCTGTCGGGTCTGCTGCTGTTGCAGAACGGCTAATTGCCCTTCTAACCGGGCCTTCTCGATTTCCGCTTGCTGTGCACGCTGCCTCAAAGCTGTGTGTTCATGTAGAGGGACCTTGGGTTCCTCGATCTGTTGTACAGACTCACCAGCCGGAGGAGTTGCGCTATCACTTGCAGCATCCAATGCCTCTTGAGCTAAATTCTGATCTTGCACTTCTTCGCTACTCGTTTTAGTTTCCATTGTTTCTTCCATGATCGTGTTACTCCAGTTTTCCCGGCTGGATGAGCCGTACAAGTCCTGTCATCTCGACAGTTGAGAGCGGTTTTTACCGAAGCCGCCGAAAACGTTTCTGTGAACATCACAGACTCTTGCAATATCCCGTGCAATTCGGTACAAGTCCGGCCTTGCCACTGTGCCGTTCAGCTAAGATGTACAGTTACTTGATTTCGACACGTTCCTTCAGCATCGCGTACCGTCGAATATCAGCGGCACTGGGTTGGTCAATTGCTCGGCCTTTGTTCATTTTTGAAGCGATTGTGGACATAAACGCCTTTTCGTCATCGGTTAGAGGTGCCTTGGTTAATGCGGCCTGTTTTTTTTTCAGTTCCGCCGCTGCTTTCTGATTGTCAGCGTCCACTTTGGCCTTGCGGGCCTTATCTGCTTTGGCTTCAATTTCTTCCTGTCCAGCCATTGGTTTCTGTCCTTTCTGTTTAGCCATTGGTTTCTGTCCTTTGATTCTGCGCACAAAAAAAGCGAACCGGCAGGGATGCAGCCCTGCATGGCTCGCTTATATTTGTGCTATTCTAAGCCCCCGCTAAAGGGCTAAGCGTTTTATTGAGTTGTTAATCACAAAACGGAGTTTCAATAATTTTCTTTTCTTCGACCGATTTAAGCTTAATTTCGGGAGCCGATAGTGTAACAATTTCAGCCACCGGGTCATATGAGAGCTTTGTCTTATTGTTGAATTTCAACTGATCAAACCGATCCAAGTCGGCACGCGAAACATGCAACTGCCCGCCTGTTTTATGAAGCAAGAGAATCAAAAACGCCTCGGCCCAACAGGGTTTTGGCTGAAACTTATCCTTTTTGGCCGCCCGTTCACGGCGTTTGTCTTTGTGTAAAGCAATCATTCTTCGACCGCCTGACTTAGTTCAACTGTTTCCTCTGCCGGCTTTGGCATTCCCGTATGCTCTTCCAGCTTTTCAACACGGGCTTTCAGATCCTTTATGGCGGCGCCTTGATTGTTAATCGTCTGCGTCTGCACAAAAACAATTCGGGCAAGGTTCCCGTTCCCGAAGTTCGCCTGCCAGTCCGCCGGCGGGTCGCCCTTGCCCCATACTGGCTGTTTCTGCGACGATTGGCACCCGGCCATCAGGGCGACCATGAATAACGCCATTGCCATCAATCCGGCCCATAACAACACTTGTGATTTAATCTTTTTGTCCATGTTCTTTGTCTCCTATTTCTCACATTCCATATTTTCAGGCAAGCCACAATGCTCACCGTTGGTTCCGGTTTTTCCGGTAAACTTACTGCACACCTTGCACTGTCCGAACGCCCGCGAATAATTCTTTCCGTACAGAGGCGTTGTTTTTGTCTCAATCCCACGAAACTGCTTCTCGTATCCGGGAGCCCATCCCAACCCGCCGCCCTGCTCAAACGTAAGCTCGGTCTTGTTCGGCGTAAAGTTTCGGGATTTAATGCAAACGCTCATCTACCCAACCTTCCTTTGTTCCTGTGCTTGCTGAACCTGCTGCATACTTTCCATTTTCTTTTGTCTACCCTGCTTGAGCTGCTCTTTGTTCGGCACATCGGTCGCTTCAATCAAATCTTCACCGTCCAGGCCAACATCGCTGGACTCAATCAGCGTTTTATGCAATTCAAACGTCTCAATCGCCTTAATCGTCCGCATCGTTTCAGCCATCGGAGAAACAGTAACCTTGGTATTGTACTTGCCGATCTTCATGGAGTGGATGAGCTTGATTAAAAGTTCCTCGGCAATCGGAGTTGCGGCCAGTTCGACCTGGCTGACAAATTGGGAATACGTCGCCATTCCCTGCTGATACACTTCGACCATGCGTGCCTGAATCTCAGGGGCGGCACTTCGGGCACGAATCGGATTGGGGGGTTGTGGGGGCTGTATAATCTTTCCGCCCTGCTGCTGAATCTGCTGTAAGACAATCGCTTTGGCCTGCTCAAACAAATCCTCGTCAAGCAAATCCTTCTTATCGACAATCGCCCGAATCTCGTCCTCGCTGAAAATATCATTCTTGCGGATAATATCGACCAGCAAATCGCCCAGAATTGACAGTGTATGATTCCAGTTTGTCATGATCGACATTGACCCTTGCTGCGTCTTCTGCATATCAAGGAATTTTGCCTTGCCAGACAATGCCTTCGGGTCACGGTCGGGAATATCCAACCGACCCGTAATCGCCTTGACATTCTCCATCGCCCGTTGTGTAAAGACCTCGTATGTTGGGAACGGTGGTGGGTTTAATCGCTCTACCTTTCCGCCGCCCTTGGATTCGTTGATGACAAAGCCATCCTCGTTACCATGCCATTTCAGTTCATCCGAATAATCGCCCGTCGGGTCTTCTTTGATTTTAAACCCGCTATTAGAAATGCTCTTGACCAGATTGAGCGCCATCGAGTGCGTCCAATTGATCTCCTCCTGCGTACCAATCAGGTCTTCGGAGATGCCCGACTTGTAGCCATTGATCCAGTACGGCCAAAACGGGACGATGGGGAACATGCAAACCCCGTTTAGTTCATCGACCCGATCCTCAAGGAACGTATCTTTAATGCGGATGGTGTGGTGTATCACGTAATCGACGACCTCACTAATTGTGAAGATATCGGGATTTTCTTTTGTGGATTTCTTGGCCAGCTTGATATCCGCGTCTTTGTGCAGGAACATCGCGTCAAGCTCCGACTCCCGCTTATCAAACCAGTGAATGCAGGTCTTGGCCTCTCTCCAGAACGTGTGAGAAAGCAGATATCGGCTCTTGGTCATCACCTCAATATCCGTCCGCTCCCGGCTGCTGAATGAGCCGGTTTCCTTCTGGTTCTTTCGACCCGACATCCAATCGATAATCCCCACAATATTACCCGCAACCACCTCAAGGAATGAATTTGACCCCTTGGCCTCTAATTCTTCCTTCTTGTCCGGGTACATAACATGAATCAAATCCTGATCAACCCACTCTTCATAAACAATATATTTAGCCCCGCCCTCTTTTTTGTTGATGTTATACGTAGTGGCGTTTGGATCGACAAGAACGTTATGTTCATTCAGTTTTTCGATGCGTAAATCCGCGTGTTTTGGGTCGTTGGTTTTGTCAACGAATACACCCATCACTCCCTGCCCTGAAACAATCCCGCTTCGGAATGCCTGTGATTTTTCATAGCGTGCCAGTTGAGAGTCCCCCGCCTGCTTGGTTAGAGCCGTCAAGATTTTGGCAATCACTGCCGCACCTTCCTGCGTGTTCTCAATGATAAAATCCTGTGGGTTTTGAATCTCTTCACCGGAAATCTGGTTAATCTGCGGCTTGATGATTGGTATGGTCAGCGTAAACTTGCCCTTGTTCCGTGCCGCTTCCTTCACCGCCGGATCCCACTGCTCCCCGATAACAAAGTCCTCGGCTTTACGCATCCGGTCGAAAAAGTTAGCGGAACCGGCCACTCCATCCGCTCGAAATTGAACGACCTTTTGAAGAATCTCATTTTCGGTTAGCTGTGCCATAATCTCACATTGCCATCGGACCGAGTGCTCTGGCCTTTTGGCTCCTTTGCGTAAATGTGGTTTCGGTTCGGTTTTCCGGCTTGACGTTTTTCAGACCATACACACCATAGCAGTAACAAAGACCTCGGTCGGGAGAACACCCCAAATCTTTTTTTGCATCATCGTTCGACCGCATTATCATCACGCCCTTGCTGTGCCTGGTAACGATTTTGTACTTGGAAAGCCCGATTAACTGCCTACGTGTTTCGGGGTCTTTGATTGGCTCAACTTTTAACTGCCGAATCTGCATGGCCGTATAACCGACTGCCTCGGCTTTCTTATTTGCATAAAGATCAGAATCCTCGCACACCTCCGCTGAATTAAACGCCTGCACGTAATACCCGGCCTCGTCAATTTTCAGCCCATCGGATACGCCTTTGCCATTTCCGATGCAATCCACAATAAAATTCTTCGTGCCGATCCGCCGGGCCATCTCTTTGGCCTCAAAAACAACCTCGTGTGTCATCGTCCAGTTGACTTGTTTTTCGTCAACAACCCGACCATTCTCAAATCCCTTCAAGGCACACTGGTCGCCGCCAAAGGCAGGGTCAATGGCAACGATTTTTTTACATTGCGGCTCGAACACTCGCAGCGAATCCCAGTTGACGGAGTTTAGCCGATCCAGCAACGCCGATGTAATCAATGTGCGTTCTTCATCCGTAACCCTTCGGCACTGCATCTCTTGGTCGTACTCGACCTGCGTTATTGTGCCCTGCTCGACCTCTCGCAACATCAAGTCCAATTCTTCCCGCGAAATAATCCCGGACTTATCTCCAATCAAGCGACTGGCAAACCATCCCTCTTTGCAATTTTCGACCGCCCCGTCATCCGGCAAACATCCTGAATCCTGAATGTTCGCGGCGATATTGAACATCTGTGTTGCATGATTATCGCCCTTGGGTGTGTATAAAAACATCGCCCATCGCTCCCGATGTCCTTTTTTGGCTGGCCCTGCGATAATCGGCCTGAAAATCTCCGACCAGATTTCCTTCTTGTGCAGCGCCCATTCGTCCGTAACTACTCCATCCGCGTCAATGCCTCGAAGCGCGTCCGGGTTATCACTGCCCCCGATTTTGAGCATTGAACCATTCGCAAATCGGATAAGCATTTTTTGTGAGTTTGCTTCCCAATCCATCTCCGGTTTTGCGGGCAATGAATCCCAGAGCATTGACGGGTCATCCCATACCACCTCACGCGCCCAAACCTGCGTTGGGGCGATATAGACGTACTTGGACTTTGCATAGCGGCAGCACTCACGGATTAGCAGGTTAATCGCCAGCGTCGTCTTGTGCGCCCGCCGGTGCCATTCGAGGATGAAGAAACGTGGGGTCTGTACTGAATCAAACGCACACAGTGTTTGCTTCTCGTACTTCTTCAGTCGACTTAAAAATAGTTTATTCGGGATCATCGAGTTTCGCATTCCTGAAATCTACAATGCCAAGCTGGATGGGTTTGCCATCTTTGCCGCTATGTTCCACATCGTGCTTATCACGCCACTGTCCCGGATTTCGGTTTTTCAGCCAGAAAATTTGAGCGGTAACATCGGGGGGGCAATGCTTGATAATATCCGTTATCGTGATGTCTCCCTGGTAATTGCTGATGTGTGTGTCTGGGTGGGAGTATCCGGTGGCGCGTTCAAACAAACATCGCTCGACCGCAGCGTCCGCGATTTCTTTTCCGTGTTTTAGGGACTGAAAAAAATCAGGATATTCTTTTTTCCAATTGTTCACGGTTTTTTCGGTGACACCGTAGAGTTTGGCTATTTCTTTGTCGTCAAACCCCTTGATCGCAAGGATTTCGACTTGGCGAATCATTTCGGGTGAGAATTTGGTGGGCCTGCCCTTCCCCCTGCCGGGCTTCTGTTGTGCTTTTTCAATTTTCTGTTGCTTCTTCTTCATCATTGGGTTTTCCGCCGTCCTTGCTGTATTGGTTTCCCAAGGATGCGTTTATTGTGATAATTTGGTGTATAGATTACAAGTAAAATCTTGTTAAATTGGGCAGGATTTTATATAACTTAAGTGGACACAGTACGTTGTAAATGAAAAAATATTTTATTTTTGCTGTACTTCGGCCAATTACCGCGTGATGTCTTATGGAGTTTCGACAATTTTATTCTTGGTGGCTCGTTCTTGCATCACGGATACCTCCCTTAAAACATCCCAACATCTGGGACAACCAAGCCCACCGTCTCCGTCGATGTCTGGCACACAATCTATCACTTTGCGGACCAGTTTACATTTTTGATTGGGGCATACTACTTTGTGTTCAGTTATTGATTTCATTGTCCTGTCCTTTCTGCTCAAAGTGTTTTAATCTTCGTCTTTGATTGTTCATTTTTTCACTCATAAAGCCGATTGTTTTCTCGTAGCAATCGACTGTGTGTTTCAGCCGCTCAATCTCGGATTCCCACTCCAGACACTTCCAGTCAAAACCTTGTTTGTCAAAGTTTCCGTCTGCATCAAGGTGGGGGTCAATGATGCGTTTCAACTGCTCAATCCGCTCGGCCTGTTGGTTTATAATAACTTCCTGTTGCACAATTTTTAATGACTGGCTTGTCTTTATTGGTTCTGGTCCCTCACTCATTGTGTTCCCTTACATTTTTCAAATGCTTCGCAAAATAACATCAGTCCCCAAAGAGCAGGTTGATGCTAAGATTGCGGTACAAAAAGCCGCTAAGAAAAATCGTCGCAAAAAATAAGTTATCCACAAGTTCATAACATTGCCTTTTCTATTTTTGGTGAGCCAAGTGATTTATTACCAATTACTTCTCTGTCCCTGCAAATAGTCCCATTTTGTCCTTTTCGGCCTGAACACGCTTGCGGGCTATTTCGCAATACTCCGGTGAGATTTCAATGCCGACACAATTTCTGCCCATTCTCTCACAAGCAACGGCGGTTGTGCCGGAACCAAGGAATGGGTCAAGGATGGTATCGCCTTCGTTAGTGTATAATTCAAGACACCATTTTATTATTTCAACTGGCTTTTGTGTGGCGTGATAATTTTCTCCTCGTTCACTGTCTCGCAAAAAACCCATCCATAAATGTTGATTTAGTCTATTTGGCTTATCAAACGACGACCACGCAAATTCACAGTCACCATAACAATTTGACTGCTCGTTTATCCGCTTGTACCACACAAGCCATCCTCTTGACGGTGGAAGTAAATCGCTGATATATTCCGCCCCCCAAATAATCTGGTTAATGGAAACCCTCAATAATTCCGATGGGTCTATTCTTTTGCTATCATCAAACGGTGGGTATTTATGGTTTATCTGGCCTGCCAACTTTTCCACGGATGCCGATGTTCCTCCTATTTTCCCGTCTTTTTGTTGCGCGTTTATCCCATACGGCGGGTCTGTCAGCACAAGGTCAAACTGCTTATCCCTGAAGGATTTCATTACTTTCAAGCAATCCCCCTGAATAATTTCAATGTTACTCATTTCTCTCTCCCGATATTGATTTGTTCATTTCATAGTTCTGTTTTTTTGTCGATTAAATCGAACATGATTGAGTATAGTTGACATAATGCGATTTCACCGATTTCATCAAACTGATCTTCTACTTGCTCAAAAAGCCAATCCCTCCATTGCTGGTAGCTTTCGTGTGGGCATTGGTCTTCGCCGCAATCACGGCATTTTTGTTGTTTTTCCCATGGATATTTACTCACAGTTTTATCCTTTCCGTCTTTGGTCTTTGCCCTGAAGGTGAACGATTCGGTAGGTGGCTAACCGTGAGCCGATGCGTTCTCCGTACAGGTTTTGCAGTTCTGCCGGGGCGTGGTTGGTGGTGATGATGGTCCGGCGGCCGTGGTTGAGTCGGCTGTCGATGACCACGAAAAGCATCCGGGTTGAGTATTCGCTGACGCTGGTTCCGATGTCGTCGATTACCAGCACGTCCGGCTTGGTCAGGGTTTCCATTTTGCTGTCTTCGCTTTTGTTCTCAAAGTTCCGCAGGTGAATCAAGAAGTTTTCCCAGTTCACGTAATTGACCCGCTTAGTTAAATTCTGCCGGATGGCTGCAAAGGCCGCGTAGGTTTTCCCACATCCAACAGCGCCCCACATCAGCACGTTGTGGCCGTCTTGGATGATTTTCGCCAGCTTGGCCGGCAGGTGGCTCAATCGGGCGGACTGGTAGAGCGTGGGGATATGCCGCATCTGCAAAGCCCGCAGGCGCCGCTGCTTCTCTACCCGTCCACTGCGGCGTTCCCGTTGTTTCTGTTGGTCGGCGCAGTCTTGGCAGTAGCCATTGGCCACCGCCGGCTGTTCGCAGTCATAGCACTTTCGGGCCGGCTGGGTCTTCGCGGTCCGTAGAAATGACTTCACTGTCGAACCAATTCGGGTCGGGGTCAAAGCCGAAATCTGGGCTTGGCGTTTTTTCAGCTGATCGTTGGCTTGCTTGAGTTGACTTTCGTTCATTTTGTTTCTCCGGAAATAAACCTTGCCATCCATTTCGGATGCTTGCTTCAATGGTCCTGATTGCGATTGGTGCAGGATATCCTGCCAATAATTTTAACTGCATTTTTCCAGCTCTGGTCGTAATTGGTTTTTTAAGTTCCGCTCTCGACTCAATCCAGTCCTTCCATGTGGACCTGAATTCGATAGTATCTAACGCCGGTGGAATTTCAAGTTCCCCCATACTCTTATTTTCTTTTGTAATAGTGTCTTTTGTGGGTGCAATGAATTGACTATCAGAATCAATTCCTTGCACTACCTTTTTGCTATTCCTTGCACTACCCCCAATTCCTTGCACTACCCTTTTTTTGTTTTCTGCGTACCGTAACTTATTTCTATCTAAAGACTTACGATATTGGGGTGAAATTCCTTGCACTACCCATAAATCGTAGTTTTTTTGGAAGAAAATTATATTAACTTCGTTTTTTTCATTAAAAACCCTGTTTTTTGTTATTCCGATCATTTTTCTCGATTCAAGGTTCTGAAGGGCATAAATAACCATTCTTCGGCTCAATCCGGTTCCGGTTACGAGCTGGCTGATTGATATTTTGTCTTCTTTTTTTTTCCATCCGTAAGTTTTCCGAATAATACACATCAATACGCTCCATTCTGACGAACTAATTTTTGTCCGACACAAAGCATCCATTATCTCGTTGGCTATGTCAACGTGGCCATTTTCAGATTGCGGATTTGCCATTCTGTCCCTCCCTTGGTGGCCACTTCAATCCATAATTCCTGAAAAGCGTTTTGAATAACTTTCGGGCGTTCATATTTGTCAAACAGTGAGAACAAAAAGTAAAATCTTCACCCCACATTCCCAGAGAAATTCCCACGCTTGGGAGAACAATTCTTTTGTCAGAAGCACAGAATGAACAGCGTATTTTTTTTGAAATTTCCATGTGTTAGTCTCCAAACAAAAAGCCCCATGATGGATGGCTGATGCAGCGGAAACTTGTTACCGCCTGGGGGCTTACGCCTTCCCACAACCGCCCATCACGGGGCCTTGTATTTGAATGTCCATATCCAAGTTTTTTTAGCATGAAACACACCTTATCCAAACCAAAACAGTTGTCAAGTCTTTTTTTTGGTTTTCCGTCGTTCACGTTTACCGGTGATGCCAGATTTCGTGGCAGTCGTAGCAATAATGCGAGTAAAAAATCCACGTCCACAACACCACCACTGGCTCCTCTAAAAACCCCCCGGCCGGAATTGAACCGGGGGGCTTCGAATGGAGGAACTCATGCTTGTTAGTCGCTGTCAGTGTCGCCACCCGCGTCGCTTTCGTCGAAGTTAAACGTACCCTGGAGCCGCTTGATCTTCAAGATGATTTCCGTCTCCGCCTCCATGATGTTCCGCAGCTTGTCGATCTGGTCGCCACTGAACCGCATGTTGATAAAGGCGGGCTTGTCCACGGTTTTTTTGATGTTCAGCCCCTTCATGCCGCAGTTGCAGACAATGGGCGGAAATTTCTTATCCTCCGGGCCGGGATAGCAGATCGCCACCTCGATGTTGCTTTCGTTGTCCACGACATCTTGGATGAATTCGCTGTCACCCTCCTTGATCTTCATGCTGGAAAACGAGATTTCATGCTCGGTTTTCCTAAGATGAATTTGGTTGATGATCGCCTCCGTACTGATACTGTCTTTTACTGCCTTTTTTCTTGCCATAACTTGTTTCCTTTCAAATGGTTAAAGTGGTTTTATAGTTATCTCCGTGTACGGTAATTTATCAGTGTATCGTTTTTCTTGGCTGCTCTTGGCGATGCACCCATCGTCAATCCAGAATTCCCCATTCAGTGCGTCCAGAACAAACTTTGTCAAGTTGTCGATGTCGTCGCGTTTCTTGGCCGCGTACCAGAGGGGTGCATCCGGCTTGAGGTACGGCTGCCCGTTCTGGCGTCCGTAGTGGCTCGCTAGGCGCTTGAACCAGAAGACGATGTCCACCTGAAGGGGGCAGTCAAACGGAACGTCTGGGCGGTGAACCAGGGCTTTCAGTAGAAAGTCTGTTTTCTTCTTGGCTGCTGGGTCGAACTTCTCCTTGTACTGGCCGCCCCATTTGGTGGTTTTGAATTCCCCTCGCTCGCTGACTCTGGGCTGTGGGGTGGGTTCGCCGTAAATGAGAAAGTGGATGGGTTCAGTCATGTTTTCGGTCCTCTGTTTCTTTTATCGCCCTGAATATCACTTCCGCAACCTGCGGCACGATGGCATTGCCTAAGCTTTTTAGTCGCTGTTCTCGATGTTTGGACTTGGATAGTTTAAATCCGTCCAATTCTGCGGGAAGCCCATCATCCATTCCACAAAGCAAGGTTGCAACTTCAAGCCAGTTTTTGTCCCATTCTCGATTGCATTCGGCAGGGCGCCCTTCGTGTCCCCGTAGTTGCCCCTCTCTGATTTGCCTTTCCAGTCCCTGCCTTTGGGGGTCGGAAGCATTGCTATATCCGTCCGCAGACTCTTGCCTTGCCCCCCGCCGTGGCTTCCCTGACAATCCCATGCTGACGGGGTTGCCAGAAACTTCACTTGTTCGGCCAGATTTCCCGGTACATATTGACGGCCTATTGAGTTTCTGTATGCTGTCCGTTTTTCCAGTCTGTCCTCGCCCCCCTCGCATTGTATCGTTGACGGCGTGAGCAAGAATCCAGACCCTGTCTCGCCTGTGCGGCGCATTCGTGGCGCAAGCTGGAATAATAACCGGCTGGACCTCATAACCTTCCATTTCCAGCGAAGCACACACTTGTTCGAGTGCCAATTCGATGATTCCAGCAACATTTTCACCAACAATCCAACGGGGCCGGACTTCTCTAATAACCCTAAGCATTTCCGGCCAGAGCGCACGGTCATCGTCGTTTCCTTTTCGATTTCCGGCCACAGAGTAGGGTTGGCAGGGGAAGCCGCCTGTGAGGATGTCGATTTGGGGCGGTGTGATTTTTCCGTAATTGTTTCTGTTTTTGGGGTTATTACCACAATCTCGGCATTGTGAAATCCTGCCCGCTGAACAGTCTTCGCAACGCTCACAATAACTGTCGCCAGTCCGTCGCCGCTCGATTTGCTCAAGCCCTTCTTGTTGTAGTTTCCGCATTTTGTTGGAGTTGGCAGTAATCCATCCATAATCAAGTTTCCTTATATCTTCGCATATTGGCACATCCGGCCAGTGTTTTTTTAAGACCTTTTGGCAAAACGGGTCGATTTCGCAAAATGAAACAATGTCCAACTCGTCGCCCCATACCCGCTGGGCCGCAAGGGCAAAACCGCCAATACCTGAGAATAAGTCGAGGTGTCTCATAATTCCGGTACCCTTAACGCTTCCAGTTTCTTTCGGTTCATGCGAAGGTCAACCTCGGCAAACTCCAGCACGTGGTCGATGAATCTCATCGCGTGAATCAGGTCGCAGTCTGACAGTCGCATGGGGGTTCCATCCTTGCCAATCCGCCCGCAGGCGTCTGTGATGAAGTCGTGGGCGGTCATCTTGCGGATGGGGATTTCACGTTCCATCGTGTGCTTGCCGGACCTGAAAACAATCTTCTCCGTCCATCCCAGCTTGACCAGCTCCCGGTGAATCTCCGGCAGTAAAAGCCCGAAATAATACCCCCGTTGTGCGGCGGTCTTGGGGTCTTTCTCCTGGTCGGCAAGGTCAACGTCAACCGTCAGCCATTTAGCATCGTGCTTAGTCAGCCACTTGGCGGCTCTGGTCTCGTCGTCGCCCACGATGAGGATTTTGCCATCCTTGGCTATCGCTGAATAAGTGGGCATCTTGCCTTCTCCTGGTCGTCCATGAGGTATTCAAATTCGATTCGATTAACCATCGTGTCGGGGTTGCACTTGTTGGCGGCACAGAACATCTCGACAAAATCCATCCATCGCCACTCCGGGAATCCTTCGCGGATACACTCCATGTCATTTATAAATCTCAATGGTTCGATTCTTGTTTGAACCACTTGAATCCTGCAAATCCGATGAATCTTTTCTCCCTTCTTGAGCCCCTGGCATTTCTCGACGGCGTTGAGGATATCGCCGGGTTTCAAAAACCACCAGCCCAGTCGCCGTGTAACGGTCTTGGTTCGGTTTCGTACTTGTTCGGTCGTCAGCATGAAGCTCATGTTTCGGCTCATCCTTGCCCTCTCAATCTGCGGCAGTCGTCGCACTGGCAATAAACCAATCCGGACCTGTGTTCGGCTGCGTTTTCTTCTTCTATAAGTTCAGCCAGCAGTTCTTTAGCGTCTGCCAGTTCCGGGCTGTCCTGCTGCTCAAGTCCCGTCTGGTCATTCTGCCAGTTTAGTTGCTCAATCATCCATGTCAGGTGTTGTATGATGCGTTGGCGTTGGGTCATTTGGTCAGTCCTTACCAATGAAGGGAATTTTTGTTTATGCAGGCAACCGCAAATATGCAGCCCACCGCGATATCAATAAGTTCATTTTTCATTTCGGTTGTGTTCTTCAGGTGGTTGGCCAGTTGTAGCTCAAGGTATTCCTCACTGATGATTCCCATGATCTCGTGCCGAGACAACCAAGCACCGGCACCCTTTTCAAATAATCGGCGGTCAAGGGTTTGCATAATTTCTCCGTTGGCTAAAAGAACCGCTCCTGGGTCAATTGTCGGCCTGTTTGCTTGCTCTGAACGTTTGCTCATTTGACTTTTACCTCCACAAATAGTTTTTCTTGAAATTCTGCTTGTGCCTGCTTTTTATTCAGCCGGTCGCCGGAGCAATGCAAGAGGTGAATCTCGCGGCAGTGGCTCAAATCGCAATGGTCCCGCAGGTAGGTCAGCGTGTTGGCTTTCTCCATGTGGCTGTTCAGTAGCCGCTTGGCCACGGTCTCGTTGATTTCCCCCAGTGCCACCTGCCGCTCGAGGATGTCGATCTGGTAGCTGCACTCGAGGGCGATGATGCTGAATGGGTACTTGAAGGTCTGGTGGAGAAACGCGGTGTCCGTCGCAAAAAGCAGGTATTCCCCGGTCAGCCGTTCCAGCACGATAAAACCCAAGGCGCCGGAGCAGTCATGGTGTACCTCGAAGCAGTAAATCTGAAAGGTCGGCATGGTGTTGATTAGGGTCTTGTCGCTGACGGCATAAGCCCGTCGTTTGTTCAGTGCATCAAAGGATTGCAGGGTTTCTGCGGATGCGTACACGTCGATTCCCGCTTTCAGGATGTCCAGTATGGCTTTAGAATGGTCTTTGTGGCTGTGGGTAACTAAGCACCCATCGATGTTCTTGAGGTCGTATTTCAGGGCGGTTCGCAGGGCTTTGTACGTGACCCCGCACTCGATCAGGAGGCGATGGCCGTTGTCGGCCACCACCTCGTAAAGGTTTCCGCTGCTTGAGCTAAAATGGGGGATGAATTTCATTTTAACTTCGACTCCATTGTTTCCAGTTCGTCGCTGAAATACATCAATTTGACGATGGGGTTGTGATACCACGCATTGGCGAGACTCTTGCCGTACCGGAATGCCTGGCTTTCCTCTTTGGTCATGCCCTCGCATTCTGAATGATCGCTTCGGATAGGGTATTCGCCGTCCTTGCCTTCTCCCTCATAGAACTCGTTGCAACCATAAACGCCCATGTGATAGCGGATCATCATGTCCTCGATGGGTTCCAGTTTGATATGTTTCGATATCCTCTCGATGGACAGTACGGCATGTCCTTTGGGCTGTTTCCGGTTCCACTGGTAGGCTGGCCCGTCGCCTGTGTATGCTCCGATTTTGCAGACATCGTGGCATAGTGCGGCAATAATGATGCTTTCTTCGGTGACGGGGAAGGGTTTTTGTCCAGCGCCGACCGGCTCGTCCATTTTCTTGTTGCCGATAAGCTGCTTTAGGATTTCATAAACGCCAAGGGAATGTTCGGCCAGTCCGCCTTTGAAGCATCCATGAAATCTTGTCGATGCCGGGGACTCAAAAAATCCCTCCTGCATCATGTATCCGATCAGGTCAATCATTCCCTCTCGGTTGGTCGATTCGAGCATCGCTCGAATCTTTTCCTCGGTTGATGTAACTAACATAAATGTCCTTTCGTTAAAGTTTATGGTTTTTTTACTCGCCCTTCATCCATTCCGGCATTTCCTCGCCCTGTGCCGCTTGCTGGGGTTCTTCAAACGCTGCGTCCACAACCTCGCTGCCGGCTTCGGCCTCGATCTTGGTCTGGGCGGCGGTCGATGCGTCATCGAAGGTTTCCCTTTCGTCGGCGCTGATGGCATGGCTCATGTCCTCGATGATGCTCTTGGGCAGGAATTTCGCCAGTTGCCGGATGGCGGTCTTTTTGCACATGGCCTCGAAGTGGTCCTTCCATGCCGGGGAGTCGGGGGCTTTCGAGACGGCTCTGAATTTGTCAATCTCGGCTCGTCTCAATAGGCAGGTCTGCGGTCCCAGCCCTTCCACCTCGGCGACGGCGTAGGCGGCTACCACGTCTCCGGCGGGCTGTTCGTATGTCCAGGGGTGGGTGATTTGGTATTGGCCGTTGACTCGGCTGATCGTCACCTGTCCTTTTTCTACCTCTCGGATGACGTGGGCGATGATGCTCTTGACCTTCCCGCTTCGGTAGGCCAGCTCCATCAGTCCCATGTAACCGATCTGGAATTGTGCTTCCATGACGCCCTTGTTCTTGTAAGGCACCAAGTATGCAAGGCCGCGGGGGTCAATGTCTAAATCTAAGCTGGCGGCAATGCTGGCGGATTTCAGCAGGGATTGGGGCGTGCAGTTCTGGAGCGTCGGGTTTTGCAGGATGGCCGTGTAAACCTGTTTTGCAAAACGCCGGGCCATCTTCTCGGCTTGGTCGCCAATCGCCGAGGGCAGGTTGTCTTTGAAGATTGCCACCGCCCCGGCTCCGTTGATGTATTCCTTGATTTTCTGGATGTTCGATTTTTGGATTTCGTTTGCCATGTTAGTTCTCCATTACGTGTTAGGTTAAGGGTTTTTATTCTGCGACCTTGCAGGTTAGTTTTTTGGTTTTGCTGTCGGCTCGAAGCTCTATCAGTTGACCGGCGTACTCGATCTTGTAGGTCAGGGATTCGCTGTTGTCGATAAACAGCGGGCAATGCTTCCCGTAGTGCTCGGCCATAACGTTGATCACGTCGATACCCATTCGCATTTTTTCTCCATATGAGCAGTCGGCATAAGGCGTCCCGTCCAGCATGGCTTCACAGCATTCCTCGGTGCTGCCGTTCAGAAGGGTGTTAAAAAGCTTGAAAGTGATGTACTTGAATTTCCCGTTGACCGCTTCCTCAATCATCCGGCTTTCGGCGTTCCTGTAGTCCTCGATGCTTTGCAGGGTCTTGTCGAGGTCGGCCAGTTGTTGGGCGAGGGTCTTTTCCTTTTCCTTGAGTTCTTCAATCCTCGCGGTGTCCTGCTTGATCCGGTCGGCGCTGGCCAGTTGGGTGTTAATCTTGGTCAGCTTCTCGGTCAGGTCGTATCGCTCGTTTTCGATGGCAACCATCTGTTTGCTGGCCGGTTCCCCGATGGCATCAGCCAGCTTATCAATTTCGGCGTCTAAGGCCAGCCAGATGCTGTCCTTCTGAGGCGGGGTGGTTTCTTTGGTGGCGATCTGTCGCTCGATGGTCGCCATGCGTTCCTTCGCCCATGCCAAACCTTCATGTTTTTTAATTAAAAGTTTTTCCGCTGCGTCAGAAAGTTCTTTAAGAATGGCGTTGCTGTCGGCGATCTCTTTTTTGCGGACGTTTACTAATTTGTTTATGTCATCGCCGCGTTTTTTAATCCCAGCAAGTCGAGCATCTGTGGCTTTTTTGTCCTCGGCCAAGAGGAAATGCCCAGCCGGGAGTGATTGCTTACATTTCGGGCAGTCGGTTCCGGTTGTTGGGGTGGATGCGAGTTTGAATTCTTCCCGAATCATGACCAGTTGTCGGGTGTGGGATTCCATGTCGGCCTTATCATTCTTGAGTTGCCGCTCCCTCTCTGCGACGCTGGCGTGGATGTCATCGATGTCCGCCTGAAGTTTCGCCAGCCCCTTCTGGATGGTCTGCTTTTCGTCGAGTTGCTTCTGAATTCCGTCGGTATTAGATGCCAGTTCGGCTTCTCTCCGAAGCTGTGCGGCCCTCTTTTGGTTTCCCTGCTCGATCAGTTTCTGGCGGGCCTGTTCGCCATCCACCAGCTTCTGCCGGTCAGAGTCCAGCCGGGAAATCTGGGCGTTTAAAGAGGTCCTCTCCATCGCCAGCGATGTGTCCGGCTTGGTTTTTGGAAGTTCGCCCATGCCGCGGACCAACTCATCGATGCGGGGGTTGATTTCGTCGCGTTCCTCCGTGATCCGCTTCTTCTGTTCGGCCAGGACGGACTTGTATTCGGCCAGCGTGCGGCCATTCAGTTGGGCCAGCAGGGTGTCGAATCCTTCCGGGGTTCCGATGTCGCCGGCAATCTCCAGCAGGACTTTCCGGCGGTCAGTCCAGTGCAGTTTCTCGTTGAAGTGGTGCGGGTCAGTCAGCATCTTAAAGGTTTCTTCCGGCATAATGCTGTTGATATACTCTTGGTACTCGCTGATCTTCTTTGGCACTTCGTCGATCCAGCAGAGGGTCGTGTATCCTCCAAGCTGTCCCTTGACCACGTTCTCGTGGTTCTCCTTGCGGTAGGTGTGAATCTGGCCGTCAAGGTCGATCTGTGCCTCTACCAGCGTAACCAGCCCCTTGATGGGGGTGTTTTCGTCGTCCAGTGGCCGGAGTTCAAAGTCCTTCCTGCCGGTGCTGTCTTTGCCGAAGAGCAGCCACAGGAAAGCGTCAAACACCGACGTTTTACCGCTTCCGTTGGGGCCTGCAAGCGTTGCGTTTTGGCCTTCGGGGGTTACTTGAAACTCTTTCAGTCCCTTGAAATTCTCAATGCTAATTTTGTTTAGTTTCATGTTTTTCTCCATTCAGTTTCTGATTTAAAAAATATGCGATTTTGAACCGTAAATATTTGCATTCATTCAGTGTGTTCTGGATAGATGCGACTCTTTTTTTTGCAAGTTTTCTTTTGATAAAGAGCTTAATGTCTGCATCTGTTATATCTTTTTGCTTGCCGTGAAACTTTTCAGTTTTGACCATAAAAAATTTCCAATGATGCCGGAAATGGTCTTTATCCATAAAGCTCCACGATATCATTTCTCTTTTGAATATCGCCATCCCTTGATACGTGCCTTTTCCAACCCATCCTTTTTTTTGGTCGAAGTGCATTTTGTCTACTCAAAGAAAGGGATTTCTGGCTTTTCTTGTCGGGTTCTGAAGTATTCGAGTTGAACTGCGGCGCTCTTTATGGCTTTCCCTGCGGCGTTGTTCATTTCTTTGGCGACATTAACGTCGATTTTGTTGTCTTTCAGGTCTTCCCACAAATTAAGCAGTTGGTTTCTTAGGTCTGTAATTGTCTTCATAATTCTCTCCATTCGTTAAAGTGTTCAGTTTTCCGTAATCCCCACCGCCATCGCCAGTTTCAGCGGTACGGGAAGGTCTTCGATGATGCGGTCAATTATCTGCTCTGCGATTTGAAGGCGGTCGTGATCGCAAATGTCACAGCCGAAAGCATCATCAGCCAGATTGTCAGGTGTGCCCATTCCATACATGTTTCTCTCCATTCAAAAGGTTTCAAAAACCCCCCGGCACCGAGCCGGGGGGGCAAGGAAGAAGGATTCTGCCGAGGAAAGAATTTCATTGACCCCGGCAAAGTTTAGGTGCGGCAGCCGGAACGTTGCCATTGGCGCACCGGTGTTATCGCCTCTGTGCTAACCCAAGCCGCCGCATTATTAACTTTTAAATCATTTGTGGTCTCTCCCACCGTCACACCACTTAATCCGACTTTTAGCAGGTGTCGCATTTCCAGATTGGTGTCTAAAAATTGCAGGGGCGGGACTTGAACCCGCGACCTAAAGATTATGAATCTTTCGAGCTACCAACTGCTCTACCCTGCGATAAACCATGCGGGCCGTGGAAGGAGGAGGGTTCAGCCGGTGAAACTGAACAGGAGCATCAGCCCGCATGGATAAGGAGCTATTCACTTGTCAAAAGGTGCGGGTATATCTGACCCGCGGCATAGCTCGGCTTGGTTTCCTGCTGCCGGCTTCGTGTAACTAATCCCATTTCAAGCTTGGCCATCCGTGGCCGACTCTCGTTCCGTCTTGGTTTCTGTTTCTCCGGACAGGGCTTTGTCGGCCTCGACTCGAATGTGCGCCCGGAATGCTTCGGTGATAGTGGCAAATCCTCGCCGCCTCATATATGCCCTGAAGCAGTCCATAACCGTCTCTGGCATTTCGAAGTTGACTTTCACCTTGTCCTTTATCTTGCGATGACTTCGGTTAGCCATTGTGCTTAAATGGTAATTTTTACCGGGTCCCATTTTTTTGTGTTCACGCTTGTGGCATTTGGCACAAAGTATTTCTGTTTCGTTCTTCGCATAGTCTGGATGGTGTCTGTGTACACACCCGTACATTCCACACCGAGGGCATTTTCCTTTAGTTATCGTTCGCATGGCCCTGCCCCTGATTATTGGCTTGTCTGGCGGCCAATGCTTCCTCAATCAGGATGATGGCCATCTTTGTTTTGCTTCGGCGTTCATTTTCAGCAAGGTCGCCGACGGCTTTTTCGACGTCCTTGTATTCTTCGTTGTCTGGTATCATTATTGCCATTTGTTTTGTCCTTAAATCATTGTTTTTCTTTACAATGAAAACTTACACTGTCTTTCGGAATGTTGCAAGATAAATCTTTAAAGATTTTTGAAAATAGTTGAAAATAGCAAGATATGGACAAAGGAAATGTCACATAACAATTTGACAACAAAAGACTTATCGCAATGAATAAAGTTATGCATATTTTGACATCTTTTTGCGCATTAAATTGCCGCCGGGCTGAAAACAGGAAAGACCCGGCGGCTTTTGGAGGAGGGGTGATGTTTATTTAATTCGCTTGGGCAATCCAAGAAACCCGGCAGTGAAGCCCTTTTCGTACTGTCCGCCCGTCCAGAATGTGCAAGGTGGCAGTTTGTTTGCTCTTGCGGTGCGGTCGTAATATCCGCCTAATTGGGAGAGTTTGACGTTCGCTTCTGAACAGTGGAGTTCCTTTGTCTCTAAATGCTTTCGCGCCCATTTCTTCAAAAACGGTATCTTTGTCGCCACACTGGTCAAGAGAAGTTCTAATAAGCCGGGTATTCCGTGTTCGTATGGAGTCCCCAGAAGCCCATAGGCGGCCTTAAAGTATTTTTCCTCGTCAATGTCCGCCCCGGACAATTGACGCACCCAGACGCTTCCTGTGTAGTTCTGTAGCCACTCGTCAAATGGATTGCTCTGGTATCCTGATTTTAAACACCATTTATTTAAGGTGGTGGCTTCGAACACTTCCCCGCAGATGAATTTGGCGACATGGGAGATTTCGGCGGCTTCTCCTTTAGCCCCCATCAGTCGATTATACCACTGAATCAGCTTGCTAAGGTGGCCGGTTCCGGCACAAAGGATTTCGTCGCCGGTGTGGAGTTTGATTGCTTCGCCTTCGATGGTTTCAATAATCATTGTTTTCCTTTCTTTCCGGTTAGATTCCGCATCCATTGATTTTTGGCCTCGATCATCTTTTCACGCAACTGCCTCATAATGGCATTGAAACGGGTCTGGGTATCGTCGCCAAGCTTTGTCTTTTTCATTCATCCATCCACTTTCCGGCCAATTCAGCCAACTGGTCAATCGGAGCATCGTATGTAGCTCCGTAGGATTCTATTAAAATCCGGCTTAAATCGTCCGGTGTAATATAAAAATACCCCATATCTCCAAATTGCACACCATGAGAATTACGACTAACAAATACCTCTTTGTCGTAGAGAGGGATAAACCCTTCAATGCAAGTCTGATGAAAGCCCTCTCGGAAGTCTCCGGCTTTTAATGTAATCAACCCGCCTGTTTGACTGCAAAACTTGAAACTGTAAAGCCATTCGGTTGAAATCGTCTGTGCCCCGGTTGTCAAAAGTGAGTTCAAAACGTCGCCCACCATCTTGTTGCGCCAGTATTCACGGATTTTATGGACTGTTTGTGGATAGGGTGAAACCTCTACCATGCCTGTTTTTAAGAGATGTTCCATCGTATCGCGCGGATACGCCCCATTGTTCCGGCCTCCATATTTCAGATTACAGAGTTCACGGTACGCCCGCAAAGCGTCAAGGTCAACAAGTCTTGGCCCTGATTCAATATCCACACCCCTTAATTTATTGATAGGGACTTGAAGCAACCCCTCATTGCCGTTCATGGTACAGTCATTCGTCGTCTGGAGTTCTGCCGTCCGGTTCCAGCGTCTTAAATCAATATACCTTGATTTGGCCGTCAAGGACGGGGCCGGAAAGTCCCGGCTATCACTATGGCTTGGGCCAAGACAGTTAAGATGTGGTCGGTTCATTTTTATCTCCTGTCTGAAAGATGGTTAATCCCTGAAATGCCCGGTCAAGGTTGCGTTCCATCAGGGTTACTTGGAGGTACAGGCCGGGGTCATCCGAGCAGTGGCCGTCCTGGTGCAGTTCGTGTATCTGCTGCTTGATTTCTTCGAGATGGATGCGGGGTTCTGACATTATGTAAATACCTTTGAGATAATGGCGGCAATCGCCCCCCCTACTCCGGCAGAACCTAACCCGATTCCAGCTAACAGACCGAACATTTTGGCCTTTAGAATCCGAAACTCCTCTCCGACAGGGCAGGTCTTTTGGTGAGCGTCAACCCTTTCTTTAATCTTTTCATCCAAAACTTCCGACTGCGCGGCGTTGGATTCCAGTACCACGAGCCGTACATAATTTTTCGTATCTTCGTCTAAGTGCATAATCATTGTTTCCCTTCTTTCTAAGCTTCTTCGTTAATTGTTACGGTAGATTCAATATTTCAAGCGCCCGATTCTCAAGCTCTTTTCGCCGTTGAGGGTCTTGGGTTTTCGTCATCGCATGGGATAAGTTGGTTAAAATCGTCTGTCTTGTATTGTAGAGTTTCAGCTGATTCAATTCGGCGGGGGTCAATGAATCTTTTCGCTGATTCAACGCCCGGCGTTTTTCCACGAACGCGCCAAGCTTTTCAGGGATTCCCTGACCTGTTTCCCATATTGAATAAGGTATTTCGGAAGCTGTAAATTCAAGCCATTTTTTAGCATCTTGTGCTTCTATCAAGCTATTCGACGCAGACAGATAATCTTTTTTACTTACGGCCGTTTTTTTCTTCATATATTCCGGGTCCGATCCGTAGGTTTGAGAGCCCATCCCAAGCAATATCAATGCAGTAAAAGCCGTATTAACAGGAACGTTATCTTCTCTCATCACATCATAAATATCACCCCATGCCATTGGATAAAATAGTTGCCCAAATCGAGTCGCAGTTAATTCTTTCCCGAAATAATCCTCTCGGTTAATCAGGTCATACACAACGCCAAGCTGTGGCGATAATTTGCTTCTGGCAAACTGTTGGATAATATCGCTAACTTTTTTCGCCCCGAATTTTTTCTCTGTTAAATCCGTAACAATTCCGGCCTGATTTTTTGTTTTACCCGCTAAGATTCGAGACAAAAAAACAATCGGCTGCTGTAATCCAAATAATGGATCAAGCCGTCGATTCCCGACTTTTATTTTCATAAAATCGGATGACAACGGGCTTCTTTCAACCGAAACTGTTTTTTCTTCTTCATCCGGAAGCAAGGCGATCATCATTGTAATAATGCTGGCATAAATCGCCGCAAGCCCAACGCCTAACCTGGCGTACTCTTTGGCAATCATCCGGTACGCACGTTTGTTTTTCCCTGCGATTGACTGGAATGGAGTTGTTACAATTCTTCCAAGCACTTCAAACCTGCTTGACACATATCGGCCAGAGAAAAAGAGCCGATTCATAGCCAACGCCGCCGGTTCAAAACTTCCCAAATTTCCTCTGCCGGTCGAAACATTGACCCAGTTGGCCCACACCTTCGCCTCATCTTCTGTCATTTCTCCATTTTTTCCGATTGTTTTATACCCAATATCAAATAAATCGGCTCGCATAATATTGAAAAATGCGGTTGCCCCCTGATCGAAATTCTTAAAGATTGGTATTTTATAACGCCAGTAATTCATCACAGCTTCTTCGGTTTTTGATAAACTCATTCCCTCCGTGATAAGCACAACACCTGACCGTTTATACAAAGGGGCATTTTCACGGTTAAATATATCTTTGTTTATCTGATACAATTTTTTGGCTGAAAAGAATGCCTGCATGGATTTTGCAAATGCCTTTCCCCATTTAATAGGATGAGAGGCCATATAGACACCGCCCTGCCGTGCCGAATAAGAAAATTCACCGGTTGGCATAAACAATCTGAAAAAATCCCACGCTGGCCCTACATAATCTTTGAACGTTTTCGGTTTCAATTTGGCTTGTTCATGCCGGATTTCGCTTCGCAGCATATTTCGCTTGTATTCCAGAAACAGAATCCGTTTGTCAGCGATGGGTTTTTCCTTAATTTTCGGCTGAATATCGCCTTCATTGATACGCCGTTCAAGTTCCGTGATAGATTTCCCAAGCCGTTCCTTTTGGGCTTGCGGACTGCCGGATAGTTGTTTTTTAAGCCCGTCCCGAATATCACGCAAAACCTGAATGGGTTCTGTCGCCTTTTTTGTTTTTACTGTTTTAACTGGCAGTGTCCCGGATTCCAAGTGCTTCTTGAGTTCTTCGATTTTATCCGATAATCGTTTTTTTGTCCTATTGTCCGATATTTCATCATTGATCGCTTTTATTTTTGTCTCAATGTCCCGTATGGCTTCGCTGGTTGCGGATGGCTCACGTGTTTTCGTTTCAAACACGCCGGAGTTGAGCTTTTCCTCTACTTCAAGAAGTCGTTTTTCTAACTGCTTACGGCGAGCCGGTTCGCTTCGGCCCAACTGCTTCCGTAAATCTGATACAACCGATCGAAGCTGCTGTGTCGCTTCATCACCAGACGGAGTTCTTTGCTTCGATTCCGGCAGCGTCCCTTCGTTAAGATGTTTCTGTAAAGTGTCAATTTTATTCTGTAAGGCGGTTTTCGTTGTGGACTCTTTGATCTGTCCCCGCAAGACATTTATTTCGTCTTGAATGGATTGGAGTTTGTCGTGTAATTCTCCGCGGCGATGTACGGTAATTTCACCCGCGGCCATTTGCCTATTCAGCTCATCAAGCTGTTCATTCAGTTTTTTCTCCATTGCAGGGTCGGACGTTTGAAGCCATTTACGCAAAATATCTCTTGTTTTGCGAAGCTGTTCGATCCGTAACGGGACGACCCTTTTCGCTTTTTGGGGTTTCATCTCTCCCGTTTCAAGATACTTATTCAGAGTATCTATATTTTCACGAACATTTTTTTCAAGTTTCGGCTCTCGGCGGATTTCGTACAGTCTTTTTTGAAGCGCCGTTGTTTCCTTTGCTTGACGGGTCGTTTCCTCAATGAACATCTCGGCTAAAAATTCACGCCGGATTTCAGGGAATATTTTTTGCATCGCCACCACAACGTCGTCAAACGTCTTAATGTTCGCATCCTGACTTGCCAGATTCATGGCAATCTGCGTAAGGTTCGTTGCTAATTCAGAACAATCGGCCATCTAACACCCATCCTTTAAGAGCTGTCGGGTTCGCTCTACGAGGTCATTCAGTTCAATTTGTTTATCCGCTTGGTTCATTTTTTTGTACCGGCTGACTTTCCCTTCCTTGACACGCTTCATAGCGTTCATCTCATTTATCCTTGCCTCTAATCGCTGGATTGTTTCGTTCATCTTAGAAAGCTGGGTGCCTAATTCCTCAAACTTTTCTGATTCGGCTTTTGATAAGGGCTTCCCCTTCGCTTTTTTGGACTGATATTTCAATGAGATAACATCCCATGCTTCATTGAGGGTGATTTTTCGGGCGACTAACGCTCTTGCTGTTTCCGTTCCGGTTTTATGCCCCGCTTCGCTAATCGTGTCAAATTCCGCCTCAACTCGATTTAACTTCACGGTCAAATCGTCTATTTCAGAATCGGTTTTTGCTTGTGAACGCTCTCTGACAAGATTTTCGTATTCTGTTTTTAATTGAACAAGCCGTGCTGTGAATCCGCCAACTTCGTCATCCGTTAAAACCCGCTTTGTTTTTAAGACCTCATTGGCGATAGACAAAGCATTTTCGGGTACTTTCTGTTCTACTCCATTGGCAACCATTTTCTGAAATGATTTACGCTCTCTCGATGCAATCCCACCAAGCCCCATTTCTTCACGGCTTTTTTCAATATCCGCCTGCCGTAAAGATTGTGTGATTCCAGAAACGGCCTGATTGACTTCCTCGGATGTGTTGGCCGTTGCGATTTTTGCAGACGCTTCTTTCGCCCCTTCCTGTGCCGGGGGGGCGGGGGAAAGAATCTTTCTCTCATTCAAAATGATTGTGTTATCTGTTGTCTTATTTCCAAAAACACCACCTGTATCATTTTTTATTCCAACAGCATCAAACCCCTCATTGATAAATTGCTCTCGACCGATTTTTGCCAACTCGTCGCCAATGACATTATATTTCTGCTTCCATTTATCAATTATTTCTTCGCTCTTTGATAAATTAGCATCATATTCTTGGTCGCTCATCCCTTCTTTGAATTTTAATAAATTGTCAACAATTTTTCCATAATCAACGTCTAATTTTCTAAGCTCTTTTAATTTTTCGTAATAGGCATCGTTTTTTAACGATAAGTATTTTTCGACCTCAGTACGATTTTCAAATTGTTTTATGTTCGCTGTTTTTGATAATTTAACCTCTAACTGCTCTTGTTCTCCTTCTGTCAGCATTATTGGCTTGTCGGTCGATTTCGTATTGATACCTAATGGCATTATATCCCCAGCCGCCGCCTTGCCCCGTTTGACAATAAAACCTTCTTTTTTGATTTTTCCTGCAATATCCGGCGTTGTTTGATGATATAGAGAAAAATAGTCCTCTTCCCCCTCTCCCCCTGCCTGTGGCTCGATTTGAGCTGGGGTTTGACTGGGTATAGGAAACTCGACTTGTCCACTTTCCACAGGACGCTCTACGATTGGCTGTGCTGCGTCAATTTGGTCGAACACAGTTCCGCCCGTCTTTTCCGGCGTTTGGCTAACAGGCGTTGAAATAACCCCCGTCTCGACGGGTTTAGCCGCTTCCGCCGCAGGTGTTTGGGCGGGAATGGGGAGATTTCTACCAAAATCCTTTGTGACTGCCGGCTGTTTCGTTTGTGGCTTATTTGTTTGGATTGAACCGGCTCCGCCGTATTTAGCTGTAACCCGTTCCCATTCCGCCCGTGCCGCCGGATCGGATGGGTTTGCTGCATAGCCGTTTCGGGCGTTCAAGACCTCTGCCTTTGCCTGTGCATGGGAAATATCCCGATGTGTCGCCGCGTCAACCTTTTTAGCAAATTCAGGGTTTGTCGCCTTAAAATCAGCCCATTTCGTAAATTTCTTGACGGCAGGGAAAACAAAGGGTATCCCTGCCGAAATAAGCACGTCCTCAATTTTTCCGCCTTGTGATGCCGTTAATCCGGCAAATAAAGCCGATTCTGCGGAGTATTTAATGGGTGTAGGCAGTTTACCCAATTGCCCCAATGTTCCGGCCATCGCCGCCCCTTGCCCCGGGATTCCGCCCTCGGACTGGTTAATAATTTCCCATGCCACTGCATCGGGAATGACCGTTCCGGCAGGAATGAGTTTTTTGGTAATGAATAACTGGGTAACAAAGGCCCCCAGTCCAGCCCCAACATCCGTAATTTTTTCAGCTTTGGTTTTAGCTTCGGGGACTTCGATATTTGCCGCCGGCCGCAACCCCTTCAACTGTTCAATGCCCTGCTCTGTTTGTGCTTTACGTTGCGGGGAGTAATATGATGAAGTCAACGCCCACCAGATTTTAGGGAGTGTCCGTATGTCATCTAAGAATGTTGGCTTGTCGTCAGGATTTCCGGTTTCCTTAAACCGTTGCTTTTTGACTTCGTATTGCTGCATGAATGGGTCGGATGCCAGCTTGTCAAAGGCCCCTTCCAGAGTCGAAAAACCCTCCACGATGGACGAACTGGGGCGATTCTTTTCAATCAAATCCAACGCTGTTTTGTTGGCATATTGCTTTATTCCGCGCTGAATCAGATTGTCTCTTTCAGGTTCTTCCGTGCCAAAACCCGGGTCCGCAATAACCGCATCAAACACTGTCCCTGACATTGTCCCTGATACGGGATTTTTTTTCGGCTCTTCAACAGTAATCGTATCAAATATGCTCATATCAGTCAATTATCCAGCCCAAACGACGGGATTCACTTTCAGCCAATGCTTTCAGTTCTTCCATCGATAGATTCGGATTCTGGGCCTTGAGGGTTGTAAATAACTTTCGGGCGGTGTCGATATCCATCTTCCGCGTTTCTGCCGGTAAGGATTCAATATACGCATCAAACTCCGGCGTTCCGGGTGATAGTTCAGGGCGGCCCTGTTTTTCAGTTCCTTGCGTGATGGCTCTGGCGTAATCCGCCTTATCTTTCAGTCCCATTCCACCGGCTCGCTTTTGCGGTGTCTGCGCCTGTGCCGGCTGACCGGTAGATGGATTGTCGCCCGGCAGTGGTATGTTGGGCTGCATAAAGTCCCCAACCCCTGAATTGGCAGCCAAAGCCATCAGTGAAGGTCTTGGAAGTGAATCAAGAAGAGAGGTTCCGGACGGCGCTGATGTTGATGAGCCGGATTGACTGGAAGGAGTCATTAAAGGTTCTGCGACAGATCCGGATTGTCCACCGGTCCCGTTCAATGAAACCCTCTCGGCCTGTCCGGTTGCCCGATTGACGCGGAAAAGCTCTTTGGTTGCCGGGTCTGTAACGACTTGCCAATCCGTTGTTCTGGGTTGCCTCATAGATTCCGAAAGGGCGGCATTCAAAAGCGATTCCCGCATTCCGGTATCAGTGTTCCCGCCAAACGCACCGCCGATACCCTGCAAAATCCCGCGAAATCCAGAATCCCGTTGTGTCGGTTTATTGATGGCCGCTAAGACATCCTGAATCTTTCCGCCCTGCGAAATAACATCCGTTATCCGGTCTAACTGCTCCCGTTGCTGGCGCTGTTGTTCGGCCTGACCAAGCGTTTTGAAAATATCCGCAATGGCCTGTGAGCTTTGTTGAAGCGGCGTAATCCCAAGCCGTTGGTTTTGGTTTCTAAGGTCTAATACCTGACGTTCCATATTATCACACCTTTCCTAAAGCATTAGCCAACGTTTTTGTATTTAGTGAATTAGCCCATGCCCCAATTCCAGTACTTAACAGTGGGCTAATCTGTGAAAAGATACTGGGTTCTTGAGCATCTACCGTAACCCCCGGCTGACTTCCCATAATCGTTTGAAGCAGAGGGATGAGATAGCTCTGTGTTTGGTTCGATTGCGTGGTTTGCTGATTAAACAAGGCATTCAATTTATTCTGTTGTGTCGCCTGATCGGCCTGCCCCAAGCTTTCCAGAACCGGGATAAGATTTACCCGTCGATTGCGTTCCTGATTGGCGAAATCAGCCAGCGAAGCGGATAGATTGCTTTGGACATCGCTGACCGCCCGCCCCAGAACATCCCGCCCTGGCGTTGAAGTCAAATTGCCGGAAAGTTGCAAAGACCGAGATAACCGGTTGGCAAGCAGATTGCCCTCCTGCATTGTTTTTTGAATGACACCCTGCACTTCAGGCAGTGAGAAAATATCCGTTGGCTGCGCCATTTGCGTTGCAGTATCACGAGCCAATATCTGCTCCCGCGTCGGCGTATCGGCGACTCCCTGAAGCGGCACGTTCGGCATCCCTGAATTGGACAAATCAATCAGCCGATTCCTGGCATCCTTGACGTATTGCTCTTCGGGAATCGTCGAAAAACTTGTGTCGCTGCTCCCGCCGCCGAATACTGAATCTAAAAGTCCCATAGTGTTTACCTCGTTTCTTTCAAGTTCTATAACTGGCTGATATACTGTGAATAAGCATCTGACATTTCATCTAATAAGCCGTAATTGATATGTGAAACATCTTCTTCATTGCCCGAATCCGCAAACGACCCTCGACGTAATTCGGTTTCTTCCGTTTCTTCCTCTATAAATGGCACGCCGCCATCTTCCCACGTTACGCCGCCCGTAATGGTTCCTGTCAATTCCGCCGTTCCGCTGCTTACAGGGTTTCCGGTTCCTTCATCAAAATTGAACGCCAGTCCAGCGCCTGCGTCCGCGATGTCATATTTCTTGCCTTTTCCGCCGTTATAAATAGCCAGCACTTCGGCTTCGGACAGTGCTTTCTTATAAACGCGAAAATCGTCAAGCGAACCTGTAAAAAAATCTCCGTACAAGGGAATAGTTTCAATATAGGCACATCCAAAAGTAGCATCGGCCGTATTATCAAGATCAATTCCACTAAAATAACTTGTAAGCTGTGGGGATCCGGCAACGCCATCTACATAAGCAATAATGTAACCACTTCTATCGCAGGTCACAATGACTGACATCCATTCTCCAATGGTTACACTCCCAATCTCCACGCTCATTAATTCACCGGACGCGATGAATAAATAAGAGAGATACCCGCCTCCAGTTGCTGTGAACGCATACCCCTTCGCCCCTCCTTGGAGATATTTCCTAAAAATTGTTTCGTTCTTACCGGAATATTCCTTTTTCAACCAAAAACTAATACTAAAATTACCCGTCCCCAAATTCAATGCCGCATCATTCGGAACGGTGATAAATCCTGTCGAACCGTCAAACGTCAGATATTTATTCGCCATACAATCCTCGCTTTCCATCAGCCACTCTTCGGCCAGAATGACAAAGTCGTAAAAGTCCACCCGGCAATCGCCGTTGATGTCGGCTCTCAAGGCCATACAAAACGGCGAACAGAACAGGGTTGTTAATAGTATTATTTTCCACACAAAGGGCCTCCTATGTTTATGGTTGATGATACTGTCAT
>Ga0172381_10000738_pt1 | contig 40130 bp, 63 predicted proteins | sample Leawel6488metaG_FD_119754 | JGI IMG/M metagenome (GOLD analysis project Ga0172381, IMG submission 119754) | Leachate microbial communities from a municipal landfill in Southern Ontario, Canada - Leachate well 64-88 metaG | ecosystem: Engineered > Solid waste > Landfill > Unclassified | place... | reverse complement strand
AATACTTCTAAAGTATCTAATAAAATTTCTTTTTCCTGTACTTCAAAGTATTTTATTTTAATATTTTTATTATTTATTAGTTCTAAGTTATCATTATAAGCATTAATATAATATTCTAACTTTTTTTCTAAATTTTCAGGTTTATTAATTATAAATTCAATAGCTCCATTAATAGAGACCTGAATTAATAGATATTTTTTATATTTAATACCCCTTTCAATTACAACTTTCAAATTATCTTTACTTGTTGCCATTTATTATCATCTCCTTAATTTAAAATTTTTACTATGCCTGTTATTAATCCACCTGCTCCAATAATACCAGATATAATAATGGTTATTTTTTTTGCAGTCCATTCATTTTTAGTTTTTAAAGAGCAATTTTTTTGTTTTTCGTTACAATCTTCTTTAGTAACTAAGTTATCAACTTTTTGATCTATGCTTTTTACTGTATCTAAAATAAAAGTTAAAAGTATTTCATTTGTATTGCCCATTGTTTTCACCTTCAATTTAATTTAATTTTGTTGCTTTTATATAACTACTATTACTAACTGATGTATCCGATAATTGCGCTGTATTTTGCGTCCATCTGAATTGTAAAGTTCCGGCCTCTATTGTTTGTACTAAAAATTTTTCTGAGATATAAGCAGCTGTTGATCCATCACAACCGTAACTTACATCAGTTGTTAGATTGTGTCCACTAGAACGCATAACAGTACTTGTATTATCAGCTGTTGCAATAGAAGGACCAATACAAGCCCTTGTAGTTAGCTGGCTACAGCCTCCTCCTACTTCCCAATCGCATTTAAAATCAGCATTTGCCGCGCCGGACACTGCCAATTTTAATTCTATCTCATAGATAGAGTTATCGGCTAGATATAACTTAAATTCATCATCATTTTGGATAACTGTACTATTGTTAACAGTTTCCGTTACTTGTTTTTTTATAAAAATTATTCTATTTTCAGGCAAATTATGACCAGCTGTATGAGATATTGAAAAATTAGTAATAATTGCATAACTAGAAGAATCTTGCGCCCCAATATGTATAAACCCAATATCGGTTGCAGCTATAACGGTTTCGAATGATATAATTTTTAAATATTCTGTATTTCTTTTTAATATTACTTTAATACTATCATTATGTTTTTCGAAATATATTTCGATTCTTTCATTTTTTAACAAGTTACTTGTTAATGCCGTGTTGGTAGTTGTTAGACTTCCGGCTTCATTAACGGCAAGATATAAAATATTATTATTTATATATATTTCGGCATAATTATCGCTATCAACTAACCACAATATACTATTTGTATATCCTGCTTTTTTACAGTATAGTTCCCACTTAGATATAAAATTTGTATAGCCAAGACTATTAACATATAAATCATCTAAGCTACTACTAGGGTTTACTTTAATAAATCCTAATTTATTTATAGCTTCATCATGATATAATACGAAATAATCCATCCCAATGGGAAATACATTTTCCCAGCCCGAAACCGTACCATAATATTTCTGAAATGGGTTATAATAATCAGCATAATCACTATCTTCACGGCATAATCCACAATATTGGAAGGAAATATAAGCATTTTGAGCCGTGGCCGTACTGTACCATTGAAAGCAGACCCATGTTATATCATCCCATCCAGTAGGAACCCCATCTGTTGCAAAATCGCTTTTGTGAGGTCTTTTAATATTCCAGCCGGTAGAGCATGATGCTGCTGCATAAGTAATATTATAATTATTAGAATTATCATCACCTAATTTAAAAGTAACATTAGTTACTTTGGCAACATTTGAAATATAAAACACGCATAAAATAATATCATCGGTACTACTGGCCGCGCTACTATTAAATAAAGCCAAATTAATAGATGCGATTGTTTTATGCATACCAACAAAACCGGCAGTATTATCCGATTCAAGTGTTTTTATAGAATTATTACCAATACAAGTATTTACAGTATCATTTGATAATGTTGTCGAGGCCCACGGTGTATATTCTGCTTGATCTGTAAAATTATCTACCTCTTTACAATTTGAATTAAAAAAATAGTTTAATAAATCATTGCTATTTATTGTTTGACTTCTTTGCAATTCTGTATCTACTTCTTTAATAATATCCCATGCAGCCTGTAAATTATCTTCATTAATCGCCGGAGGGTTATTATTATCCCATATTAAATTTATAAAATTTCCAAAACCAGCCATTATTGCTCGACCTCCTTCATCGATTCTGTAAATATTTGGTTTTCTTTATCATCTGTTTTTTTTGGTAATATATAATTTTTTTTTGTATTATTTTTACTTAAAAAAAGAATACTAGCAGTATATTTTTTTTCAGTTTCTGTATTTTCAACAATAATATCTGAAATTTTATAAAAGTTATTTACTGTTTTTAGATATTGTAAAAAATCTATTAAAAATTTTTCAGTAGTATCTTTTTTATCTTCTTTCATATATGTTTTTTCAAACTTATCCATTATATTTTTCCTTTCTTAACTTAATGTTATTGTATATCTAATCAACAATTCAACAGAGCTGGTTTTTGTATAGCTCCATAAAACATGACTTATTAATTTTCCAGAATCGGCGACCGATGTTGCTAAGTTTCCGCAAAATATGCCTAATTCTTCAATATCTGTATTCCCTTCACTTGAAGAAATATAAAAGTCGGTTACTATTTCGCCATATGTAGGCGGTGCTGTTAATCCCCTTGATACATATTTACTTCTACTATACTCAACGCCTAACGCTGTATCACCAACAGCAACCGCCGTGTTATCAGTTCCTAATCCTATATACCTAATATCCAAATTGGCAGGATATCCTGCCAAAATACCAATCATATCATCAAGTAAAATATTTGTTATTAAATTATTGAAAGTTTTTATTAACTTTCCATTTTCAAATATTTGAAAGTTACCTACAACTTTTAACTTTTCTTTTATATTCAATCGCTAGCACCCCCCAATATATTGCTAGAATCATTATTAGGAAATAATAAATCATCTGGAAATAATAAATCATCTGGCAATAATAAATCATCATATTCCTCCATGTCATATTCGCCGGCCCATGTTAATGCATCCTCCCAATCCTCAAAAGCAATTACTAGATCATTGGCCCCGGTTTCTACATACTCCGGTTTGAATATTTTTTTAAAATATTCTTCCCAGCCGCCAAGGGCTGCACCATCTAAGACTTTATAATGATAAACTATATTATTTTCATCTATTTGACTTGTATCCCAGGTCACCGATTCGACCAAAAACATTTCATCTATACTAAAAATACTATGAATTATCCTGAATTGTTCCATTGGAACGTATATTCTTTCATATAGATCAAAAGTTACCCGATCGGCATCTTCTGCATATTTATTTAAAAGTTCTTGAGTAAATAACAAAGCATCCTCCATTGAATTTAAATTATCATTTTTTACATAATGTTCATGTATTCCATTACTAGCGATTTCTACCACATTTTTTGCGCCGACCATTATCGGCACTAATCCATAATAACTAACTTTAATATTAACGCCGATAGCAAGAGCAGCATCTGCATCTGCTGTTGATATCATATTACTGTTATAAGTCCAATACCAATCAAAATCACCATCGTTATCAATGCCCCTAATTCCTACAGTTTGGTTTACTCCATCTACTTCAATTGTTGGAGTTTTTGCAATAGGAAATTTTAAAACAAATGTTTTTATTACTCCATCTGGTGCTGGTGTTGGTATTTCATCAGCTCTTAAATTAGTTAACATTTGATTGCCCCTAGTATACTGATAATTTCGATAATTAGCTATAGATGTTTGTGTCCTGAATTTATAAAAACTAAAAGGACTTGTTAAATTATTCATTTCAACAGGGTTTACTATATATCCTATACTATGAAAGTTTAACAATTTATCTTTATCTATATTCCAAATATAGCCATATTCAGCTAAGATATCTAAACATTCATAAATTGTTAAGTAATTAAATATTTGATTACTTAATACTGGCAGATTTATTTCAATGGTTCCTTCTCTTACTCCAAAATCATAGTCAGTATCAACAAGATTACCCAAATATTTACTTATCAAATCTTTTACTATATAATCTATAGTTTTATTTTCATAAGCAATTTTAGCCAAAGACCTGGTTGCCAGTAATGAATTATCTTGAATATCTAGGTCATAATAAGGAATATTTTGTATTTCTTCGTATCTTTCAATGTCTGCAATTACTCCAGACCATAAATGTACATTTAAAGGGCTGTATAACTCTACTTGTTTATGTTTACGTATATCGGATCCCCTATCATCTGTAATAGTGCATTTTAATCCTGATTTATAATTAGTTCTTTCCTCAACTGACCAACCTGGAGACATTTGAATTTCATATTCACAAGTATTATCATTATCATTATCAAGATATAATTTATATGGCATCGCTTATCACCTCTTATTTCCTAAAGTAGTTTGTAACCTAGCAACAACCGGGTTCATCATTTTGTCTATATCCTGTTGATTGAAAAATTTAGGGTTATTAATAATTAATGCCACTTTTTCATATAATTTATTCTGATTACCTGTATTTATATTTCCTGTATTTATTCCAGGGATGGATAAATTTTTCATGGTTCCAAATTCTAAAGAATTGGAAATATCGGTCATTGCATTTTTTAAATTGCCTTTTCCGCTTATCAATCCTTTAGTAAACATATTCATAAGATTAGGCCCCCATTTATCAGAATGTTTGCCAGCTCCTTCTTTTGTAGGTGATGACCACCCAATAAAATCCTTTACAGTGTTGCCAATCTTACCTAATGTACTTTTAATAGATGGGATTTTTGCTTTAATACCACTTATAAAACTAGAAATTAGATTTTTTCCCCATGTATAAGCCTTTTTAGCTAAACCGCCAATTTTACCAGCAATATCAGTTACCATATTTATTGTAGCTTTGACCGCCATTTTACAGGCACTGGCAACCTTTACTCCAAATTGTACAAATTTTGCCGCCGCGTTTAATACTTTTGTTGCTGCACTAACTACCGTACTAGCTAGTTTTATAAAAGTTTCTATTGCTTTTATGATTTCTTTTCTGTGATTATACACCCAGGTTCCAGCGACTTTTAATTTACTTACAAGATAATCAAAAGCCATTTTTGCCTTTTCTTTTACTGTATTTCCAAAAATAATAATTTTTGATTTTAAATCTTGTACAGTTTTAACAAATTTTTCAGCCTCTTTTTTACTCATTCCAAACTTACTTATTAATAAATTTATAGCATCTTTTGTATTTCCTTTTAGGATATTTGAAAAGATATTTACAATGTTTTTAACTCCATTAATAGCCATTTTTACTAAACCAGCTTTAACAACTAATACCCCTAATATAGATATTAAAGAACCCCAGTATAAAACAAAAGCACTTAAACCAACAATAACGGCCGCAATAGGAACCGTTAAGCCTCCAATAAATGTTATTACTGTTCCAATAGCAGTTATAAGCCCACCTATAACTATTAATAATGGCCCAATTCCGGCCGCAATTAAAGCAACAAGAACTACAACTTTTTGCATGTGTGGATTTAATTTTGATAGTCTATCCATTAATGAATTTAATATATTAAGGCCTTTTGTTACAAAAGGTAATAATATCGCCCCAAACTTCGCACCAGCTTCCTTTATACTTTCAGTGAATATCCTTGTTTGATTAGCTGCACTATCCTGAGTTCTTATAAAATCACCGACTGAGTTTTTACTACTTTTCATTACATAGTTATATCTAAGCTGTATTTTTTCGGCTTGTGTCATTTCTTTATATGTCTTTTTTATACCTTGTTGTTTTGCATACTCTTGCAAATTATTAACAGTCATTATTATTCCAAGTCTTTTTAATGCCTCGGTTTCGCCTGTATAAACACCAGCTAAAGCGACATGTATTTCATCAGGTCTCATATTTTTAAAACTTGCCATGTCTCCAGTTAAATCAACCATATTCATTGACATGTTTTTTGCCTGGTTTCCTGATAATCCCATTGCTGTTCCCATATCTCCATAAACAGCCGCCATGTCCAGGGCTGTTCCTTTAGCAAGTCCGATATTTTTCAAAGTCTTTCCCGACCAATCAATAACATCTTTAGCCCCTTTTTTAAAGACTACACTTGTCTTTGATACAGTTTCATTCATATCGGATGCTAGTTTTACACTAGCCCCCATAGCTGCCAAAACTGGCAGGGTAACAAATGTTGATAATGATTTCCCAGCTGATGAAATACCACCACCAATTTTTTTAAAAACAGCACCGGTTCGTGTTGCAGCATTTTCCATATTATTCAAACCTGTTAAGGCCTCGCCACTATCTAATAAAATTTGTCCAGATAGTTGAAATAAATTAAATAATCCCATTGTTTTTTATTCCCTCCTTTCCAAAATTATTTAAGGGATCAAGTCTTTTAATAGCCTCCCTTGCTTTATTTCTAATCTCTTCTACTTCTATTTTCTTTTCTTGTTGAGTTCTATTTTTTAATCTACTATATTCTAAAACTTTAATTTTATAATCTTCAAAAGAAATAAAAGTTTCTTTATCCATTCCCGATAATTCGACCAACCAACGTTCCCATAATCTAGCATCAAATATCTCCTCATATGCTATATTTAATATTTTCCTGGAATCATCCCAGGGTATATTTAATATATATTCCGGATTGTTATACCTGGAAAATATCAAGTCAATTTCTTTATTTACATCGACTTGGGAACCTTCGATAAAAAACTTTTTATTTTATCATTTGATAAAAGTTTTTCCCACAAATCCAATTCAAAAAATATACCTTTTTCAATTATTATATTTTCATCTAAATTATAGATACTTGCTAAAATTTCTAAACTTTCTGCTTCAGCTAGATATAAATTTTCTAAAGCACTTTTAAAAACATAAGCCGCCATTGTTGTAAATGCCTCTAATTCTGTAGTTTTTTCGTCATTTTTAACTAATTTTATATCTACATTTAGTTTTTTTAAAATTTTTGATAACATAAATACATGTTTTCTTGTCAACGTATAATTATAATTATCTACTTCCTTTGTTTTGGATCCTTCTTCTAAGTTAATTTCATTTACATTTATTATCTCATTTTCATTCATTTTAAAAATCTCCTTTTTATTTTATATTGTTGTTTTATATAGGTTATATTCTCCATATATTTGTTTTTTTATTAAATCCTCTTCTTGTGTTGGTATATCTCTATTATACTTTACATATCCATTAAAATGTACACTCTTGTTATCATCAGAATTTGTTACATAATCAAGTATCTCGACCAATTCATCGGCTAATATTTCAAAAGCCATTTGATTTTTTTTATTATCCCATAAGTCAATAGTTAATATTAATAAATTACCTGGGTGATTATCTATTATTTCTATTTCATAAACAGCAAAGGGATATACTGTCCCCTTTGGTGGTAACTGGTTAAAACATCTTATAAAAACTTCTTTTATAATATTAACTACTACAATTTTTGTAGGATAACCTATATTTTTAGTAGATGCCAAAATATCACCCCTTAAAATTATTTTTATATTCCTGTTCTGCTATACTTTGTATTTTTGTTAAGTTTTCCATTATTGAATCCTTTATAAATGGTTGTTTTCTTTGGTATCTTGTTCCCTCGTGTACATATCCAGCATAATCAGCAGTCGCCCCAATTGTTAAATAATGTTTTTCCCACATTTTAGATATATAATAACGTATAGAACCTCTTAAATATCCAGTTATTACCGGGCATCTCTTTTTTGATTCTGCTACTAAAAACATTCCAATTTTTTTTAATGTACTCCATCCAACTTTATCAAATAATTTTCTTGCATCGTCAAAATGATTTATTGTCATCCTCATACTTGCCCTTGCTTGTGCCAAAATATCACCCCTCTATATATTCAACAAATATCAATTCGACTTTTAAATGGTGGTTTCTTTCAATTGTATTTTTAGGTTTTCCAGATATTTTATAAATATATCCATCCCTATCCTTTAATCTACTTTCAGATGTTAAGTAATTTATAGAATCTTCTGAATATTCAAACAGTCCATTATATTTTGTATTTTCGCCTGCTTTTCCACTTAATACAGAGGGTTCCACGCTTTTACAGTTAATAACACCTCTTAATATTTTAACCTCTCCCCAATTGTCATTTATGCCCCCAATTAAATTACTATTCGTTCCTATTTGCTGTAAAACTATTATATTGTGAAAATAATCTTCAATCGCCAAAATATCACCCCCTTACAATCATTATATAACAAATGAGAGGATCGCCCTCTCATTCTTCATCAAAATTAATTTAATTTTCTAATCTAATCAACCATGGAGGTTCGTCCATTGTTGCTTTACCATAATGGGCTGTAAACTGGATATCTAAAACTATATCTTCATGTGCTTTAATATTAAACTCCATTTTACCATCACCCAGGGCGTGTTGTATTTGAATCATAGCATATTTATTATCATCGCGGACACCTGCCCAGGTTATATTTTCGTGATAATCCCCCGGTGCTATTGCCATATCTTCCGTTATTTCGTGATAATTACCAGCATTTTGTACGTTAAGCCCTGCAAAACAGTCCTCAAAATTCGTATATGTTAATTCTAACAGCCCAAATGTCAAGACTGGTATACTTTTAGTTATTCTTTTATTGCCCTCTATTTCTCCATACTGCCCGTTAAAATCTATATGCTTAAATTCTCTTTCATTTGAAAATTTAATATCATTTCTTGTGGCCCCGACCTCTCTCTGAGTTCCTAAATTATATTCTTTCCATATGATTCCATTTCCCTGCCAGGTTCCGGTCGCCGTTGGTACTGATGTTTTTATTGGTGTAGACATTTTCACACCTCCCTATCTATATAATTTATGCTAATTTAAAAGCAGCTGCTTTTACATTTGTGGCCTCATCTATTGTAAATGATACATAACCGGTCGTATTTGCATTAAATCGATGGGTAGGAAATGGGCCAATTATCCAGTCATCACCATCCGGAATAACACAAGTTATATTATGGGTTCCACCCTGGTCACACTCTTGCGCACTGCTAATAGTAACGGTGCAGTCACCACCGGCCGCGGTATTAATTATATGTAAAAAAGTTTTCCCATCATTTACAAAATATCCGCCCTCCACAGCTAGTGTTGTATAACTTGTTGTTAATGATAAAAATTCTTTTCCAGTATAACTTATTTCTATTGGTGTCAATTGCTGTATTGCCATATTTATTTACACCTCCTTATCAAGCTAATTTAAAAGCACATGCCGTAATATCAGCAAAGGCCGACAATCTAATTGTTACTTTCCCAGTACTAGGTTCATTAAATATATGTGTAGGAAATGGCCCCACCATATAATCATCGCCAAATGGTATAGTTATTGCCTCGTCATGCTCTGAACTACCGTTAAAATCGCATGTGTTAGGAACATCAACGGTCGCTGTGAGAGAAACCGCCCCACTATCATTTTTTATATTAATAATAGTCTTTCCATCATTTAAAAAGGAATAACCATCGACCGCTGTCGCGGCCTCATAATCTGCTGTATCGCTATAAGCTTCTACACCGTTAAAATCGACGTCCTTTGGTGTCAATGTTACTACTGCCATCTTTCAATCACCTCTTTTTATTAATAATATTTTCTATATGGTGTTAACATATTTATAATACTTGAAGGATATCCATAATAAACTTTAGATATTCCAAAACTTACAGAATAATCATCAATTTTTTCTGTCTGAATACCCTTATTAATTTTATTATTATCTTCAGATAATCTGTAATTTATCATTGATGAAAATGGAAATTTCAAGGCCTTTGAATACCATAATTTATAAATTCCAATATATTCTCCAGCCACTTCATCAGTAACTTGACCATAAGTACTATCTAAAGTTATGTAAGCACCTCCGGCATCTATTCCACTTATATAATAAATACCATCATTTTCTAAACTTCCCCTTACTTTTATTGTATTTCCAACAATAAAAGTAGTTAAATTACTAGCAGAATCATTAATTTTATTTGTTGAGGCTGTAAAGCTTAAAGTATTTGCCCCAATATATTTATTATTATCAAGATCAATATCCCTAATAAAATGATTTTTACAAATATCGTGTAATTCAGCTTCAACTATATTCATTAAAAAAGCTATTCGGGCATCTTTGCTAGTATCTCCGGCGTTAATTCCTAATATATTTTTTATTTCTGCTACTGTTGCTATCATAATTACACCCCATAATAACAAATAGCTAGACCACCAGCTCCAATTGTTACGCTAGTAACGGCCCAATACTACTGTTCCAGCCAGTAAAGATTTAGTCGTTATTCCAGATACGTTTCCAACCGCTGTTATTGTACAATCTGCTAAAACCTGAATAGCTTGAAATACAAATCCAGTTGCCGGCGTAATTGTTGCAGCTCCAGAACATTGCCCCCCATAATTGCCTAGGCTTGTATTTTGTAGTTCTGTTAATTTTGGAAGACTCATTTTACCACCTCTCCTTTAAACTAAATATGCATTTGAAGCCATTCTTTTATATTTAATTGTAAATGTAGTACTACCACCAGCACTAACGGCGGCATCGTCTCCATGTATATATAATTTCTTTCCACTTTCCAATATAAACGGAAGTTGCTTTGTTGTTCCATCTAATGACAAAATATTTGTTGTTGCTGCATTAAATTTAGCCAAGGCAGCAACTCCAACAGGTAAATCTACACCTGTTAAACCAGCGGTATTATCTGTTGTAAATTCTAAATTGTTAGGGCCAACAAAATTATCTGCTGCTCTATTCCAGCAAATTTCCTCAATAAATACATCGCCATTTGTAGCAGTTGCTAATAATCCAGCTGCAACTTGAGTATTATTTGTAAGAGTAGTCCCATCTACAATAATTGTCTTTTTTATTCCATCAATTAGTCTTGTAGCAATATCTATATTATATAAATCACCAAGTACAGCACCTAATGTTGCTGTACCGCCTGTATTTGCAATTGTTCCTATAAACCCAGTATCTACTAAAACTTGTTGAATTAAAGATACAATTGAGGTTCCAGCGATTGTATCTGTTTTATTACCAATAACTTGATTAACTGTATCATTTGTTGCTAAGTCGGCAGTTGGAACGTCAAATAGTCCATCAATTGTTGTCAATCTGCTAACAAGTGTATTATTTGCAAAGTCTCCAAATATACCACCTATTGAGGCAACACCGCCAGCATTTACCATAGTTCCAATAGATGCAATTAATTGTTTTGCTAAAGCAATAACAGAGGTTCCCGCGACTGTATCGTCTTTGTTACCGATAACGTCTGATATTACCGCATTGTCAGCAACATCGGCGACTGGTACATCGTGGAAAGCATCTACTATTACTAATGCCGCTAATAATTGTTTGCATAAGGCAACCAAACTATCTCCACCGGTTGTATCACTTTTATTTCCTATTACTTCGTTAGTTTGAGCATTTGCCGCCGAATCTATGCCGGGTACATCTTGAAATTCGTCAACAATTACTAAGGCTGCAATTATTTGTGCTATTTCGGCATCGACTGCTGCTAAAATTTCCGCAATTTCAGTAACGGATGCCGCCTCAATAGCATCGGCCACGGCTTTTATTGCTGCAATATCGGCACTCATAGAAGCACCAGCCGGTGCGCCCTCTCTAGCATAAATCTGCTTTAATAAAGCAATAATAGAGGTTCCAGCGACTGTATCATTTTTATTTCCAACAACATCAGACATAACGACATTATCAGCAACATCGGCGACTGGTACATCATGAAAGGCATCTATAACAGCTAAAGCCGCCGCGACCGCGCTTGTGTCTAATCCTGCAATTGGAGTATCTTGAGAACCTTGCACACTTGTTCCATTTTCGCCACATATTCCTTTAAACAACCAAGTAGTTCCCGAAATAGTATCAACAGCAAATTTTGAATAAGTTACGTCACCATGATTATATATTATTGCGTTTATTACAGCATTTATAGATGCTGTTCCTGTAAATTCCACAACGCTTGTATTAGCTAGGCCAAAAAAATCTACATCAATTCTTGCATAATCTGAGCCAACTAAATTAATATAGCTTGTATTTCCTGACCCTGTAGTAAATCCAATATGTTTGGCTTTAAGTTTTAAATGATTACATGTAGTTTCTGATAAAAACCAGTATGTTGCCTCAATTAAATTAGTTGAATCCCTGGTCTCTACATCGATATCAAGACCAACCCCTTTTAATAACATAGGGCCTGTTAGGGCATCTATTCCACCAATTATAATAAAGTTTTTAAATACAGTGCTATCGGCAGCAAATTCGATACTTGCATCAGTTGCTGTTTTTATTGTGATTTTTGGTCTGTCCTCACCTTCGCCAATACCAAATATTTTTATACCATCAATATCAATATCAAGTTCACTGGCTGAAATAATATTTTCTGCATGGCCCGGTAATACAATTATAATATCACCTTGGTTTGCTGTGCATTTATCTTTAGCATCACCAATTGTTGCTACTGGGTGATTTATGTCTGTTCCTGCACTATATACCGAACCTGTGCCACTATGAACAAAATACATATTGCCTTTCATTGTTAATAATGTTTGAAAGGCTGCATCTAATTCTCTTTTTAAAATTGGATTATTAATGTGTAATTCTGGAAATGCCATTTTTATTCCTCCTTAATTAGTAGACAGGGTTAAACCCTGTCATTCGTTCCTAATCATATTATAAGGCTATTTAAGCCGATTTAAGATTTGTTATACTACCATGATACATTTCTGGCCCATAGTCAAGACCAATTTGTGTATAAATTTGGCCTTTATCAGATGCACCAATTTTTGCCAAAGGTTCATCAATAATTAATTTCCCATTTACAGGGCAAAAAATAACCCCAATAACTGACATGTCAACTATTGCAATTTCACCCACTGGCATATTTGGATCCCACATAATACCGATTTCACAGAAATTTGTAATTATTTTTTGAATGTTTACACCTCCAACATTTATACTTTCTGGAGCATATCCATAAACATCTGAAATTTTTGTTAATTGAAAAGCATTGCAAAGCAAAATCATATTGTCAAATTGTGCATTTGCTGACATTTCAATTAATAGTTCGTCAATTTTTGCCTTTGTTAAATAAGCCGCGCCGCCATCTACGGTGTTTGTATCAATTGCATCTAATATTCCAGCTGTTCCAGCAGCAACAGCCGGGCCAGTTGAATTTATATAAGTTCCATTTATAAAAGCATAATCAACATCACCAGCAATTTGTTTTAATGCAGCTGCTTTTTGAAATGTAAGTTCATTAGTTACCGGCTGATTTCCAGCACTTGACGTGCCGGTTGTTCCTGCACTAATAACTATTTCGTTATAAGTAGATTGTTTAGGATAACTTACTTCGTAACATTCTTGAAATATTTGACATGTATTCAAATCCTGAGTTCTAACTTTGGTTGATGCTGTTTGTGCGCCAACAGCAACAGCTTCTGAGATTGGCACATTGGTCGGCGTTACACTCCATGTTTGACCAGTACTAAATATAAATGATGCTGTTGTTTTTCCTGCATTTAATCCCCCAATTGCGCTAAAAAATGGAGATTTCTTTTTACCAATTTGATATAAAATACCTAGTTGGTTAAGATCGTCCCTATCTGTATATGCCATTTATAAATCATTCCTTCCTTATTCCAGTTTTTTAATTTGTTCTCCTATTGACAACATTTCTGTAAAATTACCAGCCTTTTCAGCTTCATTATATTTATTTATTAATTGTTGCTTAACTCCTCCACCAAGATTATTAGCACCCGGTGTAGTTCCTGGCTTTACATTTCCCCCTGTTTCAATAGTAGTAAACATTTGAGGGTATTTTTCTTTAATATTCTTAATATCAAAATTCTTTAAATTTTCGCCATCAATTTCAATTGACTCCAGGTCTAAAGTTTTTAATATTAAATCTTCATATACTGCACCCTCTTCTTTCAATTTCTTTGATAAAATAGATTTTTTTGTTATTCCCAATATTTCCTTATCTTTTAAACTAATATCAGTATTATACTTAGTTGTTAACGACTCGTATTTTGTTTTTAAATCTGCATTATCGTTTAAAAGTTTTTCAACATCAGTATTTTTACTTTCATAATCTGTTATTTTACCTTTTAATAATTTTACCTCTTCATTCTTGTTATTAAATTTTTCTACTGGAATATAAGATCCATCATTTAAAATAATTTTCTTATCTCCCAATTTCGGTAATACCTGGTTGTATAATTCTTCACCTAATAAAACTTTTAACCATTCCATAATTTTCAAATCTCCTTTTCTGAATTAGGTTTTTTAAGTGGTCACCCTCCACCATATCAGCACTTTTTTAAAGAAAGTATAACTCAAAAAAACTCTATATTTACGGCTACTAAAGTACATCGACAATGAATATCTTCTTTAGCAACACCGAAACCACCAGGATATTTGGTTTTATATTCGCCTGAATAGAAAAAACCATCTTTATCTGCTAACTGTCCATCAAGAGCGACATGTGTCGGTCTTGTCTTTCCGTCCTTTGTTGCCATCCAGCTTATATCAAATTTATTGCCCTCGGCTTTACTTCTATCAAATCCTTTTCTTGTTGATTCTTCCCTAATTCTGTGTGCTTCTGTCCATGCTATACGTAAAGCCCTTCTTTTATCTATTCCTATTGTTTTTGATATTTCGGATGCCATAACTTGATAAGAACGCCCTTTTGACATTCCAGCCTTAATAATTTTCATACAATCTTTTTTTATATTAGTAAAATTTATAACTAATCTTTTTGTTATTGTTTTTCCTGCCACTTTTCTATTTGTGATTAATTTTGCTAATTTTTGCGCCTCTTCCTTTATCTTATCTGTTTTTTTTATGTTAATCAATCCTTTTAAGTAGCTTTTATCACTTAAATTTTCTAAATCTTTTATCATTTTTGTTGATAATTTACCATAAGATTTATTAACAACTGTTTTTATTTCTCCTTCCAGGGCTTTTATTTTCTTTGATGGAGTCATTTTTTTATTTTCAAAACTAATTAAAATATTTTCTAAATCTAAAGATAGTTGATTATACAATTTAGTTATCTCAGCTTTAGTCATTCTCTAAAACCACCATTAATATATTTTCTTTTACAATCTTCTGAACATAAAGCCCTGTTTTTGTTATAAGAATTTATTGATGTAAATTCTTTTTGGCATATAAAACATGTATAATCATTTTCTTGTTTAACTTCAATCTCTGCTTCAGGTTTTATATAACTTTTATTTAGTTTTTTTAAAGTTTTAATATTTAAATATATATCAATAGCTAAAAATAATAATATTAAATAAGCCATTAAATAGAACCCTCCTTATTATCTGGATTATTCATATTTATAATATTTTCTTTGTTTTTAGTGTTATTAACATCTTCATCCTCATTATTTTCATCATCATATTGTGCATCTTCTATCTTTATTTGCTCTAATTCTTCATCAACATTCGTAACAAAAGGATGATTAGCAATATTTGTTTTTTTAGAGATAATACCATCACTTTTTGTAACTCCTTCTATAATTTCAGTCTCATTAAATATCATTTTTTTGTTAAAAATAAAGTTTAATTTCTCAATATTTTCTAAAGATTGATTTTTTATTTTTTTATAAATATTTATAAATTCATATAAACTATATAAGAATTTTTTAATTTCTTTTATACCTGCATCAGCTTTTAAATCTAAATTAGCATACCTTGACTTAATTACTACATTAGTTATATTTCCATCACCTAATTTTCTAGTATCTACAGCTTGTGCAAATTCGTAAATATTATCCCTAATTATATTTAAAAAACATTCTCTAGCTTCATATGGAATATCAATTTTTAAATAATCAACATCACCAACCGCGCTAACATCATCACAAGTTATAATTTTATATTTCTTTAATAATGCCCAAAATTCTTCCCAATCTTGCGCCCCTCTATCTTTTACTTTTAAAATAGCCTCCTGGAATAACTCAATATTATTTGCAAATCCAGATATCAGAACGTCATATAAATAAATATATTTCTTTATTACCTGCAAATCATATAAATCCTTACTATTATTTCTTAATGGAATAAAGGGAACAACCCCCCAACCAAAATTTTCAACTTTGGTTTCTTTTCCTAAAACTTTGAATAAATTAGTATTATAAAATATTGGATTTGTTTGAACATTTAAGTCGAAATTAAACTCCCCTTTTTCATCCTCCATATAGTATGATACTTTTTCTGTATCATATACCTCTACTTTATATCTATAAAATTCTTGATTATTTTCTACTACCATCATTTTGTAGTATCTAATAATTTCTTTTAATTCATCTTCAAACTCAGTATCATAAATTGCGATTATTTCAAGGCTATCTATAACTTTATATTTTAACTGTCCTGCTCTATTCATATATAAATACAACCATGAAATACCTTTTTTTCTAGTCTCTAAGTATAAATCATAAATAAAATCATTAACATCAATAATTTTATCATCTTTTAAATTTTCTATAACAATTTCTTTGCCTACACAATAAGATGTTATCTGGTCAACTATTTCTTTATAAAAGCCCGATGGTATCTTATGCTCCTTAAAAAGTGCATATGCCTTAGATATCTTTTCTATTATTTCGCTATTTTCAGCATCATAATAATTTTCACCATCAACTTTTTTTTTCTTTTCTTTGCTGTTAATATCGTAATTAATTAAATTTTGGATTATAGCCTCATTCGTAATATTTCCAGCTGCTTTAAGTCTTTCATAAGTTAAGCTAATTTGACTCATTTTAACTACCTCCCATTTGGAAAAAATTTTCTTTTACTATATTGCAGTGGTTCAGTTAAGTATCTAGCACAATCTATGGAATGGTCATCCCCATCCTCTAATTTAGACATAACATTACCATTTTTATCTATTTGATAATCTATATTCTCAAATTCTCTGGCAGCGTTAGGGCATCTAACTGGATCAATTACAATAGCTGTTAAATTATCCAGCCATTCCAATCCATGTTCTACACTGCCTGGTCCTTTTTTTGCTCCTCGACATTTTATTCCATAACTTTTTACATCATCAATACTTTTAGGGTCTTCGCTATCAGCTATTATCATAATATCATTATATCTGTTTGCAATTATCTTTTCTGCCAGAATTTTATTTGCAATTTTAACACCGTAAATTTCAGCAAAAATATAAAGGATGAACTTTGTTTTATTAAAGTGCGCTCTCAAAAAGCATAATGCACCGGCTTTATAACCCCAGTCAATTCCCTGATTAATATTATCAAACATCATTATTTCTTGATCTGTAATTGGTCTGAACTCTAAATTAGAAAATGGTACTATTCCGCCGCCTATTGCTTCACCGCCATAATTCCATCGCCATCTAGCCTCATTTTTTACCCTTACATTCTCAGCTTCTTCCAAAAAATCTTTAGATAAATGTGGATTTACAAAACTTGTTGAATGATTAATAATAGTATTTTCTGGTATACTATGGGAATTATAGAGTTTATTGCACCAGTGAGCTTTCCTTTTTGGTGGATTATAAGTAAATATTACTTTATATGTTAAACCATCGGGTAACTCTGCCCTTATGATACTATCAATTATGACTTTTACCTCTTCATAAGTCCTAAATTCAATTAACTCTTCTATCCATAATCGAGCGATTGGATAACTAGAAGTTTTAATTGACTTTATTTTATCTGGTTCCTGTCCTCCAATAAAAATAAATCTTTGCCCTGTTCTAATTCTTTTTATACTTGGCTTATCTCCACCTATGCATCTAAATTCATCTCTAACACCAAGATCATTAATAGCTTGAACTAATTCTTCATATACTGATGTTGATATTGTATTATGGTTTTTTCTCATTACAACAATATTAATGGGATATTTTAAAATGTCTTTTACAAATCTTCTGGCTGCACTTGTTGACTTTCCGGAACCTCTACCACCTTTTAAAATGCTAAATGTATGTTTTTCATAATCATTATTAAACCAGTCATTAAAATGCGGTACTAGTTCAATATTATCAAGATCATAAAATTCATCATCAAAAACGTCAACAATCTCTTCTTTTTTATCTGTTCTAATCCATCCACTATTTTTATCTTTAGAACAAAGGAAAAATTCTATTGCTCTAGTATCGGGAGGTATAAATTTTTTAACCCTCGATACTTTGGAGGTATCAATAAGACCTTTTGTTACTTCTGTTTTTATTTCTTCATACTCAAAACCAGCAATTTTTTTCAATAATGATTGTTTGGCAATTTCTACTAATTCCATTTCAGAAACTCTAAAACAGTCATTAAATTCCTTATATTTTTTTTTATATTGATAAAATACATTTTTTGAAATTTTTAATTTTATATAAATATCATGGTCTGTATATCCTTGAGCTGCCATTAATTTTATTTTATCTAAATAAGGTTTCACATGTGTTTCATACTTTTCTATTGCCACAACTTCACCCCATTTTTTTGGCTTTATTTCCTGTAAATGACTCATATCTTTTAATAATTACATCACAATATAAATTGTCTATTTCCATCATTAAGCATCTTCTTTCAGTTTGTTCGCATGATATCAAAGTCGACCCGGATCCTCCAAATAAATCTAAAACATAACCATCCTTATTCGATGAAATTAAAATTCTATTTGATATTAATTCTAATGGTTTCATTGTTGGATGAAGGTCGCCAGAATCTTTTCTACCATCTTCTTTTTTGCAGGTATAGTATTTTTTATATATCTCAGTAGGTTTTAAATTGTTATTCCAAATTTTATCTTTTGTTGAGAAATATAAAATATACTCCATATCTGGAAGGAAGGTTCCATTTGTCCAGGGTGTAGGATTTGTTTTGTTCCAGGTTAATAAATTAAAGTTATAATGTTTAAATAAGTTTAAATAATCCCTTATATTATCTTTAGAGGTAAATATATAAAAAGTATTTATATCTAATCCAACAAAATGACTAATATCACTAACTTTAAAGTCAATCAAATTTTCAATTCTTTTTTTCATATTTTTAGTTCGTTCTTTAAAACAGCCAGAACCGCCACTTCTCATTTTATATGGTGGATCCGTAAACATCATATCAATTATATTATCACCAATTAATTTATTAACCTGGTCAATGTTAAAACTATCTCCACACATTAATAAATGTTTTCCTAATTTGTAAGTATCTCCAGCCATAACGGTCGGTTCTTCTATTTTTTCTAATTCTTTATCAACGTCAAATTTTTCCTCTTTTTTCTCTTTAGTAATATTTTTATTTTTTAATACATTTTCTGCTTCAGCTAATAAATTATTAATTTCCTCAGTATCAAAGCCGATGGAATCATAATCATTATTTAAATCCTTCAATAGCTCAGTTAATTTGTTTTCATCCCATTGACCAGTAATTTTGTTCATTGCTAAGTTTAATTTTTTCTCTTCCTTCTTGTTTAAATCTACCTTAATGCATCCGGCCATCGTATATCCAAGGTCTTTAATAACTGTTAATCTTTGATGCCCTGCTATAACTGTAAAATCTTTGTTTATAATAAATGGCTGTATTAATCCATACTTGATTATTGAATTTTTTATTTTTTCATATTCAGCATCCCCAACTTTTAAATTTTTTCTTGGATTGTACTTGGCTGGCTTTAATTTATCTATCTCAATATTAATAATATCCATATTGCAAAAACCTCCTTTTGTTTATAGTATACTATATTAAGGAGATGATAATAAAATGATTAAGCGATATATGATAAAAGAAAGTTTAAAAAATATAATGTTAAAAGGAAAATGGCAATATTTATATCAGTGTAGTTTTTTTGAAATAATTAAAACAATTACACCAATGGAGCTTAAATTAATTTGTAGACAAAAAAAAGGAACCAATTATTTAATAATTGAATCCACATGTTTTGATAAAAATAAAGCTGCTATCAATACTATGATAGTTGAATTTAATACTGCTTTATGTAAAGAGGGTATTAATTTTAAAAAAGTTACTTTGACTTTATAATAAAATCAATACAATCTAATTGCTTTAATAATTTGTCGTTAACTCGTGCCTTTTCATTAGTTATTTCTTTTAAGTATCTTAGTTCATCACTAAGATTACTAATTGCCATTTTTGCCGTTAATATTTCCATTTCAAGCTGTTTATCAAATTCTTTTGTCATTTCTGCAATTGTTTCATCTTTTAGATGAAGCGTAGAATGTAAAGAACTAATCATTTGTTCCATGTTTATATTCTGTTGGTTTTTCTGTTCCAGGGCTTGGCTTAATTTATTGATTGTACTATTAAAACTTTTTTCATATAATTTATTTTCTAAATTATCTTTTAAAATATTATAATTCTCTTTTAAATTTTTAAGTTCCTGGTCTCTTTCTTCCAATGTAGTATTTAAAGCCTTTATATTAACTTCTAAATTAAAAATATAATCCTCAACAGGAATCGGTGCCTCAATATCATCTTTTATACATTCATCCTCATTATTATCTATATTATTTTTAAGTTCTGGCACTTCTTCCATAGTTATAATATCGGTTCTAATCTCTCCTAAATTAATATCTTTTTTCTCAAAAGGAACCGCCTGTACTACTTCATTGTTTTTGTTTTCTTCTGGAATCATATCAATCATTTTTATTTGTCTCCAATCATTAAACTAATTTCACAATCCTCAACTATTCTATATGCCTTTTCAAATACATCTTTCGGCGACATAGAAATATATGGTTTTTCTTCATTATTTCCTATTGGTGGATACACAACAATATAACATTCTATATTTTTATCATCTTCACCAATTACAGCATTTTCACCATATTTTATTTTTTTATACTTTTCTAAATTACTTAATCCAGCCTTGATAATTTTACAACCAACATAGTTTTTCATATTTTCTAAATTCATTTTTATTTGTCTCCTTTAATTTTTTTATTAATTCTATCTTTAAATTCATCCTCAATCATAATTTTAAATATTCTATTATCATAATGAGAAATCCCTGGGTTTTCTTTTCTTGCCTTCCTAACTGCCTTTAAGTAATATTTTTTAAATTTTACTATAGTAGTTCTATTACTTTCAATTAAGGTTTTATCATTATTTGATTTATATACAATTATTTCATTCCCAATAATATAAAACATAATATTTTTATTATTTAAAATATGGCCTTTATATACTAAAGGATCCCCCCTTTTAAATCTTTTAGTGTTTGCCCTTGTCATTAGTAACAACCTCCCCAATAATACTTATATTTGTTATCTGGTAATTTATTTTTTTTAATGGATATTCTTTTTTTATTTGCTCTATTACCAAATCATTAATATTTTCTAATAATTTTCGTGAATCATCCCTATTTAAAATATTACCTTCAATAGTTCCATTAACAAACTTTTGGAAAAATCCATTAACAAATACTTGTCCTGCAAAAAAATACATAGTATTATTCATTGTTTAAAATCTCCTCTTTTATTTTAAAAATTTTCTTTATCAGTTGGATTATTCAAAACCCCAAACAATACTAATATTGATAAAATTGTTTCTACTGTCATTTTTGCCATTCCCTCAGTAACACCTATTTTTTCAAATACTCCAGCTGTATTTAATACTGATAATACTAAAAATAATACACTTAACCAAACAACTTTACTTTTAAATCTTTCTTGACTAGGATGCATATTTTTAACCCTCCTAATTAATAATTTTTTTTGATTAGACCCTTTTATATACATTTTATTTATTATCCTTTTTAATAACTGCTTTTGCGCACGTTTTACAATATATTCTGGTTTTAATTATAATATATTCACCCAGAGCAACATTAATTCCACATATACAACATTTTTTTAAATCTTCCATTTTAACCTCCTTGTATTTAAAATTAAGGGCTTTAAATATTTTATTACTAATTGTATCTATTTATTATTTAAAACCCTGGATTTATAAATAAATCGCTATACTGCTTATTAAAAAACGTACATAACTTTTTAATATATTCAGTTTTCCATCTATATCTATTATATTTTAAATTTACAAAAGTACTTGTTGATATTCCAATAAAGGCAGCTACTTCACTATTTTTTTTATTAAAGTAAGTTTGCAGGTTATTAAGTTCTCTAGTATCACAATGCATTTTATTCATCCTCTAGTTTTATTGTATTTTCACATTTACAATATTGTTGTAATTTTGGATTAGCTAAGTTTATATCATTTACAAAATTATCAATATCTAATTCAGTAATAAGATCAACATCTTTTCCTGTCATTTCTTCCAATCTTTTATTTAATAAATTAAATTTGTGGATAGAATCATTTGCTTGTCTATTAATATCTATTAATTGTTGTCTTAGCTCCTGTACAATATTAGCAGTATAAAGTATATTTCTTTTTATACTACCAACTTTTGTACTTGTCCATATAAGAATAATTACGGCTATCGATAACACTATTAAGCTAATTACAGCATTCATTTTAAAAATCTCCTTTCACCAGCTTGATGGAGGTTTCCAGGCTTTTACAACCTTTAGATTTTTTTGTTTTCGCATATCTGCCAAAACCGTAGCTTTTCCCCCAAATTTATCCTTAACTTTGCTTATGGCTGTTTTTTTTCTGGCATCAAGTTTTATAACTTTTGATTTTCCGTCATTTTCTCCAGTGCTTAACCTCTCTTCTAGCTTTTTAATTTTTTCGTTTAATTTATCAATTTCACTTTTTTCTTTTTTATTTTTTCTTTCAGTAATTAAATTATTTATTTTTATTACTATTCCATCCTTAACAGGTTTCCAAGCTGCCCATATATCTTTATGAATACGTGTGTAATTAGCTTCAATATCTCTTATACATGCGTTATAATCATCTTCTATTGCTCTAAAACAATTATCTGATTCGTAACTAATGTGACTTAAAGTCTTTTCTATATCTCTTTCCATGGCTTCAAAACATCGGTTAAATGACTCTTCAATACCAGCAAAACAATCAGAAAAAAAATCCGTTATTCCCCAGCCCATTTTTATCAATCCCTCCTAACTAGCTTTATTTTTACACTAGATATTGTTAACTCTGTATTTTTTGGTAATTTTATATTTTTATATTCCTGTTCATAATAATCCTTATCGGTTCCCATCATTGCATTAAGTCCACCCTCAAAAGCATTAGAACTATATACATTTCCATTTCCTTCAATAGCAATTATATTATATATTCCTGGTTCAAAATCGGGACCTGAAATATAATTTCCTGAACTAAAAATATATTCTTTTTTCTTAGCTTCCTTTGATGGGGATGGTGAAGGTTTTACAGAATTAATTATTGTTGCCCTTGGAGATTCTTGATTTTTGCTTTCTAATTTTTCAATTTTTGCCTGTGATTTTTCTAGTTCTTGTGATAATTCAAATATTTGCGTACTCTGGTTTGTAACTTCCGAACCATCATTTAATAAATTAAAAGATATGATACCGGCTATAACTGCAATAAGAATACCTTTCCATTTATTATTAGTTCTCTTTGATATATATAATCCAGCTGCTACAAATGGAAATATTATTATCAACAAGTAAAGACCAATAGCTTTTAAATTATTTTTCATGATATTAATTCCTTTCATCTACTAAAATTATTGTATTTAATCTATAATCACGCTGTAATGCTTCAATTTGTGCCGTTGTTGCTATTCCGAGATAATTCCAGCTATTATTTTTAAATTGCCATAATTTATCTCCAGCTGTTAATTTATACTTATTTTTTCTCATTTTTTTTATTCTCCTCCAGAATCTTTGACCATTCATCCAGGCTTATTATTGAGCCACATTTTAAACACTCATATTTTCCATCTTTAAAGGTCAATCTATCGCTATTACAGTTTGAACATTTACCGATCTCTGCCATTATTTCCTCAATCCCTTCTATCTGGTTCATTAAAACCATCTTATTTTTTTTATCAAGATACCAATTAAATACTAAACTTGATTTAGGTAAAAATGCATCCATGAAGTTTTTTATTGAATAATCATTCTCATTATCGTTTAATTCAATTATTATTGTATTTCCAGACTTTAAATATAATTTAAATAATCTATTCATTTAATCACCTTTTTCTATAATATACTCAAGGTCATCCGCTAATTCTGTATCATCTTTTTCATCTTCTAACATCGCCATAGCATCAGGATATCCCATCCAATTGTCAACTCCATTCTCTTCTAAGCAATCTAATTTTCTAGCTTTTTCTTTTAATTCCTCATATTCTTGAGTTTTTATTTCTTCATTATTATTTTGAAATTCTGTACCTTCAAATAATTTTTTAAATTTCCTATAATACTTATCTCCACAATAACCACTATCAGCATCATAAATAATTTCTATTCCAGGATAATTAAATTTATTATTTAAGATATCAGATATAATATTTAATAATTCATCATTTGATTTATTTTCATATATTTTATCTTCTAGTATAATTATCATTTTTAAAGATCCTCATTTCCTTTTTTAATTTCTCTTTTTGCCCTTTTGTACTCTCTATCATCATATAGACAAGCCCCACATTTTACACGGCCTTTAATTGCCTTATTTCTTTTACATTGTGTGCAAATACCATTTTCTTTTAATTTATAATATCTATCCTTGCCATTCCTTTTATCTTTTACTTTTTTTTTTATCATCTTTTTTAATTTCTGTTGATGTCTGATTTACTATATTGTCATTAATAATTGTTTGTTCTGCTTTTATTTTGCCATTTCCAGTAACTATATTTACTTGAGCTTTATTATTATTGATAATAATTTCATCTGCCAATTAAATTACCCCCCTTATTATTTTTTAACTTATCAAAATAAATCTTTCTAACTTCATTAAATAATTTTTCAGTTTCCACAACATTCAATCGAGTATAATATTTTAAATTTATAGTTGAAGGAATAAGATAATTAAAACCTGTTTTTTCACCTCTAAAGTTAACCATTACTATATTAAATATATTTTTATTTTCAATTGATTTTTTATTAATTAGTAATCTTGTCAATGTTCCTCTTCTAACTGTGCTAATATCTTTAAAACTATATATCATTTAAAATATTCTCCTCCAATATATATTTTATCTTAGCTTCCTTGATTGCAGTTATGGCAATACATATATTTTGTCGAAGGAAGCTAAGATATAATTTTTACAAATTTTCTAGTTTCTTAATCGGTAAAAACAGGTAAAATCCCGATAATATTTTTATGGACTGGTATAAAAATATTAAAAACTTATTTTTTTTCTTTTAGCCTGGTGTAAATGCCAAAAAATCCAGATTAATACTAATAAAATACTCTTAGTATTATCCCCAACCACCAACCGATAGCTTAACCCCTATCTAGGTTTTGTTGTATATCTTACCATCCTCTCATATATACATATGATAACCATTGTCTATATCATCCCCACCAAAATCCAGCTGCCGGACTTGCACCGGCATATCTGGCACCCTGCCAGCGTTTCAAATTAACCAAGCTGAATATAATTTTTTTGTTTCTTAGTGGTTACTAAAACCAGAAAATTATAAAAACTGCCCCCAATCCAGAACCCGGACTTGCACCGGCATCGGTCTATTTTCTGGATATAAGTATAATGTGTTGTTACACCAAAGCGACCGAGACAGTCCCACAATTTTAAGAATTTACATTTCACTAATTTACATTCCATTATTGGTCTTATTAATAAGATATTAGATTTTTATTAACTTTTAGGCTTATAGCCTCGGCTTTTAAAATCATAACTTTACCCATGGTCTTATTAATTCTTAAAATTATGGCCGTTCTAGCATCATGCTACTATATACATTCACGAATAGCCTGTTGTCGCACTCTTTAAATGATGGCTACTGTTAAGCCCACATTTTACACTTATTTTTGTATGCCTTCCCGCTCCCCATACATACATATGATATCTCAGATATAACTATATCATCCCCTAAAACTATTTAATTTAATTTAATTTAATTTGAGTATACATACATTCTATACCATTTATAATAACCGTACAAAACAATTTTTGTAAATATAACTTACTTTTGAAAATAAATTTTATGATATAATTGATTATGATTATTTTTTCGATAACTACGCATAATTTCAAAAATTATACTGTATATATGTACAGTATTTTTTTTTGCATAGATAACCTAGTAAACCGGTCTATTTTATTGGTTAACTTTTTTAAGTAGGTTAACCTGTCATGTTGTTAACCCAAAACCATTGATATAACTACGTTACAGACACTTTTTGGGTGGTTAACTTTTATTTTGAAATACACCATATATATATATATATAATTTTAAAATGTCTTTTATATATCCATATATTTACATCTATATATTTCTATATATATATCTATATATATATTATTTAGTTAACTACTATAAATATATATATATAAAGCACTAATATGCTTAAAAATAGGTTAACTTTTTTATTAACTTTGATTAACTTTTTGCAAAAAAAAAGTTAACCTAATACATCAAAGATAGTAATATCAACAAAAGATAAAATAATAAAAAAGTTAACCCCATAAGTTAACAAAAAAAAGTTTCCTATGTGCTAGGAAACTCAACAACATTTGATTCGTTTACAATGGCCTCTCTTTCATCATCTTGCTCTTTTTTCAAATTCAATATAATTCGTTTTTGTATTTCTCCACTTATCATTGATCCTTTATATTCAATTAATCCTTCATCAATTAAAGCCTTTTTATCATTCCAGTTGAAACCAAGCTTTTCTAAATATTCTTTTAATGGATTTAATATAAAATAAACTTTCTGGTCTCTTACTATTCCATAGCAATAATTAGTTTTTTGTTCATAATTACCTTTCTTAAAAGCAGCTTGATTTATTTCGTAAAATTCACGTATTGCATTAGTCATCTTAATAACTGGATTTAATTCCTTATAAGATTTAATCTTATTAAGGATATATTTGCCAAGTTCCAAAGAATATGATATATTTTCACTATTATAAAACATTCTTCTATAGAGGAAATTAGCAACGCATATAACTGAAATCATGGATATATGCGTTTTTGAATTTATATTATTATATAGTCTATTGTTGATATCATTATATAAGTTATTTATTTCATCTATATTATTCTTAATATAATTAATATATTCCTGGCCCAACATTCCATAATTATTTTCTAAAAATTGATAGTATTCCCTTGCAAATTTTTCATTTTCTAATTGGCTATCATATGGCCTACAATCTACAGGGATACATATAATTCTGTTTATTTCTCCTGCTTTATTTGAATCTTTTGAGATACTTGCTTCAGATGTACAAGTCAATATAGTTCTCCATGTCACGGCCTCCAGAATTTGGCCCACTCTATTCAATCTATGCCGACCAGTTTCATTCCCTATTTGATAGATGTCAATTGAATCATCAGTTATTTCATCGACATATACAGGCAAATTATGCATCTTACTTAATTTTTCAATAATTACATTTTTAGTATGATTTCCAGCTGACTTTATTTTATTAGCATTTCCAAAAATAGATAAGCCAACAAAGGATGCTAAAGATTTTAAATTTCCAGACTTTCCATAAAAATTAAGGCTAAAACTTCTAATACATAGAACTTTTAATAATGGAGCTGCAAAGCTGGATGATATTATAAAATCAGAATCAAGGTTATTACTAATAAAAGATAATTTTTCAATAAATTTATTTTTATTACCTTTTTCTTTAAAGGCCGCTACTGTATTTCTTAGCCAGTTGCTATTGTCTCCAGTATAATCTATAAATAATTTATCAGAATATGGGAAAAATTCAGTTAAATTATCATTCCAACCCATATAAGGATAGGTTTGTTTCTTTTTTAATTTTTCTTTATTTTCACAGCAAAACTCCATAAAAAATGAGGTTAATTCTTTTTTATATTCTTCATTAGTAATAATTGCTAAGTTATTACTTAAAAATGATATACAATAATTCCATTTACTTAATGTATCGGCACTGCATAACTCAATTTTTGATTTTTTACTAACTGGATCAATTGACTCCACTTCAAATTGAAATACATTATGATAATTACTGAATACCCTGGCTTTAACAAATAACCATCTATCAGATATTTTTACAAAAGTTACTTCATCTTCACCATCTTTATTTTTTCTTTTTCTTTCTGCAATTATTCCCTTATTAGTAAAATTAAAATTATCTGGAATTACAAAGCCATTTATTGAAACCTTTAATATAAGTGGTCTACTATATTTAAACTTAATTAATGATTTTATTTCAAAAGCATCTTCTTTAGATAATTTTTTAGAAATATAACATATTACTACTTTTTCATTTAGATATAATTTATATGTTTTTAAATTATAATAAATAAAACTTATCCCTATTTTAACTTTGTCAACGATTTTTTCTATATCTTTATTTGTATATATGATAGCAGGATAATACATGTTTAAACCTCCATATTACATATTTTTTTTATTATCTTTTATTTTTTTTAATGGTGTTATTACTATACTCTTTTCTTTGACTTCTAAATAAACAAAATCATCCAATTCTAAATTTAGCATGTCTAACAAATCCTTTGGTAATAGTACAAATTTAGAACTACCTCTTTTTACTATTTTTTTTATTAACATTTTATTCCCTCCATATTTATATTGACGATGTACATATTGTATTATATAATCGATACATCGTCAATAAATATTTATGATGGAGGTATCTATTTTTTATGGAATTAAGAAGTTATCAAGAAAAAATTATTTATGAAATTAAAAAAAATCTATTAGCACATAAAAAAGTATGTATTCAGTCACCTTGTGGATCTGGAAAATCCGTTGTTATAGGAAAGATAATTAACGATGCTACAAAAAAAGGAAATAGAGTTCTTTTTCTCGTTCATAGAAAAGAACTCACAGAACAAATATATAATACATTACTTAACTTTAATATAGATTTTAATCTTGTTGATATTATGATGGTACAAACCGCTTGTAGAAGACTGGAAAAAATACAAGAACCAACTATTATTATAACAGATGAAAACCACCATTGTTTAGCAAAATCTTATACAAAAATATATGATTATTTTAAAAACGCTTTTTTAATTGGCTTTACTGCTACGCCAATAAGGCTTAATGGTGAAGGTCTTGGAAATGTTTATAATTATCTTATTAAAGGTGAAAAAATAAGTTGGTTAATTGATAATAACTACCTATCACCTTATAAGTTATATAGTGTAAAATTAGCCGATACGAATAAATTACATATAAAAGCCGGTGAATATAAAAAGGATGAAGTTAACAAACTTATGGAAGGGAATATAATATATGGCAAAACTATTGAAAATTATATTAAACTCGCTTCAGGTAAAAAAACTATAGTATATTGTGCCTCAATAGAATCGTCGATATCTACCGCCAAAGCTTTTAATGATAACAATATACCTTCCAAACATTTAGACGGTTCTACCCCTAAAAATGAGCGAAATAATGTTATAAAAGAATTTAGAGAAAATAAAATACAAATATTATGTAATGTCGACCTTTTCGGTGAAGGTTTTGACGTTCCAGATTGTGAATGTGTTATCTTATTAAGGCCTACCAAATCATTATCATTATATATACAACAAAGTATGAGGTCAATGAGATACAAAGAAAATAAAGAGGCCATAATTATAGACCATGTAGGAAATTGTTTCGAGCATAATTTACCAGATTTTGACCATGACTGGACACTTGAAGGAAAAAAGAAAAAAGAAAATGAAATAAAAATAAAAGAATGTCCTCATTGTTTTGCAGTCATCAAACCAAATATAAAAATTTGTCCTTATTGTGGCCATAGTTTCCAAGCTGAAATAAATATAAGAAAAGAACAAAAAATAAAAGATATTGAACTTGAGCAAATAACTAAAAAACAAATATTTCTTAAAAAACCATTTAATTATATTAATAAACTAAATACATTATCAGATATTATAGATTTTGTTGAGATAAAAAAATATAAACCTGGTGTAATTTTATTTCAGTTAGAAAAAAGAGATAATATTATTGTCAGTCAATCTGATTTAAAACGATTTGAAAAGATCGCCGGTTTTAAACGAGGCTGGTGGACACATCATAAAAATTTAATTACTACAATGGAGGTATAAGAATGACAGAGCATGATTTACAGAATTTAATTAGATTAGAGTTAACCAAATTAGGATGGTTAACTTTTAGAATAAATGTAGGGAAAGTAAAAATGATTGATGGAAGGTGGTTTGACACTGGCCTGCCTCCTGGATTTACGGATTTAATAGCTTTAAAAAATGGACAGACTGTTTTTATTGAAGTAAAAGCTAAAAATGGGAAACCATCACAAAAGCAAATTGATTTTATTAATTTAGTAAAAAAATGTGGTTTTGTTGCTGGTATAGTATATTCAATAGAGGATGCAAGGAGGTTAATAAATGCCTAAATATAAATATAATTTAGATGAAATAAAACAAATTCCAATTTATAACTTTCTGAATGGATGGAATAAAAAAAATGGTACTAAAGATTATATATACGAAAATTGCCCATTCTGCACCCATAAATGGCACTTTTCGGTTTCAAAAGATGGAAAGTTTTTTACAAGTTATAATAGTTGCACCCCTGGTGGTAGTGTTATTGATTTTATTTCAAAATTTTATAATTTAAGTTTCTATGATTCTATAAAATTATTAGCTGATAAATATAAAATTGAAGGAAATTCTAAAATAAATAAATATGATACAGAAAAAAATAAAAAGATATCAGCAATAGAAAAAAATAGAGAGAGAGAAATTATTAATGATTTCTTTGATTTTCTTAAAGTCAAAGAATATGACAGAACTTTCTATAAAATTTTAAACTGGAATGATTTGAAAATATTACATTATATTTACGACCTAGTCGCTGCAGGATTTTATCATTTTTCATAAATTAATAATTGTTTTCCAGATGGTAAAAATTTTTGGATCCATCTTAATTTATACTTACCAATAGTTAGAACCTTAGGTTCTTTATATTCTTTTATTTTTATATTATCCTCAATTAAAATATCGCTAAATGTAAAATGTTTTAATTGAGGGTTATTTTTATTTTCTATAGCTTTTTTTCTAAATGCTACATAACTATCAAAAGCAATTTTAACATCGTTTTTGGTTATATCCATTGCTATTTTCCTTTCTTATAATTATTATAAAGAGTCCTGAGAATTTCCAGAACTCTTTATTTAGAAGTAAACAAATAATTAATTGTTTAGGGATTAAAACTTTTTATATTATTATACCATGATATAATTAATTATTGCTTGTTGTTTTTGTTTTAAAAAAATCTCCTTTAAAGAATTACCCTCATAATAAGGGTAATTCTTTTTAATTATCTCCCCAGTATTTTATTATTGCAAAACCTATAAATATAATACTTAAACTTATCATTGACATAATTACTATGTCACCTATAGAAATTCTATTGTAAATATCTACTACAGACCTATCAATCATTTTTATTATCCTCCACAAACATAATATTTTTAAATTTCTTTACAATATCAATAGTTTCTGGCATATTATCTTTTATTAATAATACTTCTATTCTAAAATGTTTACTTAGTTCATTTATATCAAAATTTATTTTTAATTCATAAGTACTATTTATATCAAAATCTAAATCAACTATACATTTTCGTATTAAATCTTTTATAGTAGATTGTTTTGTTTTTTCATCTGGCTTGTTGCTGAATATAAAAGTTCTTTTTATAACCATCTTTTTTGACCCCTCCTAAAACTTATTCTAAAAAATTTATTAATAGTAAATAATTCTAATTTTAAATTAAATAATTTGAATCCAGGAATAAAATAAATTGCATATTTGTAAATATGTAAGCAAAGTATACAATTTTTTGATTGTGCAAAACATACTTTTGTTTTTATATTGAATAATTTATTTTTCATATTACTCCTTCCATTACTGTCTATGACACAAGTTTGTATATCTATCATAGACAGGGTTTTAATTTTTATTTTTATAAATTTACTTATCTGTCATGGACAGACTTTTGAGTTTTTTTTTGTTTAAAAGTCTGTTATGGACAGAGTTTTAAAAGTCTGTCCATAACTATATAGTATATTTGTTTAGTCGTATATTTTATTTATAATATTAACCTGGTAAAATTTCTATATCTATCTATTTATCAACATTGTCTGTAATAGACAGATTTTTATAATTGTGTCCTGGACAGACTTCTATTTTTTAAAAGCTTTTAAAGTCTGTCCCGGACAATACTTTATATAAATATATTATTTATGCTTTACTATGATGTAATTAAAATAAATTTTGAATGAAAGTTATTCTATAAACTCATTATATATATAATAGCCATTAATACCTTTTGTTAATATTTTATCATTAAACGCCTGTTTTGCTAGTTCTTTACGTTTAAATGTAGATATGCCAAGGGCGGTTTCTATCTGTTGACCTTTTGGCAGCTTGGTCCCTTTTCTATTCTCTTTTATGTAATCTAAAAACGTAATATATATATCATCTTCACAAACTGGACGACTGGTTTCATGAATAACAATATTTTCACTTTTTAAATTATTAATTATTGATATTACAGCGTTTGAAATAGTTGGTATTTTGTTGGCGACCACTTTTACAACTGGTTTTTCAGCCGCTTTTTTTAAGTTATATTTCCTTAATATTCCTTTAAATATGTTTTTCAAGATCGATCCTCCTATCTGAAAATTTAGATTCTAATTCTTTAAAAACTTGTTTATTCTCAAATCTATCAACATAAAAACCTTTTAAAACTTTAGTTCCCAATAGCATATTAGAGGTCTTGAACTCCCCTGTTCTTAAATCCTGGGTATCTAATACACCTGTCATTTTTTGAGTGGTTGGTTCTTGTATAGCAAATGATATTTTTGATACTAAGGCCGCTCGTATTTCAGTACTTAATTGAACACCAGACGGTCTTTGCGTAGCTGCTATTATATAAATTCCGGCAGCTCGCCCCATATTCATTATTCTTCTTAATAATTCTTCAATTCTATTATTATCAACCTCTAAAGATATTTTTATATCAGCAATTTCATCAATTACTATTACAATACTTGGAATATCTTCACTATCATTTAATTTATTCCATTGACCAATATCTTCTATAAATTGAGTTTCTAAAAGTTTATACCTGGTGTCCATTTCAATATTAATTTTTTCTAAAGTATCTAAAAATACTTTATGGGAATAAGTAAAAAAACAATTATTAAAATATTTGTATGGATTTAAACCAACTATTTTAAAATCTACTAGAACAAATGCAATATTATTGAAATACATTAAAGATTGTATTATGCAGTTTTCCAAAGTGCTTTTACCTGCACCAATCTCTCCAGATATCAACATATGTTTTGTCTTTTTTAAATCTCCAATTATAATATTTTCATCCTTATCGACTCCAAGTAAAAAAGGTATTTCATACTTACTTATATCTATTGTTTTTATATAGCTTACTAGCTTATATTTATCTTTTAACTTAACATTACTATAATTATTAAACTTTATAATAATAACTCTTAAATTGCCCTTTTTGGATGAAATAGAACTAATTCTTTTATTAAAGTAATGTTCTATTTGATATTTCTTTTTTTCTATGTCCTGAATAGGAATAAAGCTATTTAAAATAATTTCATCAGGATTTATATTTATAATTGCTACTTTATTATCAAAAATTTCATTAAATCCTTTATACTTTTTAAACTTATTCAATAATTTAAAATTCAATATAACGTCCAAAATCATCCTATAAAGACATTTAAAAAATAGATAGTTAAGTATTAGTATTATTGAAATTAAAGGCCAGGAATCGAATAAAATCTTATATAAAATATAACTTAATGATATAATAGTAATTATACTAAAAACATATTTTTCAGTTTTATGAAAGTTCCTAATTTTAGGAACCTCCATAAATGTATTTATTATAATTATTGCAAGTAACTTGCATAGCTTAAACGTATTTTTAAACAGTATAATTAATATTGTAAATAATTGGTCGGTGATTATATAATATAATTCATCACCATTTTTTTTATTATTCATCAACTTTCAATTATCTCCTTTATTACTTTATGTTTTATTTTCTTACATTTAGGGCAATAATATTTTTGATATCTAATACCTTGATATATATATTCATGCCCTACTTTTTCCATATCTACAACATCTGTTTTTTTTACAATTCCTAAATTTTCTTTATTGCATTGACATTTCATTTTACTCATAAATTTCCTCCTCTTAATTTGGAAAGTTTCCATGTACTATAAAGTAACACAATCCAAAATAACTAATTTTACGCCCATTTATATATAAATTTTTAACTTGTGGAATAGTACTAAATGTTAATAAATATTTTCTTAAATCTTTTAAGCTATTAAATTCTTTTTTACCATAATCAATATATAATTCAATTTTCATTCTTCACCTCTTCAATTCTTTTCTGTATCATCATGATGACAGGGCTTGACAAGCCTTGCTTCATTGTTATTTTATAAATTCCTTCATCACAGAATTTATTTTCATTCTTGGATATATATCCAATTTTATTATCACTATGATATACAGCCATTGCATATTTATCATATTGATTATCAGGTTCTTTAATTACGCTGACTTCATCACCTAAATTTATATTATTTACCCAAACATTATCTCTTATGTAGAATCTTAAACCTACTACGGTCAACCTGGTTAATTTTATTTTACTCATAAATTTCCTCCAATAATTAATATTTTTGCTATTTTAAGGGGGATTGTCCCCCTTTTTTCAAAATAAATCAGAATATAATTCGTTTAAAAAATCGTCAATTTCATCATCCTCATAATATAAATAATTTTCGTTAATATCTATTTCATCATAAACATTATCTGTTACTTTTTTTTTACATCTGGCTTGTTTTCTAAGTAATTACACAATATATCATATTCTAAAGCGTTTAAATCCTTCTTAGATAATTTACCCCATACCTTTCCAATAAAAGCCTTTACAGCTTCATCATTTACGCCTTTTTTTCCTGAAATAGTCATTAATCTTGCTATCTGTTCAGCTGTTACGACTTTTATTAAATTAGCTTTTACTTTTGCTGATATTTTTTCTATGTCTGTATATCCTTGAAATTTATCAAAGGTTGTCGCTGTTTTTAATAAATCTGATTTAGTTCCCATTTTTGCCTTTTCAGCCAGTGATAAAATAGTATCAATTAAGATATTTTCTTTATCAATGGTCTTTTTTTCATCGTCTTTTTTTAAGTTTTCAGTTTCCCAGTCAATTCCATCTGGATCCGGTTCAGTTGTTAATAATAATAAATGCTCTAAAATTCTTTTCTGTAAAAATGTATCGGTAACATTTGACGATTGTGGACAACTCATAATTTTAGGGTTTAAATCAATAATACAGCTATCAAATAATGTAAACACTTCGCCAGGGTTATCTATATTAGTAAGAGTAAAGCAAATTCTTTTTATATTTCCTTCAATAGTTCCATCTGAAAAAGTACCAATTAACCTTAAAACGTTAAATAGAGGTTTTAAATATAAAAGCATATCATCAAGGGTTCTATATACGTAATTCTTAGCCTTTTCGGTTTTGTCCATTGCAACATTTTGTTGTAAATGAAATACTTTTTGATATATGTTTAACTTGCTAAAATCCAAATTATTTTCATTCATTTTTTTTAATCCCCTTTTTATTTTATTTGGGAGGGCTGCCTCCCCTTTACTACTTGACTACTATGTCTGGTAACATTTCATCATTTTTTGCAGTCTGCATAATTGCAATGATAAGTTATTGTTATTTCTGTCTTTTGAATTTGTTTTCCTGATGTCATATGAATGTATGGAATTTCTTTTTCACTGCTATGATGAATACTCATTTCTCTTTTACAATCCTTGCATATTGGTGCTTTATCCATTTTTAAATCCCCTTTCAAATATTATTTACTTACTAAATACATTATCTCACAATAATAACTTGTTGTCAACAATTATTTATTGTTTTTAAGGTTATTTTTAAATAATTCATTGTATTCAATACCTGTAATAGTGCATAAATTTTCAATATCATCAAGATTAAATCTTATCTTGTTTCCTATCTTGTAATTTAAACTTTGGTTAGTTATACCCATTTTTTTAGCTAAAAAGGGGATTGTAAAGCCTTTATCGTTTAAAAATCTCCTAATTTTTACAGAATTAATTTTACTTGTTTGCATCTTGACCTCCCCCTGGTTCGTATTCATCATGATTTTTACATGATGAATTTGGACATTTAAACGCCTTATTTCCAGTAACTTTCCTTATTAACTGCCAATTACAGGTCGGGCATCTCTTATTGTTTGGTAATATTTTAATATTTTTCATTTTCTTACCTCTCTTTAAATTTATTTTTTAAAAATTTATTAGCTGAAGCAGAAATTTAAATTAATCATCTATCAATTTAATTATTAAATTTTCTGGCTTATCTTCAAACTCAATTTGATTAGCCATTTTTTTATTATCTTTATAAATTATATTTCCATCATTATTAATTGTTAAATCTTTTTTCCATGTTGCCCAATCAATTGACTGTACAGTCTTTATATATTTTTTATTAACTTCTTCAATATTTATATTTCCTTTAATTTTCATCGTTTGATAAGCTTTTTTTAGAACAATTTTCGCTGATGGTATTTTATAAACAGTTTGTGTTTTAGTTCCTTGTAATTGTTCAAATTTAATGGATGCTCTTACCTGTGCTTCTAGGTTTAAATATCTTTTTTCCTTTTCTTCTTTTAAAACTTCTATTTTGTAATTATATTTATTAACCATTTCTTGATTAATTTCAATTAATCTATCAGCTTCTTTATTAAATTCGATTAAATCCCTAGCCATATTTTCCAGTATTAAATCATTGTTTTCCATTAAAAAAATCTCCTTTTTATTTATTTTTTGTTTTCAATTTTCCTTAAATTTAATACCACTTGCTTTATATAGTTTTATAGCTGCTTTTTTTTGTATTTCTGATTTATCTTGCTTTGCATTTTTTAACATTTCTATAGCTGCCTTAACTAATCTTTGATCTCTTTTCATTTCTCGATCTCTCCTTTTTATTTATTTTTTGTTTAAAAGGGGAATAACTATCCCCTTTTAATTTATTCATCCAAATCAAATAAGTTATCAAAGTCTATTTCCTGGTCTATTGGTAGATTTGCGCTATCTCTATCCATTGGTGTTTTCATTTAATCAGCTCCCTTTCAAAAATTAATATACTCTAATTATCTCACAAGTAATTATTGGCGTCAACAATTATTTATTGTTTATATTGTTTTTATAATCTTCCAGGCCCTTAGTTAAGGGCTATTAATTCATAATTATTAATTTCATTGACTGTTAATTCTCTATCATATTCTAATATTTCAAATTTATGTGAAGTGCTTGTTATTACTTCCTTTAATCCTGTCATTGGTTGACATCCTATTGAGTAACCTCTTAATTTATATGTATATCTATAAATCTTTTTATCATACTTAGAAGTAAATTTAAATATTTTCCATAATTCAGTAACTTTATCAACATAATATTGTGTATCTTGATATTTTAACCATTTTTTAGATTCAACATTTAATACATTATTCCAGCTGTTTAAATTATCTTTACTAATATTTATTTCTTCTATAAGTCTATCCCTATATTTAGTCATTATTTCAATAGCAGTATCAAGTTTATTATCACAATCTTTTAATATTTTTTTAGTAGCACTATTAATAAAAGGTATATATATTTTTTTTATTCCACTAGCTTCAATTGACTCTTTAGTAAATGTATAATGGTTTATTAAAGAAATAATATTGTCATTTTTTAAATTTTCACCTTTCTCTTTTAAATCATCTATATCATTTAATAAATTTGTTAAATGATTTGCTTTTTTTAATAAATCATTTGCATTTATATCAACTGTCTTTACTTCTTCAAACTTGCCATCTTCATTATAAAACGTTGCTGTCTCATTATTTCCAACTATTTTATAATACCTACCTTCTTTAAGATTGTCACAAAATTGAACTGCTGTAATTGCGTCGTCCATGTTTTTAAATTCACCACCATCAATTAGTATGTCATTTTCAAATATTTCATAATCATGGTATTCATTACTGTTTATTGCTTCAACTAATGATTCTTGATATTCGCTTAATACTGTAATATCATCTGTTAATCTATCATTGAAGTTTGTTAGGTAACCTTTACGGAAAGTTCTAAAAAACCATTTTGTGCCTTTAGCTTCATGATTAGCCCAATTACTTGCTTTTATTAGTTCTAATTGAGTATCATAAATATCAATAGATTTTTTTGCCCTTGATCCTGCTTGTACTTTTAAAGTTTCTATTTCTGCAATTAATCTTACTGTACATAATGCCTTTTTAACGATATCAGTTGATAATTCCCAATTTGTAAGTTTTTTCATAATTTAATCCCCTTTAAATTTTATTTTTGTTCCGTGTCAACTTCTAATCTTATTATATAACAATAATAACTTGTTGTCAACAATTATTTATTGTTTTATTGAATAAAAAAAAGCCATATTTACAGGCTTTTAAACAGCTTATTATTTTAATATTTGGATATCATCAAAATTAATTTTTTCAGTGATATTATCAACTAATAAATTAACCGTAAATCTTATAGCTTTTATACTTGATAAATCCTCAATACCGGTCTTTGTAAAGCTTGAAAATGGAATTGTAAAAGTATTCCATCCGTTTACAATCTCCCAGCCTACAAAATAAACATATGAATGCCCATAATCATACGGACTGGTTGTAAATAATGTAGATGATATACTTGCAATATTTGACTTATCTAAAGTATAGAGTGAATATTTCAAACTGGTATATCTTGATAAGTTTAAGGATCTTGTTATATCCATTGTAAAATATCCGGCAACAGCACCATTTTTAGTAAACTCTATACTTGAATTTCCAGCTACTTTTTTTACTGTATCTAATGCCTTTGTACAACTATATATATAATCAAAGTCTGTTATTGACTCACAATCAGCTATAATAATATCCTGCAATGGCTTTAAACTATTTTTATTTATTATATTTCCAAATCCTAACATCATATTATCACTTCTTCCAATTATATAAATTTTCAATTAATCCTTTCATATTAACTTCCTGGTGCTCTTTTACAAATTCTAACCAAATTTTGTAATACTCAGGGCTAACTATTTTTAAAATTTCATCATATTCTTTTTTTGCTGATTCATTTTTTGATTTATATGTTTTTTTATAAATTTTACAAATACCTTTACATATCTCAATAGAACATTCTTTCCTATAATCTATTGATTTCATTAATATAGATTCCTCTTTATAATCCATAAAACCACATTCTACCAATACAGCCGGCATCTTAGTATCTCTTAAAACCTTAAAGTTAGCCCCTTTTACACCTCTATTTTTCATTTTGGTTCCTTTAATTAACTCAAAATGAATTGTTTGAGCTGCTCTTATACCTTTTCCAGAATTATTAATATAATAATAAGTTTCAATGCCTGATGCCTTTACCTGCCATTTTCCTGTATAAGCGTTAAAATGAATACTAACAAACAAGTCACAATTTTCTTTATTAGCTATATTACATCTATCATTAAGGGAATTATCTTTCCTGGATGGACTACAATCAATTGTTTTAAATCCATTGTATTCAAGTTCATCTATTAAATATTCTTTAGTCCAGTGATTAAAATTATTTTCTTTATATCCGTCCGGAGTTCTTTTACCTGGAGTATCAACACCGTGACCATCATCACAACCTATAATTATTTCTTTACTTGTTGCCATTAAATATCATCTCCTTTAATCCAATAATACTTCTAAAGTATCTAATAAAATTTCTTTTTCCTGTACTTCAAAGTATTTTATTTTAATATTTTTATTATTTATTAGTTCTAAGTTATCATTATAAGCATTAATATAATATTCTAACTTT
>Ga0172381_10000737_pt1 | contig 40143 bp, 34 predicted proteins | sample Leawel6488metaG_FD_119754 | JGI IMG/M metagenome (GOLD analysis project Ga0172381, IMG submission 119754) | Leachate microbial communities from a municipal landfill in Southern Ontario, Canada - Leachate well 64-88 metaG | ecosystem: Engineered > Solid waste > Landfill > Unclassified | place... | reverse complement strand
TTAAAATTAAATCAAGAAACCCCAGCGACGCGGCTCATGCTCTAAGCTCTGAATCAAACTATTCCTCGGAAGCGGCCATTAGTAATACCGCGCCGGTTATCAATATTATCAGTGCGAGTCAGCAGTTAAACAGTAATTATGTTTTAATTTCTTATTCGGGCACAGACGGCCAGAATGACACAAACAACTTGAACGCTTACGAATATTCAACTGATCATTCAACTTGGCACGCCATGACAGAAAAAGCCGGCGTCGGCTCAAGCGGTAAAAATAATCTGATTTTCTCTTCGGCTGGTTCAGCTTATGTCTTTGCCTGGGATGCGGCCGCGGATTTACCCAATCAGGAAAATTTGACGGTTTATGTCAGGTTAAAATCAAATGATGGTATTACCGATAGTAATTTGGCCGAATCTTCAGCTTTTTATGTTGATACTTTGGGCCCGGTGATTAGTAATATCAATTTTGCCCAAGCTCCGACTACCGGTTTGGTTACCATTAGCTATAACTTAAATGATAATTCCGGCGCCGGTAATGATATTGTGATGAGTATTTCCGGTGATGGTGGTGGCACTTGGACGGTATCGACTAGCACTTTAAGCGGTGACGTTGGTTCTGGCGTAACAGCCGGCGCCAATCGCCAGGCCACTTGGCAGGCTTTTACGGATTATTCTGGCCAGGAAAACAATACGATAAAAATTAAAATTTTTGGCCTTGATAAATATGGTAACTCCGGCAGCTCAACCGTGTCTGATAATTTTACTTTAGACACTAAGGCGCCGGCGGTTTCCTCTGTTTCAGCCAGTCAAATCTCCGGAACCGGTAATGTATTAATAAATTATACTTTGGCTGACTTGACGTCGGCCGGGCACTTAGTGGAGTTTGGCGTGTCTGCGGACAACGGCGGCACTTGGGCAGTGGCCACTTCCACGGTTAGCGGTTCAATTGGTGCGGGTCAAAGTGTTGGAGCTAAAAGTTTTACCTGGCAAGCCTCAACTGATTATTCGGGTTATGACGTGACTAACATGAAAATCAGAGTCAGAGCTAAAGACTATTTTGGCAACCAGAGTGGCTTTATCTCCTCTGCCAGTTTTAGTTTAGATACTAAGGCGCCGGTTATTTCAAATATTTCGGCGACTCAGCAAGGCGGCAGTGACTTATTTACTGTTAATTATGATTTAGATGATCAAGCTACGACGACGTTGAATATTTCTTCTGATGGTGGTCTAACCTGGGCAGTTTCAACCTTATCGGCGGCCGGTGATTTAGGCAATAACCTGGCGGCTGGGGTCAATAAATCAATTAGCTGGAATGGCGCCGCTGATTACATTGATCATGAAAATTCCAACATGAGAGCACGCCTGAAGGCCACTGACAGTCATGGCAATGCCAGTATTTATTATGAATCGGCAAACTTTGCTTTGGATACTGCCGCGCCTTTGAATTTGATCGCTTTAAACAAGTTTGGAACAAACAATAATAACGTAACCTTAACCTGGCCGGTGGCCAGCGATGCCAATTTTAGTCATTATGAATTATGGCATGGGGCCAATGAAAATGACGTAATTAATCAAACCAGCACCGCCAATTTGTGGGGCGTGGTCAATGACGCGAACTTGTCTAATGTTTTAACAATTTCTACGACTATTACCGGATTAAATCTGACTAGTAGTTATTTTGTTAGAATCTGGGCGGTGGATAATTTTGGTCACAGAGCCGCGGCTAATCAGATTAATGTCTTTACTCAGCCCGTTTCAACTCCGACCCCAGCGGCGACTCCGGTTCAGACGGCTGGTGGCATGGCTTATCTGCCGGACAGCACCGCGCCCATTAAGCCGTTGCTAAATCCGGTAGTTTCGCCCAGCCAAAATCCAATTTTGGAAATCTCCGGATTATCCGAGCCTGGTTCGCGGCTTGAGCTTTATGATAATGACAGTTTACTGGCGGGATTTTCTGCCACCGCGGCAGCCAATGGTGCTTTTCAGCAATCATTGAATTTAATTCAAGGCTCGCATCGTTTAAAGGTTAGAGCTTATGATGCCGCCGGTAATGTCAGTGAATTTTCGGACTCAATCAGCGTTGATATTATTTTTGGCGTAGCCGCGCCGTTAATTATTAGCCCCAAAACCGAAGAAAATGTTACTGATACCAATCCTACAATTTTTGGTGTTTCGATTCCTTTTGCCACCATAAATATTATTTTGGATAGTGGCCAAAAATTCACGGCCAGCGCGGACGGCCTCGGGGCGTGGAATTTCAAATTACCAACAACTTTGGCGCTAAGCAATGGCCAGCATAATTTCGTTATCACCGCCTCGGATCAAGCCGGTAATGTTAGTTTACCGACCAATCTAGCTTTAACCAAAACCACTTTAGCGGCTACTGCCGGTATTGGGATTCAAACTCCAGCCCCAGTTTCACCCATTACGCCTACGCCCTTGGCGCCATCAGAACTTATTAGTCAAAATGCCGAAGCCATTGAATTACCCGGCCTGCCTTTGCCGAAAGTAAATTTAGTTCAAATTCCTGCCGCCAGTAGCGATATTATAACCTTTAGCGGAACGGCTTTGCCCAATCAGGATGTTATCGTTTATGTCCATAGCAGCCAGGCTCTAATTTATCGCACTAGAACTGACGGGCAGGGAAACTGGCGCGTGGATCATTCGCAGAAGTTGATGGCTTTGGCACCGGGCGATCATACGGTTTTTGCCGTTACTTTAGACGCGGCCGCCAAGGTTAAGAGCCGCCCCAGTGCCATCAGTATTTTCACCGTTAAACGCAATCTTTGGGTGCAGATATTTAATTATTTGAATTTGCAAACAACTATTGTGGCTTTGGCAGTAATGCTATTAACTTGGCTTTGGCTTTATCGAAGTCGAAAGACGCTTTTAAGCAAAGGCATCTCATGATCAAACTAGATTTTATGAAAAATCATTGGTTATCAAATAATTCAAAATTTATATCCGGCGGGGATGATAAAAAATATTTAACTCTTTTCGAGAATATTCCGGATGGCGTGGTAATTGCTAATTTCGCGAGAAAGGTAGTTGATGTCAACCCGGCGGCTTGTGAACTTTTTGGTTACGCCAAAGAAGAATTTTTAAAACTTTCCGTCAATCAATTGCACCCGGCTAGAAGCGTGGCGGAAGTTATGCATGCTTTTAGGCAGATAGTCAAAGACAAGCTTAACGGGGTGATTGAAATTGAAATTTTGACCAAAGATGATCGGATTAAACTTGTTTCTTTGAATTTTAGCCGAATAAAATTTGGATCCCAAGTTTTTTTGATGGGAATTTTTCGGGATATTACCGCCAACAGAGAAATGGCTAATCGCTATTCAATTTTGGCCGAAGCGGCTCAAGACTCTATTTATATAATTGACCAGAATCTAGTGGTTACTTATGTAAATAATTTTGGCTCAAAATTGTTTAATTCAACGCCGGAAAAAATTGTCGGCAAGAACATTAAAGCTTTGTTTCCAGCCAAGGTTTATCGGCAACAAGCGAAAAGTGTTAATCAGGTTCTAAAAACTGGGCGGCCGTTTTATTCCGAAAAGCTTACCATTTTGCCTTCTGGTCAATATTGGCTGAGCAATCAATTGGTGCCGATTAAAGATAATCAATCAAGAGTGAGATCGGTAATGGGTTTTTCTCGCAACATCACGACCAGTAAACTTATCCAGATTGAACTGCAAAAAAATTATTCTTTGCTGGATTCAATGATGCAGGCTTCAAATGATGGTACTTTGGTGATTGACCTTTTAGGGAAAGTGATTTTTTATAATAAGTTATTCCAGCAATATTGGAGTATTCCTGACAGATTGGTTGCGCAAAAAGACGATAACAAACTGTTAGCCTTTGTAATTAAACAATTAAAGAATCCCAAAGAGTTTTTGGAAAAAGTTGATTACCTTTATCGGCACCCCAGCAAGAAAAGTTTTGATTATATAAATTTCAAAGATGGAAGGATTTTTGAAAGGTATTCCGTGCCGCAGATATTAGACGAAAAAATAGTAGGTCGGGTTTGGAATTTTCGTGATATTACTGAGCAGCGCCAGGCACAAAATCTGTTGGTATTATCTGAGCAAAAATATCGACGTTTGTTTGAAGCGGCCAAAGATGGCATTTTGATTTTAGATGCTAAAACTGGAGAAATCAGAGAGGTTAATCCGTATTTAATTGACATGCTGGGCTATAGCCATAAGGAATTTTTGCGGAAAAAATTATGGCATATCGGTTTGTTTAAAGACATTGTGGCATCCAAGAAAGCTTTTAAAGTATTGAAAGATAAAAAGTATGTTCATTATGAGAATTTGCCACTGCAAACGAAGACGGGCCAGGTAATTAGCGTCGAGTTTGTCAGTAATGTTTATGCTATTGATCATTTAGAAGTCATTCAATGCAACATTCGCGACATTACCGCGCGTCATCGGGCGGAAATGGCTTTGGCTGACAATGAAGCGAGAATGAGGGCAATTTTTGAAAATAGTCCCATTGCTATTGTCTTGGTGGATTTGAATAATAAATTTATCAGTGCTAATTCGGCGGCTGTGTCGCTTTGGGGTTACTCCGAGGACGAATTGCAGAAAATGACATTTGGCGATATTACTCATCCCGATGAAGTTCAAAGAGATATTAAGCAAGTTAAGCGCCTGGTTCGGGGTGAGATTGTGGTTTACAATGTAGATAAACGATATATTAGAAAGGACGGCAAGGTTATCTATGGCCGTGCCAGTGCCACGTTAATCAGGGATGGCCATGATCGGCCGTTACATTTTTTAACGATTATTGAAGATATTACCGAGCATAAAAAGTGGGAAAAAGCCATTAGCGAGTCAGAAAAAAAATATAATAATTTGGTGGAGCATTCTAATGATGGTATTTTGGTTATTCAAGATGGTTTGGTTAAATTTGCCAATAAAACTATTCAAGATATGACCGGATATGTTTTAGCCGAAGTGGAAAATAAGTCAATGTTAGACTTCATTTCAGCTAAGTCTCAGGCCATTGTGGCAAATAATTATCAGTTGCGCATGAAAGGTTTACCGAGCGCCAGCCGCTATGAATTTGAATTAGTTAAAAAAGATGGTCAGTCAATCGTGGTGGAGACTAATAGTTCGGTGATTGACTTTGAGGGTCGTTTGGCCGTCTTAGCTATTATTAGAGATGTCAGCCGGGCTAAAATCGTGGATCAAATGAAATCTGAGTTTGTCTCTATGTCTTCTCATCAATTGCGCACCCCTTTAACCGGTATTAAATGGTTTTCGGAATTGTTGCTTAAGGACAAAACGGAACATTTGAGCGCGAAGCAGAAAGATTTCTTGCAGCAGATTTACAGCAGTAATGAAAGAATGATTAAATTGGTTGGAGATTTGCTTGATGTTTCACACATTGAAAGCGGCCGGAAATTTAATATTATTAAAAAGCCCAATGATTTATGCCGTGCCATGGCCGAGTCTATGAAGGAGCAGGCACTATTGGCCAAAAAGAAGAATATTAGCATCAAGTTATCCAAGCCATTCTCTCGGCCAATAATGAGTAATTTTGATTTTGAAAAGATTGTTCAGCTTTTGAATAATTTAATCAGCAATGCCATAAAATATTCATCTAATAATTCAAAAATTAACATTGATTGTAAAAAAAGAAACGATTTTTGGGAGGTAGCAATTATTGACACGGGTTATGGCATTCCCGAGAATCAGCAAAATAAAATTTTTGAAAGATTTTTTCGAGGAGATAATATCCGCACGGTTTCACCGGAAGGCACGGGTTTGGGGCTTTATATCGCCCGGGGTATTGTTGAGGGGCATGGCGGGAAAATTTGGTTGAAATCAAAAGAGAACGCCGGTACGACCGTGTATTTTACTTTACCAATTAAATAATCGGCTGACTTGATTGGCAGTCTAAAATTTATGAAAAAAGTTTTAATTATCGATGACGAGGAAGTAGTCACCAAAGCCTTGGCTTCGCAATTTGATGACCGTGAAATTCAGGTGCTCACGGCTCGAGACGGTCTCGAGGGCTTGGGTTTGGCGATCAAAGAAAAACCCGATTTGATTTTGCTGGATCTATTAATGCCAAAAATGAATGGTTTGGAAATGTTGGCTGAACTGCGCCAGGACTCATGGGGGAAGAGGGCGGAAGTAATGATTCTAAGCAACCTGGGCGATTCGGAAAAAATCGCTCAAGCCGTGTCTTTAGGATCTTTTGAGTATTTGGTCAAGGTGGATTGGAATGTAACTGACGTGGTGGCCAATATCAGAAAAAAACTCGGATTAAAATAAAAGCATTTTTTCTCCCCGGCGCAAACCCGGGGAGTTTTTTATTAACGCTACTTTTATAATTTTAATAAAATATAATTAACAGCATAATTGACTTTTAAATGAATAAATTGTATACATAAAGGTGGTCTTTTGGGTTTGTTACGCCAAAAGTCAGTTCTTTTGGCATAACAAACCAATCCAATTTACGGAAAAACCGAAGGAGATTGAGATCATGGGTATCAAGATTGGGATCATTGGAGCCGGAGGCATGGTGCCTTATCACGTGGCCGGTTTTCGTCAGGCCGGTGCGGAGGTGGTAGCCATTGCCGACACTGTGCCCGACAAAGTTGACGCAGCGATGTTCAAATACAGCATCCTTCGTGGCGACAGCACCGCCGAGTCATTATTGGGTATTGACGAACTTGACGCGGTCAGTATTATTACGCCTAACATGTTGCACGCCCCGTTGGCCATTGCGGCCCTTGAGGCAGGTAAACACGTTTACTGCGAGAAGCCGCCGACGCTCAATGCCATCGAGATGTATGAGGTGGCCAGAGCCGCCGAAAAGGCCGGGCTGATTTGGATGGCCGGTCTGAATAACCGCCATCGTCCCGAGGCCGAGATTCTCAAGATGAGTATCGAAAGCGGCGGGTCGAAGCAGATTGATTCTCACGCCGGCGGCCAAGCCAATCTGCGGTCGGGCGAGGCCTATTGGGTGCGCCGGGCGGGTATTCCGGGTTTTGGTACCTGGTTTACCAACCGAAGCCAGTCGGGCGGCGGATGCACTATTGACTTGCTGCATATGCTGGATTTGGCCTGGTGGCTGATGGGCTGTCCCAAACCCTCAGACGTATTGGCTCGGACATTCGATGACTTTCATGACGATCCCAAATACAAAGGACCTTGGGGTATCGTGGATGGCACAGGTCCGACCGACGTTGAGACCGCCGCGCATGCTATGGTTACTTTCACTACTGGCCAGTGCCTGCAGGTTCATACCTCTTGGGCCGAGATGGTCGAACGGGAAAGGGTGGGCGTGAAGCTGCAAGGGGCAACGCTTGGCGCGTGCCTTGAGCGGGTCTTTGGTCAAGATGGCTTGGATGATACCGCCAAGGATTCGTTGCATATCTTTCGCGAGGGACCATTGGCCAGCCGCGATGACTCCCATATCGTTTGTCGGCCGGATCCGGCCATGGGACGGATTGCGGGCGCGGCGCATTTCATCCGGGTAATCGAGGGTAAAGAAGAACCGCGTAATACGCCGGATCAGGCGTTGATGCTCATGCTGATGGTGGATGCCATCTATCAGTCCAGCCGGACGCGGAGTTCGGTGCGTATTGGCTGAGCGGAGGTTTTAAAATTTGTAGTATTCGGAAACTGCCTTTGGGGGCTAGGCAGTTTCCGATTTTTTTTACAAAAAAAATAACCCCTTTATTAGATTATTTTTGCTGGTCAATCTGGCCTGCCCGCAATGCTACCACGCATTCGCGGGGTTGCAGGCGGGCGAGATTCGAACCTGCCTACCGCTAGGTAGGCTCGCGACCTCATCATCTCTGCCTGCCTCTGCGTTGTGAGTTAAAAAAACTGTTTTAAGTCGGGCTGGCGAGATTCGAACTCGCGACCTCATCGTCCCGAACGATGCGCGCTAGCCAGCTGCGCTACAGCCCGACTTAAAACAGTTTATATGTCGGTAATTTATGAATATCTATAAGTTTAGCGTATTGAAATAATTAAATCAACTGATTTGAGAAAAAATACGCCTTGGCCTACCGAAAGTAGGCCAAGGACGAATGATACTATGATTTCGCCTTTGATTCCAGGCAAAACCATGCAGCCAATAACATGAATAAGAACGAGAATAACGGGCAGATGGCCGCGGCTAAGTAAACAATTATCAGCCATTTATAATCTAGACCATAATCGTAATTATTACACATCATTTGGTAGACAATATAAATCGCTACCGTAGAGATTAAAATACATAAACCACTCAGATATAAACTGGTGGTTGTCAGTTCCTGTTGCCAGTCTAAACTACTAAAACGCTTCACAGCTGCTTGTCTCCTTGGTGGTTGGGGTAGTGGCAAAAATAATTTAAGGCCGCGGTTTCCATTTGATTGGAAACCGCGGCCATGTCTGGTCAGAAAATATACTTCGTGAACATGTCACGAAGCCTTCCACCTTCTTCCTGTCGCATCGCGACTAGGAAAAAGACGAGACCGATGCCGCCCGCGACGAATGCCGCGGCCATCACGCCATAGTGGTCTTCCGGCTCCGGAATATCCGTTGCCATTAAAATCCACGTGGCGAAGCCGAGGCTTGCCGCGGCAAATAGCGCCACCGCGCTAATGGCCTTGGCCCAATACTTGGCTATCATATTCACTCCTGTCTCTTGTATTACATCCGTGTAATTGGGTTTTGCGGTGGCGAGCCGCTTGCTAGTATAATTACCAGCTTTTTGACCGTAATCGTTTAATTCTAGTCAAAAAGCTGGTAATTTTTTATTTAAAGAGCAACCATATTATATTAACATTTTTGTAGGTTTTTGTCAATAATTGGTGGGAAAGCTTTGATTGACCAAAAGAGGGATAGGGGCTAAAATTAAATAGCGATTATTGTGCAAATTTTGCGATTTATGACCTCAAAACAACAAATTAAGCATATTGGTATTATTCTTGATGGTAATCGCCGTTGGGCGAAAAAACGGGGCTTACCGACTCTTTTGGGACACAAGCGTGGTTACGAAATAATGAATAAAGCCGCTAAGTGGTGTGCCAGGCGGGGAGTTGGTATATTAACGGTTTATGCCTTTTCCTCAGAAAATTGGAATCGATCGGAGCAGGAAGTCAATTACCTCATGGATCTATTTCGTCAAGCTCTGGGCGAAAAAAATATAGAAAAGATTAATCAGGAAAGTATCAGAATTAAAATTATTGGTCAGATTAAACGCTTGCCTAAAGATATTCAGCAATTAGCCGCTGAAGCCGAAAGAAAAACCAAAAATAATAAAAGAATGATTTTTAATATTGGCATTTCCTATGGCGGCCGGCCGGATATCGTCGAGGCGGTAAAAAAAATTATCAATAAAAAAATTCCAGCCAAAAAAATAACTGAGGATTTGATTAATAAAAATCTTTGGACTCAGGGGCAGCCTGATCCGGATATAATTATTAGGACGTCAGGCGAGCAGCGGCTCTCTAATTTTTTAACCTGGCAATCGGCTTATTCCGAATTATTTTTTATCAAAAAGAATTGGCCGGAATTTACCGAACAGGATTTGGATGAAGTAATTAGTGAATATAATCAAAGAGGCCGGAGGTTTGGCCAATAATTCGTGTTTTTATGGATTTGTTTGATCATAAATTAGAAAAAGATATGGCGCAAAACGCGCCCTTGGCGGATAAAATGCGGCCGCAGACTTTGGCTGACTTTGTTGGTCAAACCGATGTGGTTGGTGCTGGTAAACTTTTACGCGAAGCCATTGAGCGCGATCAAATTCCCTCCATGATTTTTTGGGGTCCGCCGGGCGTGGGCAAAAGCACTTTGGCGCGTATTATCGCCAAAATGACCAAATCAACTTTTGTCCAATTATCCGCCGTTAGTTCAGGAGTAAAAGAATTTAGAGAAATTGTTAAGCTGGCTCAAGACCGGCGAAAATTTAACGGCCAAAGAACCATACTTTTTATTGATGAAATTCATCGCTGGAATAAAGCCCAGCAAGATGGTTTATTGCCTTATGTTGAAAGCGGCGCCATAACTTTAATTGGCGCGACCACGGAAAATCCCAGCTTTGAAGTGGTTTCGGCCTTGCTTTCCCGTTGCCGGGTTTTTGTTTTGAAACAATTGGATGAACACGATATTGAACAAATTATTTTACGGGCAGTCAAAATTGGTTTTCCCGAATTAAAAATCAATTTAAGCGATGAAATCTCACGCTATCTCGCTTCGTTATCAAATGGTGATGCGCGAGTGGCTTTGAATGCTTTGGAATTTGCCATTAAGTCCGCTCAACCCAATAGCACCGGCAAAATTGTTTTAAATAAAGATATTATTAAAGAATCACTGCAAAAATCTTCATTTTTATATGACAAGGGCGGGGAACAGCATTATAATATTATTTCGGCTCTGCATAAGTCGGTTCGCGGCGGCGACGCCGACGCGGCGATGTATTGGATGGGACGGATGCTGGAAGCCGGCGAAGATCCGCTTTATATCGCTCGGCGCTTGATTCGCATGTCAGTCGAGGATGTTGGTTTGGCTGACCCTAAAGCTTTGGAACAGGCTGTGGCTTGTTATCAGGGCTGCCATTTTCTCGGCATGCCGGAATGCAACATCATTTTAGCGCAGTGCGTGGTTTATATGGCGCGGGCAAAAAAATCAGTTGAAGTTTATCAGGCTTATGGTAAAGTGCAACAAGATATAGCCGCCACCATGGACGAACCGGTACCGCTTCATCTGCGCAACGCGCCGACGAAATTGATGCAAGATTTGGATTACGGCAAGGGCTATAAATACTCGCCTAATTTTGATTGGAAAGAAGAGCAAGATTATTTACCGGAGAGTTTAAAAGGAAAAAAATATTTAAATAAGTAATTTATTAATTATGGATAGCAAACGCGAGTCAGTAAGATTTGAATCATCACCAGATGAAGAAACAAAGAATTATGATGCCATTTTTGAACAGTTAGATTCGGCAGTAAATGAATTGGAAATGCCGCCTTCAAATCTGCTGAAAGTTGATGGCGAAAATAAACAAGAAGTAAATGAATTATTTGATTATAATAATTGCTTGGTTCGTATTTTGCATGAATTATATAACCTTAAGCGTTTAAAACCAAAAAATAATGAAGTTGCCCTGGGAGCTGAAACTGATAAAGATTTTTTAAATAATTTTGATACTTACTATGCTTCAAATAGTGGTGTTGTTGAGTCGTGGTTTGAATTGGTGTCTGAGCGTGACGCCGATGAAGCGGTAAAAACCGCCAGTAGCCTGAAAGAAGAATTTGAAACAAGAAAATTTTATCAAGCTGGTGGCGCTTGCTGTCAGCTAGCTGCCTCAATTTTGGAGAATCAGCGTGGTTTTGATGATGAGGGTAAAAAATTGTCAGCTCTCAATAAAATATTTCGCGCGATGGCTACGATGAGGAGTATGTCTGAAATTTCTTTTGGAGAATCAAGGGGTAATATTTTTGCCAAAGATTTACTTAATAACCATGATTTAGCTGAAAAAGCTATCATGGCCGATGAATTATCGGTTGCTCAAGATACCGTTGCTGGCTTAAGAGATTTTATTTTTTCTTCCGGCAAGACCACCGAAGGAAAAAGAAAAGAATTGGCTTTGTTTTTTAACGATTTTTTAATAAAAATTGAATCGCAATTGGGTGAATCGTCGCAACCTAAGGATTACTCGGCAGTTTGTAAGCAAATAGAATCAATCATTAAATCGCTTAAAGATCAGCCATTTGACCTGAGCGGGTCTCAAAAAGAATCTTTTGACTACGCCATCGCGGGTCTGAGCAGATCATTAGAATCAATCAAGCAGATTATCACAAAATATAGTTAAGAGTTCGAATCTAATTTAGCTAGTACATTAATTCGTATCATTTTGATTTTTTAACATTGAATTTAGATTTTATTATTACATAAAAATCTATGGAACGAGGTAAAACCATTGGTATTGTTATCTTTAAAAAAGATGGCAAATCAATAAAATATCTACTTTTGCATCGGGGTGGGGACTATTGGACTTTTCCCAAGGGTCGGCCGGAAGGTTTGGAAAATGAAATTGAAACCGCTTTGCGTGAAGTTCAAGAAGAGACGGGAATTACCGAAGTCAAAATCATTGAGGGTTTTCGGCAGCAGTATGATTATGATTTTGATACGCAAATTAGCGACGGTGTTAAGGAAAAAATTTATCAGACGGCGGTCTTGTTTTTGGGCGAAGTAGGTGAGGTTGAGGTAAAAATTTCCGACGAACACGTTGATTACGGCTGGTTTGATTATGATATGGCTCATCAGCGATTGTTTATTCAAAACAATCAAAACGTCTTAAGAATTGCCCATCAAACGATTTTAAAAAATGAGGATTTTGTGTTATAATTTTATTAATTATAATCTTAAATTTATCAACTTAATATTTTAATTCACCATGGATATTGCCAAATATTTTAAACTCGCCTTGGACAGAAAAGCTTCTGATTTGCATTTGGTGGCCGGCAATCCGCCCACTTTGCGGGTTGGCGGTAATTTGGAAGTCATTGAAGAAAAATTGATCGTTTCCGCTCAATTGCAGGAGGCAATCTTTGCTTTAATGAATAAAGAAGATATTGAGCATTTCAAACTCCGCAAAGGCATGGATTTTGCTTTGAAAATTTGCGGCGGACATTTTCGCGTCAATTTACATCAGCAAGAAGGAGAAATTGCCCTTTCTGCCCGGGTTATTCCCGAAGATATTCCAACCCCGGATCAAATCGGTTTTGATGAAACCATGTATCGTTTGGCCCATTTAAACCAAGGTTTAGTCTTGGTAACTGGTCCGTCTGGTTCGGGTAAATCAACCACGCTGGCGACTTTAATCAATCTTATTAACAAAGAAAGAAAAGCTCATATTATTACCATTGAAGATCCGGTGGAATTTATTTTTAAAGAGCAGCAAAGCATTATTGAACAGCGAGAAATTGGCCGTGACACTCGAACATTCTTTGAAGCTTTGGAACAAGCCTTGCGCCAAGACCCCAATGTGATTATGGTGGGAGAAATGCGGGATTTGGAGACAATCGCGGCGACTCTAACCGCCGCGGAAACCGGTCACTTGGTTTTATCAACTTTGCATACTAACGCGGCCGCTGAAACCATTGAGAGAATTGTCGATATGTTTCCGGCCCGCCGCCAGCGCCAAATTTTGACGCAGCTGGCGTCTGTGTTGAGGGCGGTGATCTGCCAGCAAATGATTCCGAAAGCTGGCGGCGGAATTGTCGTGGCTAGGGAAATTTTGGTTAATACGCCGGCGATAGCCAATTTGATTCGTGAAGGTAAAATTGCTAATATTAGTTCTCTGATGCAGACCGGCCGGCGTGAAGGCATGGTTACTATGCGTTCTTGCCTGAAGAAATTGTACGAACAGGGTTTAATTGATCATCAAACTTATCTGAACCGCGCCGGTTCGCAAACAACATTTGATACCTATTATTAAATTTTTTATATGACTGAAGAAAAATGGCAGGAAACGATTGGCACCATTAAAGACAGTTTCGGTATCACCAGTCAGCGCTTGGAAGATTTGGCTGAAGAAGAGGGCGGGGGAACGGTGGAAATTGTCGAGTTTGAAGGTCCTTTAGGCCTGATGAAGCTTGAATTTATTAGTCAGCCTTTAGTTTTGGGTAAAAAGACCATTGGCTCCAAAAGAATCGGTAGCCAGGCGACGGTGGAATATATTCACTCGGATACGGAAAAAATTCACCGTCTGAAAGTCTATAAATTTGATCCAGCCAATGATGTTTGGGTGGAAATGGAAAAAGACAAAGGCGAAAGATTTTTTCAATTTTAGTGATATTAATTTAATTTATGGCTAGAAATATTATATTAATCATTACTTTGTTTTCAGTCGGCATAATAACTGCCGGCTGCGGTTTAAAACCCGAGGTTATTACTACGACTTCAGTCTCGACTCAAACCGAGACCGTGCAGGCTGATTTGGGACAATTGGAAAAGAATTATGAAAATGATGTTAAAACCATTATGGCGCCATACTGGCAAGGTCAGAATTTTTCCGGAATCAAAGATAAGATTTTGGCTTTGAAAGCGCCGAGCAAGTATCTTGATTTGCACCTGAATTTAGTGATCGGCCTGGAGTTAATTGAGCAGGGGCAAGCCACCTCGGATCAGGAAAAAATTGAAACCGGCATGGATAAGATTAATCAGCTTTTAGCTCAGTATTCATTTATTAAATAATTATGGCCAGAATTATCAGGCATCAACCGGAAAAAATAATTAGCGAAGATGAATCGGACAAAGAATTTGATTCACTCCCGGCGCCGAAAAAAAAATCAAAAAAGATATCCTTTAAAAATCAGCTGCGTTTGGCTCTGGGTTTGGTGGTGGTTTTTGGCTTGCTGACTTCAGTCGCGGCTGTAGCGGCCACGGGAATTTTTAATATTCCGGTTTTTTCCAGGATTTTTTATCATTTGCCTCAGCCGGCTCGCTTGGTTGATATTCCCCTGGGCGATTTTAAGCCCTCTGCCGAAGGTTTTAGCGTTAAATCAAGCAGCGAAGAAGGTCTGATTGTTTTTGATTTAGGGGAAAGGGAATTTACCTATATTTTGCGCCAGGCATTAACTAGCAAAGCGGACTCGCGTTTCGCTCCCAATCTTCAGGTGGTGATTACTCCGGATTGGCTGGAATTCTACGGTTTGCAGCTCAAGCCGTTTAAGGCCAATCTCACTTTAAGAATAAAGCCGCAGGTGGTTAATAAAATGCTGACTTATCAAATTCTTGAATGCAAAATCGGCAGCCTGCATGTTCCTGCTTGGCTGGCGCAGTATTATTTAAACCGGGGGATGGGACAGAGCCAGGATATTTCTCAAAAGATCATGCAAATGACGCGTTTAGAAAAACTTGATTTAATGGATGGTAAATTCAGTTTGGTCGCTTGGGTGGATACAAAAGCTTTGATGAGTTCGGTTATAACCAATTTAAGTCAAAGTAAAAAATAATGAAACACTTTAATAATTTTCTTCCCTGGTTGGTTATTTTAGCGGTTTTTGGCTTATCAGAACAAATTCTGCAGCAACCAAAGCAGGTTTACTATTTAGGGCCGGTTATTTTAATATTAATTATTTTGAGCGTTTGGCAGCTAACCGGTCGGGAAGTAAAAATTGAAAAATTTTGGCGTTTTTTAATCACGCCTTTGTTATTTTCCATGGCTGGCATGTTATTTTTGGGGTTTTTGGAAGGCCAATACGCCCGGCAATTATTTTTGCTGGGTCAGATGGTTTTGCTTTGGGCGTATCTGGAAATAATTTTTTTGCGGTATCATCTCAGGCCGAAATACGAGCCCTATTCTTTGGAAAACGTGACGGTTCATTTAAATTTAATCACCATTTATCTCACGGCCTGTGGTTTCTATAATCTAATTTTGTTTTTAGCTATCAATTTTTGGCTACTCCTTGGTTTGTTTGTTCTTATTGGTCTATTGATGAGTTATCAATTAATTTGGGCCAGCGGTGTGACTACTAGAGTGGGGTGGCATTATTTGGCCGTGATTTCTTTACTGACGGCGGAATTATTTTGGATTGTAAACTATTTGCCCACCAGTATCTACGTTAATGGTTTAATGGTGACTCTGGGCTATTATCTAATGTCCGGATTGTCAAGAAATTGGTTATTGGGGATTAGAGATTCGCAAGTAATTAAACGCTATTTAATTATTGGATCTTTTATTTTATTGATTATACTAATTACCGCTAAGTGGTTTTAACTTATGAAAATTATTGATAGATTATTAAAAAAGGAAAAAGGCCGGGTTGTTTCACAAACCGTAATTTTGGCCATGATTTTTGGTTTTATCGCCGGCGTGGTCGGACAAATCGTTTCCGACGTATATATTGACCCTTATGGTCAAAACTATAATTTATCCGGCGCGGAAAACGATATCACGCCTGTTATTCCTGAACTAAAGAAAGTCAAAAAGTTTATTGGGATTCAGCAAGATTTTGAGGTTAATAGTTCGGTGGTAAAAGTTTATCCGACTTTGGCCGGGATTTATTACAAAAAAGCGGCCGGGACTGATCAATTAAAACGAGTTTATCTGGCCAATGAAATATTGGCTTCGGGGTCAGTTTTGACCAGCGATGGCTGGATTCTGACTCAGGGTCAAGTTTTTAATAATTCAAAGAAAGAACAATTGGCGGTTGTTTATTCCGGTAAAGTTTATGACGCCAGCCAATTGATTTTTGACCGAGCGACTGGCGTAACTTTTATTAAAATCGCTGGCAGCAATTTCCCCGTGATTTCTTTGGGTGATTCTGATGAAGCCACTACGGGTCAATTAGCTCTATCTTTGAATTATTTTGGTGATACGCTGGTAAGTAATATTAAAGACAAGCGTTATCAAAAAATTTCTAAAGATGATGATTTAGTTGTGAGCTCAGAAAGTAATTTTATGCCAATTTTACTTTCTGATTCGTTTAAGAATAATTTTGTTGGCAGCCCCTTGGTTAATCTTTCCGGAGAAATGATCGGCATAGTCAGTGAAGCAGGCAAAGATAGTCAGTTTTTGACCGTGGTGCCGGTCAATCAATTCCGCAATGTGATTTTAGATGTTTTGCGCAGCGGGGTGATCAAACGACCATATTTGGGTTTGAATTATCTTGATTTAACTTTAGCTGTGGGGCTTGATTCGGCTCTAACTCAAAATCAAAAGACCGGTATTTTAATTTGGCAAAGTCCCAAAGCCAATTCACCCGCGGCGGCCGCTGACTTGAAAGCCAATGATATAATTTTAACTATTGATGATCAATCTCTTGATGCCAACACCAATTTGACTGATATATTGAACCAGTACCAGCCAAATGATGAAGTAGTCTTGAATGTTTTACGTCAAGGAAAATCTTTGAAAGTAAAAGTGAAATTAGGTACAATGAGTAAGTAGCTTTTTATAAAAAACGCGGAAGGTAAAATGCTTCGGCGTTTTTCATCTCTATATCTTATTATTAAATTTTTTCGTTTTCGTTTCTTTTCAAATTTTTCGGCGAGTCGCTTTTTAAAAGAGCCGGAGAAGGGGAGTAAAGCTTATTTTTAATTCGCCACTTCTCAACGTATTGGCCGATGCCTTGACTGGCCAATTTGTTGTTAACCGTAGTGCGATTTTGCGACCAAGCCAGCAGGCTTTCAAAGTTGATTTTGTATCGGCCTTGAACCACGATGTATTTAAGTTCTTGCTTTTGGATGGCACGGCGAATAGTTTTAGTATCAACGCCAAAAAGGCGGGAGGCTTCGGAGACTGAGACGCGAATTACGTTAGGCATAGATGCGTATTTATTAATGATAAATATGACGGTTTTGTCTAGATTAGTCTGGACAAAACATAGTAATATTAGCATGGTTTTAATTATAAATCAATAGTCAAAAACCCAATAAAACCTTGATTTTTATGATTTATTATGATAATGTTTCTAGATTGACTATTGGTTAATATTTAGTCATAGTAATTATTCAACTGTAACACTTTTCCTATTCTAACGTCTTATTTAATGCAACCATCAAATATTTCGGACAATCTATTATTACTGCGATTAAAGAAGAAAGATCCGGAAGCGTTTGCTAAACTTTACGATCTGTATGTTACGCCAATTTACAGATTTATTTATTTTAAAGTGTCCAGTCAGCAAGACGCCGAGGATTTAACTTCAGAAGTGTTCATGAAAGTTTGGCAGTATGTTACTGAAACGGAAGATGTGATTGAAAATTTTCGGGCTTTAATTTACAAAGTCGCCAGAAATTCGGTCATTGATTTTTATCGAGCCCGAGCAAAAAGCGATATGCCTCAAAGTGATGAGATCCTCTCCAATATCGTAGATGATCATCAGCAGAGTTTGTTAAGGCAAATTGAAATTGAAATTGATGTTAATAAGATTGAATCGGTTTTGAAAAAAGTTAAGGATGAATATCGAGACGTTATCATCTTAAAATATATTGATGGTCTTTCAACCAAAGAGATTGCAAAAATTTTGGATAAATCAAACGGTTCCGTTCGCGTGCTCTTACATCGAGCTCTGGGCGTGATTCGAGAGATAATTAATCAAAATGGAAAACAGTAAAAAGATAATTAGAGAAATTAAAAAGCTTGGCAGTGAAATTAAGCCGCGACCTGATTTTGTAACCACAAATCGGGATTTTTTATTGCGCCAAATTTCCAGTCAATTACCGACGGAAAATATTAAAGTCGGGGCTTTTGGTTATCTTCAAATGTTCACGCAAATGTTTCGCCTGCATCTATTGGAACCGGTTTCAGTGATGTTGGTAATCTTTGGCGTATTTTTGTCCAGCAGCTTGACCATTAATGCTGCTTTTTATAGCATGCCGGGCAGCCCGCTTTATCGCGTTAAGATTGCTTTGGAGAATACTCACGCGGCTATGACCACTGATGATAACCAAAGAGTGGAATTAAAAATGGAATTCGCGCAAAAACGCGTGGAAGAATTAAATAAGGTGGCCACTTCCGTTGATATTAATGAAGCTCAGAAAAAAGAACAAATTGAAACCATCGTGGCCGAGTTTAAAAATAATGTCGCTGCCGTTAAGGATCATTTAGCTAAAATGAATCAGAATTTAAAGCAGGCCAGTTCACAGGGTAGCGTTTCCGACAAAGAAAAGGCTTTTAAAATGGCTATGTCTTTGAGTAGTAAGGCTCAAGATTTGGCGCAATCGTTTGAACAAAAGGCCAATTCTTTGACCGATAATGAGAAGTTAGAAGTTAAAAATATTATTAATGAAACAGTTGAAAGCGCCAAACAGACCAGCGTGTCCGCCCAACAGCTGGTCGCAGGTGCTAATATGGAGACCGGGACTTCAACGAAGACGGGTATTGACGGGTTTGGTATAACGTCCACGCCGCCAATTTTTAAATAATTTATTAACCCCTACTAGTTTTAACCCTAGAAGGGTATAATAAAAGCTCGCTAAAATTTTTTTGGAGCAATTAGGATCTAAATTCCCCGAATAAACCAAGGTAAAGGTCGGTCTAGCAATAGAACTTTAGCCAGTTCGGGAAAAGAGAATTTAGTTGGCCTTGGGGCCCTTGGCTTAAAGCTTGAGCTTTAAGGCTTGCCTAACCAACGAAATCAGGCGGGCAAGAAAGGAAAATTTAAATGAAAAAATTATTAACCTATGCTGTTGTTTTGACAACCGTAGTTTGGTCAGTTGGCTTATTTGCCATGCCGTTGTCAGTCAGCGCTGCCTCAGCCGGCGACTTAATCAAGTTGCAATGTGCTACTGGCGCCAGCGTGACCGATCCCTGCAAAGCTGTCTACTACTTAGGTTCAAACAACAAAAGATATGTTTTCCCAACTGAGAAAACATATAAATCTTGGTATTCAGATTTTTCCGGCGTTAAGATCGTTTCCGCTACGGAAATGGCTTCTTATTTAATTGGCGGTAATGTTACCTATAGACCAGGTATCAAAATGGTCAAAGTGACCACTGATCCTCGCGTCTATGCGGTCGCCGCTAATGGCACTTTAAGAGAAATTGGTTCTGAAGCTATCGCCAAAGCTTTGTATGGTGATAACTGGAACACCATGGTGCAAGATCTTCCGGATGCATTCTGGACGAACTACACTGTTGGCTCTTCAATTGCCGCCGCTTCCGACTACGATAAGGCCGCTGCTACTTCAGCTGCCACTTCAATTAGCGTTGACAAGAATTTAGATAACACTACTCCGAGCACTCCGGCTGCCTCAAGTTTAACTGTTTCTAAAGCAGTTGATACTCCGGCTTCCGGCATTGCGGTGGAAAACGCGGGTCGCGTAGCTTTCACCAAAATCAACTTAACTGCGGCTGCTGACGGCGACGTCACGGTTGACAGCTGGGTGATTCAAAGAGGCGGTTTAGGCGCTGATGGTGCTTTCTCAAGCATTGACATCTTAGACGCTTCAACCATGTTGCCGATCAATGAAACCGGTAAGACTCTTTCTTCCGATCATACCGCGACCGTCAATGACGACTTTGTCATTCCGGCCGGTACCACCAAATCAATTATTATCGCGGCTAACATGGCGTCTGTTTTGGATTCCTATGCTGGTCAGGTTCCTACCTTGGGCTTAAAATCTTTAACCCTAAAGGGTAGCACCACTGTCGTCGGTACTTTACCGATTGATGGTAATTACCAGACTATTAATGCCACCATCACTGTTGGTACAGCCACTGTTACTCGCGGTGCTTACATCAATGCTACTTCCACTGCTTTGGAAGTCGGTACTACCGGCTACACTTTCTTTTCATTCAAAGTAGCTGCTAGCTCCGCTGAAGATGTAACCTTAAGCAATTTGAAAGTCTACCAGAGCGGCACTGCCGGCTGGACAGATTTAGCTAATATCAAGTTGTATCAAGAATCAACTGAATTAGCCACCGGTGTGGCTTCTGGTAACTATGTTACCTTTACCTTCAACCCGGTTACTATTGCCAAGGGTAATAACAAACAATTTGTTGTTAAAGCCGATATTGCTGGCGGTTCCGACAGAACCATCATTTTGGGTATCTATCGCGACACCGACTTAGTGGTCAAAGGCTCGGTTTATGGTTATAACATTATCCCGACTTACTCCGGTACTGGTACTCAAAGCTCAAATCCGGTTTTAAAGGATAACAGTTTCACCATTTCCAAGGGTACTTTAGCCATTACCCGCTCCACAACCGTTGGAGCCGGTAATATTGGTGTTGCTTCGGATCAGGTTTTGGGTGCTTTCGAATTTGAGGCCAAGGGTGAAGCGATCGACGTTTCTCAATTGGTTTTAACCATTACCACTTTCGCGGCCGCGATTACCTGCGACGCCAGCGAATCATTGACCAGTGTTAAATTGGTTGATCCGGCTGGTAAAGTTGTAGCCGGCCCAAGCCAACGCTCAAGTGCTGGTACCACTATTACTTATAGTGATACTTTCACCGTGCCAATTGGTAAAACCGTTTACAAAGTGGTTGGTACTATTCCTTCAAGCTGCGGTTGGGCAACCAACGATACTGTTTATGCCACCATTGCGGCTAACGCTGTTACGGCCAGAGGTGTAGTCACCGGTCAGCTTTTGAGTTCAGTCCCGGCTTCCGCTGCTACCGCGACTACTCAAACCATTAAAGCGGCTAAATTGCAAGTAACTAAAAACAGTTTGCCAGCTGCTGGTAATATTGCCTTGGGCACCCAGAAGGTTTTAGTTGGCAGCTGGACCTTTGATGCCCGTGATTCAGGCGAAGACGTCAGAATTACTTCCATCGCCATTGCCGCGACTTCAACGGCTGATACTATCACGTTATATGATGGTAGCAATGCCTTGAACTCAGCCAATATCGCTCCGACTCAAGATGCGACCAAGCGTGGTGGTGTTGGTTGTGGTACGACTACCATTGCCTTAACCACTCCATTGGTAATTACCAAAGGTACTTATAAGACCTTGGACTTAAAAGCCAATATTCCGACCTCAGCTGTCTCCGGTCATCAGGAAAAATTTGGTATTACTTCCGATGCCGCGATCATTGTTTACGGTGTTTCCACCGGTAATTCTTTTACTGCCGATGTCACCGAAAATGATGGTCCGTTATTTACTATTACCGGTTCAGGCAGCTTGACTATCTCTCAAGGTAGTGGCTCATATCCTACTTCTTTGGTTTTAGCCAATACCAGTAAGGAAGTTAACAGATTTAGCATCAGAGCGACTAACGAAGCCATTGATGTAACCGAGTTAGCCGTCTGTGTGGCCGATGGCGCTACTGCTAATGGCTCTGAAGCTGGTGAATCAGATGACGTGGCTTCGGTTGAAATTTATAAATCAACCGACATGACCACTCCTTTGATTTCCGGCAATGTAACAGCCGGTAAGACTTGCCAGATCTATACTCTAGATATTGGCAAATTGACTGTTCCTAAAGATGGTTCAGTGGAAATCGTCTATAAAGCGACTTTCGCCAATGTTGGTATTAACAGCGTACCTGGTGTTGGTACTGAAGCGGCTGATTTCACCATTGGTATTGGCGGTCAAAATGGTATTAAGGGTATGGGTCAATCTTCCGGTGTTGCTACTGATGCTTCCACCGAATCATTGACTGTCGCTACCAGTTCCATCTATAAACTGCATGTAGCTTACCCGACCGTTGCGTATCATGATTTACCGTCATCTTCATTAACTTCTGGCGGCGTAATTTCTGACTTTACCATCACTGCCCCAGCTACCGGTCAAATAGCCATTTATCAGTTAGCTTTCTGGGTGGTAACATCCAGCGATGCTGATTTGGATGTTAATGGCGCTTACGTTCGTGTTAGTGACGGCGTAAATAATCCAACCGTTTCTGGTGCTAGCGATGGTACTAAAGTTGACGCGGCCGGTGCTGAGAAATTCTCTTTCACCTTATTGAATCCGGATAGCACATCCCAGACTAAGTATGCTTATCGCATTGCGGCTGGTGAAACCAAGAGATTTCAGTTAATTGCCGGTACCGCGGCTGGTACTGATGCTACTGTCGGCGGTAAGGTTCAGGTTAAGTTAGCTGGCGATGGTGCTACCTCAACTACTGAAGCTAACGTCGGCGTGGTCAATGTGGCCAGTAATTATACTGCCTTTGATCGTGGTAGTTTTGTCTGGTCAGACCTCTGGTCTAATGACGCTTATAGCGCGGCCAGTGCTAACGCTACCGGTACGGCTCAATGGTACAATGGTTACTTGGTGTCAGGTCTTTCTAACTGTTCCTCCACCTTCCAGACTACCAATGAGTAATCTTACTTCTTAGTAGAAGTCAGATATAGTAAAAAATCCCCGGATTTCCGGGGATTTTTTTAATATTTTTAATTTTTTAACCCTTGCCATTTTGGCTGAAATTTGATAAAGTAATACTGTAAATTTTAAATATTTTTTACATTTATGATTAAAAAGTTTCTAAGATTTTTTGTAATTTTGGCTTTAATCCTGGTTTTAGTTGGCGCGGGCTGGTATTATTATAAATATTTAGTGAATTATCATCAGTCGTCAAGCTCAGTATCAAATAACAATTCCTTGAAAAAGGAAAAGTATCTTAATCTGGACTTAAAGCCGGAAATAATTGATAACATTCTGGCTAAAATTGACTCCTTAAAAAAAGATCTTGAACAGACGCCTGAAGATTATAACAAGATTTTGGAGTTAGGTAATGTGTATAAAATATTGGGTGAATTTGATTTGACTAAGGCCGAATATGAAAAAGCCATTAAGGCTTGGCCGGACGAAGGCGCGGCTTACTATAACTTAGGGGATTTATATGTGTTGAATTATCATGATACTACCAAGGGTTTAGAAAATTATTTGTTGGCTAAAGAAAAAAGTCCGGCCAATATTGATATTTATCGCTCCGTTGCCGATCTTTATCGCAGTGCCATGCCCGACAAAGTATCACAAATTGAAACATTAATGCTCGACGGGGCTAAGAAAAATCCGGGAAATGAAGTTAGTTTTTATGAGTATCTCGCTGGATTTTATTGGCAGGAAAAGAATTATGACAAGGCTTTGAGGTATAATACAATATTATTAAAATTTGATCCAAAGAATCAAAAATTCATTTCTGATCGTGATTTGATTTTAGCCGATCAAAAGAAATCATTAATCAATGGCCAGTAATCAAATAATTGAAAAAATAAAAACGGTCATTTTATATTTAACCGGCTTAATTTTATTTATCCCTTTGATTCCGCCGGTAGTTAATGATCTTTTTTATTTTCCCTATATTTTTCCTAAAGCTCTAGTTTTTAAAGTTATTACCGAGGCTTTGGTTGTTTTATATTTTTATCTAGTTTATTTAAGCCGCCGGTATCGCCCGAAAATAAATTGGATATTTTTATTTTTGGTATTTTTTTTGTTTAGCGCTTTTATTTCCTCGTTTTTTGGACTGGATTTTGGTAAAAGTTTTTGGGGCAATATTGAAAGAAGTGAAGGGCTGGTATTTTGGTTTCATCTCTTAGCTTTTTTTGTCGTTATTATTAACGTTTTTAAAGAAAAATCGGATTGGCATTTTTTGTTTAATCTTTCTTTAATTAGCGGTTTTGTTATTTCCCTAATTGCTCTCTGCCAGATTTTCGGTTTAAAAATCGTGGCTAGTCCTGGCGGACTTAGAGCCACGGCCTGGTTTGGCAACGCGTCGTTTTTGGCATCCTACATGATTTTTCAAGTAGCTCTGGCGGCGTATCTTTTTATTAATAATGCCAACTGGTATTTTAAAACCTATTATGCCGCTTTATTTTTATTGTTTATTTATGTTATTTTTAATACTTCAACGCGTGGCGCGATATTTGGTTTAGTTTTTGGCTTGTTATTTTGCGGTGGTTTGATTTTGCTAAGAAAAGATTTATCTTTAAAAATCAGATTAACCAGCGGTGCCCTAATTATTGTTTTAATATTGTCTGGCGCTTTGCTCTATTTAAATCGCAGCAGCTCCTGGGTTATAGGCAATGAAGTTTTGAAAAAGATTACTTTTATTAATGCTGAAGATATTACGACGCGCAATCGTTTGGCTTCTTGGCAGGCCGCTTGGACGGGTTGGCAGGGCAGAAGTTTGTTTGGCTATGGCTTGGAGAATTTTAACATTATTTTTAATAAAAATTTTCCCGCTTTTATCTATGACGATGAGGGTTCGCAGATTTGGTTCGATCGAGCTCATAACGTAATTTTTGATCGGGGAGTAACTACCGGTTTTTTGGGACTAAGCCTTTATTTAGTGTTTATTTTTTTACCGCTTTACTTTTTATATAAAAGCGACGAGCCATTTTTTCTTAAGCTGCCTTTAGTGGGTCTAGTTTTGGCTTTTTTCATTCAGGATCTTTTTGTTTTTGAGAGCACGACAACTTATATTATGTTGATGTTTATTTGGGCTTTTATGTCTTTACAGGCTAAACAGTTTTCACCCAGCTGGCTTGAATCTCAAGGTAATTATCGCTGGCCGCTAATCGTTTCCGTGGTGGCATTTTTTCCTATTGTATTCTTTGTCAATATTGTTCCGGCTTCCGCTAATATGGATTATTTGCAGGCGATTCGCATGTCGTCGGGCAATTACAGCTCAGATCAAGTCATAGCTCAATATCAAAAAGTTTTAAACGTCCAGACCTACGGTTTACCCGAATATCGTTTCCGTTTTATTCAATTTATTGATCAGGCTTTTTCGGATTTTAAGGGAAATATTGCTGAAATTCAGCCATATATTGAATTTGCCGATCAGAATTTGGAAAAAATGATAACTGACGAACCGCAAAACGCGGCCTTCTATTTGCTGGCTATGCGTCATTATAATGTTACTAACAGTTTAATGACTGGAGAAAGTATAAATCGTTTGAATCATGCCTTGTCATTTTTGCCGAAGTTGGTTGAACTGGCTCCGGCTCGTTCACAAATTTATCGTGAAGCTTCTTATTCAAATTTGTATTTATATCAATTATATAAAAATCAAAACAACTCAGCTGAGGCGAGCAGAACAATAGATGAGTCATTAAAACTAATTAAGCAGGCGATAGAAATCAATCCCAAGGTGATCGAATTGCGAGTTGACCAGATCATGATTTTATTAAATAAAAAAGATACGGCAGAAATATTGAATCAGTTAAAATTAATGGAATCTCAGAAGATAGTTTATGAAAGTGAAGCGGTTTTGCAGAAGCTGATTAATTTGTCAATTAATAATAAAAATTACGAGTTGGTGGTAGTATTTTCTGAAAAGCTGGCGGTTATACAACCAAAAAATATTGAAGTTAAAATTAATTTGGCTCTAGCCTATGCCTACTTGGGAAAAGAGTCTGAGGCGATACAAGTGGCTCAGGAAGTTAAAATTTTAGGTCAGGGAACCAGAGACGCTCAGGTTAATGAATTTATTGCCGCCATTAAAGCCGGAAAGTTTAAGAGTAAATAGTTTGGTTAGATAAAAAATTTCATATTAACAAAACCTCGATTTTATCGAGGTTTTGTTAATAAGCTATTAATTTAAGATAAACTAGTAAAGTGTTTTAGTTTTAGCAATCATGCCGGGCAGCAAAAATTTTTCTTGGGCAACAATTTCGGCTTGGCGGCCAAATTCTTGAGCCAAATTTTTATCATTTGCTATTCGCAAAATTGCTTTTGCTATCGCCTGACTATTTTTTGACTCAACCAAAAGACCATTTTTTTCATTTTGAATAGTTTCTGGTATGCCGCCGACTTTGGTGGCGACAATGGGCAAGCCGGCTTGCATGGCTTCAAGAATAGTGTAAGGTAAGCCTTCTTTGACTGAAGATAAAGCAAAAGCGTCAAAAGCCTTTAGATAAATTTTTCCTTGACCATTTAATATTTTTCCGTCAAAGATTTTAAAATTATTCTCTAAATTATATTTTTTTACTTCGGCTTGAAGTTGATCAGCTAAATCGCCAAAACCGATGAGCTGAAAAATGATGTTTGGGTTTTGTTTTATTACTTCGGCCGCCGCCGCAATTAGATAATTAAGGCCTTTAGTGGGGTAAAAATTAGCAATTGTCCCGACAATAAAATTTTCAGCCGGCAAGCCAAGTTTTTCCCGGGCGGTTTTTCTGTTTAGAAAATCAATCATCTCAATGCCGTTATAAATTGTAACTAATTTTTTGTCGGAAGCGATTTTATATTTTAAACCGGTCTGTCGGTCAAATTCAGAGACGCAAATAATAGCCGTTTTAAATTTGGCGGTAAATCTTTCCAAAAAAATATACAAATTTTTTTTCATCCATGGCAAGGGTTCGTTAAAAACAAAACCATGAGCCGTATAAACAACCTTTTTAATACCGGCTAACTTTGCTCCCAAAGCCCCGACCACGCCTGCTTTGCTGCTATTGAGGTGGACGACATCCGGTCTTAAGGTTTTAATTAATTTTTTAATCTCCCAAACCGCGGCCAAATCATTTATTGGGTCAATTTCTCTGACTAGGTGCTTGAGTCTGAAGGTTTTGATACCGGCTGATTCCAGCAGATCAAAAAGTTCTTCTTGTCCGCCGGCTGCCACCACTACTTCAAATTCTTTGGCTAAAGCAGTTGCCAAATCAAAAACATACCGACCGGCGCCGCCGAATTCGGATTGGGTGATAATGTAGAGGATTTTTGGCTTATTTGACATATATTTTTCCTTTGTTTTTTAGCAGAGTTTAATTGTTTTTAGATATATAAACATTGATTCTGGGCTTGACCAAAATCAATATTTATATAATAATAATAAGGTATAATAAATTATTTAGCAAGCTTAATTTTGGCTAAATTATTTAATTTTATTAAACCGGTTCGAGCCGATTTTTTAGTCGAATTTGTAATGTATGTCTAAAATTTTTGTTACTGGAGCGGCTGGTTTTATTGGTTCGGCTGTGGCCAAAGCCTTAGCCGAGCAGGGCAACGAAGTTGTCGGTTTGGATAACTTCAATTCGTATTATGATCCGCAGCTTAAAGAAGATAGAATAAATCATCTTTTGTCCGGTTTGAAGGTTAAAATTTATCGCCGCGACCTAAGTGATTTAAAATCTTTGAGAAAAATCTTTGAAGAAAACGTGTTTGATCAAATATATCATTTGGGCGCCCAAGCCGGCGTGAGATATTCTTTGGAGAACCCGCAGGTCTATATTGATTCAAATATTTTAGGGACCCATAATTTATTAGAGTTAAGCCGTGAATTTAGAGTTAAGGATTTTATTTTTGCTTCATCGTCATCAGTTTACGGTAATAATCAAAAGATTCCTTTCGCGGAAAGTGATTTAGTTGATCAACCAATATCTTTGTACGCGGCTACCAAAAAGGCCAATGAACTGGAGGCCTATGTCTATCACCATCTTTTTGGTCTCAATGTTACCGGTTTAAGATTTTTTACCGTTTATGGACCCTGGGGTCGGCCGGATATGGCATATTTTAAATTTACTAAAGCGATTTTGGCCGGTCAGCCGATTGATGTTTATAGCCAAGGCCAGCTTAAGCGCGACTTCACCTATATTGATGATATTGTAGCCGGTGTAATCGCGGCGGGTAAAAAATGCCAAGGCTACGAAATATTTAATTTGGGACATAATCAGCCGGTTATTATAAATGATTTTGTAAAAATAATTGAACAGCATTTGGGCGTTAAGGCCAAGATTAATTATTTGTCGGCTCAACCGGGTGACGTAGAAGCAACCTACGCCGACATTACCAAGGCAAAAGATATTCTAGGTTGGCAACCGGTTATCGGCATTAACGAAGGTTTGAAAAAATTTATCGATTGGTATAAAAATTATTATGGCCAGCCTAATCAAGAAATTTAATTGGTAATTTATGGTTTTATCTTTATGAAAAATGATATTAGAATTTGTATCGTCGGTTTAGGCTATGTGGGTTTGCCGTTGGCTTGTCTGCTGTCTAAAAATTTTGTCGTGAGCGGTTTTGACATCAGCGCCAAGAAAATCATCGATTTGAAAAATGGGTTTGATGAAACCGGTGAAGTGCAAAATTTGACTAGCTATAATATTAACTATTCAGCCGATCCGGCCATTATTAAAGACGCAAATTTTATTATTGTGGCCGTGCCGACACCGGTGACGGCAGATAAACAACCGGATTTGGCGCCGCTCCAAAGTGCTTCGAAAATTGTTGGTCAAAATCTAACGGCTGGCTCCATCGTTGTTTACGAGAGCACGGTTTATCCTGGCTGCACGGAAGAAATCTGTTTGCCTATTTTGGAAAAAGAATCCGGTTTAAAATTTAATCAAGATTTTAAAATCGGTTATTCGCCGGAGCGGATTAATCCTGGCGACCGGGTTCATACGATTGATAAAATTGTTAAGATTGTTGCCGGCAGCGACAAGGAAGCTTTGGCAAAAATTGCGGCGGTCTATGGCAGTTTTACCCAAATTCATCAAGCGCCGAATCTGAAAGTCGCGGAAGCGGCCAAAGTGATTGAAAACGTTCAGCGTGATTTAAATATTTCCTTGATGAATGAATTGGCTTTAATTTTTGACCGCTTGGGCATATCCACCCGTGATGTTTTAGCGGCGGCGGGCACGAAGTGGAATTTTCACAAATATCAGCCGGGCCTGGTTGGTGGCCATTGTATTGACGTTGATCCGTATTATTTAACTTACAAAGCCGAGCAAGTCGGCTATAAATCCAAAGTGATTTTAGCGGGAAGAAAAGTTACGGAAGGAATGCCGGCTTTTGTGGCCTCGAAGCTAGCCGGCAAAAAAAACATTTTAATTCTGGGTTTGACCTTTAAAGAAAATGTGCCTGATACCAGAAACAGTAAAGCTAAAGAATTAGCGCAAGAATTAAAAGCGCAGGGGAGTCAAGTTTATGGTTTTGATCCGGTGGTAAAAAAGGTTGAACATTTGGATTATTTTCAAGTTAATTTAATAAAAACTTGGCCGCCCACAGAAAAATTTGATGGCATTGTAATTTTTTCTCCGCATCAGATTTTTTCCGGTTCAGAATTTTCTTTAACTAATTTACGACAGCTTTGCCTTGATCAGCCAGCTTTGTTTGACATCAAAGGTCTGCATTCTAAAGATGAAGCCCAAGCGGCCGGATTTAAATATTATACCCTTTAATGAAAGTACTCATTATTTCTTTGGCTTACTTGCCGTTTGTCGGAGGCGCTGAGTTAGCCGTTAAAGATATTACTGACCGAATTTCGGATATTGATTTTGATTTGGTGACGGTGAATTTAGATGGCCGCCAGCCCGAACAAGAAAAAATTGGCAGGGTTAACGTTTACCGTGTCGGTCATAGTTTTTTGAGTAAGTATTTTTTTCCAATTATTGGTTATCAAAAAGCCGATGCTTTATTGCAAGAAAATAAATATGATGTGGTTTGGGCCATTATGGCCAACCAATCGGGTATTATTGCCTCGAGATTAAAAAAGAATAATCCCGAATTGAAATATTTTTTAACCCTGCAGGAGGGTGATTCACTATTGCGGATTTGGAGTCGCACTTGGTTTATGCGCCCACTTTATAAAAATATTTATCGCCGGGCGGATTTCATTCAAGCTATCAGTAACTTTTTGGCTCAGCGTGCCAAGAAATATGGTTTCAGTAAATCCATGGAAATTATTCCCAATGGTGTCAATCTAACTAATTTTGCTAAAGAATTTTCTGATGAAACTATGGCCGAGCTAAAAAAAGATTTAGGCATTAGCCAGGACGAAAAAGTAGTAACTACTATTTCGCGATTGGTTTATAAAAATGGTATCGATACTTTAATTAAGGCGATTAAAGATTTGCCCATTAAGGTAATGATTATTGGTTGTGGCAGACTGGAAACCAATTTAAAAGCTTTGGCCCAAGAAATAGGCGTCAAGCATAAAGTCTTATTTATCGGTTATGTTAATCAGCGGGATTTGCCCCGATACCTCAAAGTCTCAGATATTTTCGTGCGTACTTCACGCTCTGAAGGTTTAGGTTCGGCCTTTTTAGAATCAATGGCGGCCGGGGTGCCGGTAATTGGCACAAAAATTGGCGGGATTCCCGATTTTTTGCAGGCGAATAAGACTGGTTTATTTGCCGAGGTGGGTAATCCTAGAGATTTGGCTTTAAAAATCAAGCAATATTTAGATGAGCCAAAGCTTTATGAAACAATAAAAAATAATGGCCGGGATTTAGTGATGAAAAATTATGACTGGCAGCCAATCGCGGAAAAAATTAAATCAATCTTTTATCAATTGTGAACTATCAAGATTCGCCGATAAATTTTAAAAAGGGCAAATTAGTCTCCGGCGTTATTTATCCTGAATTTTTTCCTTTAAACCATACTCAAACGGTATTAAATATTGGCTGTGGTGATGGCGTTCAGGCTTTGGTTTATCAGGGTAATTTTAAGAAAATGCTGGGGGTGGATGTTAATGCCAAGAGTTTAGATACGGCGCGCCAATTAATTAATTACTATCATTTGGATAATTTTGAGGTGATGTCAGCCAACGTGGAAGACTTACCGCTTCATGAAGATTTTGACCGAATTTTGGCCATCGATATTATTGAGCATGTAATTCACCCCGATTTAATGCTCAAAGAGGCTTATCGTTTATTAAAACCCGATGGTCTAGCTATGATTACTTTTCCGGCTATGCACGACAAATGGGAACGACTTTTTCGTTTTGTTGGTCGCCAAATTTTGCGTCGTCGACCGAAATCAAGCCCCAAAGAAGGCTGGGATCCGGATCAGCATCAATATAATTATTCCTTGGCTCAATGGCAAGCCTTAGTCTCGGCGGCTGGTTTTAAAATGATAACTTGTCGGGCGACTACTATGTTTCCGCCGCTTCATTATTTGGGTTTGCCAAAATTTTGGTTTAGTAATAATTTGATCAGAAAAATTGACGGATTGATTAGCCGGATTCCGATTATAAAAAATTTTGGTCAGTCATTGGTCTGTATTTATAAAAAATAATTTAATCAAATGAGTTTTAAAATATTAATTGCCACTGGAATCTATCCACCCGATATTGGCGGTCCGGCTACGATGATTGCCCAGCTGAGAAAATCTTTAATCGCTATCGGTCATGAAGTAAAAATTTTAACTTATGCTGATGAAGTATTTAAAGAAAAAGACGTTTATCGTATTAAGCGCCAGGCCAATATTTTTTGCCGTTATTTGAATTTTTGGTTTAATTTGTTGTGGCTTTCGTCTTGGGCTCAGGTTGTTTATGTAACCGATATTTACAGTGTGGGATATTTTGCTTATTTACTTAGGAAATTTTTTGGGAAAAAATACATCGTTCGTTTTGCTGGTGACAGTGCCTGGGAAGCTGCTGTGGCCAGCGGCGCGACCAAAGATTACATTATTGATTTTCAGAAAAAAGTTTATAATAAAAAGATTGAGCGCGCTAAATCGCGCCGGCAAAAAATTCTTGTTAACGCCAGCCAGGTAATTGTGGTCAGTAAATTTTTAGCCGAGGTGGCGCGATTAATCGGAGTCAAGCCGGAAAAAATTTCCGTGGTTTATAATTCCGTGGAATTCAGTGAGTTGGAAAATTTTTCAACTGAAAAAATTGATTTGATAAAAAATAATTTTGGGGTTTCGGCCAAAATAATCGTTACCGCCTGCCGCTTAACGCCTTGGAAAGGCGTGGATGGCATTATTCGAATTCTGCCAAAACTAATTCAAGAAATCGGCGAGGTTAATTTATTGGTTTTGGGTGATGGTCAAGAGTTAAATAAGCTAACTAGTTTAGCCACTGAGTTAGGAGTAAAAGAACAAGTGAAGTTTTTAGGTCGAATTGACCGCCAAGAGATATTAAATTATTTTCGAGCAGCTGATCTATTTATTTTGAATTCAAATTATGAAGGTTTATCCCATGCTTTGCTTGAGGCGATGCTGGCGGAAGTGCCGATTGTGGCTACTGAGATTGGCGGTAATCCCGAATTAATTACTGCCGGTCGGCAAGGTTTGTTGGTGCCTTACGGTGATGATAAAAAATTATTTGAAGCATGCTTGTTGATTTTGAGTGATCCAGGGCTGGCCAAAAATTTAAGCGCTCAAGCTAAAGAAAAATTAAAATATTTTCGTTGGCAGAATGTTGTCGATGAGACTAATAAAGTATTTAAAACAATCATCAATGAATAAAGTAATTTTAATCAATCCGCCGTTTAATATTTCCAAGGAAAAATACGAAAGTTCGGTTTCGGTAGGTTTGTTGAGTATCGCCAGCTATTTGTCCAGCCGCGGCCTAGAGGTCATGATTATTGACGGCGCTCGCCAGGAAAATTATCTTGATCTAATCAAAAGGGAAGCGAGCGAGGCCGCTTGGGTTGGCATATCGGTCATGACCACCCAAATTGAAGGGGCGTTGGCCATATCAAAATTGATTAAAAGTCTCAACCCGCAGTGTAAGATTATTTGGGGCGGTTCGCATCCGACTTTTTTTCCCAAGCAGACAGCGGCGCATGATTTAATTGACGCGGTCTGTGTGGGCGAAGGCGAATTGACCATGGAAGAAATAATTACTAAAAATTCTTTAGAAAATGTTAACGGAATCATTTATAAAAAATCGGGTGAACTAGTGGTCAATTCGCCGCGCGCTTTGCACGATCCGGCCAATATGCCGCTTTTTAATTGGGATTTGGTTTCTTTAGATATTCTGAATAATCTTTCTTTGATTCCGTCTTTGACTTCCCGAGGTTGTCCGCACCGCTGTACTTTTTGCATTAATGCCATTTTAAAAAACTGTTGGCGGCCGCGCACGGCGCCGCAAGTTCTAAAAGATCTTGAAATCATCAAGACTCGGCCATACTTTGTTGGTAAAAGTATTCGGTTTTGGGACGAGAATTTTTTTGTGGATATTAACCGTGCCAAAGAAATAATCCAAGGCATGATTGAAAAGAATTTAGTTATTCCCTGGGAGACCACCATTCGAGCCGATTATATTCGCGCCGGCATGGTTGATGACGAATTTATGAGCCAGCTGAAAAAATCTGGTTGCTATTTGCTTTCGTTCGGTGCTGAGTCCGGCAGTCCGGAAATTTTAAAAAAAATTAAAAAAGATATTTTGCCGGAGCAAATTATCAATTCCGCCAAGCTGTGTTTAAAGTATGATATTATTCCCCAGTATTCTTTTATGATTGGTTTACCCGGAGAATCTAAAAAAGATATGATGCTTACTTTAAAAGTCATTGATGCTTTAGCCAAGCTCAGTCCCAAAGTGCAAATTCTTGGGCCGCAAGCATTTAGGCCTTACCCGGGTTCGGAACTTTACGAAGAATGTTTGGCCGCCGGTTGGCAAGAGCCAAAATCTTTGGAAGAATGGGCGCATTTGATGAAAAATGAATTAAGTTATCTCACGGTTAAAAATTTTCCCTGGGTTATACATAAGGATTTTGTCGAATCAATGGAGGCTTATGTGCGTTTTGGCGCTATGAATTTCAAAAGTGCCATGGGTTCAAGCATTAAAGCGCAAAGAATATTAAAACTGGGCTTTGTTTTAATTTGCCGTCTGCGCTGGAAATTAAAGTTTTTTTATTGGCCGATTGAATTCAAATTGGCCAAGAAATTTGTAACCAAGTAATTATGAAAGTGTTAATGATATCTATCGATAAAGGTCTTTTGGGCAGGGGACAGCTGGGTGATGTCATCGAGCGTCATCGCGCCTATGGCCAGAAAGTTCAAAGGCTTGATATTATTGTTTTAAGTCCCAAGGGTTTTTCGCCATATCAGATTTCTGATAATGTTTGGTCTTATCCGACAAATTCTTCAAACAAAATTAAATATTATTTTGACGCCAAAAAAATTGGTAAAAAACTTTTTGAAAAAACGACTTATGATCTAATTGTAACTCAAGAGCCGTTTTTTACCGGTTTAGCTGGCGCCTGGCTAAAGAAAAAATTTGGGGCGAAATTTTTGGTGCATTTCCATGGGGATTTTTGGCAAAATATTAATTGGCTTAAAGAGAACAAATTGAACTGGATGCTTTGGCTTATTTCTAAACTGGTAGTGGTCCAAGCCGATGCTATTCGGGTTATGAGTAATGGCCAAAAAAATACATTAATTAAAGCTGGCGTCAGTCCAGACAAAGTTAACGTCATTGCTACGCCGGTTGATTTGAAAAAATATGACCGACTCGATCTGGTGCCGACTTCTGATTTTAAAACTGTTTTGCATGTGGGTCGTGACGATAAGGTAAAGGGCTATGACACCTTACTTAAGGCTTTTGATTTGATTAAGCGGCAAATGCCTGATGTTAAATTGGTGAAAGTTTTGGGGGGCAAAGAATTTTCCAAAGCTTTAAATAATCATAGCAACAAGGATCTAAAAATTTCTGTTTATCCTCAGACCAACCATCAAGACTTAGTCGCTTTTTATTGCCAGGCTGATGTGGTAGTTTTAAGTTCGACTTCGGAAAGTTTTGGCAAGGTTTTAGTCGAAGCGAACGCTTGCGGCAAACCAGTTGTCTCGACTAATACGACTGGTGGTAGGGAAATTATTAGAGATGGCTATAATGGTTTTTTGGTGCCCATTGGTGATTATCAGGCCTTAGCCGATAAAGTTTTATTTCTGCTAAATCATTCTGACCAAGCCAAGGCTATGGGTCAAAATGGCAAAAATTTGGTTAGGGAAAGATTTTCCGATAATTTGGATCAAATTATTGAACTTTGGCGAAAAATTATTGGAACCAAAATATGAAACTTTTAATGATTACTCGAAAAGTTGATCGCCACGAGCATCTCGCCGGGTTTATTTATAATTGGGTAAAAAAAATAGGTGAGCAAGTTGAGGAATTAAGAGTCATTAGCTGGCAACAAGGAGACTCTTCTGGCTTGCCTGGTAATATTAAAGTTTTTTCGTTAAAAACTGAGCAAAACAAGATCATTAAAATGATTAATTTTTGGCGTTTGGTGAAAAAAAATATTAAAGAAGTCGATGGAGTTTTTTGTCACCAGATGCCGATTTATACCATCTTGGCCGCGCCGTTAGCTAAGCTGTATCGAAAAAAGATTATCAGCTGGTATATGCACCGGCAGATTAATTTAGCCGTTAGGCTGATGGAAAAATTAACTGATAATGTTTTGTCTGCTTCCAAGGAAAGTTTTCGTCTGCCTTCAAAAAAATTAATTGTTACTGGTCATGGAATTGATGTGGATCTTTTTAAACCCGTTGCCCGAAAAGAGAACAAAACTTTTCAAATTTTATCTGTTGGTCGAATTTCGCCGACTAAGGATTATGAATCAATGATTAAGGCCATGGATATTCTAAACAAAAAAGGTATCAATAATATCGAGCTCACTATTATTGGACAAGCTGGATTAGCGGGGCATGGGATTTATTTCAACAATCTGCAGCAGATGATTGAGAAGATGGGTTTAGCAGAAAAAATAAAGTTTATTGGCTCCCGGCCCAATTGGCAGATTCCAAGGTATTTGCAGTCATCCGATCTTTTTATTAATATGAGTGGTACGGGCAGTATAGATAAAGCCGTTTTAGAGGCTATGGCATGTGAGTGCCTGGTTTTAACCGCCAACTCAGCTTTTGCTGCAATTCTTCCAGCAATTTTTATGAGCGAGCCAAATCAGCCCGAGAAATTGGCTGAAAAAATTATAGGCATAATCTCCTTGGCTGAGGTTGACAAGAATAAATTCAGAAGTCAATTTCGTGAGGAAGTAGTGAAAAATCATAATTTAGACAATTTGGTAAAAAAAATTATTAAGCAATACGTATAGTATGAATTGCAAAAAAATAAAATTGGAATTGTTTTATATTAGAAAATCAATTTTTGAATATCATGCGGTTATAAAATATCTTAAGAATAAGTATTTTTTAGCCCCTGGGATAATTAAATTAAATAAAATATTAGAAAAACCAATTAATAAAAGTGATTATTCAATTCATATCTTGACCTGCCAGCGGGATTTGATAGCGACCATTTGGTCGTTAGCTAGTTTCTATAGCGTTTCAAAGGTAATCGGTCAGCTTTATATTCATAATGATGGTACGTTAAGCCAAAATAATTGTAATCTTTTGAATATTTTTTTCCCCTCGGCTATTATTGTAAGTAATATTGACCTGAAAAAAAGTAGTTTTTTAGCACAATACCCGGAAATTGTTAAATTTAGAAAAAATTATCCTAGAAGCATTTTATTACTAAAATTAATTGATCCTTATTTTATTTCTGACGCTACATACCATTTAGTTATTGATTCGGATCTAGTCTGGTTCAACCGGCCAAAAGAAATTGAAGAGTCAGTAACAGGTCATTCTGAATATTCGTTAATGGCAAGCAATATGACGGACTGCCAAATATTCTTTAAAGATGGTTCTGGGCTAACTGGGGATAAGGCCAAATTCAATTCAGGCGTTGTCTTGTATAAGAAGGATAATTTTAATCTTAGAAAGCTCACGGACTATTCTTTAAAACTTGACATAGAAAATAAAAAAAATTTACATTTTATTGAGCAGGCCGGGTATGCATATTGTTTGGAAAATCTTAAACTTTTATCGCCAAATGATTATACTATTAAAAAGGATTATAATAATCAAACCATCGTGCGTCATTATACCAGTCCTCGTCGTCCATTATTTTATATTGAAGGCTTAGAAATTTTAAAAAATAATCTCCATGATTGATTCCAACCTTTTAAAACCCGAAGAGTATCTAAAAAAAGCCTATCTAAATAAAGAAAGATGGGTGAGTTATGCTATTCAGATAATGTTGGTTAAGAAAATGATTACTCAGGGAAAAATTTTAGAAATCGGCGTAGGTAACAGTTTAGTAGCGGATTTTTTAAGAAAAATCTATTATTTGCAAACAGTGGATATTAATCCGGATTTAAAACCAGATTTTATCGCTTCGGTCGATGATTTAGATAGTTTGGCTGATAATCAGTTTGATCTTGTATCGTGTTTTGAAGTATTGGAACATCTAAATTTTGAGCGTTTCGTGAAGTCACTTAAGGAATTAAATCGAGTAAGTTCACGTTATGTGCTTCTTTCTTTGCCTTATTGGGGGTATACATTTGGCTTTAAGATGAAATTGCCGATTTTTGGAGAGCATGTTTTAAAATTTAAAATTTCAGGATTTAAGAAACATCAATTTAACGGCCAGCATTATTGGGAGATTGGGAAAAGAGGATATACTTTGAAACTTATTAAAGATTTGATTAAAGCCGAGGGTCTAAAAATTTGTGAATCATTTTGGGACTTAGACGATCCCTATCATTATTATTTTGTTTTGGAAAAATAGTATGAAGATATTATATATTGCCAATATTCGCATCCCGACAGAAAAGGCCCATGGTTATCAGATTGTGAAAATGTGTGAAAGTTTTGCTTCAGCTGGTGTTGAGGTGGAGCTAGTAGTACCGGCCAGAAAGAATCCCGATTTTAAAAACGTCAATATATTTGAATATTATAAAATATTTAATAACTTTAAAGTTCGAAAAGTTTTAAGCTGCGATCCAGTATGGATGCTAAAATTTCCAGCCGGTATATATATTAAAATCCAAACAATGATTTTTTCTTTATCTATCGTTAGCATTTTGTTAAAAAATAAAAAAAACGTAATTTATACCAGAGATGAATTGCTTTTGCCCTGGCTGCAGCTATTTTGTGATCATGTGGTTTGGGAAGCGCATGATCTGCTTAGCTCAAAAAGATTTTTTAGTCGCTATTGGCAGCGTTGTAAGAAGATAGTTGCAATTACCCGTAACTTAAAAGATGTACTGATAGATTATAATGTTATACCTGAGAATGTAATTGTGGCTCCTGATGGTGTTGATTTGGTAGAATTTGAAAATATTTCTGGTAGTCAAACTGAAATAAGAAAGATGTTGACTTTGCCGACGGACAAAAAAATTATTATGTATGCGGGGCATTTGTATGAATGGAAAGGAGTAGATTTATTAGCTCAAACCGCCAGGACTTTTAATAATAACGAGCTTTTCGTTTTTATCGGCGGCAATAAAAAAGATATCGAGGTTTTCAAAAATAAGTTTGGTGATCAAAAAAATATTTTAATTTTAGGATTTGTGCCACACGACAAAGTTCCTTATTATCTTAAGGCGGCTGATGTTTTGGTCTTGCCTAATTCGGCAAAAAAGGATATTTCAAGATTATATACTTCGCCGATGAAGTTATTCGAGTATATGGCAGCGGGTAGGCCGATAGTAGCGTCAGACTTGCCATCAATCAGGGAAATTCTAAGCGATGATTGTGCGACTCTGGTTTTGCCTGACTCGGTTGAGTCGTTGGTTGCAGGAATAAAAAAAATATTAAATGATGATTCTTTAGCGACCAAGATGGCTGCTCAATCATATCAAAAGATAGGTGAGTATACTTGGGAAAAAAGGACGAAAAAAATTATTGATTTTGTTAAAGAATCATTTTGAAATAGTGTCAAAATTTAATGAATCTCTATTTCTCCGCCGTAATGCCAAATCCAAGAGCGGAGTTTTTTGAGCTATTGAATTTTGCCAAAATGAAATCAAGAAATTTTATTGGCGATAGAATTGTATAAAAAAGAATGTATAGAAAGTTATGAATATTTTGCGAATTAAATGACAATAATATTGCCAACCATTCACTAAAGATATTAATTAAACTAGAGGTGGGCCCGTAAAGGACAGTTATTTTAATATTTACGAAACCAGCATTTAAAAATAATTCAGTCAAGCCTTGGTCAGTCCATCGATAAAAGTCATTTGGGGAAGAATGAAAGGACAAAATAAAAGGTGCCACTAGATAGATTCTACCTTTTGGTTTTAAAATTCGATATAATTCGCTAATGAGTGCCGGCGGATTTTTTACGTGTTCAATGAGAGATTCACAAATAATGGCATCAGCGCTTGAGTTTTTTATTGGTATATTGCCCGCATCGGCGACTAAATCGACATTGGGGAACGGATAGATGTCAAGATTAATTACATCTTTTCTGACTACCTTTGGTCCGGATCCGATGTTTAGTATGGTGCTAGTTGCCGTAAATGACTCGATGAATTTATATGGACTACTGCCAACCAGCGGGGCGCCAAAGAAATAGCATAAAAATTTGTATAGGTATGGAAATTTTTTTAAGAATAATTTGATCTCAAAAATTGTTTTATCATTTATCTCAGGCAAGTAGTTATCGCCGACGGTAAGGAATATTCTTGATTGATCGTGTTTAAATCTGCTCTGGCAGTCTATGCAAATAAATTCGTCGGCCGTCATTTTTAAGTCGGCCTTGCATTTTGGACAAATTAAGATGTTCGAGAGCTTATCTAATTTATTCATAAAGATTTATATATTTTTTTATAATCGACTTTGTCAATAAAGATTCTATGCCATATTTCTAAATTAACCAAAATCCAAAGAGTTTGACCATGGTCTTTGGTGCCATTTTTATGCTCAACAATAATACGATTAAGTTGGTCATAATTTATGAAATTTCTTTTTTTGTTTTTAAATAAATTTAAGAATTTACCTAAACCGGCGTCGTTTCTAAACCATTGGCCTATTGGTTGGCCGAAGCCGACCTTATCGCGGTAAATACAATCTTTAGGCACAAATTTTTCAGCAATTTTTTTTAATATATATTTGGTCTCTTTGTTCCTAATTTTTTCATTTTGGGGAAGAGAAAAGGCCGCTTCAACTAATTGATGGTCTAAAAAGGGGACACGGTTTTCGATATTGGCTGCCATGCCCATTTTATCTTGCCGCACCAACATTGATAGCAAGTAAATTTTCTGATCCAAAATT
>Ga0172381_10000736_pt1 | contig 40168 bp, 28 predicted proteins | sample Leawel6488metaG_FD_119754 | JGI IMG/M metagenome (GOLD analysis project Ga0172381, IMG submission 119754) | Leachate microbial communities from a municipal landfill in Southern Ontario, Canada - Leachate well 64-88 metaG | ecosystem: Engineered > Solid waste > Landfill > Unclassified | place... | reverse complement strand
GATAGTATTGGCGGTGAATATAATGCTTTTACTTCTAAGGAATACACGGGCTATTGGATTAAAGTAAAAAGCGATAAAACAGCGACTGCGCTTGAGATTGTCTCCGATATGCTGCTTAACTCTATTTTTCCCGCTGAAGAAATTGAACGGGAAAAGGGAGTGATTATTGAAGAATTAAATATGTATGAAGATAATCCTTTGTTAAAAATCGAAGATGTTTTTGAGACTTGCTTGTATGGCGACACTCCCGCCGGCTGGGATACTATTGGCACAATAAAAAATATCAAAGCTTTTAAACGCCAAGATTTGATTAATTATTTGCAACGGCAGTATGGCGCTAGCAGTGCCACTTTAATTGTCGCTGGTAATTTACCAAAAAATACCAATGGTTTGGTAAAAAAATATTTTTCCGCTTTTAACAAAAATGCGTGGCAAAATAAAGTTAAAGTGAAGGAAAATCAAAAATTACCGGCGATTCTTTCAAATTATAAAAAAACCGATCAAGTAACTTTGTCTTTGGGTGTGAGGACGGAACCGATTGGTCGTAAAGACGAATTTGTTATTAAATTACTCGGAATTATTCTTGGCGGCTCAATGAGTTCTCGTTTGTTTAGTGAAGTGCGCGAGCGTCGCGGACTAGCTTACTCGGTTAGAACAGAGTCGGAATTCTATTCAGATTCGGGTTATTTAACAACTACGGCTGGAATTAAGCTCGGCCACGAAGAGGAAGTAATTAGTCTAATCGTTGGCGCTTATAAAAAAATAGCGACCGAACCAGTTTCTTTCGAGGAATTAACTCGTGCTAAAGACATGATTAAAGGGCGTTTAGCAATATCGCTAGAAGCTTCCGATGATTTAGCTAATTGGTATGGTCATCAGGCAATTTTGCGCCAGAAGTATTTAACCCCGGCTGATTACGTTGAAATAATTGATAAAATTACCCCAGCTGATTTAAAACGGGTCGCTAAAAAAATATTTGTTGAACATAATTTGAATTTAGCTTTAATTGGACCGATTGATTCTAAAAAGGAAGCAGAACTAAAAAATGTTTTAAAATTTTAATTTTGTGATGTTTGATTCTTTACAAAAACTAAATAGTCGACAGCAGGAGGCAGTTCTTCACGGCGCTGGTCCGCTTTTGATTGTGGCGGGCGCCGGTACCGGTAAAACGACCGTTTTAATTAATCGGCTAGCTTATTTAGTTTTAGAAAAAGGCTTATCGACTGAAGAAATTTTGCTTTTAACTTTTACTGAGAAGTCGGCCGGAGAACTGGAGGAACGAGCCGATAAGTTATTGCCTTATGGTTATGTCGATCTTTGGATCCACACTTTTCATGGTTTTTGTGAACGGATTCTTCGAGAACACGCTTTAGATATTGGTTTGTCGGCTGATTTTAAGCTAATTTCCGCTACGGAACAATGGATTTTGATTAAGAAAAATTTGTCGCGCTTTAATCTTGATTATTATCGTCCGCTTGGTAATCCAACTAAATTCATTTCTGAATTATTGCGTCATTTTTCGCGACTTAAAGATGAAAATGTATCAGCGGCTGATTATCTTAAAGAAGCCAATAAAAATATCGGCGAAGATGATTTGGAAAATAAGCGGCTACAAGAATTGGCGGGCGCCTATAAGGTTTATAACGAATTACTACTCGAAAACAATTATTTAGATTTTGGTGATTTGATTGTTTTTACTTTAAAATTGTTTAAAACTAGGAGCAATATTTTGCGTATTTATCAGCAGCAATTCAAATATATAATGGTTGATGAATTTCAGGATACTAATTTTGCCCAATACGAACTAGTAAAGATTTTGGCTGAACCTGATAATAATTTAACAGTCGTCGGTGATGACGATCAGTCTATTTATAAATTTCGGGGTGCTTCGTTGTCCAATATCATGCAATTTAAAGATGACTATCCCAAGGCCAAGGAAATAGTCCTGATTGACAATTATCGTTCCCGTCAAGAAATTTTGGATTATGCTTATACTTTTATTAAGCATAATAATCCTAATCGTCTGGAAGAAAAATTAAAAATCAATAAACAATTGGTGTCGAGCGCGGTTTTTTCTGAATCATTATCACCGGCAGTTAGATATTTGCAATTTGATCGTGGGGAAGAAGAAGTGTCTTTTGTTGCTTCACAGATTGCCGATCTTTATCAACAACAGAAAGGCGATTGGTTGGATTTTGCAATTTTGGTTAGAGCTAATGATACGGCCGATTCTTATGTTAAAGAGTTGACGCGACTGGGAATTCCTAATCAATTTGTGTCTTTAAAGGGCCTATATTACAAGCCGATTATTTTAGATTGTTTAGCTTATTTGCGTTTATTGGATAATTATCACGAATCATCGGCGCTGTTTCGCGTGCTAAGCATGCCTAGTTTTAAAGTTAGCCATTTGGATTTAATAACTATCAATAAATTTGCGAAGCGGAAAGTTTGGTCTTTATTTGAAGCTTTGAAAAATATTACTTCAATTCCCGGTGTTTCCAGTTCCGCCCGCGAAAATATTGCTAAACTTTTAGCTCTGTTAGACAAGCACTCACTATTGGTCGCCGCTTGCGAGCCAAGTAAGATTTTTTTGCGTTTTGCTTACGATTCTGGTTTAATAGCGGATTATGATTTTGATCGTGATCAGGAAATCTTTTCTTATTTAAATCAGTTTTATCAAAAGATAAAAAAATTCGAAGATACTCTGCCGTCGTCGCGACTGAGCGATTTTATGCAGCTGATGGATTTGGAACTGGAAGCCGGTGAAGTTGGTTCGCTGCGTTTAGATTTTTCTGATAATGACACGGTCAAAATAATGACTGTTCATGCAGCCAAAGGGCTGGAGTTCAAATATACTTTTTTAGTAAATATTGTTGATAAAAAATTTCCCACTATTTCCCGTTCGGAAAAAATAAATATTCCCGACAGTTTAGTTAAAGAAAAAAATGTCGGTGGTAAAGAAGCACACATTGAAGAAGAGCGGCGCCTGTTTTATGTGGCGGTTACCCGAGCGAAAGAAGAGCTATTTATTACCGGTGCTAAAGATTATGGCGGGGCTCGTGAAAAAAAACCGTCGCCGTTTATTGAAGAAATGGGCTTAGCTGTCTTTGAAGCGAGCGCCGATAAGGATTTTTCAAGCAAATTGGAATTTTTACGTGATTTGGAACGGATTAATGAACCGCAGAAAGCCCCTGTCGAAAAATTAGTTTTACCGGATAAATTTTCTTTTTCACAACTAGCGGCTTTTTCTAATTGTCCGCTGCAATATAAATTTGCGTTTGTTTTAAAAATTCCCGCTCCGAGCGATAAAGCCAGCTTAATTTTTGGACGAGTGCTTCATAATGTTTTACATGATTTTTTAGAACCACTGGAGGGCGGTAACCAGGCTTTTCAGAAGAGTTTATTTGCCAGCAAAGAAAAAGTTAAATTAACCGGTGAAAAATTATTGGAATTATATGAGACCCGTTGGCAAGCGGATGGTTATAATGATAAAGAAGAAAGGGCTAAATATTATCAAAGAGGAAAAGATATTTTAAATAAATTTTGGGCTAATTGGCAGGAAGAAGCGCCAGAGGAAATTTTATTTTTGGAAAAAAATTTCACTTTTAAAATTGGTGATGGCATAATTAAAGGAGCCATTGATCGCGTTGATCGCTTGGCTGATGGTTCGCTGGAAATAATCGATTATAAGACGGGTAATCCTAAAGAAAAATTGGAATATGTCGATAAACGCCAGTTGATTTTATATAAGATCTTTTTAGAAGAATTTTTAAATGTAAAAGTTAGTCTTTTAAGTTATTATTATTTGGAAGGAACTTATAAGACTTCTTTTGTTGCTAAAGATAAAGATATTGAAAAATTAAGACTAGAAGTTTTAAAAGAAATTGTTCAGATAAGGCAGGGCAATTTCCCGCCTAATCCGACTGAACTTTGTAAATATTGCGATTTTCGCGGTATTTGCCAATGGCGGTTAAAATAAAAATATGAATTTATCTTGGTTTAAGATTCGCTATTTTGTCTATCTAGTGATTATTGGATTATGGTTTATTTGGTTTGCCAATATTAAGGTTTTATCCGGTTCCAGTGATATTGCTATTGATTGCGATAAGGATATTGGTAGTTATCCGGTCGGTATTGTCTTGGGCGCTCGAGTTATCGGTGCCAGCCAGGTGAGTGATATTTATGCCGATAGATTGCAAACGGGAGTTAATCTTTATAAGAATGGCAAAATTGCTAAAATACTGGTGTCTGGTGATCACGGGCAAGTTGATTATGATGAAGTTAATGCCGGTAAAGATTATCTGGTAAATCAAGGAATTCCTAAAAGTGATATTTTTTTGGATCACGCCGGTTTTGATACTTATAACTCTATTTATCGGGCTAAAAAAATATTTGGCGTTAATCGAGCTTTAGTTATCACTCAGAATTTTCATTTACCGCGAGCCCTATATTTTAGTAAGGCTTTAGGAATTGACGCTTTAGGTTGCGGCGCCGACTTGCACGAATATCAAAATATGAATAGTATGAAGTTTAGAGAAATATTTGCTCGAGTTAAAGCCTGGCTTAGTATTACTTTTAAAGCCTCGCCAACTTATATGGGAGAAACTTATGATATAACTGGCAATGGCGAACAGACCTGGGATCAATCCATCTATTAATAATATTATTATGAATAGCGAACCAAGAATAATCGATTCTAAGGAACAAGACAAAGAAGATTTGTTTGATTTTTCTTTACGACCTAAGACTCTAGTGGAATATGTTGGTCAGGAAAAAGTTAAATCTAATTTGGAAATTGCTATTAAAGCAGCTAAAAAAAGACAAGAACCAATGGAACATGTTTTGCTTTATGGCGCTCCCGGACTGGGAAAGACTACTCTTGCTCATGTTATTGCTAATGAAATTGGAGCTAATATCAAGGTAACTTCCGGTCCGGCAATTGAAAAAAGCGGTGATTTAGCGGCTATCCTGACTAATTTAGAAGAGGGTGATATTTTATTTATTGATGAAATTCATCGTTTAAATAAGAATATTGAAGAAATATTATATCCGGCAATGGAAGATTTTGCCTTAGATATAATTATGGGTAAAGGGCCGAGTGCTCGAACTTTGCGTTTGGATTTACCCCATTTTACTATTATTGGAGCAACAACAATGGCCAGTTTGTTGTCGGCACCGCTGCGTGATCGATTCGGACATGTTCATCATTTAGGTTTTTATGAACTTGATGAGATGGAAAAAATTATTCGCCGCAGCGCTAAATTATTGAAAGTTGATCTTGATCATGAGGCGGCCACTCTGATTGCTAGTCGATCTCGAAAAACTCCTCGGATAGCCAATCGACTTCTTAAAAGAGTCCGTGATTATTCCCAAGTCAAAGGCAATGGTTTTATTGATTTACAAACTTGTGAAAATGCTTTTAAAATGATGGAGATTGATAATTTAGGTCTTGATCAAGTTGATCGAAAATTATTATTAACGATTATTAATAAATTTAAGGGTGGACCGGTTGGTCTTAACACCTTGTCAGCCGCTACCGGTGAAGATATTGATACGATTTTAAATGTCTATGAACCTTATTTGCTTCAATTAGGATTTTTAGATCGATCGCCTCGAGGCCGAATGGTTACCGAATTGGCTTACAAACATTTAGGTTTAGCCTTTGCTAGTTAATTACTATGGAATATCATTTAAGTGATTTTGATTATAATTTACCTTTGGAATTAATCGCTCAAGAGCCAACAAATCCGCGCGACGGAGCGCGGCTTTTGGTCGTTCATCGTGATTCTGGTGAATTAGAACATAAGATATTTAGAGATATTACTGACTATTTAAAGCCAGGCGACGTTTTAGTAATAAATGATTCTAAAGTTTTTCCAGCTCGTCTATTTGGTCATAAAAAAGAAACTGGTGGTGCGGTTGAAGTCTTTTTGCATCAAAAAATTAGTGATGATACTTGGGAGTGCTTATTAGGTGGTCATGTTAGTGAAGGATTAGTAATTGAATTGGCGGCAGATTTCGAAGCAGTCACAATTTGTAATAATCAAGACGGAACTTGGCAGGTAAAATTTAACAAAACTGGGTCAGATTTTTTTTCGGCGGTTAGCTTAATTGGCCATTTGCCTTTACCTCCTTATATTAAGAGAGAAAAAGATCAAAAAGAGGATGAAAATAATTATCAAACAGTTTACGCCAATAATAATAAGATTGGCTCGGTAGCGGCGCCAACGGCCGGACTCCACTTTACCCCGGAATTACTTAAGCGAATAAAAGACCAAGGAGTTGATATTGAAACAGTGACACTACATGTCGGACTAGGTACTTTTTCACCAGTTAAGACGGAGAATATTTTAGAACATAAGATGCATTCAGAATATATTGAAATCGACAAAGATACTGCTACCCGACTTAAAGAAGCTAAAGCGGCAAAAAAAAGAATAATTGCGGTGGGAACAACTAGCTGTCGAACTTTAGAATCTTGGGGACAGGCCGGTTTTCCTGAAGAGTACTCCGGTTGGACAGATATTTTTATTTATCCGGGTTACAAATTTACCGCTATTGATGCTTTGATTACTAATTTTCATTTACCTAAATCGACTTTATTAATGTTAGTTTCGGCCTTAGCTGGTAAAGGGCTAATGGAAAAAGCTTATCAGGAGGCCGTTAGCCAGTCTTATCGCTTTTTTTCTTATGGTGATGCGATGTTTATTTGCTAATAATAAATAATATATTTATATCATTAGCCCTTAAAGTACGATGTTTGCTTTTTTTTATTTTTAATGTTAGAATAGACAAAAGTTTGGTGGTCTTATTTATCTTAAGTTTAGACAATTTTTTACAGCTAGTAGCTATTTAAATACTTTGTTGGTTAGATCATTTTGAAAATTTTTATGTTTAAAAAAATTTTTTTGTTTTTACGGGAGATTATTAAATTGGCGGCGATTGCTTTAGTAATTATTGTTCCGGTCCGTTATTTTTTGATTCAGCCTTTTTATGTTAAAGGCACTTCCATGGAGCCTAACTTTCATAATTACGAGTATTTAATTATCGACGAACTTAGCTATCGTTTTGAGGCGCCGCAAAGAGGTGAAGTCGTTGTTTTCCGTTATCCACGTGATCCACAAGAGCATTTTATCAAGAGAATAATTGGTCTACCCGGCGAGGACGTCCAAATCAAAGATAATCATGTTTATATATATAACAAAGAGCACCCAGATGGTTTTGTTTTAAACGAAACCTATCTTGATCCGAGCGAAGTTACTTTAGCTAATAATGAGAACCGGATTACTCTTAAAACTGATGAATATTTTGTTTTGGGTGATAACCGGGATGCTTCCCAGGATTCTCGTTTTTTTGGACCAGTTAATAAGAGTTTTATTACGGGACGAGTTTGGCTGCGTGGTTTGCCATTAAATAAGGCTAAAGTATTTACCAAAAATAATTTACCAAAATACTAAATATGACAAAGCAAAAAATTACGGCCAGTCCTCTTAAAGAGGTATCGCCAGCTAAGAGAATCGAAAAAAAGAGTGCTAAAGCCATTAGCCGTCTTTTGGGTTTAAAAGATTATTTGGGAAATGATTTTTTGAGTTGGGATTTAGCAATGTCTAAAGCTTGGGAACTTTCTCGAATTTTTGGTTTTTCTCCTCTACGTACGCCAATTATTGAAGATTTTAGTTTATATAAAAAATCTACTAGAAAAAATTCTGATAAAGAATTTTACTTTGTTGATTTTGAACGGGGTGAAAAAGCGGTGCTTCGTCCCGAATTGACTCAGGGAATAGTTCGAACTTATTTAGAAAATAAGATGGATGAATTACCACAACCGATTCGCTTAGCTTCAGTTGGTCCGGTTTTTCGCCAGGAAAAATTACAAAGTGGTCATTATCGAGAGTCTAACCAATTTGATTTAGAAATTATTGGTGAAAAAAAACCAATGGCCGAAGCAGTTTTAATAAATACGGCTTATAGATTTTTTAAAGAATTAGGAATAAATGTTCAATTGCAAATTAATAGTTTAGGTGACGCCGAGTCCCGTAAAGAATTTAATAATAAATTATTAGCTTTTTATCGAGAGCGTGGTCGCCGTTCAAAACTTTGTAACCATTGTAAGAAAAATTTAGGTAAAAATTCCTTAGCTTTGCTTGATTGTCGGGAAGATTCCTGTACAAAGATAAGGGAAGGGGCGCCTCAGATTGCTGATTATTTGTCGGCTGCCAGTCGGGAACATTTTGGAAAAGTTTTAGAATATCTTGATGAACTTGGAATTCCTTACAATTTTAATTCTTATCTTGTTCGCGGTCTAAGTTATTATAATGATACCGTTTTTGAATTTTGGGCAGTTGGTAATGATGGCAATGCTAATGGTAAATTAGCTTTAGCTGGTGGCGGACGGTATGATTCATTAGTAGAAAATTTGGGCGGTAAGCCAACACCAGCTGTTGGATTAGCTATTGGTTTAGAACGTTCCATGACTAAACTTAAAGAAAATAATTCTTTTATTACTTATCCAGATGAACAAGAGTTAGTTTATGTGGCTCAAATTGGTGAACAAGCCAAGACTAAAGCATTGCTTCTTTTTGAAGATTTAAGAACTTCAGGCTTTAATGTCAGACAATCGTTTTCAGTTGATAGTCTGCGAACCCAGCTAGAAGAAGCTAATAATTTAAAAGCTAAGGTAACTTTAATACTAGGTAAGAAAGAAGTAATGGATGAGACTATTTTGATGAGGGATATGGATTCTGGTGTTCAAGAAATTGTGGCTCAAAAAAAGATAAAAGAAAAATTAGATAAGAAAATAATTAGAAAGGTGGGTGTTATTCATGGCTGATTTTAAAAGAAAGACTGGAGAGAGTTTTGAAAGTTTTTTGCGAAAATTCAAAAAAGCTGTCAAAAACGGTAAACGTTTAGAGAAAGCTCGAGAAAAACAGCACTTGATCCCTAAAAAGACCAAGCGCCAGCAAAAAAAGTATGCTCTTACTAGTTTAAAACTTAAGAAAGAAAAAGATTTCTTACGTAAGACCGGTAAATTACCGGAGGAAGAAATGAAAAGATAACAAAAAAAAGACTTTGGTTGTTCCGAAGTCTTTTTTTATTTATTAATTCCGGGGAGAAAACGTTTAATATTTTCTAAAGTGGATTTTTTAGCATATTGTTTAATATGGTCACGGGCTCTTTTAGTTTTAACAAATTTAATCCAATCTTTACTAGGATGTTGTCGGCTTTTCTCGGTCACAATTTCTACTAAATCACCATTTTTAAGTTCTTGGTCCAGACGTCCTTGGCGATCATTTATAATAGCGCCGGAGGCGTGATTACCAATATTACTATGGACAGCGTAGGCAAAATCGATTGGGGTTGAACCTTCTGGTAATTCAAAAACGTCACCCTTAGGGGAGAAAACGAAAATTCGATCATGAAAAACTGTTAGTTGAACATTTTTTACGAATTCGGTGGTATTGGTAATTTCTTTTTGGACATCAGTTATTTCTTGAATCCATTTCGGTTTTTTTTCAAATTCTTTATTATTTTGGGCTTTATAATACCAGTGAGCCGCTAGACCATAAACCGATTCTTCATGCATTTCAAAAGTTCTGATTTGAAATTCAACTGCCTTGCCTTCCGGTCCAAAAACGGTAGTGTGCAATGATTGATAGCCATTTGGTTTAGGAACGGCAATATAATCTTTAAAACGGTTTGGTTTTGGTTTCCAAAGGGTATGGATAATACCTAGCACTTTATAACAATCATTAATATCATTAACGATTAACCTTAAAGCAAAAACGTCATAGATTTCGTCGAAGCGGCGATTTTTATTCTGCATCTTTTTCCAGATGCTATAAAGATGCTTAAAACGGACTTCAATATCGTAGTCAACACCAGCCTCTTCAAGTCTTGGGGTTAAAATGTTTTTTACTTTTTGAAAAAACAGGTTTCTTTCGGTTTTTTTTTCAACCTCATATTTTTGTTCCAAACTGTTGAATTCTTCTGGATACAAAAATTTGAAACAAAGATCTTCCATTTGCCATTTAAGACGCCAAATACCGAGCATACCGGCAATTGGAGCATATATTTCTAAGGTTTCTTTTGCTATGCGGCGTCTTTTTTCTTCCGGTAAGGCTTCTAGCGTTCGAAGATTATGCAACCGATCACAAAATTTAATGAAGATTATTCTAATATCATCGGTCATGGCCAGAAACATTTTTTTTAAGTTTTCCCGATAACGTTCGATGCCTCGATATTTTAATTTTCCCAGTTTAGTAACGCCACGAACTAGATTAGCCACTTCGCTACCGAAATTTTTTTCAACATCCTCAATTGAATAATCAGTATCTTCAGGAACATCATGTAATAAACCGGCGGTGACCGTAGCCAGATCGGCTTTCATTTCAGTTAATAGATAAGCGGTGTGAAGGGGATGATTTATGTAGGGTTCGCCATTTTTTCTGATTTGGCCTTGATGAGCCGTGTTCGCAAAATCATAGGCCAACCACAAAATTTCCGCGTCGGCTTTTGGATGATTTTCCTTAAATTTTTTGACTATGCGATCGATGGTCATATCTTTTTCTTTTTTGTCTTTTTCTGTTATAATTATTATAACATAATAATAAAGATTATTATAAATAGATGAAAAAACCTTTATATTCTTTTTATAAAAAATTTGGCTTATTTCTGCTAGTATTTTTAGCTAGTTTTTTGTTATTTAAAACTGTTTTGGCGGCTGATAATGTTGCATCCGGAATTACTCAAGTTGATAGTGGCATTGCCTTAGGCAATACCTCGCCAATACAAACGGTTTTAAAAGTAATTCAAATCGCTTTGGGATTTTTAGGTATTATCTTGGTTTGTATTATTATCTATGCCGGTTATCTTTGGACAACTTCCATGGGGCAAGCCGCTAAGATCGATAAGGCTAAAGGTATTTTAAAAGGAGCAGTAATCGGTCTTATCATAATTTTGTCGGCTTGGGGCATAACTTATTTTATTTTGAAAAAATTAGTTGGCAACGATAGCGGTGCCCCGACAGCTTCATTAATGAGTGTCAATGTTAAGAATCTGAGTATAGGCACTTTAGGTTCTTGCTCGATTGAATCGGTTTATCCAGAGCCTGACGCTAAAGATGTGGCCCGTAATACTAATATCTTAATCACTGCTAAAGAAGCTCTTGATCTTAATACTGTTTGTATAAATAAGGATACTAAAGCCGCTTGTGCTTGTAATAACACTCCCTCTTGTAATTATCTTAATCCTAAGAATATTCAGATATTCAAAACTTCCGATGGTAATACTTGCTCTTCTTCGGGTTGTTCTGGCAATCTTCAAGACGTTGAAGTTTCGGTTCCGGCTGGTAATAAGACCTTAGTTTTAAGGCCGTTAAGTTATTTAGGAAATTCTAGTGGTAATGTCGAATATGGTGTCCATCTAACAAATGATCTTAAGAAATCTGGTGGCGAAGCTCTATTTACTACTTGTTCTTCTGACTATTTAGAATGGAAATTTGAAACTAATACTAAATTAGACTTGGAACCACCCCAGGTTTTATTGGGTAATATTTTTCCCCCTGTCGATAATTTAGCAGATGTTACTAAGGTTAATTCACAAGCCAAAGGAGCTGAGGCGAAAATTACCGTTACTGGTTGTCCTAAAGCTTATGATATGGCAAAAAAGGTTAGTATTACCGGAGTTGGTTCTTCGGTGACCGCTGATTTTACTGTTAATTCTAATTATTCAGGAACTATTACTGATTTTACCGCTGAAGTGACTAGTGGTAAGATGAAGCTTTTTAGCGGTAGTAATTTGTTGGGTTCTAGTGATATAACTAACAATCAGGCAGTATTTGACGGTTATTTTACAATTACCTTAACTAGTGTAGTTGAAGGTAATTCTTGGAATATAGTAGTAAAACCGGCCATGGTGGCTGATAATTTAACTGTTGGTAGTAATACCTATATATTTTCTGCGGCTAAAACTAATAGTGGTAATGAAATTGCTGTTCCTTCAACTTGTTCGCCGGCTAATGTTGCCGCCAATATTGAGATTGCTTTAAGTGGTAATAGTCAAATAAAAACGACTAGTTCTGGTGGAACCTTAACTATTTTTGCTAGTGAAGCTGGTTTGGCCGGCAATAGTTTAGCCCTTTCTTCTAATTCTCAAAGCCTGTCCCTTAAAAAGTTTTCCGGTGGTACAGAAAAAAGTGAATCTTATCAAATCAAGGGGTTAAAAGATAAGCCGATGAATTCTGTTATCCAAGTTAATTTTAATGAGGCGATGAACCCAATGGTTTTATCAGGAACAGCGGATGAGGTTAGTTCTTATGTCAGATTGGTTAACGCTGATGATACTGCCAAGTCGGCTGGCGGAGCCTGCAGTAAGAATAGTGACTGTCTTTCTTATAATTGCCAAGCAACCGCTTGTGTTGGTAATTATGTCAGCGGTAATTTTTCTTTAAATAATGCTTATCAGACTTTGGAATTTATTTCTGATAAAGAATGTGGCGTTAATAGTTGCGGAGAAACAATGTATTGTCTACCGGCGAGCAGTCATTTAGCTCTTAAAATAAATGCCGCTAGTTTAAAGTCTTGTGCTTCTTCTTCTGATTGCCAAGCCTTTGCGCCATATTCCGAATGTGTTTCTAATATTTGTCGTGACACGGCTAAAAAGATTAATTATCCGCTAGCTGATTCTTTAAATCTTAATGGAGCAGTTGATTTAGCTTTTAATTCTTTAGATGGTAACCGCGATAAAAAGGCTGATGGTCCAGTTAAAATCCTTTATCCTTATTTTATTGAAGGCAGTACCGATCTTAATAAACGGGATGGTTTTGAATTTTCTTTCTTCATTAGTAATGAAATAAATTCGGTACCGCCAACTATTTCTTTAACATCTCCCCGATTAGCTGAAGCTAATGTTAATGTTTCTCGACCGGTAGTAATAGACTTTAACGATTTAATGATGAGTAGCACGCTAAGGACTGGAAGTTTATTAATAAATAACGGCTTAGCCGATACCCAGCATAAATTAATTAATTTGCGCAGTTCGGCTAATAACCCTTTAGGCTATTGGATTAAAAGTGAAAATTTAGAAAGGGGCACAGCCGATGGCGAGCCGGATTATACTTCAACTAAAATATTACATTCCGATTTTTTTGAATCAGTTACTTATATTTCCCAGATTGGTTCCGGAGTTAAAAATATTTACCAAAATTGTTTTAAACCGAGTATTGGTCCTGGTTGTTTAAGTTTGACTGAATCCAACCCTTCTTGCTGTTATGGATCAGGAACTAATACCTTAGATAATAATGGTAATTGTGTTAATTAATTTTTGTTGATAATTTTCTGTTTTTCTATATGTCTAATAAGTTTAAAAGCTTTTTAATTCTCTCCTTTATCTTTGGGATAATTTTTTTGTCTATTCCTAACCCATCACTGGCGGCCGTTGATACTGGAGTAAATCAAGTTGATAGTTCAATCGCTTTAAGCAATACTGGTCCGCTAAAAGTGGCAACCAATGTCATTAACATTCTGATGAGTCTTTTAAGTTTAGTGGCAGTTTGTCTTATAATATGGGGCGGTTTTATTTGGATGACCTCAAATGGCAGTGAAGAGAAAATTGCTAAAGCGAAGAAGATCTTAATAAATAGCGCTATCGGGCTGGTGATTATTTTATCAGCTTGGGGCATAACTTATTTTATTTTAAAAAAATTAGTAGGAGCGACTGGGGGTAAAGGTGACGGCAGCGACGGTTGTACCAGTGGTGCTTCGATTTCTTGTGGCTGTGGTGGCGCTCAAACCTGTAATAGTGGTACTTGGAGCGCCTGTATCGGATCAACTTGTGATCCTATTATTAATGACAAAACAAGTTGTGATGGCAAGACGGCCGTTGATAAATGCCAAGCCGATGATAGTTTATGTGGCAATGATTATTTTTGTGATACTACTAGTTGTTTGTGTAAGCCTAAATCAAGTTTAGGACAATCATGTAATGCTTCAGCTAGCGGTAAATGTACGGCTGATGATAAACTTTGCGGACCCTATTTAAAATGCGATCCAAATTCTTGTATCTGTGTTGGTCCGCCTGTTATTACCGGAATTAGTCCTTCTGGCGGTTTTTGTGCTAACGACAAAAATCGCGGCTGTAGCCAAGATTCTGATTGTTCTGGCGGAGCAAAGTGCGATATGTCAACTCCTAATGGGGCAGCTAATAATTTTATTACGATTTATGGTTATAATTTTGGTACAACTACTAAGTTGTTTGATAATGTTTTAACTAACATAGATTTTGAAAGCGGCTCAATTGGTGGTGTTCCTAATGATTGGACTACTTCGGCTCAGAAGCATTCTAGTGTCGGTATCGTTAATAATGAATTTCACTCAAGCAAACAAAGCGTTAGAATTCATCAAGATGCTAATTTAGTTTATCCAGGAACTTGTAATAAAGCCATTTGCCAAGATATGGGCGGTTGTACTTGGAGCGACACGGCTAAAACTTGTAGTTTTTTAACCGGTGATGATGCTCATCAGAATGGGGCCGCTGTTTATAATGAAGGGCAAACTTTTTCTTGGTCTAATACTAATCATGTTATGTTTGCTAAATTGACTTATAATTTAGCGCCTTTAAATTTTAAAGTTGGTGAAACTTATTCAATTCAATTTTATTATAAAGGTAAAACATCTTCTAATGTTTCCGTTCAGGTTGGTTCTAATTTAGGTTGGACATCAATGTGTGCTAGTTATGCTTCTTATGGTGTTTTGAAAACTGGCTATTCTTGGGATGGTACAAAGGTTACACCGACACCGGCTGCCGGAGAAGATCCTTGCAATTCTAGTTATGGCAAGACTTGTGCTGATCAAACCAATGTTTGTTGTGTTGATGCCCCTTATCAGACTAAATGCTATCAACCACTATTAATGACTTCTATTTCAGCAGGGACGAAAAGTGATTGGACTTTATATTCGTATACTTTTCAATATACTCCGGAAATGGCTAGCTGGGTTGATCAAAATAATAAAAAAACAATCGAAATTGGTTTATCGACCGATTATAATTCTACCGGAGCCGGAACTGATTTGTATATTGATGATTTTACGGTTACTAAAGTATTAAATTCCGGGCAGGTCACTTTTTTAGGAACAGTTTCTAATCAAACGCAACTGGCTAATTTCCCAAAATTATTAAATGCTAATTGTGTCAGTTATTGGACTGATAGACAGATTACCGTAGCAGTTCCTAGCGGCGCTGCTACTGGTCCGATTAAAGTTAAACGTGAAGGTAACCTGGCTGACAATACGGATGTTACTAACAATAATGTTGGTCCGGTTATTCCTGATTTTGCGAAAAACGATATTTCTCGTCCGGGATTATGTCAAATTAGTCCAACCCAGGGATTGATAGGCGACAAGGTTGTCTATCAAGGGATAAATTTGAAAAACAGTACTGCTTATTTTGGTGAATATACCAGTGCTTATAAGGGAATTAATTCTAATTTTACTACTGATAATTTATCGGGGCAGACCTTAGCTCCTAGTATTGTGGCTGGTAAAACCACTACTTTTGTAGAACAAGCGGCGACAGGAATTAATCAGCAAAGTAATGCTCTAACGTTTGTAAAAGAAAAGGATCCAGAAGCCGGGCCTTATATATCTTCTTTTTATCCGACAACCGGAACGGCCGGTCAATATGTGACAATTTTGGGTAGTGGTTTTGGTAATTTACGTGGCAGTCGCCAAGTATTTTTTGGAGACAAGGAAGCGTCTTATACTTTTCCTGATGTTTGTGCTAGCTCTGTTTGGAGCGATAACCAAGTAGTTGTTAAAGTTCCTGACGGTCTGACGGCCGGTAATTATGGTCTCAAGATGAATTTAGGGACGCAAACTATTAATTCTGATTTGTTAAGTCCGAATAATACTTTTAAATTTAACCCAGCTGAATCTCTAAAAACTAGTTTATGTAAAATTGATCCTAGCAGGGGGCAGGTTGGTGATAAAGTTAGTCTATGGGGCGAATATTTTGGCAACGCCGGAACCGATGCTTCAGTAGTTTTTAATCATAATATTAGTATTTCTTCAAAAATAGCTAAAGATGGTAAGGCTGACAAGATTGAAACTAAAGTACCAACTGATACAACTAAAACCCCGGCAGAATCAGCTATTACTGGTCCAGTACATGTACTTAAAAATGGAACGTGGGGGAATGAGCTTAATTTTAATGTTGGTAAATGTACCAGTGACACCGAATGCAATTCTTCTAGTCCAACTTGTTGTCCTGATAATACTTATAAATCTGGTTCTTGTGAAACATCATTATTATCTTGTTATTTTGATGTTCCTAACTCGGTCTATGAAACTAAATTTAACACCGTTTTAACCGCTAATTCCGGCGATACTAAATTCGATAGTTGTATTGCGATGGCGACTTTTTATAATGGTTGTCAGACTGGTCAATTCTGTCCTAATTCACCGGGAAAATGTTCTCCTTTTAATCCTATTTTGCCGGAAGTTGTCGGTAATTGTGGTGGTGCTACTTCAGAATGCGGGGCGCTTGATTACTGTAAAAATAATGCTACCAGTTGTACTTATAATAAGAGCAAAGATGTTTGTCAGACTAAAACTTGCCAGTTAGAAAAAGATTTGGAATATACCCTTAGCGGTTCAACGACTAAGTATAAAGGGTCTTTAAGTTGCCGGGCTTATAACGACAAGATTTCTAATAAGACTTATTTTGTTAAACAGTTAAAAGTAAATACTTCTTGTCCTGCTGGCTGGGTAAGTGTTGGCAGTGGTTATTGTGTTAATTCTACTCCGGTTACTTGTGATCCATGTCCCTCCGGTTTTAAATGTGCGGAGGATAATAATACGGACGACGATTTAGGTATTTGTCAATCTGAAACGATTTGCGGTTCCGGGGCTTATTGTGGTCTTAATCCAACCGATTCAACTAAATATTCTTGTTTGAAAGTGAAAGAAAAAACTTGTGACTGTTGTTGTGAAATTGGTCAAGATGCCAGAGATTGTTGTGTTCCTTTAAAATGCGCCGGTACTTGCGGCAGTGATGCTACTGATGATGGGCAAGGTTATGGTCGGTGTTCTGGTTGTTCGGCAGTAGGAACTACTCAAGCAGAACACGATGCCGCTTGTAATTGTAATACAACTAGTGGTAAATTTTGCGACACTTCAACTGCTGGTGGCGTTTGTGTCGATTGCACCGCCTTAGATGAAACTGGTTGTTCGCTTCATTCTGATCAATGCTGTTTTAGTCAAGTAAATAACGTCTGTCAAGGAGGCAACGGCAAGATTCTGCCTGATGGAAAATGCGCTTATTATGATTGTGATACCGATAATAAAAACACTTGTAATCAAACAGCGGCTACTACCGGGCAATTCTTAGCTACCTCGACTTGCGTTACATCCTGCGCTTCCAATTCTCAGACTGCTTGTGATTTAGCTGGAGCCGATTCAACCAAGTGTTCTTCTTATGAAAATTGTTGTTTTGATGCCAAAAATAAAAAATGTGTTAACGGTACAGAAAAGATTAATCAATCGGGAATTAATTATTGCTCTTATTACAATTGTGCCGCTAATAGTAAAAACTGTGATACTTCGACTGCTAGCACAACGGGAACTTATCTAGGTATTAAGAAATGTGAATCAGGTTGTAAATCCACTGGTACTTTACCGGGAGCAACTTGTGCTTCTGATACTGCCGGAGTTTGTAATACTGATTTTTGCGGCAATCCTTATTCTTGTTTAACCTCTTCTGGCTCAACGCCGCTTTCTAGTGAATGCGGTTTCTGCTGTTGTAAACCGGGTGATACTAACGGTACTTTAACTTGTCTAGCTGATAAGGGTGATTGTAGTGGCGGTAGTCGCGGCTTATTCTGCGGTTGCAAAGCCGATAGCGAATGTAATAGCAATTTTCAAGGCTGTGGCAGCGATACCTGTTGTCATGGACGGCCTAATGTAAACAGTACTTCACCAAGTAATAATCAGGATCAAATTTGTCGCAACAATCAGATAGTTGTTAATTTTGATCAATTAATGAATACTAATACTTTAGCTGATAATCTTTTGCTTATTGAGGAGAAGGATTACGGTTCCGGTGTTTGTGTTAATGGAACCGCGGTTTCTCTAAGTGATTTCAAACCCAAGACCGCTAATTTATTAGTTAGATTATATCAAACAGTATCTAATAATTTTAAACATTTATTTAACAGAGCGGCTGATAATGCCATTGCGGCCGCACCATCAGCTGATAAACTATATTGTATCGTACCGACAACGATTGAATCTAAAACTAGTTATGTAAATAGCGCCACTTCAACGACGGCTTATATCAAACCGCAAAAAATGCTATCAGCTAATACTAATTATTTTGTAGTTGTTAAAGGTGATGAAAATTTAGATAGTAATTCTGGGGTTACTAGTGAAAACAAAGTTGGGCTTAATGCCTCCGGTCTAAGTCCTGTGGCTAATCCTCAATTTAACGGCGTTACTTTTAAAAATTCCTATACCTTCGGATTTAAAACAATGGATGATGATAATAGTAATAATGGACTTTGTACAATAAGTAATGTTGTCACTAATCCAAGTTCGTTTTTAATCAAATCAGCTGATAATGATCCTAGCGATGATGTTCCTGACAGTGCTAATTTTGATAAGGCTAATGATAATGATCGTTTAGTCTCTGCTTTTGCCTATAGTGCTGATAATCAATTATTACAGCCAGTTTCCGGTTATATGTGGAACTGGAATTGGCAGATTGCCGATACTTCTGTTGCAAATAATCTTAATATTACCGGTTTGAAAAACAATGAAATAGTAGTTGGCGGCGTGACTGGTGTAACGGATAAGAGTACGCAGATTACCGCTACCGTAAACATGACTGGATTTTCTAATGCCACCTTTACCGGCAATGGGTTCAGTGGTGTTTCTAATTTATATGTTTTCTTATGCGCTAATCCTTGGCCGACAGAAATAAATGGAAAGTGGAATCCTTGGACTGATCAATGCACCGATGCTTTTGGTAATAATATTTCTGGTTGCGTAAATTATAATTATAAATTTTATTATTGCCGTGATGCGGGAAAAGCAGGAACAGCGGATGATTTACCAGCCGTAACTAATCCAGCTTTAATTCTTGGTTCTTCTGGTAACTTGATTTGTAGCACTGATGGTACTTCTTGTAGCAAGCAAAATGCCGCTTGCGGTAATAATGGTACTTGTATTTGGAATATTCTAAAGGAATCATATTTTTTCCGAGAAGCGATTCCGACAGCTGGAGAAATTTGGGAAATAAAAAGTACTGGCGCTGGCGGACAAGTATCTCTGAGCTGGTATACACCAATAAATGCTACCGCACCGATTACTTCTTATAAGATTTATTATGGCCCAACAAGCGGGAAAGCTAGTTCTTATATAACCTCACTATCTCTTAAAGAAGCCTCTTGTACAGTTAAAGATGGTAAAAATTATTGTTCATATGTTGTAGGCGGATTAGTGACTGGTCAAAATTATTCTTTTAAAGTTTCGGCCTTAACCGATAAAAAAGCGGAAAGTCTATTGTCTGGTAGCAAAGAAATTGTTCCGACTGATACAACTGCTCCGGCTCAGCCAACTGGTTTAAGCGCCAAATTAACCGATAATAAACTAATAATAAGTTGGAAAGCTAATAATGATGATGCAATGTACTATCGTCTTTTTCATGGACTTTTTTCCGGTAAAATAGCGGAGTCAGTCGATACTTCAGATAAGGTAACTAGCCTGTCTTTAGATTTAGATAATTATCGATCAGGCAATCATTTCTTTTATCTGTCGGCAGTCGATGGTAGTGGCAACGTTAGTCCGATGTCTTCTGAATTAAAGGTAAATATTCCAGTTTCTTCTAAATAAGCTTTTTGCAATTAAAATTTATTAATTTAAAATATAAAGACATGCATGTTAAGATTAATAATTATTTAAAATGGTCTGGCGCCCTTTATCTAATGGTGGCCGCCGTTTTTATTTTTTTAAGCTTGCCGGCTCAAGCCACTGACCAATCCGATGCAATTGCTGTTAGAGTTTTGCCTAATGCCAGTCATGATAGTATTGAAACTTGGTATGCTAAGCAAGGCTATACCGGATCGCCTCAGAGTTTAACCGTTGATGGCTATGATGCTATCCGTGATGGTCGCACGGTCTTTATTAATGCCGCTAATTTGGATACGACTAATAAAAAACTATATACTAATATATATCTTATTTCTTATGATCAGGATTCGGAAGAAAATACTGTCGATATTTTAGGGCAATTAGTTTCCCATTGGAAATTTAATAATAATGCCTCTGAGTCTGGTACTTGTGCTATTTCTAATTTGAATTGTCAGGCGGATTCCGATTGTCCAAGCGATTACCAATGTTCTAATACTGATGGGGCGATTAATAAGGGAAAATGTATTTTAAAGACTGAAAAAGCTTGTCTTATTGATTCCGATTGTCCAGTTAATTTGTTCTGTAATAGTTTGAAAGCCAAAGCGGTCAGAGATGTTAAACGTCTTGGTGTTTTTAATCAGATTAAGACAGCGGTTAATTCTTATAAAACAACTAATGGTAACTATCCTAATTTACTATCAGGAACTTATGTTTCTGGCGATAGTATTTCTTTATGGCCGAGTTGGAAAGAAACTTTATGGCCGCAACTGGGAATTAGTCAGTTATTAGTCGATCCAATAAATACTCTAGGGTATTGTACGGGGTATAATGCCACTACCTGTTGGAGTGAAACTAAAAAAGAATTTGTAAATACTGATTTAACTTTACCATTTGGCAGTTTTGCTTTTGTTTATAAGTCTACTAAAAATGGTGTAAATTATAATTTATGTTCAGTTTTTGAAACTAAATTAAATGGATACAACACTACCGAAGGCTGGCTAGTTTCTGATTCTTGTTCAACCGGGAAAGAATCTAATACGGCACCAATGGTAACAAGTTATTCTACTGATGGAGAAATTGATAAGGAATTCAATGGTTATATTAAAGCGCAAGATGTTGAGGGGGACGCTATTTCCTGGAAGCTTGTTCCGATTTCTGACTTTTCCTCTTGGAGTAGTACCCCAATTATTAAGGATACGGGGGATCCAAAACAAAAAAAGATTTATGCTGCTAAAGCAGGAAAAATTGGTACTTATTATGCTAATCTAGTCTTAACTGATAGTCGTGGTGCGGTTAGTACTTCTAAGATAACGATAAATATCAATGCGGCTAATAAACCGAAGATTGAAGCGGAAGATCTTGATTATTTTGTCGATCCCGTAACTCCTTTGGCCTACACTTTTTATTTGCAGGGAAGCAATTCGGTACCATCTTATACTATTAAGCCAATAAATGGTTCTTCATCCAACATCCTTAGCACGGCTAAGGCAGTTTCCTCTTCGGTCGGTTTGAATCGGGTAAAAATAGATTTTTCGACTTTAATTCCTACTTCGACGGTCATAACTGATAACATTACTATTCCTTTTAGAATTACTGCTACGGCCGACGGTTTGTCATCTACTAAAGATATTAATATTAATTTGAAAATAGAGAAGCCTTATTTATCTTTCGAGTGTGATAACTTGGCTCGTATTGGACAGCCATACCAACTTAGCGGTGCTTCTTGTTTACTAGGAAGTTTAACTAGTGGTAATCACTCGATAAAATATGAAATGACTGCCGGGATGTCCGGTTTAAAAATAGAAAATAATGTTTCTGATGGTAATGCTTATCTAAAAGCTGATGCTATTACTGTTTCTAGTCCGTCTTCAAGTAATATTACAATTAAGGCGACTAATGAATATGGGGCTTTTTCCGAAAGCAGTTTTACTTTAGCGGCTAATACTTATTGTGGCGATGGTGTCAAACAGGCACCTAACAGTGAAGGCCGTGGCGGAGCTTACAACGATGGTAATGAAGATTGTGATGGTCTTGATGGTGTATCAGCGGGAGTAAGTGATTCTCCAACTAAACAATATGGTTGTTCAACCGGACTTAATATAAAATCGCCTTTTCCAATTCTTGATAATAATCAGTGCATTTTTGCTGCTCCTAATGCTGGTGGTGGTTACTGTGGTGATGGCTATTGTCAAGTGAAAGTAAATGGCGTTACAACAGAAACTGGTTGTAATTGTCCTCAAGATTGCGTGTCTACTACTTGTTGCGGCGATGGTGTAATTTCTGGCGATGAAGTTTGCGATCCCGGCTTACCAGAAAAAAGCTGTGCCAGTACAAATGATTCGGAATTACCTAGTTATTGTTCCAAGATTCCGGTAGTTGGGACTCAAACTTGTAAGGCTGATTGTAGTGGTTGGAATGATTGTTCGGCGGGAAATCCTGATATTATTGCTAATTCATCGACTGCTTGTGATACTACTAATCCAGTGATGTCTGGCTATTCTTGTTGCGAACTGACAAATTGCGTTAATGATGCTTGCGGTTGTTGTGGTCGATACGAAAAAGATTATGATTGGATAGATTTGATATCTAAAGCTAGTAAACTGGGGTATAACTACAAAAAAGTGCTAAGTCCTAATAATGGCGCTTGTACAGTAGATTCTGATAATCCAGCACTTTGTACTTGTGGAGCTGTCGGTTGTAATAGTGCCCCTTTGTGTCCCAGATCATCCGACCCTAAAAATAAGAAGAATGATAGTTGTGTTTTGGCTCAAAATAACAGCAATCTAACTGATTGGATGATTTTTACTAATCACACAACCGCTTATTATCGTTGTTGGAAATAAGAATATGAATAAAAAAAATATAATAATTTTTTCAGTGGTGGCCATAGTTTTGTTTTTAAGCCTTTTTTTTGTGGGAAAATATATTTTTAACAAAGGAACCGAGGGGACCAAAAATAATAATTCAAGTACTAACACCGCTATTAAAAATCAAACCAGTAATACTTTAAGTGAAAATAGCGATAAATCAGCAACTGATACCGTTACTGACATTGCCTCCACTACTGCTATTGCAGCAACCACTACTAAAGCGGTTGATGTTGCTGAAGTAAATAGAATATTTAAAACTAGAAATCCTGAAGTTGGTAGTGAACAAATCGATTCATTTTTAAAAGTAGCTGCTGCCGGCAATATGGAAAAATGTGAAGAAAGGAAAGATTTTAAAAGCCAATGCAGCTACTATTTTGCCGTATATGAAGGAAATGATGGGTTTTGTGGTGACGTAGAAGACAAAACGCTGCAATTTGATTGTTATAAAACGTTAATATTAAACAATTTATCTGAAAAATTTGGAAAATGTAATAATGCTAAAACAGCTGATACTAAAATAAATTGCTTAAATGAATTATTTTGGGGAATTAATAAAGTCGGTGATTGCGCCATCTTTAATGATTTTAATATTCGTCAAGCTTGTCTTGATTCGTTAAATTTTCAGGCAGCAACAAAAAAAGATAAAACCGCTTGTTCTGCTATTGATGATCAGTTATTAAAGACTTATTGCGAAAAACTGTTTACTCCAGGTGATTTTGATAAGGACGGACTTTTTGATAGTGAGGAGTTAAAAATAGGAACTAATCCTTACTCAGCTGATACCGACGGTGATGGACATTCCGATAAGGAAGAAATCGATCAAGGATATAATCCTTGCGGTACCGGCAAATTACCTAGTTCTGAAAAGTTGCTCAAATTATGTTCTAGTTTAAATAAATAAAATATATGGATAAAAAGAAAATTATTATTATTTCAGTAAGCGTTCTGATTCTCCTTCTGATTATTTCACTAGTTGTTTTTAAGAAAAAAAATGATTCTACAATAATTGATGTTAATAGCGGTTTAGTTGGAAAAATAACTGAAAAAACTGCGCCTAGTTTTTTAACTAGCGCCGAAAAAGCTAAATTAAAAATTCCTGATAATAGAAAAATTCAGGCGATAACTCGTGATCGAAATGGCGAGGTGACTGTTTACAAGATAATCAATAAAGATAGTGACATTGTCGATTCAACTCAGATAAAACCAATTAGTTCTAAATAATTTTCTGGTTAGTCAAGAAAAAAATTATCTGTTATAATTTAGATAATAATAATTTAAAAAATATGTTTAATGATTTAAATCAAAATGATCAATCAGCTCCAAAGATGCCGCCAGTTGACGATATCTTTGCGGAAACCGATAAGACTGAAGAAGCCAAGAAATTTTCTGGATACTATTCTAACACACCAGCGCCAACTTCTCCAGTTGGTAATCCGACTGAAATAGATGCTCAAAAAGCTGGTTTATCATCGTCTGATGATCTACCGTCAAAATCTAAAGGGAAAATTGTAAAAATTGGGTTGATGATTATATTAGTTATTTTACTCATCGGCTTAGGATATTTAATTTATATTAAGTTTTTTACTGGTCAGAATAAAGTGTCTGGTATGACCGATAAAAATATTGTTAATGTTGTTACGACTACGGCTGGCAATATTGAAACTAACGTTGATTCTTTAAAAAACGCTACTACCAGTAGCGAAGATAATACTTCTTGGAATTCAACCGAGGCATCAAGTACAGTTACTACTACTCCAAGTACTACGCCAATTAGTGAAGAAGTTGTGTCAGCCACCTCTACTCCATTAGCAACCACAACTCCGCCAGTTAGTAATTTAACTGATACTGATGGCGATGGTTTAACTGATGAAGAGGAAAATAATTTAGGAACCAATATTAATAAGGTTGATACTGATGAAGATGGTTTGTCTGATTACGAAGAAGTTAAAGTTTACGGTACTAATCCACTTAAAGCCGATACTGATGGCGATGGTCATAATGATGGTCAAGAAGTAAAAAATGGTTATAATCCTCTAGGCGCTGGAAAAATGATTGATGCAAAAAAATAAAATTGGCTTTATTTAAGTTAATTAATTATGGAAAACGGAGGAATTACTAAAAATAAAATTAAAGACAGCACTTCTTATAAAAGAACTGGGCGAAAGATATTTTTGAGCCTTCATATAATGCCCAGAGATCAAGAATCGACCGATGTCCGTGTTTTTAGCTGGCTGACCGCTGGATTGCTTATTGTAGCCAGTCTGATTATTTTTTTAATGATTTATGTTTAAAAAAAGTAAAAAACCAGAAACTGATAAGAAACAGGATAATCAGATTGAAGAAAAGATTAGCCATGATTTTATTACCCATAATATGCCGGAATCACGTCTTTTTTCCGACCAAACTTTTTCTAGCCAGTTTAAAGTTAGTAAAAAGGATTTATCCATTTCTGAGGCTAAAGACCATCGCAAAGTTGGTTTATTAATAATCGGCGGCGGAATAGTTTTAGTTATAATTTTATTATGTTTTGGTTATTTTTATTTTATTAAACCTAACGTTAAACAACCAGTAGTACCGGTTAAAGAAACTGATCAGACTTTTGTTGCGACTTCAACAGCGACTAGTTCGTCGGCCGAAGAGGTCTCTACCACTACGGTAGAGCTGGTGGCGACTAATACACCAATAATTTCTACTTCGACTAATGCTACAGCTTCCTCTTCTGATTCAATAATGCCAGAAGAAACGCCGATTGCTTCGACAACAGTGACGGTTTCTAAAGTTGATACCGATGCCGACGGTTTAACTGATGATGAGGAGCGAATTACCGGAACTGATCCTAATAAAGCCGATACTGATAATGACGGATATTCCGATATTGCTGAGCTTGAGAGTGGTTATGATCCTTTGGCTCCTGGGAAAAAAGTAGCCAGTACTTCGGCAATGTTACCTTATAAGATTGATTCAAGAGTGACTGTTGTTTATCCCTCGAATTGGGAACCGACTAAAAATGCCGCTAATAACGTGGTTGTCTTTACTGATTCTGATCAAGCCTTTATTCAGATAATTTATCAAGATAATCCTAAAAAATTAAGCCCAACCGCCTGGTTTAACGAGCAGTTTACCGGATTAACCCCTGGAGAAGCAATTAATAGTCCGACAATGCAAGGATTTTTTTCTAAGGATGGTTTAGCGGCTTATGTTTTTAGTCGTGATCTTAAAAGGGTTTATAGTTTTTCTTGCTCGCCATTAGCGACTAATACTAATAGTGTTGTTTTATTTCACCTAATGATTAAGACCATGATTATTAAATAATTTTATTTTTTAAAGTCTAAAAAAGCTCCTTTTAAAGGAGCTTTTTTTTATTTTTTTATTTATTTTTGAGGACAATATCAACTAAACCATATTTTTTAGCTTCATCGGCCAGCATCCAATTATCGCGGTCGCTATCATGTTCTATCTTTTCTACTTTTTGTCCAGTGTGTAAAGCCAAAATCTTATTTAATTTTTCTTTAGTTTTTAAAATGTGCTCAGCCTGTATTTTAATATCAGAGGCTTGTCCTTCAGCGCCGCCCATAACTTGATGGATCATGACCTCACTGTTTGGTAAGGCCATTCTTTTTCCTTTAGCGCCAGCTGCCAGCAAAACTGAGGCCATTGAAGCGGCCATACCTAAACAAATAGTCGAGACATCGGCTTTGATAAATTGCATCGTATCATAGATTGCCAGGCCGGCGCTAACTGATCCGCCAGGTGAGTTAATATAAAATTTAATATCTTTAGTTTTATCTTCAGCATCCAAGAAGAGCAGTTGGGCAATAATTATATTGGCAACGTGGTCATCAATCGCTTCACCTAAAAAAATTATTCGATCCTTTAACAGTCGGGAATAAATATCATAGGCTCTTTCGACTTGACCTTCTTTTTCGATAACAGTTGGTATAAGTGGCATATTTTTATTATTATAAGGTAAAAAATTATTGTTTTTTATTTTTTGTTAATCTAACAAACAATTTCATTATAATTAAAAGTGTTGTTTTTGTAAAGATGTTAATTAAAAAATGAAATCATCCATTGATTTTTTATAAAGTTTATTATAATATTTAAAAGCAAAACGTTGTATTTCTTTCGTTTCGCTTTTTAATTTTAAAATTCATATGAAAAATCAGTCAAAAGGCTTATTTTCTTCAAAAAAAGCCCATCTACGGTTTACTCTGTTGTTAATTTTAATTTTTGCCATTGTTTCTTTTTTAGGAAGCGCTGGCAATTATTACAATCGATTTTCCGATAAACTGGCTAAATCAACCAACAACATCGTGGTTTTGCCGCACACCGCGGAAATTCCTTTCGTTTTAGGTCTCGATCTTCAAGGGGGAACTCAACTTACTTATGAGGCTAACGTCGCCAATATTCCAGAGGCCGATCGAGCAAGCGCGCTTGAAGGTACCCGTGATGTTATTGAACGACGGGTTAATTCCACCGGTGTCAGTGAACCAGTAATTCAAGTTAATCGCGGTATCAATGGTGATTACCGGGTTATTGTAGAACTTGCTGGTATTAAGGATGTTAATGAAGCCATTAAATTGATTGGTGAAACACCGCTTTTAGAATTTAAAGAAGCGGCGACGGGTACGCCAGCCCAGGTTACCGCTTCCGGAACCGTGGCTGTTGGTAGTGCCCAAGAAGTTTGGAAGAATACTGAATTATCGGGAAAAAATCTAAAAAGTGCTACTTTGAATTTTAATACCAATGACGGAACTCCAGAAGTCGCTTTAAAATTTGATGACGAGGGAGCTAAGATGTTCGAAGACATTACTGGGCGTAATATTGGTAAGCAAATTGCCATCGTGTTAGATGGCTATCCGATTAGTATTGCTGGAGTTAGTGAAAAGATTCCTGGCGGTCAAGCCGTTATTTCTGGTAAGTTTACTGTGGCTGAGGCTAAATTATTAGTTCAGCGTTTAAATACTGGCGCTCTGCCGGTTCCAATTACTTTAATTGGACAGCAAACAGTAGAGGCTAGTTTAGGTCAGCAGTCGATTGACAACAGCTTTAAAGCTGGTATCGTCGGTTTCTTGTTGGTGGCTTTATTTATGATTCTCTATTATAGATTCCCGGGATTGATTTCGGTTTTCTGCTTAGGTATCTATGTTATGGCGGTTCTGGCTATTTTTAAAGTAATGCCATTATGGATGACTATTATTTTCTTGCTAGCGCTTTTTGCTCTATTTATTTCGGTCTTTAGGGAACTTAAAATATTTGATGGGGTTTTATCAGTCGGTTTATTTATTTTAGTTTTCATCTTCTTGGCTTATTATGCTCACGCTTCAGTTACTTTGACACTAGCTGGTATTACCGGTTTTATCTTGTCTATCGGTATGGCCGTTGATGCTAATATCTTAATCTTCGAGCGTATGAAAGAAGAACTTAGATCTGGTAAACCGCTGGATATTGCCATTGATGAAGGTTTTAAGAGAGCTTGGCCGTCAATTCGTGATGGCAATACTACTACTATTTTGGTTTGTTTCGTACTGATGAGCTTTGGTACAGGCCTGGTTAAAGGGTTTGGTGCTACTTTATTCTTAGGTGTGGCTATTTCGATGTTAAGCAGTATCGTTATTACTAGCAGTGTAATGAGAATTTTTGTCGGTAAATTCTTAGCTAAACATCCGTGGTGGTTAGGCGTTAAGAAAATTAATAATTAAGCTTAATTTATATAAATTTATGGTTAATTTCAAAATTATCAAATATAAGAAGCTGTGGTTATTAATTTCTTTAGGAATGGTAATCATTTCCATTGCTTCTTTGCTTATTTGGGGATTAAAATGGGGTCTAGATTTTACTGGCGGTAGTTTGCTCGAAGTCAAATTCAACGGTGGTCAACCAACAGTGGCTCAGATTCAAGACAGCTTGAGTAGTGCTGGCGTAAACAGTTTAGTTGTTCAGCCAACCGGTACTGGTTCAGTTATTCTTCGCTTTCAAGAAACTTCTCAGGAGAAGCATTTAGCAGTTGTTGAAGCTTTAAAGAAGACTGAAGCGGCCTCATCTGGTATGACTGAAATTCGTTTTGAATCCATTGGTTCATCTATCGGAGAAGAACTTAGAAGCAAAGCTTTTTGGTTGATGCTCCTGGTTTTATTAATCATTATTCTTTATATCTCTGTAGCTTTTCGAAAGGTTTCAAAACCGGTTGTTTCTTGGAAATATGGCCTAATTGCTATTATCGCTTTATTTCATGATGTTATTATTACTACTGGGGTATTTTCCATTTTAGGACATTTTATCGGAGTGGAAGTAAATACGACTTTTGTGGTTGCTTTGCTTACTGTTCTTGGTTATAGTGTTCATGATACGATTGTCGTGTTTGATCGAACTCGTGAGAATTTGCCAAAAAGTCGAGAGACTTTTGGTGAGACAGTTAATCATAGTTTGAATCAGACTTTTGTTCGTTCGGTAAATACCACTTTAACCGTGCTTCTGTCTTTATTAGCAGTTTTAATATTTGGCGGATCATCAATCAGAGATTTCGTTTTAGCTTTGATGGTTGGTGTTTTCTGTGGTGCTTACAGCTCCTTATTTGTTGCCAGCCCGTTGCTAGTTTATTTTGAACAGTGGCAACGCAGAAAATAATATCTAAATTATTAAAAGGACTCCTTTGTTTGATAGGAGTCCTTTTTGATTTATGATATAATTTTATTATGAGAAAAACTATTATATCGGGAGATACCCTGTTAGCGGAACTGGGGATTGTTTTTATTTTAGGTTTAACCCCTATTTTATTTAATTATTTTTATCCGACCAGTATTGATTTATGCAAGATTGTTGTTTTTAAGATTGGCGTTTTGTTATTGTTTTTTTCTCTAGCTTGGCGTTTTTTAAAGTTTAAATTAGAAATTTCTAAGGACTTTTTAAAAAAATTGCTTCCTTTTGGTTTATTATTTATTTTTTTAATTTTTAGCTTATTTTTTTCAGTTGATATCGCAACTTCTTGGTTTGGCTCTTATAATCGCCAAGAAGGTTTAGTCTCTTGGTTATTTTATGGTCTTTGGGCAATTTTGATAATTTTATATCTTAGTGACCGAGAATCGGCGACTAAATATCTTAAAATTCGCCATCTTTTGCTAATCAGCTCTCTTTCTGGTTTATTAGTTTCTGTCTATGCTTTGTTACAAATATTTGGTTTTGATTTTATTACTTGGGCAGAACCAGCCAAGATTACTGGTCGGGCTGTTTCCTCATTTGGTCAACCAAATTATCTGGCGTGTTGGTTAGTTATTGTTTTACCCTTTAGTGCCTATTTATTTAAGACTTCAAAAAATAAAAAAGGCTCTATTTTTTGGGGGCTAGTTTTCTTATTTGAACTGGCAGCATTGTTATCAACCGGAAGTCGTTCGGTTTTTCTGGTCTTTTTAGTAATCTCAATTATTTGGTTATTTTGGTTTTTGAATCAACAAAAGAAATTATCAACCAAAAAGATATTAATTATAAGTTTGTCGGGAATAGCCATCCTTGTTTTATTTTTGGTTTCTTTAGCCTTGAGTAATTTAAATCGATTCCAGGAATTTACTGATTTTAAAAAAGGCAGCATTTATGTTAGGGAAGAACTATACAATTCTGGCTGGCAAGCTTTTTTAAAAAAACCCTTACTTGGTTATGGTTTAGAAAATCAGACGGAAGCTTATGCTGGGGCTTACAAAATTGATTGGGCAATCTATTCTCGACCGAATACTTATAGCGATCGAGCCCATAATTTAATTTTGGATACGATGTTGACCGGAGGGGTTATCGGTTTGGTTGTTTTTCTTTATTTTTTGTATTGGGTCTATGCTAATTTATTTAAAGCTTATAAGGAAGATAAAAATAATTATTTGCCGGCTTTTTTGCTTTGGTCTTTAACGGTTTATTTAGTTTCTCTACTTTTCAACTTTTCGGTCACGGTAACCAATATTTACTTTTGGCTAATTGTTGGGCTGTCTTTAATCGTGATTGATAAACCAATATTTGTTTGGCAATCCAAGACTAAAAAAATAAACTTGCTTTCATTAGTTTTACTGTTAAGCTCAGCCGCTCTTTTATTTTATGGCGCCTCGGTGGAAATAAAGAAATTGGAAGCCGATTATTATTATAGCAAAGCTTTAAATGCGGTTGATAATTCGGAATATTTTAAGGCCCTAGTCTTAAAAGATTACTTCGACGAAGGCTATAATAATAAGGTTTTTAATTATTATTATAATGAGGGGCTTTCTTTAAGGCTTTTAGAACAGTTACCTAAAATCAATGATAAATCAAGTTTTTTTGTCGTTTCTAATTATTTAATGGCGGTTAATAGTAAATTGCCAGCCGCTAATTTTGAAGATAAATTTGTTAAAGCTTTTATCATGGGGGTTACTGGACAAAGAAATAATTCAGAAATAATGTTTAAAACCCTGGCCAATATTAGTCCGGAGTTGCCCAAGGTTTATTTAGCGTGGGGCGATGTTTTATTGTATAATGATGATTATCGGGGGGCTCTTTTAAAATTTGAAAAAGTTGCTAATCTATTGCCTGATTCTAATAATAAATATTTGAATACAGATCAAAAAAGATATTTAGATGATTATAAGGCATTAGTTAACTATCGTTTAATTGAGACTAAATCTTTATTAAAATAAATTTTTATGGAAGGATATTATTCATTGGGGCCGGTTTTTTCTTTTATTTTCGGGTTGTTAATTGGCAGTTTTGTTAATTGTTTAGCTTGGCGTTTATATAAAGAAGAAACTATTTTGGGACGATCATATTGTCCTAAATGTCTTAAAAAAATTAAGTGGTATGATAATATTCCGCTTCTTAGTTTTTTCTTGCTAAAGGGTAAATGCCGGGCCTGTTCCCAAAAGATTTCTTGGCAATATCCTTTAGTTGAGCTAGCTACCGGTCTTTTATTTTATTTAGCTTTTTTGCATTTTGGTTGGTCGCTATGGCTGCTCTTTAAAAGTTTTGTTATTATCGCTATTTTAATTCTTGTTTTCATTTTTGACTGGCGGTGGTATTTAATTCCAACTTCTTCTTTATTGTGGGGTGGTGGTATAATCGCAATTTTAGGCGCTTTTGCTTATCCGTTTCCTTTAACCTATTATTTATTTGCTTTAGTTGTTATTATTTCTCTAGCAATCTTCTTTTTTGGTGCTCAATATTTAATAACTAAGGGGCGCGGGATTGGCGAAGGAGATATTTGGTTAGGGGCCTTTTTAGGGGTGGTATTTCCTAATATTAGAGAATTATCTGTGGCTATTTTGAGTGCTTATTTAATTGGCGCGGTGGTTGGTTTAGGTCTTATGGCCTTTAAACATAAGAAATGGAGTAGTCGGTTGCCATTAGGAGTCTTTTTGACAATTGGGGCCTTAATTTCTTTATTCTGGGGTCAACAGTTAGCCGCTTGGTATTTATCTCTGTTTTAGTTCCAAAGCTGGTTGTTAAAAAAATCAAAATCTAGTATAATCTAATTAAATGAGTAAAACTCTTTGGCTGAGCGAATGCTACTAAAATTCGTTTTTTCTTGATTTTATCGCTAAAGCTATTTATTAATATTTATGAGAGATGAAATTATTGCCGGTTTAGATGTCGGCTCAACAGCTATTCGTTTGGTTATTGGCCAAAGAATAGATACTCCGTCCGGAGAAGAATTGCAAATTATTGGAGCAGTTTCTTCGCCGACTGCCGGGGTTAATAAAGGTGTTGTTAGTAGTATTGAAGAAACAACTTCTTCTATTTCTGCCTGTTTGGAGAAGGCGGAGAGATTAGTCGGCGTACCAATTACCAGCGTTTGGGTTGGTATTAATGATCCTCATGTTAAGTGCGAACGAAGCAAAGGTGTGGTGGCTGTTTCTAAGAGTGATGGCGAAATAAATGAAGCTGATGTTAATCGCGCAATTGAAGCGGCGAGAGCTTTAGCGGTGCCGGTTAATTATGAAATATTGCACGTTATTCCAGTTAAATTTGCCGTTGATAATCAGAATGATATAAAAGATCCGATCGGAATGAGTGGTATTCGTTTAGAAGTTGAGACTTTAATAATTCAAGGACTTTCTACCCAAATAAAGAATTTAACCAAAGCAATTTATCGCACTGGTTTAGAAATTGAAGATTTAGTTTTATCGCCACTTGCCGCTGCTGAAGCAGTTTTAACCCCGAAACAGAAGGAATTGGGTGTGGCCTTAGTAAATATTGGTTCATCCACTACTTCGGTGGCTATCTATGAGGAGCGTAATTTGCTTCATACGGCTATTTTACCAATTGGTTCGGAACATATTACGGCTGATATTGCTATTGGTTTGCGTTGCCCGATTAATTTGGCTGAGAGAATAAAGAGAGAATTCGGTAGTTGCAATCCTTCAGAGATTGATCGTGAAGAAGAAGTCGATATCCGTAATCTGGTTAAAGAAGAGGACGTTAATGATGATATTGAAACAATCTCTAAATACTATGTGGCAGAAATAATCGAGGCGCGAGTCGAAGAAATTTTAGAAAAAATTGATGATGAATTTAAAAAAGTTGATCGATCCGGAATGCTACCGGCCGGAATCGTTTTTGTCGGCAGTGGCGCTGAACTTAATGGCTTAGTAGATCTAACTAAACGGAAACTAAGATTACCGGCTTGTATTGGAGTGTCTCGTAATATTAATGTTGTTATTGATAAGGTTAAAACTCCGGAGTTTTTAACCGCTTTAGGTCTAGTTGTCTGGGGAAATCATAATAATGCTGAAGGTAATAATAACAATTTGCGTAAAAATTTAGAAGGAGCTTTTGGTAAAGCGAGGAGTTTTTTCCAACATATAATTCCAAAATAATAAATATAAAAATACGGAAGACAAGGCGTTTTTGTAAGATATTTTAATCTGTCGACGCTCTTTATTTTCGTGGCTAGCTATATGGATGAAATTAAACCAGAAATTGAAACTTTTGCTAAAATCAAAGTGGTTGGTGTTGGTGGCGGCGGCGGTAGCGCTATTAACCGAATGGTCGACAGCGGTATTAAAGGTGTTGAATTTGTAGCCGTTAACACTGATATTCAAGCTTTACATTATAATAAAGCAGGAGAAAAAATTCATATCGGTAAAACGGTTACTAGAGGGTTAGGAGCTGGAATGAATCCTGAACTTGGTAAAGCGGCCGCTGAGGAATCGGAAAATGAAATCAGAGAAGCTTTAAAAGGCTGTGATATGGTTTTTATTACCTGTGGTATGGGTGGCGGAACTGGCTCCGGTGCTTCTCCGGTAGTAGCTAAAATTTCGCGTGAACTAGGAGCTTTGACAGTAGCAGTTGTTACTAAACCATTTGCTTTTGAAGGTGGACAACGCAAAAATATTGCTGATCGAGCCTTTGCTGAATTAGCTGACAAGGTTGATACGATTATTACTATTTCTAATGATAAACTGCTCCAAGTGATTGATAAGAAAACTTCGCTGCTTGAAGCTTTTAATATCGCTGATGATGTCTTGCGCCAAGGTGTTCAAGGAATCGCTGAAATAATTACGGTTCCTGGTATCATTAACGCTGACTTTGCTGATGTTAAGGCGGTTATGTCTAATGCCGGCAGCGCTCTAATGGGCATCGGTCAAGGTAGTGGCGATAATCGAGCCATTGAGGCGGCTAAAGCGGCTATTAATTCTAGTTTACTTGATATGTCGATTGATGGCGCTCGCGGTATTGTCTTTACGATTACTGGTGGTCCTGATTTATCAATGAATGAAGTTAGTGAAGCGGCTAAAGTTATTACGGCGGCGGCCGATGATGAGGCTAAGATTATTTTTGGTGCTGTTATTGATGAAAGTCTTAAGGATGAAATTAAGGTTACAGTAGTGGCGACTGGTTTTGACGGTAAAAGCAGCAATAGTACTGGAGCTGGTCTTAATGTTAAAAGCGAACCGACTAAAACTTATACTTCTAATTCTTTTATTGATGAGGCTGAAAGAGAAAAAGCAACTACACCAGTTTCTTGGGCTGATAAGACAAAAACCAAATTATCAGTCTTTAAAAATACTCCGGTTAAACCAATAATCGAGAAGAAGATGGAACAGCCGGCGACAACCGATAATGAAGATGATGATTTAAGCGTCCCCGCTTTTATTCGTAAAAAAATGCTTTAATAGGATAAATAAAAGATTTTAAAAATAAAGCCATTTAATGGCTTTATTTTTTTTGTTTTGGCATTAGAGTATTAAATTTTTTTGGTATTTTTTTTAAGCTGATAAAAACAGGCTAATATTTTAGTTGTCTTTTTTTACTCCCGTTTTTATTGTTTTTAAAATTCCCCACTAGTTATCCACAATAGCCCGATGGCTCTATTATTTAAAGTATTTCCTAGAAAAATTGATATTTACATTCTCTTGTTCTCATTTTAAGCTTTTGCTACAATAGGGTTACATACAAGATGTAGTGGAATAAGTAAAAAAATATCCACTAAATATTGTTATTAATCCTATTGACGAATTTTGATTCTTTAAGTGGTTTAGACTTTATGAAATGCCCAATCTGTTATTTTGATGATACTAAAGTGGTTGATTCTCGAGTAGCGACTGATGGTTTATCAATTCGCCGCCGTCGAGAATGTCTAAAATGTGGTTTTCGTTTTTCAACTTATGAAGAAGTCGAAATTTTAGATTTAATGATTGTTAAGCGTGATGGTCGTCGTGAATCCTATAATCGAGACAAATTGACTAGTGGTCTTAAAAAATCTTTAGAAAAAAGAGCAATTACCGATGATAAATTTAAGCAGTTAATTCATGGAATTGAAAGAGATTTACAAAAACTTAGAAAAAACGAAATCACTTCCCGACAGGTTGGCCAAATAGTCATGAAACATCTGAAAAAAACTGATCAAGTGGCCTATATCAGATACGCCTCGGTTTATCAACAGTTTAAAGATGCTAATGAATTTCGGAAAGAATTGAATAAATTAATAAAAGAAAAAAAATAATTTAAGTTAAGGTTTTAAAAAATGCAAAGAGTTTATCTTTTTAGTTTTTAAGACGTTATTAGTTTCCTATGCCAGAAATTATTACCCAAATCCGTAAACGTTCCGGTGCGATTGAAGCTTTTGATCAGAATAAGATTACTAAAGCGATTGAGCATGCTCAGGCGGCGATTGGTGCCCCAGATGATAAATTGGCCGAAGATTTGACGGCTCAGATTGTTCTTAAAATTGCCAAGCATTTTCATAAGAATACTATTCCGGCGGTTGAAGAGGTTCAGGATATAGTTGAAGAAACTTTAATTGAGAATAAACAGATTGGCTTAGCTAAAGTTTATATCATTTATCGCGACCAGCATCGCCAGCTTAGAGATATTAACAAAGGAACTTCTGATGAAAAGTTGATGGAAGATTATTTGGGGAGATCTGATTGGCGTTTAAAAGAGAATAGTAACATGAGCTTTTCGGTTCAGGGACTTAATAATTATATTGCTTCGGCCGTTTCAGCTCGCTATTGGCTTAATAAGCTCTATCCGGAGAACATCAGACAAGCTCATGTAAATGGTGATTTACATATTCATGATTTAGGATTACTGGCTCCTTATTGCTGTGGTTGGGATCTTAAAGATCTTCTTATTAAAGGATTTCAGGGAGTTCCAGAAAAAGTTCAGAGTAAACCACCAAAACATTTTAGAAGCGCTTTAGGTCAAATTGTTAATTTTTTCTACACCATGCAAGGGGAAGCGGCGGGCGCTCAAGCTTTTTCTAATTTTGATACTTATTTATCGCCATTTATTCGTTATGACCATCTGACTTATAAGGAAGTAAAGCAAGGTCTTCAGGAGTTTATGTTTAATGTCAACGTTCCGACTCGGGTAGGTTTTCAAACCCCATTTACTAACGTGACTTTAGACGTTACACCTTCGAAATTGATTGGCGAAGAAAATGTAATTATTGGCGGTCAAGTGATGCCGGAAAAATATCATGATTTTCAGGCAGAAATGGATGTTTTTAACAAAGCTTTTGCTGAGGTATTGCTCGAGGGTGATTCTACTGGTCGAGTCTTTGGTTTTCCAATTCCGACTTATCAAATTGATAAGAAATTTGATTGGGACCGTGAATGTTTAGCGCCAATGTGGGAAATGACAGCTAAATATGGCGTTCCTTATTTTTCTAATTTTGTTAATTCTGATATGGATCGTGATGATGCCCGGTCAATGTGTTGTCGGTTAAGACTTGATAACCGTGAGCTTCGAAAGCGTGGTGGTGGTTTATTTGGCGCTAATCCACTTACTGGATCATTGGGGGTGGTAACTATTAATTTACCGCGGTTAGGTTATTTATCAAAAGGGAATAAAGAAGACTTTAAAAAGCGGTTAAGTGATTTAATGGGTATTGCTAAAGAAAGTCTAGAGATAAAACGTAAAGTAATCGAAAAATTTACTGAAGATGGCCTTTATCCTTATTCCCGTTTTTATTTACATGATATCAAAGAACGCTTTGGCAGTTATTGGCAAAATCATTTTAATACTATTGGTATTAATGGTATGAATGAAGCCGTTCTTAATTTACTAGGTAAAGACATTTCTACTCCTGAAGGGCATGCTTTTGCCGCCGAAATTTTGGAATATATGCGTGATGAATTACGCAAGTTTCAAGAAGAAAGTGATAGTCTGTATAATTTAGAAGCGACTCCGGGCGAAGGCTGTACTTATCGTTTTGCCAAAAAAGATAAGCAACTTTATCCTAATATTATTTGCGCTAATGATAAAGCGTTTAAAGAAGATGGTACCGCTCCTTATTACACTAATTCCAGTCATTTACCGGTCGGTTTTACTAATGATATCTTTACCGCCTTAGATTTACAGGATGATTTACAAATTAAATATACCGGCGGAACTGTGCTTCACGGATTCTTAGGTGAAAGATTAAAGGATGGCGCGGTGGCTAAAAAATTAGTTCATAAGATTATTGATAATTACCGGTTGCCTTATTTTACACTGACCCCAACATTTTCTATTTGTCCTAAACATGGTTATTTGTCAGGGGAGCATAAATATTGTCCGAAGTGTGATGAAGAAATTGGTTATTCTTCGACTGATAAAGTTAGCTGTAATTGTTAAACTATTATAAAAATAATTAAAATATAAAAATATGAGTCCAATTCAAACCAAGAGACAAGAATGCATCGTTTATAGCCGCGTTGTCGGCTGGCTAACTCCGGTTAAGAATTTTAATCCAGGAAAAGCTTCAGAATATGCTGATCGCTTAACCTATAAGGTTGAAAATACTGATTGTAATAATTAATGGTACCGGAACCTAGGATGAGCGAAGTCTTGCCTTCGCTTGTTTGAAGGTTAGCTATTTGTCCCATCCTCTTCCGATTTAAATATATGATTATCGGTGGACTTGAAAAAATGACTTTAATTGATTATCCGGGACAAGTGGCGGCAATCGTTTTTACTAAAGGATGTAATTTTCGTTGCCATTTCTGCTATAACCCCCTGCTTGTCTGGCCCGATAAGGAGACAGACGAAAAAAAATATGAAAAAACTTATTCTACGATTTCGGAGGATGAGTTTTTTCTTTTTTTGCGCGATCGGAGAGGGAAATTAGATGGAGTTGTTATTACTGGTGGTGAGCCGACCCTTCATCAAGATTTACCGGATTTTATCAAAAAGATTCGAGCTTTGGGCTATAAGATAAAATTAGATACTAACGGTACTAATCCGGAGGCTTTAGCCGGGCTGTTAAAAGAAAAATTATTAGATTATATTGCGATGGATTTTAAAGCTCCTTTAGCTAAATATGAAAAAGTGGTCGGGGTTAAAATAGACTGTCAGAATCTCGAAAAAAGTGTTAAAATGATAATTAACAGCGGCTTACCATATGAATTCAGAACGACGGTAGTTCCTGGTTTGCATGAGATTTCTGATTTTGAATCAATGGGGGCTGTTTTACGGGGCGCTGAGGCCTGGTATTTGCAGAAATTTAAATCAGATACGCCACTAGTGGATCGAAATTTAGAAGAAAAAAGGCCGTTTTCTGATCAAGATATGCAAAAAATCGCTGAGATTGGTAAAAAATATGTAAAAATTTGTGAAGTTAGATAAAAATATGGATAATAGTATTAAAACTGATTTTGTCAGTGAGGAGGACGCCTTAACTCCACTCGAAGAACAAAATCGCTTATTACGCCGTAATTTGGAAGTTAGTCAGGAATCTTTAGAAAAAATTGAAACGATCAAAACTTATATAAAATGGCAGAAAATCTGGTCGACCGTTCAGACACTGATTATTTTAGCGCCGATTATTGCTGGCTTTTTATATTTGCCTAGTTTTATTAGGCAATATGTTGATCATATTTTGAAGTAATTATGTCTAATAATGATATAGCGGTTTTCGCTCAAACAACTTATCGCAACGAATTTAAAAAATTCGGAATAAAAACCGACGATCGTCGTCGGCATATGTATTTGATTGGAAAAACCGGCATGGGAAAATCAACTGTCTTGGAAAATATGATTGTTGATGATATCAGGGCGGGGCGCGGAGTCGCCGTGGTTGATCCTCATGGTGATTTAGCGGAAAAGATTATCCAATATATTCCGGCTGAGCGAGTTCAAGATGTTATCTATTTTAATCCGGCCGACATGGAATATCCGATTGCTTTTAACGTTGTCGAACAAGTTGATCATCATTTGCAACATTTGGTTGCTTCCGGACTAATCGGTGTTTTTCAAAAATTATGGGCCGATTCTTGGGGGCCTCGTTTGGAATATATTTTACGTAATGCTATTTTGGCGATTTTGGATTTTCCTGGTTCGACCTTGATGGGGGTGGTGCGAATGTTGAGTGATAAGCCATATCGAAAACGAGTTGTGGCTAATATCAAAGATCCGGTGGTTAAAGCTTTTTGGGAAAAAGAGTTTGCTGGTTATGCTGACAAATTTGCTTCCGAGGCGGTATCGCCAATTCAAAATAAGGTTGGACAATTCTTATCTAGTTCTTTAATGAGAAATATTGTTGGTCAAGTAAAATCATCAATCGATTTAAGGGATATTATGGATAATGGTAAAATACTTATCATGAATTTATCAAAAGGACGGATTGGTGAAGATAATTCGGCTTTGTTGGGAGCGATGATGATTACCAAAATTCAGTTGGCGGCGATGAGCCGAGTGGATATTCCCGAAAAAGAACGTCGCGATTTTTATCTTTATATTGATGAATTTCAAAACTTTTCAACTGACAGCTTCGCCAATATTTTATCGGAAGCAAGAAAATATCGCTTAAATTTAATTTTGGCGCATCAATATATTGAGCAATTAAGCGAAAAAGTAAAACCGGCTGTTTTTGGAAATGTTGGAACCTTGGTTGTCTTCAGAGTTGGCGCGGCTGATGCCGAAGAATTAGTTAAAGAATTTACGCCTACTTTTACCGAAGAAGAT
>Ga0172381_10000735_pt1 | contig 40183 bp, 31 predicted proteins | sample Leawel6488metaG_FD_119754 | JGI IMG/M metagenome (GOLD analysis project Ga0172381, IMG submission 119754) | Leachate microbial communities from a municipal landfill in Southern Ontario, Canada - Leachate well 64-88 metaG | ecosystem: Engineered > Solid waste > Landfill > Unclassified | place... | reverse complement strand
GTTACCCGTTATGAAAAACTAGAAAGCACTCACAACGGTTTTAAATATCTGGCGTATGCGATGATTAATTCAAGAGTGTTTATGGGAAACTCGCTATGAGTTCAAAATCAAAAGTATTATATCATAAAAAATAATATCTCACAATTAAAAAAGGCCGCGTGTCACGCACGGCCAAAACCAAATAAAAATTACTATTCTGCAATATCCTCACTGGGATACACTATTCCAATGGCAAATACATAACCATACCCTTTTTCTTCTTTAGCGACTATACCAAAAAACATCGCTCGCAGATAAACCAACCCGAATTTTACAGATAAACCTATCTGTGGATTCCAGGCCGGACCAAGATCAGTATCAACCGACATTGAAAACAAGCTCCAAGTTGGCAAAAAATACATCTCTGAAAAACGAGAATTGGTTTTAATAGTGGGACCCAAACCCATTCGGCCGCCAAACTGAAACAGACTATAATCGTCTTCACTACTATCATTAAAATTGTAAATGGTTCCAGTAAAATACAATTCGTAAATATAACCAATGTGTTTAGATACCACGGAAATACCAACACTTGAATCAACTCCTAAACGTGGAAATTTTAACCTTCGCCCATCAGGCATACCATTATCCGTATACCCGTCAGCTAATCCCAACTTTATTTCGCCTCTGACACTTGTCTCTTCATCGGCCAACAAAACTGAACACCACAAAAAAGAACATAAGACCAACACCAACACAATAACTTTTTTCATCTTTTTCCTCCATGTTGATTTGCCATCTGGCAAATTGGTTAAAAATCATGAACGGTATGAACATATTATATATACACCATCTTGTTTTTTTTGTCAAATTAATTAAAAAAGGATAAGACGCTATCGCCTTACCCTAAGAAAAACTTTCGAAAAAACTTCAAAGAATAGATTGTGGAACACTATCCTCCAAAGGTCTGTTCTGAGAAAAAACCAAAATCACCTCCTTGTTTGTTTTTAATTCCAATAAAACAAAAATGACTAATCCTGACTGATCAAGATAAATCCCTTTAATTTTTTGGCTTTTCCAACTTAACCAAAAAGGGTCCATCCTCTCGTACACAACTTTCTCTTCTACGATGCGGATGCGCCACACACCGTACGGATCAACCACTGTATCTGGTCGACCACCAGAAAAAATAGTGGAAATAATAATTCCACGCTCTTTTAGCGACATCTCCAACTCTGGTGTAATTTCATCAGATGATTGAGCAATGACCGTTGCTTTAAACATTGGCATATCACTCTTTGTTGTGGCACAACCGAAAAAAATAAACATTACCATAAAAAGAACAACCTTCATTTTTTTCTCCTTTGTTATAAAAATCCGATATTCAACTATCTCATATTTTTGCCTTTTTGCCTTTTTGTCAAGCCCTTGCTATAATGGATATATATGAAAATAGGCATTGATGCTCGTATGTATGGCCCAAAACAAGGGGGTTTGGGACGCTACATTGAGCAACTTATCTTAAATTTAGAGGATTTAAACGAAACTGACGAATTCGTAATTTTTTTGCGTCAAAATAATTGGGATGAATACAATCCAAAAAACCCGAATTTTAAAAAGATTTTAGCTGATATTCCTTGGTACGGCTGGCAAGAGCAAATCAAATTTCCTAAAATTATCCATGAACAAAATCTTGATTTGATCCATTTCCCACACTGGAATATTCCACTTTTTTATAACAAACCTTTTATAACAACCATTCACGACTTAATCCTTTTGCACTTTCCCACTCCCAGAGCTTCCACACTTGGATCGCTAAAATATTGGCTAAGGAATTTACTTTTTAGAGCTGTTTTACACCACGCTGTCAAAAAAGCCCGTCATATTTTAACCCCTAGTGAATTCACTCGACAAGATATTGTTAAAACTCTAAAAATCAACCCGAATAAAATCACCACTTCCTTGCTTGCTCCAATGCCAAAGTCAACCAGCTCATCTTCAATCAGATCCTTAGCTGATTTTCATATTACAAAACCGTTCATTCTGTATGTCGGGGTCGCTTATCCACATAAAAATTTAGAAAATCTGATTTTAGCCTGGCAAATTTTTCAAAAAAAATACGATAAAAATTATCATCTGGTTTTAGTAGGTATAAAAAATTATTTTTATGACCGGTTGTCCAAAGAAAATGATTGTACAAATATTGTGTTCACCGATTTTATTTCTAACAATAATTTGATTGCCCTTTATCAACAAGCCTCTTTGTATGTTTTTCCCAGCCTGTACGAAGGTTTTGGTTTACCACCACTTGAAGCTATGCAATATGACTTACCAGTCATTTCCTCTGATCAAGCTTGCTTGCCGGAAATTTTACAAGATGCTTGTTTATACTTCAACCCTCTAAATCCGAAGGAAATGGCTGAGACTATTCATCGCGGTTTGACTGATCAAACATGGCGTCAAGAAACCGTAAAAAAATCACAAAAACTTGTTCACAATTATTCATGGAAAACTACGGCTAACACCACTTTGCGAGTTTACCGAGATATGCTATAATATAGCTATTAAAAAAGACTCTTTTCTTTTTTGTCCCATGCTCAAAAAAAAGAAAAAAGTCCGGGTCAAGGTCTGTTCTGTTTGCCAAAAACCCGGGCATAATAAATCCCGCTGTACGGAAGTAAAAAACGGGATAACCGACCTCTCTGAAAATCATAATAATGAGGTTGATTTTGTTTTTTCCAAACCACGAGAAACCTCTACCCCCTCACAACACATTGTAAATTTGCAACGAAAAAATTTATGGGAAAATATTGACACTCAAGCACCAGAAAAAAATCAATCCAATTTTTACAATTACCATCAAATCAAATATTCTGAACCAACGAGATCATCGGATGCTCAACGAGAAATACAAATCATTCCACTTTTGCCGGAATTTTTACCCAAAGAAAAAGGTTGGCACCAACCCATTTTTTCTTGGGGACGACCCAAAGTCAAAGTTTTTTTAACTCCCAATAATCTACAAACATCTCAACCAGAAAAGGAACCAGCCGTAGTTAATTCAAGTAAGGAAAATAAAAAAGTAAAAAAAGAATTTAGCATACCCAAATTGGATTTTTCCTTCAAACGCGCCCTAGTCGGAGCCACTTTGATTGCTTTATTAGTAGTCGCACCACTGCGTGCCAACGGCTATTATCAAGAGATGAAATCAATCACTTCCACTGTAGCCGAAGACGGCAGTCGTGGATTTTTAAATTTACAAGAATCCACTTTGGCGATTATGCAAGCGGATATCAATGGTGCCAAAAATTCCACTGATTCAGCCTTGGCTAACTTTGATTCGGCCTTGAACACTATGAACGACAATTACCAAATTTTACAAAAAATCGCCAGCATTATTCCTGTGGTCTCGGGAGAATTGGAAAGTCGACAAAACATCATTACTGCCGGACAAAAAATCACCATGGGTAATAAAATTCTTATTGAAGGTGTCCTTAAAACTCAAGAAAATGATAAAAAAACTTTAACAGAGAAAATAAACATACTTGTGGATTATCTTAACTCAGCTCTCCCAAATTATCGCTCAGCTGTAGCGGATTTGGATCAAGTTAAAACCGATGTATTACCTTTAGAATATCAAGCCCTATTCACTGATTTCAAAAAAATATTTACCTTGGCCGTGGAGGATATGAGTAATTTATCTGAACTGGGAACTAATATTCAAAAGATTTTTGGAGCAGAAGGATTAAAACGATATTTGTTGGTCTTCCAAAATCCCAACGAAGTCCGTCCGACCGGCGGTTTTATCGGCAGTTTCGCAATCATGGATGTCAAAGATGGACAAATTATCAAGATGGACATTCCGGCTGGTGGATCATATGATCTAAAAGGACAACTGGATGAATGGGTGGAACCGCCGACCCCCCTGCTCTTATCTAACAAGCGTTGGGAATTTCAAGATGCCAATTGGTTTCCTGATTTTCCAACCAGTGCGGAAAAAATGCTTTGGTTTTATCGTCATTCCCGTAATTTAACTGCAGATGGAGTAATCGCCATCAATGCCACAGTTTTGGAAAGATTACTCACTATCACTGGCACTATAACCGACGAGAAAAGACAGCTGGAAATTACTGACGAAAATGCAGTTGCCACCTTGCAAAAAGTCGTAGAAAGTAATGAGGCACGACAAGATCATCAACCAAAAGAAATCATTGCTGAGTTGGCTAACAATTTTATGGAATATTTTAAAAACATGGATCCAACCAAAGCTATGCCTCTGATGGTCAATCTTTATGAAGCCTTGAATGAAAAAGAGATTCAAGTATATTTTACCGACACGGATATCAATAATGGATTGACCAAATTCAATTGGAGTGGCAAAATTGAAAACACCAAAGAAAATCAAGATTACCTAATGGTCGTGAATACCAATATTCAAGGACAAAAAAGTGATGCCAGAATCAAACAAACCATTGAGCACCAGGCTGTAATAAATGACAACGGTGAAATTACTATCACTGTAATTGTCACACGCGAACATACCGGCAAGGCTGGAGAGGAATTCTATGGCCAAACCAATGCTGACTTTATGCGACTTTATGTATCACAAGGTAGCCAGTTGATTTCTGTCAGTGGCTATGTTTGGCCACATGAAAAAAACTTTAAAGTGCCGGAAATTTGGACAAAAAGTGATGAACTCTTAAAAAATACAGAAAAAGAAATCGGTTTTGAACCGCAAAGCGGGACACGCATCACTGAAGAATTCGGTAAAACCGCTTTTGGCAATTGGCTAATCGTGGAACCGGGAACTACCGGACAAATCCAATTTGTTTACAAGTTGCCTTTTAAAATTATTTTCTACAATCAAGAAAATAAGCTGGAAAAAATATTTGGCAACGATTATACGACTTCTGACTATCAACTTCTTGTACAAAAACAATCAGGAGTTGATTCCAAATTTATCAGTCAGATTATTTACCCCGACACTTGGCGACCAAGTTGGAAAAATGGACCGGATACAACCTTGGCAGAAAATGGTATGAGTATCAACACCAATTTAAAAAATGATATTAGCTGGGGACTCCTTATGCGTAAACTATTAAATTAAATTTAACTTAAATATCTATGCCCACAGAAAAAAATACAGAGGAAGAAATTACTTTTACCGCAAAAAAAGTCGGCGTCAAAAAAACCGATGGTAAAAAAATAATTAGGAGAAAAACATGGCCCTCACGTCAAAATCAAAAAAAACCAATCAGCAATAGTCGTTCCGTATCTAAAATAAAAAATCAAGAATTGAATAAACGACTCAATTCTATTTATCAAGATGCTGATGGTAAAATTCCGAACATGCGAGAAATCCGCGTAAAAAAATCTCATCCTGTGGTTCGTAGTTTTTTTACTTTATTGATTGTTGGTGGGTTGATGGCCGCCGCAGCTTGGGCGGGATTTTTTTACTTATCCAACCACAAATCCGACAAAAACCGACAAATGGATCTGGCTATTGATGGTCCGACTGAGGTAGAATTCGGTGCCACCACCACCTATAAAATCAATTTTAAAAATAATGAAAAAATCGGACAAAAAAATGTAGTAATCAGCGTGAATTATCCGGCCGGTTTTGTCTTCTTGGAAAGCTCAGCGCCAGCCACCAATCCGGGTAATACCGAATGGTCTATAGGCGACATAGGTGCAAGCAAAAAAGACAGTCTAACTATTATCGGAAAAAATTTCAATGAACCTGGTCAAGAAAATTCTTGGCGTGTTTTTATCAACTACACCCCAGAAAATTTCAACTCCGAAATGCAAGAAATTTCTACCCTGACTACTAAAATCAATGAATCGCCATTCAAAATTTCTATCAAAGGACCGGAAAAAACTCTGGTTGGCAACGATACGGAATATATCTTTACCATAGATAACTTAGATAAAAATCAAAACACTTTGATGGAACTGGTTCCGGGATTACCAGAAGGATTTTTAATTTCTTCATCTTTCCCTAAATTGGATAAAGATAATAAATGGTTGATTGATAAAAATAATCCAGAAATAATCAATGAATTTAAGCTAACTGGTAAATTCAGCAACGCTTCAGAAAGCGTCTTGGCGGAAAAAGCTACCATCAAAGCCGCTATTTTCGTGCCTTACGAAGATAAAACATACCTCTTGGCCAAAAATGAAACCCAAACCGAAGTGGGACAAAACAAATACAGTCTAAATCTGGCAGTAAATGGTGTCTTAACTAACTTGGGTACTCGACCGGATGAAATTTTAAATATTACCGCTCAACTAAAAAATACCGGAGAAGAAACCATCCACGATGCTAAAATGATTTTAAAATTAGACGCACCATCCCTCAATAATAAAAGCAGTCTCAATTGGAGTGCTTTGACAGATGAATTAAACGGCGATATTATAGGAGCACAACTCAGCGATACAGAAAGACGCGGACAAATTACTTGGAACAAAAAACAGTTAAACACTCTGGCGGAAATCAAACCTGGAGAAGAAGTATCCATTGATATCCAGATCCCGATTCAAAGTGCGAAAAATTTTGATATTTCCGAACTGAAAAATTTTATCATCACTGCAGTCACTGAAGCTACTTTTATGGATGACCAAGATCAAGAAAAAACCATCTCCGGCAATAAGATTGAAATCACTATCAATTCGGATCTGGCAATAGAAACCAGAAGTAAAAACATTACTGAAGATGGTATAGGGAAAAAACAAATTACCTGGATCTTAACCAACTCCACTCATCCACTGAAAAATGTCAGCGTGTCCGCTGATCTGATGGGTAATACACAATTTATCAATCCTGACCCGCAAACCATCCCAGCCGGAGAAATAAAATTTGATGAAGAAAAAAATAAAGTCATCTGGACTATTCCAGAAATGCCTTTGGAAATGGATACTGTAGCTTTGACTTTTGAAGTAGTCATCCTGAAAAAAGATCCCACACAAAAAACTGTTGTTTCCAAAGCCAGTCTCTCAGCCGAAGACGCTGTCACCAACCAGATCATTTATCTGATGGGAGAAGAGGTAGAGATGTAGGTCACGTTGTCATCCTGACCGAAGTCAAAAAATCGTCGATGAATATCGGCGATTTTTTGACGAAGTGGAAGGATCCTCATACTTTCAGAGTCAACATTTCTACAAAGTAAGACTGATACCGTTGGATTGTACTGCGTTCATAGGGTTAAAAATCTTATCATCTTTATTAAATTATCTTTCTGTCAATTTCTCCATTGGAGAAAGACCACCAAGAGACTTATGTGGAAAATAATTCCAAGCATTTGAAATCAACTCAAGGGTATTCTCCAACTCCGAAATTTCACCACCATTACCAAACAATGGTAATATTTTCATCATATCTCCACTCTCCTCTTCATAAAAAATAATTTTTTTCACATCCTGCAAAGAAAAAACGCTGCCGGTTTTTTTAAATATAGCCATAATTTCCTGTTCAATTTCTTTCCGACGAGCAAAGATTTGTTGTTTTGATTCTGTTTGCATAAATTATTTAATTAAAAGTAGAAATTTTATATAAGGTTTAGAGATCCACGATGTTACCTGAGTATTGAATATCTACAAAAGTAGAAATTTTATATAAGGTTTAGAGTTAGAGAGAGCGACTATACAATCATTATCTACAAAAGTAGAAATTTTATATAAGGTTTAGAGAACATTTGATTAAGTTGTGAGGTTCCGTATCTACAAAAGTAGAAATTTTATATAAGGTTTAGAGGGAGTATCTTCATCTGCAAAAAGTCGATATCTACAAAAGTAGAAATTTTATATAAGGTTTAGAGTTTTTAGAGCCGACATACAACCTGATGAATCTACAAAAGTAGAAATTTTATATAAGGTTTAGAGACAAAGATAACCGAACCGTCACTTTGCGATCTACAAAAGTAGAAATTTTATATAAGGTTTAGAGTTTGATAAGTATATAATACCATACGATATCTACAAAAGTAGAAATTTTATATAAGGTTTAGAGCGGTAAGGACGGATGGATGGGCCTAAAATCTACAAAAGTAGAAATTTTATATAAGGTTTAGAGCAAGTTGTGCCAATTTCTGATCCAATATCTACAAAAGTAGAAATTTTATATAAGGTTTAGAGTCATGGGTGGACAAAAAGTTTTCTATATCTACAAAAGTAGAAATTTTATATAAGGTTTAGAGTTTAGAGGCAGTAGTTGAAGACGGACCAAATCTACAAAAGTAGAAATTTTATATAAGGTTTAGAGGAAGAAAACAACAATCGGCATCCAAATATCTACAAAAGTAGAAATTTTATATAAGGTTTAGAGATAAAATCTTGACTGGTGGCCACCACCATCTACAAAAGTAGAAATTTTATATAAGGTTTAGAGACGATGAGAGTATATCAAGAGGATATAAAATCTACAAAAGTAGAAATTTTATATAAGGTTTAGAGATATAATCCAGAGCTATGAAATCAGGGAATTTAAAACCCTCATCTTCTTTTTTAGAAACATTTTCCTTACCTTTTTTCATCGCGTTAAACAGCGCGGATTCAAAATTGCCAGTGTCGGACGTCCATTTGCGGGAAATCGTATTAAAGGCCTCTTTTGAAATATAGATTTTATCAAGTTCATAATCTTCTATATTCCCTGTAAAATGATTTATTAATTCCTCTAAAACATTTATTTTTTCATCGGATCGATTATAGAAATCTTTTAATACAACCAAAAATTCATCTTCGTTTTCAATTTCATCAATAAACTTCTCCTTTTCGCTCAAAATCTGTTTATCAAGCGACTTTAAAAAAGGCAGTTTTTCCACTTTATGAGTTTGGCGATACTGATTGACCAACTCGTTAATACCCTTTTTCTTTTCGCCGTTTTCCAGAGTCTTGCCTCCTAAAACATCATTGTAAAAATCAATTCCGTTCTGTAATAAACATTTGTTATAAAAACCAATATTAAAAACTTCCGCCATTTTTTTACCGAAAAATCCTTCCACTTCACTAAAATCCAGTTTGTCTTTTAATTTTTCAAAAATATCCAGATTATCCGCGAATCTTCGTAGGTTTTGATCAATAATCCTTGTGGATATTCTACCAACTTTACCATCCGTTTTGTAAAAATTTCTTCGTGTTTCCTGAAATTTAACGAAATAACCTGTAAATCCTTTCCAGCCATCAAAAATAGAAATCATTTCACCCTTTTCATCGGAAATTTCCACGCCCTCCTCTTTGCCGTTTTTTTCTTTTAAAAGTTTAAAAACACCTTCTTCAAATAGCATTTCGTAATCTTTTTGTTTTAAACCGAGGTTCGCGTAATCTTCCGCCCAAATCTTTCCCTGACCGTCAAAAAAGACTTTGATTTCATTTCTTAAAGCGGATTCCTTTTGTTCCAATTGTTTTTTAATGATTGGGGATTTTTTATCTTTTTTCCATTCTTTAAAAAATTCCGGATAATCGCTCAGTCCCGATATATCTGCACCTTTTAACGCTTCATTGATGAATTCCCTGTGTAATTTGTCCAAAAAAGGTTTGGTCGCTTTGTAGGCATCAGCTCTTGTTTTATCTTTTTCAAACACTTTATTGTCCTCAAGCATTTTCTGAGTGTTTCCTATCGGCTTCAACTCAAACCTCAACGTCTTACTCAGCTCATATAAGTTGGTAAAGTCTTTAAAAACATTTTCTTTTGCCATATTTTTTAAATCTAAAATTTAACCTATTTTTAGGTTACTCCTTTTAAATTCTGTTGTAAAGTCTTTACTTCTCACTTTCCATCCGTGCTTTCAATAAAAAAATTGTTTCTGATTTTAATTTTACACGAGCCCAATCTTTCTGTGATTCAGTCAACATTTCACCTAAACCATCAAGAATATGACGATTATCCATTTTTTCCAAAAATTCCGTACATTTGGTTAAAACCTTTTCAAATGGCATTCCAGCACGATCCTCAACCAGCTTTTTATTTATTGGCCAATTATTCTTGGCAAAAAAATACACATCAAAAACATCACGACTTGTTTTTCCGATCCTCTCATACATCGCCATCAATTTATTGGCAAACATATCCTCCTTGACCATTACCTGCATAGAAATACCGAGTAATGTTTTTAATTCGTATTTAGAACCGAAATTCCGACGATTCACTTCAATTTTAATATTTTGTGATTTTAAATCATAAGAAATAACGGTGACGATATTGAATCTTTTAATTCTTGAGTCAATAATTTTACCGTAATTCTCGGCTATTCTTTGAATTTTCTCAAACACCTCCTGCTCTTTGGTTTCGTCTAAAAGATCTAAATCTATATCCACTGAATTACGAGTTAGATCATAGAACATTAACGCCGCCGTGCCACCCTTAAAGCCTAAATATGGAGATAGAGAGGTGTCAGAAAAAATATCTTTTAGAATTTGTAATAAGATATTTTTATGTTTCGGATAATCTAAAGTCATAATGATTTTTTATAATGTTTAAAATATTTTTGAACTTTTTTATTCATTCTTTTGTTGTGATATATGGGTAAAATTTCAAAAACCTTATCCCAATCCAAAACATCCAAATGATCAAAATGATAATCCTTACTGATATATACCCGATCTAAAAAAGCTCGCTCTTTTGTTGCGATAGATACTTCATTTGCATGCTCAATCCCGATTGTATTACTTAATACATAATCTTTCATTCTGATAAAAGATATTTTTTGTCCACCAACTTCAATTTCTCTGGTAACATAAGATGCAACAAAAATATTTTCGTAATATTGAAAATTTATTCCAGTACGGGTTAATACCGTCTCAAAGCTGATATATGAGGGCGTGTAGATTCTATTGGCCAGCTCAAAATGATCATAATTTTTGTCTTTAGCATAAATACCACGACAGATCCTGATTAATTTACCTCTTTTTACATAACTGCTCAACCTCACTCGCAAATTGACTTTTCCTTGCTCACTCCACAACAAAGCAATGTCTTTGATAGAAAAGACAGTTTTATTAGATTTTAGCAAAATCTCAATATATTGACCTTTTGTTGGTTTATTGTTCATATATTTACTGGAAGTTAGCTTAAAACTTACTTCCAATATAATTATAGCATAAATTTAGGAAAAAGTCAAGAGGCTACAAAAAACACCTCCACTTCCCCCTCCCCTTTCACCCATTTTATATTTTTATCCCTCTTAAACCAGGTAATTTGTCTTTTAGCATATCTTCTGGTGTCGCGTTTTAATATTTCCACGGCTTCCGGTAAACTCATTTCTCCGCGGAGAAAATATCCGATTTGGCGATAACCAATACTACTCATACTCGGCAATTCCCAACTATATTTTTTCGCTAAATTTATTACTTCTTCCACCAACCCGTTTTTAATCTGCTCATCCACTCGCACGTCAATTCTTCTGTACAATTCCTCTCTGTCCACTGTAATACCCAATGCCAAAATATCATACTTACTTATCCCCTTTTTTTGTTGAGCAAAAAATGATTGACCGGTGGTCTCGGCAACTTCAACCGCCCTGACTAAACGGCGAGGATTATTTTGATCAATTACTGTAAAGGTTTTTGGATCTATTTTTTTCAACCGCTTTTGCAAATCAAGTAAAGATAATTTTTCCAATTCCTCTCGCAATATTTTATTTGCCGGCACACGAGGAATATCCAAATTATCTGTAATCGCCGAAACATACAAACCAGTGCCACCGACCAAAATTGGCAACTTACCTCGACTTAAAATTTCCTCAATCTTTTGTTCTGCCAAATCTTTAAAATCAGCTACAGAAAAATCTGCGTCCGGTGAAATAAAATCCATCAAATGATGTGCTACCCCATCAACAAAATACGCTTCCACACCATCCACGATTTGCCACTCCCCGACAGGCTTGGCAGTGCCAATATTCAGCTCACAATAAATCTGACGAGAATCAGCATTGATAATCTCGCCATGATATTCTTTTGCCAACTTAATCGCCATCTCAGTTTTACCCGAAGCGGTCGGCGCCACAATAGTAATTATTTTTGGTCGCATATTTTTCCTTTTAATAGCCATTCGTAAGCAATTTCAATTTTTACTGACACAAATTTTCCCACCAAACTTTCATCTCCCAAAAATTGCGTAAATTTAAATTCTCGAGAATTACCCGAGCATATTCCGTCCTTGCAACTATCCACTAAAACTGAAACAACCTGCCCAACATATTTTTGATTTTTATTTAAAACAATTTCTTCCATCACTTTTTGTAAATAATGCCAGCGATATTTTTTCGTCTCCCATGACACATCATCCGCATAATTTTTATCTGCCAAAGTACCACTCCGTTGACTGTAAATTGCGTTATATGAAATATCAAAATCAGCTTTCTTATAAAATTTTATAGTATTTTTAAATTGTTCATCCGTCTCGCCACAATAGCCAACAATCAAGTCTGTACCCAAAGCCATGTCCGGTTTAGCTTTTTTCAATTTTTCCACAATTTTTAAATAATCTTCACTCACATACGGACGATTCATTTTTTTTAAAATTTCATCATCCCCGCTTTGTACTGGCAGATGTAAATAATTCACTTGCTTCGGTAATTTCAAGGCCTCAATTTGATAATCATTGAAATATCGTGGATGTGCGGCCGTAAAATGAATTCGCTCAATTCCTGACACTTGATTCAACTCCCAAAGCAATGCGGAAAAATCATCTTTATTTAAAAATGGATTTTGTGAATTGAAATTTTCCTTGTCCGGAGCTTGGTAATTATTCACCACTTGTCCGAGCAAAGTAATTTCCCAACAACCATTTTTCGCTAACTTTTTTACCTCAACCAAAATGTCCACCACCGGACGATTGCGTTCGCGACCACGCGCATAAGGCACTACACAATAGGCACAAAAATTATTACAACCGGTTTGGATACTGACAAACGCTCGATGAGTTTCCGAATATTTCGGTTCCAAAGATAAATAGTCGAATAAATCACTTCGTAATTGACCTAACCATTCAGGTAATTTTATCAGATCATCAATCGGAAAAAATAGATCCACACCGGGAAATTTCTTTTTCAGTTTTCCATCATGATCTCGTCCGGGTAAACAACCGGTAATGGCAATAATTATTTTTGGATTTTTTATTTTTAATTCTGTCCATTTTTTGATCAAACCCACTACCCGATCTTCCGCCATTTGTCGGACACTACAAGTATTCGCCAATAACAAATCAGCTGTCATTTCATCGTCAGCTTCGGTCCAACCGAGGGATAACAAAAGTCCGGCAATCCTCTCAGAATCGTTTTTATTCATTTGGCAACCAAATGTGGTAATGTAGTATTGCATAGTAAAGAAATCCTACCATATTTTAATGGTTTTAGCAAGAATAAAAAAAGCCCAGAAGTGCAAAACACCCTGAGCTTAATGAAACGGATAGGGAACCAATCAGACTTGTCCCAAATCCGTAAAAGTCACATCCAGAAAACCACTACTGAATGATCCATCTTCAAACTTCACGTTGGTGACAAAAGAAGAAGAAAAACTAACGCATTCAATCTTCGGAAAAAAATCGGCTATTGCCTCGTAAAACCCTGAAAAAATAACCGACGAATCGTAATCATAACGGATGATAAGCTTATCTGGTTCTCTTACTGCCGGTAACCAGGAACATTTATACGGCTTTAAAAAACGATACAGCTTAGCATCTACAAAACTAAGTACATCAATATTGTATTTATATTGCAAACTTAGTGAGCTGGTTAATATACAAGTAGCTAAAAATCTATATTGTCGGCTCAATTCTGATGCCTTTATTTTAGTACTTACAACCATAAAGCCACTCTCTCTTGCCAATTTCTCTACTTCTTCAATAGAGAAACTTTCCCTTAAATACACTATTAGCCTATCACCGATTTGCTCCGATTTCAACACCGGATGCAAAACCGCATCCTCTTGAATTTTTTCGCTATTCATAGCCCCCTCCTTGTGAATTAAACCCGAGGGGGGTTTAAAAGTTTAATAGTGGTTAAATTGTTAATGAGCACTACTACTTAACTTGATATATTAGCAGAAAAACCAACAACCGTCAAGCTAAGCTGTGGACAACTCTCTCAAACCTTGACAAAACCGCTAAAATGTGCTATAATATATCCATAGCCTGAAAAAAACAGGCAAATTAACTTAATTTTAAAAATACAACTATATGGGAGAAGGACTTTTTAGTAAGTGGTTTGGAAAAAACACCGGACCTGATGGCATCAATGAGGCCATGAGGGATGTAAAACAAATCACAAAAGAACAAGCGGAAAAATCAAAGCCTGAATCAGAAAAAGAAGTGCAAAATGTCCTTAATATCAACGCAGAAAAAATTATTGCTAACCAGGCCGTAAAGCCGGAAAATGAAACTAAAGAAGCCTTAGAAGATGTAAGAAACATTATAGCTGAGACTGATATTACAGATGATATTGAAAAAGCCGCGTAAACTTTCAAAAATAAAAAATACTCTGAATTGAATCAGAGTATTTTTTATTTTACATTTTCCTATTTTTAATCTCTTCGCTAATCTTTTTAGTAAATTCTTCCGCACTCATCTTTTCCTGTTTTTCTTGACCGCGAATGCGAATCAGCCAATCCTCACCAGCCAATTCTTTATCCCCGACCGCAATAATATACGGAATTTTTTGCCCGATTGCCCGACGCACACGATTACCCAAAGTTTCATTATCTCCATCCACTTCCACCCTGATCCCTGAATTTAATAAATTTTGTTGAATTTCCTTAGCGCCGGATAAATGCTTTTCCGAAATCGGCAAAAGCATTACTTGTACCGGAGAAAGCCAAACCGGAAAATTACCGGCAAAATGCTCAATCAAAATACCGAAAAATCTTTCCACTGAACCGAGCACTACCCGATGAATCATTACCGGTCGTTTTTCTTGTCCTTCATTATCAATATAATTCAGATTGAATCTTTCCGGTAAATTCATATCCAATTGCACGGTTCCACATTGCCAAGTCCGACCAATCGCATCCTTGATATGAAAATCAATCTTTGGACCGTAAAATGCCCCATCACCTTCATTGATCACATATTCTCGACCACTTTGCTCTAAAGCATTTTTTAAGCCGGCAGTTGCAGTTTCCCAAGCTTCATCCGAACCAATGGATTTTGCCGGACGAGTAGACAGTTCCAAATGATAGGTTAAACCGAATTGCGAATAAATTTTATCCGCCAATTTAATCACTCCCAAAATTTCCTCGGTGATTTGCTCGGCAGTCATAAAAATATGAGCGTCATCCTGGTTAAAAGCGCGCACCCTGAACAAGCCATTTAAAGTTCCGCTCAATTCATGACGATGCACCAGACCAATTTCCGCCCAACGCAAAGGTAATTCGCGATAAGAATGAATTCCTTCCTTATACATAATCATACCTCCTGGACAATTCATAGGTTTAATAGCATATTCTTCTTCATCGATCATTGACTCATACATATTCTCCCGATAATTTTCCCAATGACCTGATTTTTCCCAAAGTCTACGAGAAAGCATCATTGGAGTTTTTACTTCATCATAACCAGCTTGTCGGTGTTCTTCTCGCCAAAAATCAAGCAAAGCATTCCAAACAATCATACCTTTGGGTTTAAAAAACGGAAAGCCCGGACCTTCTTCGTGAAAACTGAAAAGATCCAACTCCGCCCCAATTTTACGATGATCACGCTTTTCCGCTTCCTCTAATAAATGTAAATAATCAGCCAATTCTTTTTCTTGTTCAAAACACACACCATAGATTCTTTGTAATTGCGGATTATTACTATCCCCTCGCCAATAAGCTCCGGCCAATTTGGTTAATTTGAACACTCCAATATCTTGGGTGGACTGCACATGTGGTCCACGACACAAATCAGTAAAATTTCCGGTTTTATACAATCTTACACTATCCACTGATTCCATCACTTCTTCCCCATCAACCTTAGTGGTGCCTTTGGTTTTTAAATCCGCCAAAAGTTCCACCTTATAATTTTGCTTGATTTTCTTGAAAAACATAATGGCGTCGTCAATATTCATTTCCTCATAATCAAATTTTAAATCTTTATTTTTCAGCTCTTTGGCCAAATTTTCAATATTTTCCAAATCTGTTTCACTGATATTGTTCGGAAATTCAATATCATAATAAAAACCGTTTTCTACAACCGGACCAATACCAAATTTCGCCTCCGGATACAGCTCTTGGACGGCGGTAGCGATCAAATGCGCGCAAGAATGTCGCATTATTGCCAATTTTTCTTGATTCATAAAGTATATTTAACTTGTTTTATGGTTTAATTATAGTTAAATACGAGAAAAATGTCAAATTTAAAAAAAATCAAGAAACGGATGTCACTTATCAACACCCTCTTTTCCTATATTTGTGATATAATATTATCAAGTAAAACTTATGCACGAACCAACCTATCGCCAAACTTTAATCCACTCTTGGAAATTAGTCTGGCACAATAAAAACATCTGGGGCTTGGGTCTTTTATCGGCGATATTCGCCGGTTCTTTCGGCATCAACAACTTCTTGGGACAACTGTTTAATAGTATCTCAACCAATGGTGAAATCGCTATTATTTCTTGGCCAACTTTAAATTATTTTTATTTTGGTGCAGATTTTAACACCTTAAGTTTGATTATTCTCGGCATCGTTTCTGTGGCCATTATTGTTGGACTGATTTTTGTCTCTGTGGTCAGTAAAATTTCCTTGATGTTGATTAGTGTGGATTATTATAAAAAAGATCATGAACCTCGCATTGTTCCGGTTTGGCATAAAGCATTAAAATATTTTTGGAAAATATTTACTCTGGAAATTCTACGAAAAATCCTTTTTCTGTTAGTCTTATTTATTTTCAGTTTAATTTGGATCAATACCAATCCTTTCGCCAATATTTGGACCATGATTATTTCCGTCTTGGCATTAGCCCTTACCATCCTCTTGGCACTGGCAATTTCCTCAGTGACTATTTTTGCTTCCGGTTATGCGGTCATTGACGAAGAAAAACTTTATCCAAGTATTATTCGAGGCTACAAACTTTTCAAAAAACATTTTTTAGTCAATGTAGAAATGAGTATTATTTTATTGATAATTGATTTTATTCTAATCATGGGAATAATATTATTAATGTCCTTGACTTTTGTTCCTTCACTTTTAATTTGGATTATTGCCGGTTTTTTTGCCAACAATATGGGCTTGATGGCATTTGGTTTTGCTTTGGGTTTGATTATACTATTATTGTCTATCGTTCTTATTGGTGCTGTGTACAATACTTTTTATACCACCACCTGGATGTATATGTTTATGAAAATGCATCATGAAGGATTTTTAAGCCGTTTACGACATTATTTTAAAAAATTGTTTAACTAAGAAGCTATGACTGACTTTCCTAATATTCAAGATCTGATTAAAAAAGGCGACCAACTCAAAAAAAACATTGGCGAGAAAACCGTCACAGAAAAATTTGACGAAAAAATGATGAATTTGGATCTGCAAGCCAAAGAAAAAAATACGGAAAAAGAAGCTGGACAATTAAAACTGCCATACATCAATCTGGTCGGTTTTCCAATTACCGCCGAAGCTTTAAAAGCCATTCCAGAAAAAATCGCCCGTGAAAAAAAAGTAATTTGTTTCTATTATTCCCCGCAACTGATTAAAATTGGAGTGGTAAATTATAATGACGAAACTAAAGAAATTGTTTATCAAGCTGGCGAACGCACTCAAGCTAAAACCGAAATTTACTTGATCACCAAAAATAGTCACACCAAAGCTGTGGAGATGTACAAAAATTTACCGATTATCAAACCTATTACCAAAGAAATCAACATTACCGACGAGGCTTTAAAAAGATACCAAGAAAGCATTGATAATTTACAATCTTTACAAGATCAATTTAAGAATATTTCCATTACCGATATTTTGACTCTAATGGTTGCCTCAGCCATTAAAGTAAGGGCTTCCGATATTCATGTAGAGGCGGAAGAAGAAGGTATCGCTGTTAGATACCGAATTGATGGAGTTTTACATACTATTGCCAATTTACCAAAAGATCAATGGAAAAGATTCGTTTCTCGTATCAAATTGCTTGCCGCCTTAAAAATCAACATCGACAACAAACCTCAAGATGGTCGGGTGACTATCAGGTTGGCTTCTGGCAATTTAGATATTCGTGTTTCCACTATGCCCACCACCTACGGAGAAAGTATTGTTATGAGAATTTTACATAGTGGTAGTAAGGGGGTCACTTTTGATGAACTCGGACTATTGGGTTCGTCTTATGATCGTCTTAAAGCGGAAATTGAACGCTCCAACGGAATGATTATTACCACCGGTCCAACCGGTTCAGGTAAAACCACAACTATGTATGCTATTCTTCGCACTTTAAATAAACCGGGAGTAAAAATAATTACCTTGGAAGATCCGGTAGAAATTAAAATGGATGGCATCAATCAAAGTCAAATTGACCATAGTCAAGATTATACCTTTGGTAAAGCTTTACGCAGTATTTTACGTCAAGATCCGGATATTTGTATGGTGGGAGAAATCCGTGATTTGGAATCAGCCGAAATATCTATCCAAGCCGCTCTAACTGGACACTTAATGCTTTCCACTATTCATACCAACAGTGCAGCCGGTGCCATCCCTCGTTTTCTATCCATGGGGGTCAAACCGTTTTTGTTGGCTCCGGCACTAAACGCGATTATTGGACAGAGATTGGTCAGAAGAATTTGTGAATCTTGTATTACCGAGGATAAGTTAAATACGGACAAAGAAAAAAAGGTTTTGACTATATTAAATGATCTGCCAGAAGTGGAAAAAAAACAAATTGATTTAACAAAGCTAAAATTTTATAAAGGTGCCGGCTGTACTAAATGTAGTGGTTTAGGTTATACTGGTCGTATTGGTATTTATGAAATTTTTACCATGACCAAAGAAATTGAAGAAAATATTTTAAGTGGAAAAATGTCAGAATTCACCGTACAAGAAATTGCTGTAAAAAACGGTATGACTACTATGGCACAAGATGGTTTACTCAAAGCTTTACGCAAGATTACCTCGGTAGATGAGGTATTCAGAGTCGCTGGATAAATTTAAATAAAAATAAATTTTTTTAATAATTAAATATACCTATGATCGCGAGACGTCTTCAAACCAGACCCATGCCGGAACCACCGGTTCGGATCTATAAAATCATTGCTTTTTCTTTTTTGACTATCACTGTCATACTACTTGGTTTTGTAGTTTTTTCTTTATTTAAAAAAACGGAAATTATTATCCTAGCCAAAGAAAATACCCGGACTGTGGAATTTCGCGTGAATGCCGAGGTCAATGCTTCGAAAGGCTCTCTAAACGCTCAAGTAGAAACTCAAGATTTTTATTGGTCGGAAACTTTTGAACCCACTGCTGTAAAAAAAGTAGATGGCCTAGCCAAAGGTACGGTGGAGATCATCAATGATTCGCCGCAAGAAATGATTTTAATCAAGACCACTCGCCTACTCAGTGCTAATGATATTCTTTTTCGACTGGCTGATAAATATGTGGTTCCGGCTCACAGCTCTATCACTGCACAAATCTACGCCGATGAATCTGGAGAAAAAAGTGATATTGAACCAACTAAATTTACCATCCCAGGATTATCCTTAGATACACAAAAGTTAGTCTACGCAGAAAGTAAAAACAAAATAATGGGCGGTTCGGGAAAAATTGGCATAGTAGGTGCTGAAGATATAAACGCCGCCGGACAAAGTTTTTCTTTAAAAATGAAAGAAGCTTTTTTGCAAGCTAACAACCTGACACAAGCCAATAATGTTGTAGTTGCCATTTTAGAACAACATACAACCTCCACTCACACAATTGGTCAGGAAGCAACTGACTTTACCATCGCTGGCACCAGTACAATTATGACCCTAACCTATAATAAAGAAGAATTGAATAGGATTATCAACCAAGAAATAAACAAAAAAATAGAAGCCGGATCAGAAAAAATATTATCCACCAATGAAAACCCCGTCATTACCGTAGATAATATTGATTCAGTCAATCAGTCAGCTCAATTAAAGATTGTTACTGATGCCTTGGTCACTTTAGATGTCAATTCTACCTTGTTGGAAAAAAATAATTTTATCAACAAAACCAAAGCAGAAATTGAACGATATGTTATCAGCTTACCCGATGTCACAGGTCAAGATATTCGCTTTACTCCATCTTGGATTACCAAAACCCCAAGCAATCCGGATAAGTTAAAGGTAATCGTAAAAAGCACAAAATAAAATATAGACTACAGACTAAATAAAACTGCCCCGATAAAATTCATCGGGGCAGTTTTATGTATTTTCGTATTTCCTACTTCATTATTTCCTTGATCTCATCTTGTTCAATCGTTTCTTTTTCCATAAGCACCCCAACCATTTTATCTAATTTCTCACGATTTTCTTCCACCGTCTTTTTCGCACGCGCTAAAGCCTCAGTAAAAAGTAGTTCTACTTCTTTGTCAATCATTTCTGCAGTTTTTTCACTATAATCTTGTCGCTCATGAATTTCCTTGCCTAAGAAAATCAATTCTTCATGTTCACCAAAAGTTCTCGGACCAAGAGGGCTCATTCCAAATCTCGTCACCATATCTTTGGCGACTTTAGTCGCTTGACGCAAATCAGAAGATGGACCGGTAGAAATCATTTCCTCGCCATAAATCATCTTTTCCACCACATACCCACCCAAAATCATTGCAAGCTCATCTTTAAATTCCGCCATGGTTTGATAATGTTTATCACTATCAGGCATTTTTAAAGTATAACCACCAGCACGACCACGAGAAATAATAGATACTTTTCTGACCGGATCACAATGTTCCAAAACAAATCCAACAACCGCATGACCGGCTTCATGATAAGCGGTCATCTCTTTTTCTTTATTTGAAATAATTCTACTTTTTCTCTCCGGTCCTAAAAGTACTCGTTCAATACTTTCTAAAACTTCTTTTTCTCCAATTTCTGTTAAATTTCTGCGGACAGTCAAAATAGCCGCTTCATTCAAAAGATTTTCCAAATCCGCACCAGAGAAACCCGGAGTGCGTTCCGCTACATTCCGTAATGATACAATCTTAGCTAATTTCTTATCTTTTGCATGAATTTTCAAAATAGCTTCTCGATCCTTGATGTCAGGTAAATCTAAAATCACTCTACGATCAAATCTACCCGGACGAAGTAACGCCGGATCAAGCACATCCGGACGATTAGTCGCAGCAATCACAATCACGCCGATATTCGGATCAAAACCATCCATTTCCACCAAAATTTGATTTAAAGTTTGTTCTCGCTCATCATGTCCACCGCCTAAACCAGCACCACGATGACGACCTACTGCATCAATTTCATCAATAAAAATTATTGCCGGTGCCATCTTTTTCGCCTTACCAAACAAATCACGCACCCGAGAAGCTCCTACTCCGACAAACATTTCCACAAACTCCGAACCAGACATATGAAAAAATGGCACATCCGCTTCTCCAGCCACAGATTTTGCCAACAAAGTTTTACCTGAACCTGGTACTCCCATAAGCAAAACTCCTTTAGGAATCTTTGCACCCATTTCCACATATTTTTTTGGATCTTTTAAAAACCCCACAATCTCCATCAAATCTTCTTTGGCTTCCGTGGCTCCAGCCACATCAGTAAAAGTCTTTTTATTTTTCTTGTCTGTTTTATCATTTTGTTTGGCGTTACTTTGACCAAAACCCATTGCTTTATTATTCATCCCTTGCACTCCACGACTCATAAAATAAAAGAAAACAATAATCACGATAATTGGAATCAAAATCGGAAGAATATTGCTCAACCAAAATTTCATTGAGCTTTCATCCTTAATTTCCACATTCAAAGATTTGATTGATTCTTCCTCCACACCATAATTTTTCAAAATATCACCAAAGGAATCTTGGGGTTCTTTTTTCACTTCTTGCTTTTTAACATTAGCATCTTTAAGTTCAATGTTAATCAAATCCCCCGCCACCGTTATTTTTTTGACTTCATTGTTTTTTATTTCCTCCACCATTCGACCAATCCCAACTGTCTCTGGTTTGGTGTCAATATTAGGTTTTAGTAAACTCCAAACCCCGGCTATTACTACAAGAACAACAAACACAATCGCAAAATTTTTCAAAAAATCTTTCATAATTTTAATTTTTTAATAGTAAGTATTAAATATTATTGTAGCTTATTTAATGAAAAAAGTCAACCCCATCGATTAAAAAAGACATTCCTGTGCACGCCGGAATGTCTTTTTTAATTATTCTTCTATCACTTCCGCAACTTCTTCTTTTGTTTCTTCTACTTCTTTCTCATCCTTTTTTTCTTTTTTATCTTCTTTTTTCTCTAATTTACCTTTTACACCAACAACCCGTAAACCTAGACGATGAACAGTCGGTTCCAAAGAAACAATTTCAAACTCTTTTTCTTCACCGACAACAAATTTTTCTTTCAAATCAGCAATTGGTTCATCAGATAATTCGGAAATATGAGCCAGACCGTGAATATCATCATCCAAACCAATCATTAAGCCAAATTGTTCCACTTTCAAAATTTTACCCTTGACTTTATCACCGATTTTAAATTTATCTTTGACTTGTTTCCAAGGATCTTCCACTAATCGTTTAATGGAAAGATAAATTTTGGAATGATCCAACTGAATAATTTGTGCTTTGACCTTATCACCAGTTTTAAGTAAATCCTTCGGATGATCTATTCGTTGCCAAGCAATTTCAGAAATATGAATCAAACCTTCTAAACCATCACCAAATTTGATAAACACACCGAAAGAAGTGAGGGCACTGACTTCACCATCCACCACATCCCCGACTTTATAAGTGTCAAGCACAGCTTTTTGCGAATCTTCCCAAACCGCTTTCTCTGAAACAATCAATTTTTCTTCATTTTCTTTGACATCAATCACTTTTACTTCAAAAGCCTTACCAATCAAATCTTGAAGTTTTTCCAAAATACGATTTTTATCCCCACCTGTGACACGCGGGTAATGTTCCGGATTAAGTTGTGAAACTGGCATAAAACCATTAAGAGCACCAACTTTCATCATTAAACCACCTTTATTCGCAGCTAAAACCTTAGCTTTAAGAGTTAGACCTTTGTTCAATAAATTATTCATATTGTCCCAAACTCTTTGCATGCCGGCAATTTTAAAGGACATTTCCAATTCGCCATTTTCATTTTCCGCATCAATTACAATACCTTCTACATCGTCTCCTGGTTTCAAATTGGCATATTCCGGATCTTCATTAAAAAGTTGGTGTGCCCGCACTACGCCCGTGGTAATACCGGCAATGTCAATTCTAACTTCGCCTTTATCCACAGAAATTACTACACCTTTAACCACATCACCCAATTTAGGTGGGTTGACCACAGAATTTTCCAGCAAAGTCTTAAAATCTTGTTTTTTATCTTCAGACATAAAAAAATAACCATTTATCCCACCGCATTTTATAGAGGTTGAGCGCCCTCCACTAAATCGGGAGGAACATTATTAAATGAATTTTTTGATAACTTTATTATAGCTTATAAGAACAAACCTGTCAAGACCTACTCACAGACCTGTACTCACACCCAAAAACACCTCAGCTCTTGCCAAATTTTTCAAAAGGTGGTAAAATATAACTATTAAAAAGCTAAAAACCGTAAAAATATGCATATAAACTGGCTGGGACAAACCTGCGTAAAACTCCAGACAAAAAATCTCAAGGATGAAGATGTAGTCATTTTGATTGATGCTTACAAGCCAAAAACTGGTGATTTTCCACGAAGTTTTAGTCCGGATCTTGCTCTGTTTTCTATGGGGTTAAATGAAGCGGTCACCCTATCGCAAGACCCTTTTATCTTAGATTCTTATGGTGAAGTAGAGAAAAAAGATGTTATGGTCTATTCTTTTCCTGGGGATAAAAATAGTAAAGTTTTCAAGATTGGTGCCGAAGGAATGAATATTGTGCATTTAGGCAATATCACCCAAAAACCCAATGCGGAAATTATGGGTAAAATCAGTAGCCCAGATATTTTACTTATTCCAGTAGGTGGGGATGGAAAAACCTTACTTGACCCACAAACCGCCGGTGATTTAGTGACGGCCTTGGAACCACGCATTATTATCCCTATTGCCCACAATTGTGATACTGATCCAAAAGCCAAACCAATCACTGATTTTATCAAAGAAATCGGTTTAAAACCGGAAGCTACGGAAAAAAAGATCATTATTAAAAAGAGAGATTTGCCAGAAGAAGAAACCAGATTGATTATTTTAGAAAAAAACTATTAACCAAGCTAGGTATGCCTGAAGAAAAGCAGGATAATTTTCAATATACGGAAATGGATTGGCAAGTCCATAAACAAAAAATTCGCTGGCTATATTCTGGTGTATCCATTTTTGCTTTGATTATCATCGCTTTCTTTATCTTGGCTGTCAAATACAATTTTACCAATTATTCTTGGAACAAAAGTCAAGAAGATATGATTGTCAAAAATATCCAAAACGACTTAGGTAAATATATTGAAACAGAAAAAGTCGAAGCGGAAAAAGTCGAAGCACGAGAATTGGCCAAAGAAAAATTAACAGAAATTGTTAATAATTTAAAAATCACAACAACAACCGTCACCGGTACGATTTCCACTACCACTGAAAAAAATTAATCATAGTTAAAATATGCAAAAAAAATTATCTCTACCTGATGAAAATGTCGGCAAATTGATTGATATCACCATTTCCGATGAGGTCAAGCAATCTTATTTGGAATATGCCATGAGTGTAATCGTTTCTAGAGCCTTACCAGATGTGCGTGATGGCTTAAAACCAGTTCATCGTCGTATTTTATATGCCATGTGGAGTATTGGCTTAAAACATTCAGGAAGATTTCGTAAATCAGCCCATGTAGTCGGTGAAGTGATGGCCAAATACCATCCGCATGGTGATGCGGCGATTTATGATTCTATGGTGCGTATGGCACAAGATTTTTCCATGCGTCACCCTTTTGTCAATGGCCAAGGTAACTTTGGTTCCATTGACGGAGATCCAGCTGCAGCTATGAGATATACCGAGGCACGATTACATACCCTGGCGGAAGAAATGTTAACAGATATTGAAAAAGAAACCGTAAATTTTACCGATACCTATGACGGATCCAATAAAGAACCAACGGTTTTACCATCCAAAGTCCCAAATCTTTTATTAAACGGCACGACTGGTATCGCAGTCGGTATGGCAACCAATATTCCTCCACACAACCTGGGAGAGCTTTGTGATGGTGTAATGCTTTTGATTGATCAACCAAAAACTACTATTGAAGAATTATCCGAAATTATCAAAGGGCCAGATTTTCCAACCGGTGGAATTATTTATAATAAAAAAGATATTGCCATAGCTTATGCCACTGGAAAAGGTGGTATGGTTGTCCGTGCCAAAACTGAAATTACTGAGGATAGCAGGGGTATGTTTAGGATAATTGTCCAAGAAATTCCTTATCAGATCAATAAATCCAACCTGCTGGAAAAAATTGCCAACTTGGTTCAAGAAAAAAAGATTGACGGTATCAGAGATCTGCGTGACGAATCAAATAAAGATGGTATTCGTGTGGTTATTGAATTAAAAAAAGACGCTTATCCGAAAAAAGTTTTAAATCGTCTTTATAAATTGACCGAATTACAAACCACCTATCACGCCAATATGCTCGCTTTGGTGGATGGTATTCAACCGAAAGTTTTAAATTTAAAAATCATTTTAGAAGAATTCATCAAACACCGTCAGGAAATCGTTCGCAAACGTGCTTTATTTGAATTGAAAAAAGCTGAAAACCGTGCCCATATTTTAGAAGGCTTAAAAATGGCTTTGGATAAAATTGATCAAGTCATCAAAACTATTCGCGCCAGCAAAGACAAAGATGAAGCAAAAACTAATTTAATAAAACAATTCAAATTTACAGATCTACAAGCCACGGCTATTTTGGAAATGAAGCTTCAACAATTAGCCAACCTGGAAAGAAAAAAAGTGGAAGATGAGTTAGCGGAAAAACAAGCTTTAATTAAAAAACTAAAAACTTTGTTAGCTTCGGAAACAAAAATCTTAGAGGTAATCCACACGGAAACTCAAGAAATCAAAGAAAAATATAGCAATCCACGACGCACTGAGATTGTCGCTCATGGAATCAAAGAATTTAAAATGGAAGACTTGGTACCTAATGAAAATACAATTATAATGATGACCGAGGACGGTTATATAAAGCGATTACCTCCGGATACTTTCAAATCACAATCTCGTGGTGGCAAAGGTATTATCGGCACGACCACCAAAGAAGAAGATCGTGTGGAAAAAATTGAAGTGACCAATACTCACGACAATATTATGTTTTTTACCAATCGAGGTCGGGTATTCCAATTATTCGCCTACGATATTCCTCAAGCTAGCCGCACAGCCAAAGGTCAAGCTATGGTAAACTTTTTACAGCTAATGCCCAATGAAAAAGTCGCCACCTTTATTGCACTCGGTAACCTGAATGAAGAAAAATATTTAGTTATGGTGACAAAAAAAGGTTTAATTAAAAAAACCACAATCGATGCTTTTAGTAGCGTCAGAAAAACCGGATTGATTGCTCTAAAACTTAAAACCGATGACAGTATGGAATGGGTGGGAGCTAGTACCGGCAAAAATCAAATCAGTATCATTACTAAAAACGGACAAGCCATCAGATTTGAAGAAGACGATGTCCGTGCTATGGGTCGTACCGCCAGTGGTGTTCGCGGTATTCGTCTCAAAGGTGATGATGAAGTAATTTCCATGGATATTGTGGATCCAACAAACAAAAATTTGGCTTTATTCAATATTGGTGCCAATGGCTTGGGCAAACGCACTGAATTATCCAAATATAAGGTTCAAGGACGTGGTGGCAGTGGAATTAAGACCGCTGAAGTGACCGACAAAACCGGTTATTTGGTTCATGCGGAAATTATTGATAATACTCAAGCTAAAGATATGGATTTAATCATTATGTCACACAAAGGTCAAACTATTCGCATGCCCTTAGCCTCCGTATCTCTGTCTGGTCGTGCCACTCAAGGTGTCCGACTAATGCGTTTCAAAGCCACCGATGACCATGTCGCCGGAGTCACTATATTGGATAATATAGAGGAAAAAGAAGAATAAAAATTGTACCAAAGTCATCATCCCAATCGAAATAAATAAAATCTTTGATAAATATCAAAGATTTTATTTATAAAACGAAGGGAACCTTTTGCTCTCTTCATTGGTATCATTCAATCTAACACACCTTGACTTTCCCCTCGTTTTGTATTAAAATAAATCCATTATGTCAGGGTAGCTCAGCTGGTTAGAGCACTGGATTCATAACCCGGAGGTCGGGAGTTCAAGTCTCCCCCCTGACACTAAACGGGCGCTTAGTTAAGTGGTATAACTATGGTCTCCAAAACCATTATTGGGGGTTCGATTCCCTCAGCGCCTGCTCTATGCTCATCCTTTCCATTGAAAGCTCATGCGACGATACTTCAGTCGCTTTACTCAACTGCTCCAAGCAAGGTTGTTTTGTAATAAAAGAAATTACGGCTTCACAAATTGATATTCATAAAAAATACGGTGGGGTGGTACCGGAAATCGCTGGGCGTGCTCATGCAGAAAAAATCGTTCCTTTGATTGAAGAGGTGCTCAAAGGACAAACACAACCCGAGACGATAGCGGTCGCGAGCGGTCCGGGACTTATCACTGGATTGATTGTTGGAGTAGAAGCGGTACGAACATTAAGCTATGCATGGAATATTCCTTTGGTCAACGTCAATCATATTGAAGGACATATTTATTCCACTTTGATAAATAATAAGCAAAAAATAAAACTACCGGCAATAGCCTTGGTAGTCAGCGGTGGACATACGGAAATTATTTTAATAAAAAAAGACAAAAAATATAAACTGCTCGGTAAAACAAAAGATGACGCAGCTGGAGAATGTTTTGATAAAACTGCCAAACTCCTTAACCTCCCCTATCCGGGTGGACCAAAAATTTCTATTTTAGCGGAAAAAGGTAAAACGGATGCAATAAAATTTCCGCGCCCAATGTTAGAACAAGACAGTTTTAATTTTAGTTTTTCTGGATTAAAAACCTCAGCTCTCTATTGGTTACAAAAAAATAAATTAAATAAAAAAATCACTAAAGAAGATTTTGCCGCGAGCTTTGAACAAGCGATTATTGATGTGCTGGTTGGTAAAACCATTAACGCAGTGAAAAAATATCATCCGCAAACAGTTATTTTGGGTGGTGGGGTAAGTGGCAATCAAAAACTACGTGAAGCCTTAAAACAAGAAATTTTAACTACCGATAAAAAAATAAATTTCTTAATGCCGGAAAAAAAATACAGTATGGATAATGCTGTAATGATTGGCGTGGCTGGTTATCAGCACGCTTTAAAAAAAGATTTTACAGCTTGGCAAAAATTAAAAGCTGATCCGAATTGGCGGTTGGCAAATTAAGTCTGACACTTCTCACAATAAACTGTCCCCCGACCGTTTATTTTTTTACCAAGCAAAATACTTCCACATTTTTTACAAGATAAACCGGTGCGACCATACACTTTGAGATATTTAGCATAACCACCTGCTTCATTGTATAAATTTACATAATCATCAGCTGTGGTTCCACCCAACTCCACCGCTTTATTCATTATTTTTTTTAAACAAATCAATAATTTTTTAATTTCCGTGTCAGACAAACTTCCGACTAATCTTTCCGGATGAATGCCAGCACAAAAACAACCTTCTTGCGCATAGATATTCCCAATACCGGCAATAAATTTTTGATCCAATAATAACGACTTAATTTTGCTTTTCTTTTTCTTAAGCAAAGCATTTTTAAAATTTTCAAATTTAAAATCCAGTGATAAAATTTCCGGACCAAATTTATTGATCAATACATTGGCCAATTCTTTTTCTTTGATCAATTCCATATAGCCAAACCGACGGGTATCATTAAATACCAATGGCTTTTTTCCCAACCAAAAAATCACACGGGTATGCTGATCTGGTAATAATCCCCAAAAAAATTTACCAGTCATTTTCAGGTGAACCATCAAAACTTGTTTATTAGATAAATAAAATAATAGGAGTTTGCCTCGACGACCCACTTTTATAATTTTAATATTATTCAACCGTTCAATCCCCACAAACTTAGCAATTTTTCTATCCTTTACCTCTACATGCGTGATAATTTTCCCGACGATTTCCTTGTTTAATTGTCTGACAATGGTTTCGACTTCCGGTAATTCAGGCATAAATTAGTCAAAAATTAATTTACTCTATCCTCTTCTAAAAGCTCAAAAATTTGTTTTTTTAATTCATCATTTTTATTCACGGTGAAATTCGTTTTAATTTTCTTCTCCCCCACTTTTAAATATACTCGCACTTCTCCAGGATGAGAGCGAAAAATTTCTTTCAAAGTCTCCCCTTTTTCTTTAGCTTCACCTTGAGATAAAACCACAAGTAATTCCGGAGTACTTTCCATCGGCTCATGACGATCAGAATAATTTGTTCGTCCAAGTGCCATTTGATTAGCTAAGTCCACGGCATTATTTTCATCCACCACATAAGCCTTTTCCACAAAAATTTTATCATCACCTTCTTCTTCCGAAGCCCGACCTACTACCATAACAATCCGCCCTTCCGCCCACACATCTTTCGTGATTTCATATACCTTCGGAAATACCAAAAGTTCTAAACGGTCAGTCAAATCTTGAATCGCAGCAAACATCATAGCCTTACCACTGCGAGTAATTTTTTTCTTAGCATAATCCAAAATACCACCCAGAACTACCCACTCACCTCTTTTTACCGCAGAAATATCTTTGATAGGAGTCACAGCACTACGCAATTTCGCTTCAAATTTAGTATAAGGATGAGCGGTCACATACACCCCAAGCAACTCCTTTTCCCAATTTAATTTTTCGTCTTCCGTGGCCGGTGGATATTCATCCAATCTGACTTTGGTATCCATGTCCGCAGTAGTACCGGCAAACAAAGATGATTGTTTACTGGTAGATGCTTCATTAGTGACCCGAATAAAATTTAACAAATTTTCAATATTACCAAGAAGTACCCCGCGATCATAACCAAAACAATCCATGGCTCCGCATTTAGCTAAAGATTCTACTGATTTTTTATTCAAGTCTTTATTTTGCACTCTTGTCAAAAAATCCTCCAAATCTTTATATTTCCCATTACTCTTTCTTTCTCGATAAATCACCTCGGAAATATTTTCTCCGACATTTTTAATTCCTTGCAATCCGAAACGAATATGTTGACGACCGCCATCTTCCGGAGTAATCATAGCAAAATTTTTAAAGCTATGATTCACATCCGGTGGTAAAACTTCAATTCCCATTTTTTCACATTCGCGAATAACCGGTGGCACTTTATCAATATCCCCACTCTCAGCAATCAAAATAGCTGTCATATATTGAATCGGATAATTGGCTTTCAAGTAAGCGGTCTGATACGCGACCATGGAGTAACTCGCAGCATGGGCCTTATTAAAACCATAAGCCGCAAAAGGTTCAATCCGTGCCCACAAAATATCCACCAAATCTTTTTTTAATTTACCAACCGTCAAACAGCCATTATAAAATTTCTCTTTTTGTTTCGCCATTTCTTCAGGAATTTTTTTACCCATGGCTTTTCTGAATTTATCCGCTTCTTCCCAATTATAACCGGCAAGATTGATGGCGGTCAAAAGCACATCATCTTGATACACGATCAAACCCAAAGATTGATCCAGATATTCTTCCATTCGTGGATCCAAATATTCAATCAAGGATGGGTCATTCTTGCGACGGATATAGTCAGGAATAGATTCCATGGGTCCAGGACGAAACAAAGCGACCATCGCCATAATATCAAAAATAGATGCCGGGGCCAGCTCTTTCAAATATCTAGTCATACCGGAACTCGCCAATTGAAACACCCCAATTGTTTCTCCGCGGGTCAACATTTCATAAGTTTTTTTATCATCTAAGGGAATTTTAAAAATATCTACTTTATCTCCGGTCGTTTTTTCAATAATTTCCATGGCATGTCCAAGAATAGACAAGTTGCGAATTCCCAAAAAATCCATTTTTAAAACCCCGGCCGCTTCCACGGCATGCATTTCATACTGGGTAATAATTCTTTCTCCACCGGTTTCATATTGCACTGGTGTAAAATCAGTCAACGGGGTAGGTGAAATTACGACACCAGCGGCATGCATAGAGGTGTGACGAGCACAGCCTTCAATTTTTTGTGCCAAATCTAAAAGTCGTTTAGCTTGAGGATTTTTATCATATAATTCTTTCAGATCCGGTTCCAAAGTCAAAGCCTTGGCAATGGTCATACCAAAACCTTGTGCCCCGGCTGGAATAAGTTTGGAAAGTTGATCACAAAAAGAATAAGAATATCCCAAAGCCCGACCTGTATCACGAATTGATCCGCGTGCTTGCATGGTTCCGAAAGTAATGATTTGTGCCACTTTATCTTTGCCATATTTTTCTGTCACATAAGCAATCATATCATCGCGTTTGTCATCGGCAAAATCCGTATCAATATCCGGCGGACTGGGACGAAACGGATTTAAAAATCTTTCAAACGGTAATTTAAAACGCAATGGATCCACGGTCGTAATTCCCATGGAATAAGACACCAAACTGCCAGCACCTGATCCTCTGGTCGTTTCCACAATCCCGTGGGAATGTGCATAATTTACATAATCAGCCACGGCAATAAAATACGCCGAGTAACCCTTAGTAGAAATGATTCCCAATTCATAAGCCAATCGTTCCTTGACCTTGTCGGTAATTTCCATTAAATTGGGCAATCGACGAAAAACTTCATCACGCAAATATTCATCAGCAGTTTTTCCTTCCGGCAAATCCACCGGCGGAAAATGCCATTTATTCAATTCTAATTCCAAATTTATCCGTTCCGCAATTTTTACAGTATTTGCCATGGCTTCGGGAATGTGTGAAAATCTTTTAACAATATCTTCCGCTTTAGCCAAAGATAAATCCAAATTCATCTGTGTCGGTCGATTAGGTTCTTCCATGGTGCGTCCATCGCGAATACAAGTCAAAATATCTTGTGCTTCATTATCTTCAGGATTGAGATAGTGAGCATCACGCGTAACAATCAAAGGAATTCCGGTTTCTTCTGATAATTTTATCAACTGATTATTTAAAGCAGTTTGGCCTTCCAGCCCGGGTAAATCTTGCATTTCCAAATAAAAATTTCCTTTACCAAAAATTTCTTCATATTCCAGAGCGACTTGTTTAGCTTTATCAAAATTATTTTCTCGTCGTAAAATTTTCGGAATTTCTCCTCCCATGCAAGCTGATGACGCAATAATTCCTTCGTGATATTGTTTTAATAGTTCTTTGTCCAATCGCGGTTTATAATAAAAACCCTCCAGATGAGCCAACGAAGACAATTTCATCAAATTTCTATAACCCACATAATTTTCCGCTAAAAGTACCAGATGAAAATAGCGATTGTTAGTATCTTTATCAAAACGAGATTTTGGCGCCAAATACGCCTCCATCCCAATAATTGGCTTAATACCTTCTTTTTGGCACGCCTGATAAAATTCAATCGCCCCATACATATTACCATGGTCGGTCAAAGCTAAGGCAGAAAAACCGCGATCTTTGGCGGTTTTTACTAAATCTTTAATTTTTGACAAGCCATCCAACAACGAATAATGGCTGTGAACATGAAGGTGAACAAAATCCATAGGTTTTAAGCGATAATTACATTCCTAAACTGATATTTACATTTTATAGGAAAACAGGGAAAATGGCAAGGATAAAGACTTCGGGATAATAAACTGTATATAATAAACAAAAAACAAAAAAATCACCAATAGCGGGTGATTTTTTAACATTTGAATTTGATTTGAAATTTGTCATTTGATATTTACCCCATCTTCTTCGCTATTTTTTTAATCTTTTTTGCAGTACTATCCACAGCTTTCTGTACTGCCTGACGTGCTACGGCTTTAGCAATGTCAGCACTATCATCCAACCAATCTTCAGCCTTATCACTAAACGCTTGTCCAATATCCGAGGTTTTGGTCATCTTACCGGAAAAAATTTTACCCAAAATACTTGACATGGTTTCCACCCGACCATGAACTTTATTTATAATTTCAGAAATCTGATGCAACCGCAAACGAAATTCTTCAATCACTCGACTAATATCACGCAAAATCTTCCCCACATAATACATGGTCCAACATAAAAATACCGTGGCCCACAAAACACAGAAAGAAATAACGATATATAAAATATCTTTGGAACTGTCAATCATAATTTTCAAAATACCATCCTAAAAATTAGGAACAAGTTTTGATCAACATCTTCGCCAAGCATGGATGTGAAGATGATTAAATATATTATAGCACGCTACTACGGATATGGCAATCGTAAAAAGCAAATATTTATCCCCTTGTTATCCACAGGTTATGCACACCACTTATTCTCGTATTCTAATTTTAAATTTTTCTATTAAAATCTTTATTACCTTCTCCTGAATTTTATTCACTTCATCGTTAATCAAAGTGCAATCATCAGCACCATAGGTCAAGCGATATGCCATACTCTTTTCATTATCCGCCATATGACTTCCTTGATATACATCAAACAATTCCAACTTTTTGATCAAAACATCCAAAGGTAAAATGATTTCCAAAATATTTTGATTGGTAATTTTCTTATCCACCACAAAAGCCAAGTCTCGTATTATTTCAGGATAGGTCGGTGCGAAAGCTAGGCGATCAATTTTTTCCACAGTCTGTTCTTCCAACAAATCCAAATTAATTTCCACCACTCCGGCACGTGTTTCCAGACCAAAATTTTTTACAATCTCCGGATTGACTTCATAAATATTTCCCACCGCAACTTCATTGACCACAATTTCACCGGCACGGGTCGGATGCATTTGTTTACCAGCCTTACCCCAAGGTTTTATCGAAAATTTCACTCCCAAATCTGCCATTATATTTTCTAAAGCACGTCTAACTTCATTAAAAGGATTATCCATTTTTTTCTTAGCGTAGACCGCAACAACCCATGTATTTTGTCTGGGCAATAATTCACTGTTTTTTTCACTCACCCGTACTCCAGCTTCTTCCGCCAAATAAGTTTTCCCGATTTCCATTATTCTGACTTCATCTCGCGTTTCAATATTATTCACCACATTATCCAATAAATTTGGCAAAAGTTGTCGGCGTAAATATGGTTTTTCTTGAGAAAGCGGTTTATCCAATTCCAAATAATCTTTTTTGTTTTCTTTTAGCTGATCAATCTGTCGACCAGAAATAAAAGAATAATTATACACTTCTGTATAGTTCAATCCTTTTACCAAACTATCTCGGACGCTATTTTCTATCTGACGCAAACGGTTAATCACTGGTGGCACTACCGGAAAATTCAATGCCTGTGGAATGATATTATCATAACCGTAAATTCTCGCCACCTCTTCCACTAAATCCTCTGGCAAAGAAATATCTTTGGTAGCCCGCCAAGTCGGAATTTTGACCAATAAAATTTCTTTTTTCTTTTCTACCATAAATCCCAAACGAGTCAAAATGGAAATAATTTCTTTTTCTTCGATCTTCATCCCGATTTTATCTTGTAAAAATTTCACCGATACTTGCAATGGTCCTTGTGCCAAGCTGAAATTTACCACATCCACTACATTACTCGTCACCACAGCCTGAGGACAACATATTTGAATCATCTCCACAGCCTTAGATAAGGCAGTGAGTGTATTATTCGGATCAAGTGATTTTTCAAAACGCGCTGAAGAATCGGTACGCGCATCATAATGAAAAGCAGTTTTACGAATTATCGTTGAATCAAAAGTAGCTGATTCCAAAACAATACTATTCGTATTCGCGTCAATCGCCGAATCATATCCACCCATCACCCCGGCCAAAGCAACCGGCTTTTGGCTGTCGGCAATCACCAAATCATTCACTGTCAATTCAATTATTCTTTCATCCAATAACTTTATTTTTTCCTTGTCTTTAGCCAAGCGAACAAAAATATTTTCATCTACCAATTTTTTTGCGTCAAAAGCATGCATCGGTTGTCCTAATTCCAACATCAAATAATTGGTGACATCTACAATATTATTAATAGATTTTTGTCCCACGGCGGATAATTGTTTTTTAAGCCATTCCGGAGATTCACCCACCACTATTCCATCCATTCTCACCGCCATATATCGCGGGCAAAGTTTACTATCTGCGACTGTTGCTTTTATTTTTTCTTTTTTACCCGGCTTGATTTTATTAGTTTCATATTTAGCGACTTCACGGTGATATATTGCCGCCACTTCGCGTGCCAAACCATAATGCCCCCACAAATCTGGACGATGAGTCATAGACTTATTGTCAATATCAAAAATCGTATCATTCAAATCTAAAACTGTGGCGATACTTTTACCCAAAATATTTTTCTTATTTTTTAAAATCAATGTCAAATCCAAAATTTCTTTTTCTTTTTCCGCAAACATTTTATCCAAACCAATTTCCGAGGCAGCACAAATCATCCCAAATGACTCCACTCCCCTAATTTTGGTTAGCACTAATTCCACTAGATCACCCTCGCCATGCCAACGAACTCTGGTGCCAATTTTCGCCAGTGCCACAAGCATTCCTTCCACTACATTTATCCCCCCACAAACAACCTGCAATTTTTCCGAACCAATATCCACTATACATATTTTTAACTTATCCGCATCCGGATGTTTATCTACTTTGATAATTTTTCCCACGACCACATTCGCCAAATCTTTGGCCGGATTTTCCATACCTTCCACTTCTACCGTAGACATAGTCAATTTTAAACCCAATTTTTCCGCAGTTATAGAATCAGGAAGTTTAACAAATTTTTTTAGCCAATTATATGATACCAACATAGAATTATTGATTAATTTTTCCACTCTGCAACACCCGAATATCTCCAATACCAAATTTTTGCATCACGAGTCTGGTCATACCCAAACCAAAAGCAAACCCGGAATATATTTTCGGATCCAATCCACCAGCTTGAATGACTTTGGGATGCACCAAACCACACGGTAAAACTTCAATCCAACCACCGTGTTTACAAGCCCCACAACCATCTCCTTTGCACACTAAACATTTCATATCCAATTCAAATCCGGGTTCCACAAAAGGAAAAAATCCCGGACGCATTCTGACTTCCACTTCTTTTTTAAACACCCCGGACAAAAGCTTTTTCATTACATCAATCAAATTGGCAATGGAAATATTTTTATCCACAACCAAACCTTCCAACTGATAAAAAGTATGCTCGTGACAAGCATCGGTCGCTTCATTACGAAAACAACGACCAGGAGCAATGATGCGAAGCGGAGCTCCATATTTTTGCAACGCCCGAACTTGCACCGGAGAAGTATGTGTACGCATTAGCCAATTTAAATGATTTTTAATATAAAAAGTATCATGACTGTCGCGAGCTGGATGTGTTACCGGAATATTTAATGCTTCAAAATTATAATAATCACTTTCCAATTCCGGTCCGTCCACCACTGTAAAACCCATGGACACAAACAACTCTTCCAATTCTCGTTGGACAATCGTGTTTGGATGATAGCTCCCACGCGTAATTTTCGGCAAAGCCGGTTGAGTAATATCAATCCTCTCTTTTTCCAAACCGGATTGAAAATTATCTTGCCACAACTTCTCGCGTTTTTGTTTGAATAATTCTTCAATCTCATTTTTTAAATCATTAGCCAATGGACCAATGATTTTCTTGGCTTCCAAAGACAAATCTTTAATACTCTTCATTAACTCGGTCAACTCTCCATTTTTCCGACCTAAAATTTTATTGTATAAATTTTCCAACGCCACACCATCTTTTAAAACCTCTATGGCGGTCAAAGCGTCTTTTTTAAGTTTTTCCAATTGTTCTTTCATAAAATAATAAATAATTTATCTGCCATTACTTTTTATCTTAGCAAAATCTTAACTAAAAGTCAAAACCTAAAACAATCCACCAAGAATACCCAAATCCCTCACTGTCACGATTATTACTAATATCATCAATAAAATGAAACCGATTCCATGAGCCATATTTTCATATTTATCAATTTTTAACTTTCTGTTTAATTTTGTCAAAAATAAAAATAATAATCTTCCCCCATCCAAAGCTGGAATCGGTAAAATATTCAACACCGCAAGATTGAGCGAAAGAATGGCGGTAAATTGTAAAAGACGAATCAAGCCAAGCCTGGCCACTTCCCCGGTCATGACCGCAATACCAATCGGCCCGGAAATTCCTTCCGGCACTGCCCCAACAAACAAACCTTTAATCAAACCGCCAAAAGCGATAAATATTTCTTTTGTATAAAATCCAGCCAATTTAAACCCTTCAACACCAGCCAGATACCATGGATATTTCACAATACCAGCGTCCACAATCGCCACACCAATACCATATTTACCGGTATTTTCATATTTTACCGGTGTCACAGTTTTAACAATCAGTTCAGTACCACGCAAGACAACAACATCCAAAGGATTAGAACCGATTTTATTGGTATATTCTTGCATAGAAGTCACTTCGGGATTGACTAAATCACCCACTTGTAAAATTACATCCCCTGTTCTAATATCTGCCACATCTGCTGGCTTATCTTTTAAAATTTGTGTTACTTCCAATTTTCTATCTATTACATATTTATCATTTTCTCCATCCGCCGTAGCCGGCATGCCCACCATTAAACCAATGGATAGCAACACCCCGGCCAAAATAAAATTCATCACCACTCCTGACACAATCACCACAGCTTTTTTCCATGGCTTTTGTGCATTAAAACTATCTTCATCCATTACTTCTTCCCCATCTTCACCTTTAATACTCACAAATCCGCCCACTGGTAAAAGATTGAGTGAATACAAAGTTACCGGACAATTTTTCTTATCATATTTACGACCCACAAATTTTATTTTCTTGGTTTGCGGATCACGATACCAACCAAACAATTTCGGTGGAAAACCAAAACCAAATTCCCACACTCGCATTCCACTTTTCCTAGCCGTAAAAAAATGTCCCAATTCATGAGAAAAAACAATCACAGCAAAAACGGCGATAAAAGCGATGGCGGTAAGCATAAAATGATAAATAATAGATAAATAAACACTCTTGAAAAATTCTCTTCCTTGTGTTAAGATGAATAAAAGGTTGATTTTAACAACCTGATAAATTTAATACAAGTATGCCTATACTTTATATCATTATTATCATTTTGGCAATAGTCGCTGTATGGCTAATCGTCACCTACAATGGTCTGATTCGTGGAAAAAACCGTGTGGATGAAGCTTTCAGCGATATTGATGTCCAACTAAAACGTCGCTATGATTTGATTCCCAATTTGGTAGAAACTGTCAAGGGTTATTTGTCTCATGAAAAAGATACTTTGGTCAAATTGACCGAAGCCAGATCCCGAGCCATGCAAACCCACGACAATAGTCAAGCCAGCCTGGCGGATAAAGAACAAGCGGAAAATATGTTATCCAATACTTTAAAATCTCTGTTCGCGATCACGGAAAATTATCCGGATTTAAAAGCTAGTCAAAACTTTTTGCAATTGCAAGATGAATTGACTGACACGGAAAATAAGATACAAGCCTCTCGTCGTTTTTACAATGGACAGGTGCGTGATTTCAATATCAAAGTTCAAGTATTCCCGACCAACATGATTGCCAACATGCTCAACTTCAAGAATTACGATTTCTTCAAAACTGATGAAATGGAAAGAAAAAATGTGTCTGTGTCATTCTAATTTATGTATCGCGAAATTGATAGCAATAAACGCAACTCCGTCATCTTAATGATGATTTTTATCGCTGTGATTATCGGCTTGGGTTATATTTTAGAAAAAGCCTTTGGCGATGGCAATTATACCATTGTCTATATGGCAATATTTTTTTCTATATTCAGCGTCATGATCTCCTATTTTCAAGGTGACAAAATCGCCTTGGCTACCACTGGCGCCAAACCAATTGTCAAAGAAGACAACCGCTATCTCTATAATATGGTGGAAAATCTTTGCATCGCAAGTGGTACTCCCATGCCTAAGCTATATATCATGGAAGATGTAGCAATCAATGCTTTTGCCACAGGTCGCAAACCAGAAATTTCATCCATTGCCGTCACTCGCGGGACTTTGGAAAAATTGACTAACGAAGAATTAGAAGGCGTACTCGCCCATGAATTATCCCATGTAAAAAATTATGACATCCGTTTTATGATGCTCGTCGCTGTGTTAGTTGGAGCTGTTGCTATGATGAGCAATTTCTTTTTACGCAGTCGGATGTTCGGCGGACGCAGTCGTGATGATAAAGGTAATGCCAATGGAATTATTTTAATCATTGGTATTATTCTTGCTATCCTTTCCCCGATTATTGCTGAGTTGATCAAATTGGCAATCTCACGCAAAAGAGAATATTTGGCTGACGCTTCCGGCGCTCTAATCACTCGCTATCCCGAAGGATTGGCATCCGCTTTAGAAAAAATATCTTTAGATAATCAACCGATGGCTCGCGCTTCTTCCGCCACCGCCCACCTTTTCATCGCCAGCCCCTTTTCCGGCAAAAAAATCTCCGGACTTTTTTCCACTCATCCGCCGATTGAGGAAAGAATAGCAAGATTGAGAGGAATGGGGAGATAAAAAACAGACCTTTCGGCCTGTTTTTCACTTCCCCACCCTTTTCATCATATACTTGATAATCTCCCCAGCGATGTCTTTACCAGTAGCTTGGGTAATTCCTTCCAACCCTGGATTGGCATTGACTTCAATAATTTTCGGACCAGATTTGGCGCGTAAAATATCCACGCCAGCCATATCCAAACCACAAGCCTTGACCGCAGACAGAGATATTTTTTTCTCATAATCAGATAATTTCGTAACCAATACTTTGCCACCCAGCTGAAAATTAGAACGAAATTCGTCGCGTTTCGTGGCCACTCTTTCCATTGCTCCAATAATCTTATTCCCCACGATAAACACTCTTATATCTTTACCAGTGGATTCTTTGATATATTCTTGAATAATCACTGGATCAGTCTGTTCAGTCATTTGCAAAACTGATCTTAAGCTTCTTT
>Ga0172381_10000734_pt1 | contig 40232 bp, 67 predicted proteins | sample Leawel6488metaG_FD_119754 | JGI IMG/M metagenome (GOLD analysis project Ga0172381, IMG submission 119754) | Leachate microbial communities from a municipal landfill in Southern Ontario, Canada - Leachate well 64-88 metaG | ecosystem: Engineered > Solid waste > Landfill > Unclassified | place... | reverse complement strand
TAACCTCGTTTTTCCCACCATTTAACCCATAATACACAATCAACGGGTTCATTATTGAACGGACTTATTTCGTGTAGTTTTATTTTTATGTCATTTATTGCTTCAATTTTTTGTTCGTCAGATAGATTTGTTAACTCTTCTAAAACTGCTGAAAGTGCAGTGTTTAAACCGTTTAAATGTCTTATCATTTCTTTACCTCTATTGAATTTATTTTCTTTCCGTTATCATAGGTTACACAGAACCCATCAGGTGTCTTAGGCGGATGTTGATTCTCACACGGCAACGGCACTATGCAGTCGGTTTTGATGCAACCGTTCTCTCTTGTCTGAGAAGTCATATTATATCTCCCCAAGAACTTCTTGCAGTATTTTGATAGATTCTTCATGTTCGCCATCTTCGGCAAATTCCAAATCTGAAAGTTTGTTTACTATTGTTGTCTCAAGGTCAGTGTGCCAATTTATGACAGCACTTATGAATTTGTAAAGTTCCTTTTCAGGATAAGTGGTTAAAGCTGGAAATTTCGGAAAATCTTTCAAGCTTGTTTTCTTCGCTTCAAGTTGCATCATTTTAGATTGCCCCAACATTTTTTGCAGTAAACTTTGCCATGCCAAATTGTGTACCCTTTAGATTGTTTTTTACACTTAGAACATTCACGCTTTTTTCGTTCCCTCTTAATGTGTTTTAATTCAGAACACATAATTACACCCTCTGACCATAAGGAAGGTCTGAACTCATTACTTCCCCTGTGATGGCGCGTTTACATATATCCTCAAAATCTTTTGATTTTTCCTTCAAGTCTCTAAGATATGAATCCCACATTGATTCAGTAATCGGATAATATTGTGTGCATTCTTCTAACCCTGAATCAGTAGTTATTTTAATAGCAAAAACTAAACCATTTAATTCTGAACACCGCAAAGCAGGGTTTCTATTCCACGGATAACACCCGTTAAAGATACAATGTTCACAGTATTCTTTTGGCAATGGTTTAACTTTTTTCATCTCTATTCCTTGAGAAGTCATTCTGCTTTTTGCTCCCATTCTTGCTTGAGGCTATAACCTTTTCTTCCAAGTTCAGGCTTTGTTGGTCTAAACACCAAAGTAATTACTCGTGAACCGTCTTTGTGAATATGAGAACTGACAACAGCTTTAACGTCATATTCTGGAAGTGTTGTAAAATTTACCTCAGTCATAAGAGGATAACTTGAAAACCCTACCATATCAATTCGGAACTTAGGTCTTTTCTTTGTTGTTTCAGAACTCATTTTTCCTCACACTCATGTGTCGTAAAATGTTTGGAACAGTCTAAACATTCTCTAGTTGCATCAAAATAATAAAAAGCACGAGTTCCAAATCTTCCAATCCGTGAACCTACATGACGGTAGTTTGTTTTTTTGATTATTTTGTTTTGTATTCCAGAGCAGTTTGGACAACGCTTTATTCCTTTAGAAAAATCATCAAGTTTTTTCATTAGTTCTTCTCGTTCTCGTTTCTCTGTTATTTCTGAAGAGTTAGACATTGTCTTTCAGCTCCCCAATCTGTTTCAGAATTGCTTTTCGGATAAAGTCTGTTCGAGAAGTGAACCCTACATAACCTATCCACTGGTCTATTTCTTTGGCGAGTTCGTCAGAGATTTTAATTGTGGTTGTCATTGGTAGCTTTCCTTACAGCTTACAGTCATCTGCATGTTTTGCATGAATGAAGGCTCCGTTAATTCTATTGGCTTCATGTTCACCTATGATTTCGGCTTCTTCTCTACAAGTTGCCTCAATTTCTTTTTCGATAACTATAGTGAATGTTTTCATATTAATCACAAATAACACTATAGTATAAGCGGTATATAAGGTTTATTGTTAAACCCTGTAAACTTGTTTGTTATTTGAGAAGTCATATCTGTTTTCTCCATAAATCCTCTGCAACCATTCTATCAATTTTTTCTAAATATGCTCTGATTTCAAGTTCATCAATTTGAGAAGTCACTTTATTCGCAGAAATTTTATTTTCCATATCGCTTCACATCTTGGACAGTAGTAAATATGTAAATCTTCAAAAGCTAAAGTATTCATGCAAACAGAACAATTAAAACTACTTTTAGGAACACCTTTAGGTTCTGTAACTCTTACTTCAGGAACACTCATTTCTTTAACTCCTCCAAAAGTTCAAGCAACATACTCTTTTCACCCCACTCACCCGCAGGCATATCATCAAGTTTTTGTTGAAGCCACTCTTTAACAGCAGAAATTATTAACAGGTTTACATTTTTTCCTTTGCAATCTTCCCAGTAGTTACATTCTTGACAAGTTTTATGATTTTTGTATTTTAGACAGTTTCGTGTTAATATTTGGTTTAATGTGTCTTGTTCAGAAACAGTCAAGTTGAGCTCTCCTTATCTTTTGAATGTAAACTGTTTGTGCAGTCTTCAGGAAGTTTAGGAAATTTACAGTATATTCCTTTGATTCTGTGTGCGCACGGTTTTGTGTTTTTTGGACAAATCATTGTTCTTTCTCCATATCTCTTTTATTACAAGAAATTTTTGTCATTGAAATAATGTGTTTAGCTTCCACACAAAAACAAGGTTCTAACAGTATAGCATTATCGAATTTTTCAAACCCGAAAATAACAAATTCATGTGGGCTGTTTTCTCCTTTGATTAGGACTGAAACTCTATCGCCTTTTTTCAACTCTTTTTTTGCTCGATTAAATTCTTCAAGAATCATCTTTCTTTGCACCCTCTCCATTATCACAAGACTTTTGGATTATGACACGTTCACCCTCAGACAAACGGTCAAACAGTTTAGTCGCATCTTCTATCGTAGAGCAAACTAACGTAACCGTGTGAAGAATTTGATTTACTTTTTCGACACTAACCTTCATCTTTCTTACTCTCCAAGAGTTATTTCATAACCAATATTTTTTGCCAGTTTCTCGGCTTCTAATTTAGAAGAATAAACCATTGAAAGTCTTTCTTCAAGATAAAGATGAGTCCAAACTCCCCCGACATTAACAGTATAAATTGGAATTATTCTTCCCGTTTCAAGCTCCCAGACCGTGACATACTCTTTAATGAAACAAGATTTTATTCGTTCAAATAATCTTAATTTTCTACATTCAATAATTTTTGCTTTCATTTTTGTTTACTCTCCAACCCTTTCCAGATTAACCATGTTTTTATTTACTCCTTCTCTGTTTACGGTTACTATACATTAATCCACTATTTAAAACTTTCTCAACACTTCTACCATTTCTAATCAACATTTTAGCTCTATCTATCTCATTTCTGCAACTTTGACACAGAGTATTTTCTGTTATATCATCAACTAACATTGTGCTCCAAAAAGGTTTACTGCAACGATTACACGAAACCCTTTTCTTCAAACCAAAACACCAGTTCCTCTACACCTATCACAATGTCCTGTAATTGAACTGTTGCATGATGGACAACTCGTTAACATCTTGCCTGTACCGTTACAGTTGGGACATTTATCAACTCGATAAAACTCTAACTTGCCACAGTTTGGACACTCAAAAATATCATAGTATCTAACCTCTCCACCAAATAACATAAACGATATTACACTAACATTTGTATATTTTCCCTCTTTATCCCACTCAGTGCATACTACTGTTAATTCTTCCAATTTCGCTCTACAGTTGCTACAAAATTTATTCATATTTATTCCCCCCTACCAATTTCACATCTATACTCTGGGTTAACTGCACAGATTTCATATTCACTACAAGACTTTGAACATATTCTAGGTTGTTCTGTTGTCATATCATTTCACCAAAATAGTATATCATCCAGTGATATATAAAGATTGTTCTAAAAAATATTTGTTCACAGCAACCACCGATGTTTTGGCTACTGTGAACCAATATAATACAATATTATCACACACTTAACATCGGCAAATAAACATGTGTGTATATTTACTTTTAAAGTTTTCTGTACATAGGGGCTACTTTTGTTTTGGTAATCTTGGACCTTCACCAGACTTCTTAGCCATACCCTTCTCGTTTTTAGTGTCTTTATTTGACCTATTCACTCCACCAGTTAACCTGTTTTCCTGTTGAGTTTTAAGTTGTTCTTCTTTAGTTTTGGTTTTAGGTTCTTTAACATCAGCAGAATCTTTATCCCCTGAAATATTTTCCTGTTCCTGTTTTACCCCCAGTAGGGTGTTTACAGCTTCCTGTTCCTCTAACACCTTAACCAGTTTATCTAAACCAATGGTTTCTAGGTATTTCAATGTAGCCTGAGACTTTAACAATTCGATTTGACCAGCAACAAGTTTAATTTCCTTCTGCAACTTCAAATAGTTTTCGGTATCAGTCCAATCCAGTTCCCCATAACCAAGAGTATCAGCCATATCCTTCTGCATAGCAAAATGTAACACATCACTTGCTGGATTAGCCATATCACCAACCAACTTCAAAGTCTTCATCTTAGTTTCTCTTGCCCAATGACCCTCAGCCTTCCAAACAAGTTTAGGTATAAAAGTCATTTCCTCATCTTGATTCTCAATAAGTTTACCTTTTCTACTTATCCTATGTGTTTTACCGCTAACACAATATAAATGTCTTCTCCAAAGTTGTTGTTCAACTGCACGAGCAACCGCATCTTGATTATGTCCCTGTCTAACAATCCACCCAAGCCACTCGTTTTCGCTAACATTCATTTTACCTGTTTGAATCAACTCTTTAGGGTACTGCATACCAGCCGCAATCATACCCAATAAATGTTCTGTAACTGCTGACCCCTCAAATATTTCTCCACCAATATCTTTAACATCAAACCCTGCTGGAACTGGTATAGCTGTTAAGTTATTTTCTTTCATAGATTTTAGGTCACGTAGAAAGTTTGCAGTGTTAACTCTTCCCCACGGTCTCTTGGCATCCCCACAATTATGTGTTCTGAATGGTAGATAATACTCATTTTCATTATCAACGTGTAGGTTATACACATATCCATCATAGTCTGTTTTTGTTGTTGATGTTACTCTGAAATAGTAATTTTCTTCATCACTAATATTAACTGTTCTATTCTCCACCCAGTTAATTTGATAGGCATCACTTCCAACTATTTTTTTTCCACGTATTTCTGTTGGGCTACGTTTTACTTTATAGAAACCAGAAACTACACCAACCTTCATTAATGCAAGTTGTAATTGTTTTATCAATGTTTTAGAGTTTAATTTTAGTCGTATCATGTTTCCACGTTTGCTTCCATCTCCATCAACTACTCCACTTACTAAACTTGTGATAAGTTCAGTGTTCCAATATAGGAAATGTTCTGGTAAATGTTTATTGTTTGCACCATGCCCAAACCAATTATCTAAGAATGTTGCTAATACCTTAGAACATACTACAACCTGTAACGAATTTGTCTCTGGTTTTTCACTAATTGATGCTTTAAGCCCAAGTTTACCTATCAATGTAACTATTTCTTCTGCATAATGTTTTTCGTTTATGTTTAAAGAAAACTGTACAGAATAATTATTAACAGAGTTAATACTACCCTCTGATAGATACCACCCAAATAACCTAGCTAAATCCTTATCAAGTGGTCTACTCTGTATCTGTGTTGGATTTCTACCATTTCCATATCCCTCTGCATGTTCTAATGTTGGGAAATCAACAAATACGTCTTTATCAAAGTTTGTTTTGGGAACAATTAACCAATCATCAGTAGTTACTTCATCTGCACGTTTATATCCTTCAACCTCTTTAAATTGTACCAAATATTTTCTATGCCCAACACCATTTCTTAACCTGTATTTTCTAGCAACCTTTATTGGATGATTGGGTGTAAATGTTACGGTGTCAAGATATTTAGTTTTTATGTTAACCATATCTCCACTATATGGTCTTTTGAATGTTTCTAGAACAGTTGAAAGTCCATATCTACCCCAAACCTTATCTCCAACAACAATATCTTTTATTTGTTTATATCCATCTTCTGTCCAAACTTCTGACCACGGGGCACAACAAATAAAGAAATATTTCTTCTCTGCCCAACGTTGAAAGTTTACTCCAACATTCTTTTGTATCTGCTCAAGCAACTTTGCTATAACATACACTTTTCTTACAAGTGACGAACCTTTAAGGTGTGTTCCACGTATATTCCACGGCAACCAAAATATCTGCCACGTGTGGAAATATTTAGCATCTTTAGTGTTTTTGTCAAGAACCCAATATAACACTTCAAAACTTTTTGTGTCACGTACTGGTTCTAACCTATTTACTGCCCCATCAATAATTTTAAGTCGTGTTATACCATTAGTGAATTTTTTCCAGTCTGGTTCTTTAACTACAAAACGTTCCTCTTTTTCGTCTGTTCCATCAGAACTTTTACCAACAACAACCTCTGTTGTAGATGTTATATAATCTTTAAAATCAACATTTATGTTACCATAAACTATTTCAGCCGCAGAAGCACCCTCAACCATACTAGAGTCTAACATAAGATTTAATATCTGGAATAACCCATATGTATAATCATCTTGGTATACTGAACGATTAAAAAGTGATATAATATCCCGCATATCTATTTGATGGGGGTCGTTTGGTTTTATTACCTGTGGAGATAACCCGTTTCCCAACGTAAAAGATAGGTGATAATCAATTCCCGCACTTACTGGCGCAAACTCTTCTCTTAAACGTCTATATTCCTGTTGGAGTTCCTGTGGGGTTGTTGTTTCTTCTCCTTTTGTTGTTGGTTTTCCCTCTGCTCCACCCCAAATGTTTATGTTTTCAAGGGTTGCATATCCTTCACCATCTACGGTTTCATGTATTTGGTAAAGTTTTGATTCTTGAAACATTCGGGTTAATAGTTCTTCTTCTACTGTTTCTTGGGATTTACCTGTTTTTTCTGATAACTCTTTTATATAGTTTGAGATGTTTGTTATTACTTCTATGGTATCTTGTTTAGTTTCTGACAAAACTGTTCACATATTATACATTAGCTAGTTTTACTTATATATTTTTGTTTTTTCTACCTGTTTTCGCTGTTTTTATTAGGTTTTCTAGCTCTTTTCTTGTTATATTCTCGTTCCACTCTAAGTCGTTATCGTTTATTGTTTTGAAACATTGTTCACATATTGGAGTTGATTCTGCCCCAACAAGTATTGCTGGGTATGATTCACTTCCACAAACACATTTATCAGTCACGAAGAGTCACCAAACCATCTACTATGCCACTTTTCAACTGCTTCACTATGAGAAATCGGAGTAAAATTATGGATGCTATATGGAGTACATATTTTACAAATTCCAGCAGTTCCTTCAAATTGGTGGACACTAGCATGATGACCACAAACACAAAATTCACTGCATTCGCTATCATAGTTCCAATTAAGTACAGTTAAACCATATTTATCGGCGATTTGTATAGGAGTTGTTTTAATGGGATAATCCTTTTCCACCTCATCAATAATGTCTCTGATTTGATAGAAAGTTACCCCATCCATATAAACATCATGTTGTTCTCCGTTAGGTAATACATCTGCAAGATTAAACAATCGTTTTTTTAGTTCACCTTTACTCAGTTTTGTCATCTCCCATAAATTTTCTGTAACCAATAAGTATTCTCATAGTCTCCGATGTTGAACCATTAGATAGTTCTGATGCAAACCTGTTAAGTAGGCATTCTCTACATTCTTTAGGTTCTGGTGGAAACTCATAGTTGTTACACCAAACAAGATACAGTGGGTCATATGGGCATTGTGGTTTGTTTTCTGATTCTTTCTCTTGTATAGATTTTGGTCGTAACTGTTTCTTTTGTTGAACTTTATTTACACTCAACTATCTTTTCCTCTTTTAGTTTTAGATAATAAACCAACATCTTCACAGCCTCTTTAGCGTTCTCTTCTGCAACCTCAGCAACTTTATCTAAGTCTATATGAGTTGATTTACCGTGATTCATGTGTTCTCCCCCCTAAGTCATATTGCCAGTAATCATTTTTCAGAAAGTCAGCGATTTCGTCTATTGTAGCAAAGTGTTTCTCTACCAAATCATAGACGTTATTCTGATAGCTTACAACAAACCCATTTTCTATTAGTCTAATCTCTACTTTAGTTCTCAAATTCATTATTCATTCTCCTTATCTCTTGAATGTAAACTATCACAACGGCTAGGACAATCAACCATTTTTTTCTCCCATTCATCTAAAGGATGGCGTTTAAACGGACAGCCACTCCATGCACAATAATTACGATAATTTAAGCGGTGTTTACAAAAAATCTCTTCAGATGAAATTTCATAACCAAGAGTTGTGAGTTCTGCGATAATCCTCTCGTTTTCAATATCAATAGTTAGAATATCATCATCATCTGAAACTTGCGAGTTAATCTTTTCCTTAATTAATTTCCACTTCATTTTTGTTATTTCCTTCTATTTCTTTTCTAAGTTCTTTTTTATTCATCTTTATACACCTAACTGTTCTATTGCTATAAAGCGGGGATATTCATCTTCGCTGTGACTAGCATACCCACCATAATAGGAAATAATACGGATTTTTGAACCATCTGTCATTTCAAGGTCAAGATAAGGCTCATCATCATAATATTCCCCATCTTTACCCTCAACTTGAATTTTGCTAAACTTTGCCGTTTTTATTGTTTTACCAATTAAACATTCTAATTCTTCTTTTATAGACATTTTGTTATTCCCTCTTTTAAACTTGTTTTAGGATTCCAACCATACCTGTTCTGTGCATAACCAATATTACTTCGTAGGCTATAAACCTTCTCGTTTTCTTGGAACTTGACCTCAAAATGTTTAACTGATTGAGCACACCTAACAGCATGAAGTAGTGTTTGTGGTTGACCAGTTCCAGCTATAACATGTTCCCACGGATACTGTAACGTGTCAAAGCCACCAATTATCTTCTTTAACAACTCAACAAAATCATCTATATACAGAAACTCTAACAGTTGTTGACCGCCATCAATAACATATTCAGAACCATCACGCATACAATCTACTATCTCTGATATTACACCGTTTTCTTGTCCTGCTCCATAAACCTCTGTTGGTCTAACAATAACACTTTTTATTCCATGTAACTCTGCATAGTTTCTTATCATAAACTCTGACATCACCTTCATTGTTCCAAAAGGTGTTTTTGGGTATTGTGGTGTCCACTCGGTGATAGGTAACATGTGTTCAGGCACTACTCCATAGGTTGACCAATCTGAGATATATACCAGTTTCGTGATTTTTCGGTATGTCATTGCATCTATAATATTTGTTAATCTTTCTAGGTTTTTTGTATATATAGTATAACTATCGTTGCTAGTTTGGTTGTCGGTATAGATTACCAAATCGGGCATAAACTCTTCTATACACATAAGCACTGTTCCAAAATGTAAAAGGTCATCAACCCAATAATTATCTTTCAAGTAACTATTATCACCAAACATTCCATACAACACAACAGTATTATCTTCTGTGTTTAATTGTTTAGCAATTTCCTGTCCCAGAAACTCGTTATTACCAACTATCATTATTTTCATGTTAATCAACAAATAATAGTTTAACTGAAATATATAAATGTTACCGTTTCTTTTTAACTCGATACACTGTAACTCCACATAGAGCAACTAATAAACCAACAACAATTTTTTCGTGTGTAAACCCACCACCAACTATATCATCTACTTTAAACAGGTATCCTTCAGCTAAGAACTCGTCAACCAAAACAAATATGATTCCAATGATTAATCCAGAGTTTACTCGATTAAGAAAGTTTTTAAGAGTTACTGTTACAGACATTGGAATATCAAAACCCACGCTACTATATTTGGTAGCCACATACATATCGTGTATATTGCCCATTCTCTATTAGTTGGGTAATCAAACAGTAACACCCCATTTTCTAGTCTTGGAAATATCTTTGGCATCCAAGTCCACTTTTTATTTGGTAGAGGTAACGCTGTTTTAGCAATGAAATATATCCAATCTAACAATCCACCAAACCATGTCAGATATACAGTCCACACCTTCACTATAGCAACTGTTTGGTTTGGTTCAGTAAAGTATGCAAGTCCAGCAGTTGGAATAAGAAGCATAGTTATAACCAGCACATAGGCATGAAATCTTCCATCATCTGGTGGTAAATCCTTTGCAAAACCGTTTGTAAACAAATGGTCAAGCAACGCCAACGTGAATTGTAGTAGTATTATTAAACCAATAAACGTTTGATGAAGCATTTATTATCCCTCAACTATCCTGTTAACTATGTCAATTACTGGAAACTCCATAGTTTGTATTGCCTCTGATTCAGGGTTCTTATCTATTTTATCCAACAACATGTTTGCTGTTTCAACCCCCTCAGAAACAGATGAAACATGATATTGGTTACCAGTAACATTTAACCAATCATCATATGTTGTGGAGAATGGTCTACAACTCATTGTCCAAGTTCCCCAATATGCAGACTCTATATTTATTGTACCACCCCCCCCAATAAATAGGTCAGCAAAATATAACATGTTCTGCAAATTAACCATTCTATGCCCATTATATCTTGATACCTCATAGAATAGTCCATCTGGGTACTGTTTCTTTAATTCTGTAACTATCATATCTGTTATGTCGGGTTTATGTAGGTCTTGGTAATAGGTTGCTCTTGTTTCTCCACGCCTATAAATAACAAACGGATATTTAACATCTGTACCCAAATCATCTAACAGTAACCTCTCAGATGGTATCATTCCACTCATCCACGCTACAGGGTCTAAACAATCATAAACAAACCTTTCTCCTGACCAAAACTTTGATATTTGGTCATCTGATACATGAAATGGTGTAAAAACAACTGTTGATAGTGGAAGAGTTAACTTACATACCTTATTTGCTTCTGGTACATCTATAAAATTGTATATTTGTATACCTAACCCAAATGCGAGTTTACAACATTCAGGGTTACATAGTGATATTAAACCATCAATTTTTCCCTGTTTCTTTAGGTATTTTCTAAGTTTTAATATTCTTTCTATTCCATAATCAAACTTTGTTTCCAACGTTGTTCCATGTTTACCAACTATTTTTGCTGGAATATTAAAGTGATTTATTAAATCATTTGTTTCACGGTATTTACGGGTTGTAAAAATAACATCGTGTCCTCTAAGCATTAACTCTTCAGCTATAACGGTGTTAAACAGAACTTCTTTTGGTGTTCCTAAATCTACTAAAAACTTCACCTTAAACACATTCTCCATCTATCTCAAAACTGTTCTTATGTGGACCTACTGGCATAACACATGGTTGACATAAACGTTTCTTTATTCCATCCAACACATCTTTCGTTTGATTACTCTCCAATATATCTGTTAATGTCTGAATTTTTATGTTACCAAATCTCTGCCAATCATAATAACTCATACACGGATACACATAACCATCTGGTGCAACATCTATACTATATCTACCCATATTACAGTTACACCACACTTTCTTTCCTTCCCAATTAGCTTTCTGAGCTAACCAAATCTGAGCATTTAATGGTCTAACTTTACACCAAGTATCCTTTATCTGGGCATCAATACAATCAACTACTGTTTTGTTGTGTGGGAGAGATTTATCTTTTTTGTGTCCAAAACGTATTCCTTCCCGTGGAAAACATAGGTAGAACCCAACACCAATAGATTTAGCCCAATCCATAACATGTTCAATTTCCATATAATTACTATCCATAACACTGAATTGGAACTGTTTCTGTAAACCCTCTATTTCAAACAACATCTTTATTGTCTGCATTAACTGTTTCCAACTTCCCCTACCCCGTGTTTTCTCATGTGTTTCTTTGGTGTAACCATCAACTGATATATCAACACGTAGTTGTGGAAGTATTTGATGAACCTTCTTTATATGCCTAAACGTTGTTGATGGAAAAAACCCGCTAACTGGCATGTTTGCTCTGATGTCTGGGTGATACTTTTTCACTAATTTACAAACCTCTAATAGTTTAGGACTTAATATTGGTTCTCCACCAGTAATATGTATATTCTTGAGGTTATCTAAATATTGGTCTGTGAGCAAATCTTCTATGTTCTTGACTGATATTTCATCATCAAATCTGTAACCGTTTAGTTCATGTAGATTACAGTAAACACATGAACCTAAACAAAAGTTAGTTATGTTTAACAGTAAATCTTGTATATCAAAAAACTCATTCAAGTAAACCACACTCACTCCATGCTTCAATCATACGTTCTACGCAAACATTTTCACTATAATGTTGTATTGTTCTAGTATATGAATGTTTGCATAGTTCCACATAATAATCACTATTACCACATAGTTTATTTATAAGTTCAACTTTTGAATCAACATCACCAACATTTGTTATAAGTTCTGGACATACAACAGTACATGCAGTTGCATTAACTGTACCCAAGATAGGTACTTGAAGGTAACTACATTCGGTAGCAAACCTGTTTGCGCCAACATAACCATCCTCTATACCAACAAAACATGTTGATAACTCCCTAAAATAGTCTTCTCCAGACAACCTTTTAAACGACTCAACATTTCTTATTCCTTTACTTCTAGCAAGATTATATGATTCTATACCATCATCGTTTCCTTTTGCCGTAAATATCTTACAACCCCAACCCAACTTAGCAACAACATCTAATTGTGTATCTAACATTTTGTTATCTTTAGGAATCCATGTATGGTTCATTATTGCTATTGTCTTTGTTCTATTCTCTGGTGAAACAGGTGTTAAATTAGGGTTATATCTTGGGTTAGCAACATACCTTATTGGCGTTGACGTATATTTTTGCCACTCATCTAAACACATTTTTGTTACAGCTATAACCATATCTGATGAATCCATAGACTTCTTTACATTATCATCTGGTGGAACACACGCCATCTCATTATCTATCTGCATCACTATTTTTGGTTTATTACCACATGTTTCACGTATAAGTGTTGGTATCTGATTCCAGTAATAGTTACCTATATCAGATATTGAAACTAGAACCATGTGTATTATATCAAACTTTTTGAACTTAGTAAAATCACCTATAAACTGTAAACCACCAACCTGTGAATTAATGTTAAATTCTGGGTAATTAGAATATGCACGTGTCCACCCATCAAAAGACTCTGTTTTTTTATTGACTACACTATCTGGTATTCCTTCACAGAGTGTTGATGACCACAACATATTTACCAAGTTATAACCCCAACAAAACTTCTATTTCTTCCCTAGTTACTTTATTATTAAAATGTGTTGGTAACATCGTTAAAAACGTTTCTAATGAATCACCAACATTCACATCTATCCATTTTATCTCCATACTAGGAGTTATAATTACATTATTTGGGATAAAATCTCCATGTCCACCAGTTTGTTTCCATATGTAATAGTTTTCTATAACATACCATTTTAACCAGTTTGTTGACGGGTACATACACTGATAATAACCATTCATGGCAGTTCCCTCTATGTAATCCCGTATATAATCTGTTTCATCGTGCCAAACAATGTTGGGTAGAGATGGGTGTTGTAACTTTACTATTCTATCTATAACTTCTTTTGTGCTGTGTTTATAAACAAACCTTTTATTGTTTTTCCACACAACTATTCCCTGTGTTCCATAATATCCCTCAGTCCAGTTATTCGCATATGATATGAACCCATCTGGGATTTTATTATCTAGAACATTCTGTATATCTGTTGTAAATCTACTTGGTTTTTCTGACAGCAAACATTCCTCTTCCCATATTATATAGGTTGCTGTCTCCACACCAGATTTCAACTACTTCAAAATCTGTTAAACCACGTTTACTAAGTTCTATCGGTAACTGTTTATATGTTAATCCACAACCATCATAACCAGAGAATATTACCCATTTGCCCCAGTTGATAATATCTATTAATGTTTGCCATGCATCTTCCCCGTTAAGTCTATGCATATGGTGGAAAACATTCAGCATCAAAACATAATCAAAAACTCCATCTGTTTCACTGTTATAGGAACTAACATATTCTTTTACCCAACTCTTATAGAACTTTGTTTTCCTAGACATCTTATATTCTTTTGCAAGTGCCTTACAGATGTTTATTGCATTTTGGTCTAAGTCAACTCCTACTCCACCAGTTGCCCCGTTTAATATTAACTCGAAAAGATTCCATCCCATACTACATCCTAAATCAAGAAAGCGTTTATCTTCTAATGGTTTACAGAAACCTATTAGATGTTCTATACGTGTTTTAAATGCATTTTGTCTACCATCAGATGTTATCTCTGGTAATGCATGTATTGGTTGATACTGTTCCACCTTTGCATTTCTCAAATTTTCTATTATCTGTTTATGTGACATGTAACTACCTCATTCAATAATTAATTAATGATGATTTCTTATTAGTCTTTACAACCTCTTTTTTTGTTGGTTGTTCAATTATATTTGTGGAATTATTTGAAATCATCCTTCTAGTTCCCTCAACATAGTCCCAAATAAATTCTATCTGACATTTTATACATGCTTTTCTTCCACGTATATCTAGTATTTCTGATTCTTTTTTACAAAAACTACATACATCAATCATCTTTTTTGTTCTCCAATTTTGTTACTCTTTCATCTAAGTCATCTACTCTTAGATTTATTGTTTGTAACCATTTTTTGAAAAACCGTAGCCACTTATTAACATTTTTATATGTTTCAAGTTTCTGTTTGGTTTTACTCATGTTTCTAGTTCCAAAGTATGTAGTATAAAGCTTGAGATATAGTTTTCTTTATCATCTAATATGTCCCAGCTTTCAACAATAACCAGTTTATTATCTTCTACTGTTGGAGCAAATAAATACTCTTCATCTAAATGGTCTAGTCCATCATAGAATTTTTCCCAGTATTCTTCTTCATTCATAATAAATCACACATATTGGTTATCAAATATAAACTATACACTGTTTAAATTTATTAATGTTTGTATCACCCATTTATATACAATTATTGGATTAACAACCTGTCTGCTGAAACCTTATCCATATCATAGGTAGCTGGAACTAACTCATTAATAAGTGTTGCCCAATCATTACACACTTTTTCTAAATCAAACTTCTCAGTAGCACGTTTAACACCAGCTTCACCCATTAACTCACATTCCTCTGGGTTCTCTAATAGGTAACTAAGTGCATCATATATGTCTTGGCTTGACGGAACTTTTAATGGTGTAACATCATCACATATACCAACTTGGTCTTTTGGTTTAAGCAATATACCAGCATCTAAACCAAGTATTTCACGTATATTATCTATATCAGTTGTAACAACAGGTATTCCCTTAGCCATACCCTCAATCACGGGACATCCGAAACCTTCATGAGAACTTGGAAATAACATTATATCAGCACTTGCAACTATCTCTTCCATCATACTATGTGAAATCCAATCTGAAATAAATATGATGTTCGGTGTTCTCTCCGACATTAATGTGAATATTTTATGTAGTCTTTTACCTATTCCTTCACCAAAATATCCACCACGAATAATAAACACACAATCATATTTATTGATTAGTTTACGCATTATAGGTATTAAGTTATGTACTCCCTTCCACGTTGATAACCTTCCAGTATATAATATAACTTTTTGGTTGTCTCTGATTCCATTATTTAGTCTAAACGATGTTTGTTTTCGTGGATAAAACTTTGTTAAATCAACACCATGTGGTATAACAGTTATCTTTTTGTGGTCAACTCCACCTTGATTGATTAGTAAACGTTTAGCAAACTCTGTTGGTGCAACAAACCAATCTAACTCGTTAAGTCGTTTACATGTAAATATGCGGTCTGTTGCCCAGTGAACTGTTTGCCATTGAACTATTTTACTTCCAACAAGATGTATATCATCCATAACACTTTCTACACCCTCTGCTATATGAAACGTTGTTATTAGCGGTATTTTCTCCTGTTGTAACAAAAGTGGTATATCCCGCCTAATATCTTGTGGTATCATATACTTCATAAATGGTAATGCCTGTGTTGATAGTTCTTCTGGAACTTTAGGTATTCCATAATAGTTCCACCGTGGATACATCTCAGCCATTTTCTTCATCTGATAAAACAACACCACACTGCCCCCATCCTGTTCTTCTGGTAGTGAACCCCACCAAGCAGTGTTAAGTTCTCTATGTTTAAGTTCTTTACTCAAATACTACTTATCTCCTAAACAGTATAATGTCCAACCAACCAACCAGATGATGATAATAATGGGTAATAATATCAAAACTTTTATTCGCATTTAAACTCCTCTTCTACATACGTTATTGTTGGATATAAACTTCCTGTTACCTGTTTCTTTAGTATTGTTTCTCTTGTTAACCTAGTAAATATTAGTTGACCACAAAATGGACAAACATTTATTGGTGTAGATTTTACGTTTATCCCAGAAAAACTGTAGATGTTAACCCGTGTGTTAAATTCGGTTGGTTCATAATAATCACTGAACCCAAATACATTATCATAACAAAACACATCCTTCATCATATCGCAACAATACTCTATTTTATCTATTAGATAGGTACAAAAATCTGTTGGTTTTTTTGCACCACTAGCCTTATCACCAAGTAAAACATCTCTATAATAAATAATCGTGTTACAATTTCCCATCTCTGAACATCTCCAACACCTTTTCTTTCCCCCACTCATAATTACTAATTTTTGCTTCGTGCCATGACCTATACTCTGCTAAACGATTAATAAAAGTTTCCCCATCAATTCTTTGCCACCACGTATCAAAAAATCCAATATTATGTTCTTCTGTTTCTCCACATTTTATACAGAATCTTAGTCCATCTACTGGATATTCCCATTTATGTCTATTAAATATCCAACCACCACAATCATTGTTACTCATTTATTATTTCTCCCCCATCATAATTTTAATTAAATCATGTTTCTTCACTATTTTGTTGACATATGTAAATTTATAATTAATTGTGCTACAACACTCACACATAAAATAAACACATTTAACATCAAAGTCCAATAATATCATGTGTGGGGAAATTCCATTACATGTATCACATTGCATTCTGATATTATTATTCAGTTTCATATTGTTTCACCACCACAAAAACCAACTAATATGGAAATACTCGATAATTACCATGTTTACACAACCCTATTTCTTTTTCTATTTCATCTAACTCTTCTTTTGATTTTATCATATTCATAAAAATTGTGGCAAACCGTGGTTTATCACAATCCTCACAAATATCATCAATAGAATATTTTTTCCCCTTCTTATATCCCACTCTATCATCATCTATAAATCGCATATCCATTATATAACCTTTACCATTACATTCTGGACACACAGTTTTTACAACTTTGTTTGTTTGATACTCTACATCTTCAACATAACAATTTCCTTTACAACTATGACAAACAATCTTTATGTCTCTACTCATTAACATCTACCTCTTTAAACATTTCGTCAAACCCATATAAAAACATTGCGCAACAAACAACATGACATAGATGACTAATCCCCGACTCTGGGTCAAGTTTTTCTCCACCATGATAAGCAAACATGTGGCGTTCAAGAGCAGATATGTACCGTTGATATGGTTCACTAACCTTTTTCCAGTTATCAGGTGCATACTTCTTTGCGCCTAACGTTAACACTTTTGCAACATCTAAAACAAACTTTGGGTTAAGCAGATACATCATAGGTTTATCTTGGTCAAACTTCACACCAACTTCAGGTTCAACCATACTTTTTTATCCCCACATAAACTGTTACTAACAACCAGTATATAACAGTTACTAACCCAAACAACATACTTATTAATTGTCCAGAAACAAAAAATGCATAATTAAACAGTACCACCGACAAAAACGTTAATAATGAACCAACAAAATCGTAGCCCTGCAACATATACCTATTCTTGATAACACCAACTATCTGAAACAAAGTTCCAAATAAACACACAATATTACCTAAAACAAAAAAGTCAAACATCTACCTTAACCTACCACCATACTGTATCGTTGTTATCTCTGGTGCAATCTCACGCATATGCTTTACAGTTAATGGTTGGTCTTCAAAATATATTTTTACCCCAATATCTCTAAGTGTTTTAACTTTAGATATTGCAACATTTCTGAACCACTCATCCCACGATTCTACACCATCCCAATCTTTTACATCATTAGCAAAAACCACTTCTATGTCGGGGTAAAACCGTTTACACCACTTCAACGTTAAATCCCTAAACTCATCTTTTCGTGATGTAACAAAAACTATTTCATCATCTTCATATGTAAACAATCTGGGGTTTAACAGTTGTTTCATTTCACCCATATACAACTCTAATGCTTCTGGACACAACTTTTTAGCTGTTACCCATAAACCAGCACTCATATCAGCAACAACACCGTCAATATCAAACCCTATCTTATACACCATTACTACACTTCCATTTCTTGTATATCTGCTCTAACCTATATTTAAACTCTTCGGGCATAGTGTTTATAACATTAACTATTCTATCATGTTTATTTATTGGTGCTTCACATAACACACGCAACGCATCAGCAAACCTGTGGTCGTATGCACAAAACTCTACACGATTAAGTAAAGCAAGTTTCTTATCCTCTTTAACTGTTTGAGGTTTGAAGTCGTACGACCAGTGATGACCTTGTGTAAACTTTATCTGTTTCTTATGTTCACTTGCTCCACATGCCACACATATACCAGTTCGTGTTGGTTCATCAAAATATACTATTACCGTTTGATATTTTACCGCATATTTCTTAGGTTTTTTTCTACTCAGTTTCATTCACCAAACATTTATACAGTGTTTTTCCAATATCCTTCCAGTTATATTTTTCTTGAACATAGTTTCTTCCCCAACGACCCATGTGCTCACATAGTGTCTGGTTGTTTACACTCCACTCCATAATCTTAGCAAGTCGGTCAACATCTATTTTGCCCCACACTCTACCATAACTTTCTTGTGTATATTCTGAACATGGAACTCTGAAACCGTTTCTACCATTTATTATCTGTTCATTCATAAAATTCCAATCATTCACCAGTACTGGAACACCACATGATGGGGCTTCTATTGTTTGCATCTCAAAACCGCCAGCAGAACTTGTACAAACCAACATATGTCCACGGTTATATGTTTTAACAAGTTCTTGATGTGGACAATTCTGTAAACTTTCCTTTATAACATCTATTCCTTTATGTTCCAGATAATAGTTTGTTTTCTTAGCGTTTGGTGTATTCCAGTCTGTTCTAATTAACAGTTGTACATCATATCTATCTTTTATTTGTTCATATGCTTTAATCATTCTTCCAAGAGATTTACGTTCATCATCTCTTCCAATCCACAGAAAAGTAAACTTATCTTCTTTTAGTTCAGGTATTGGAATAAAGGTGTTAGAATCTACTCCATGTGGAAGATACTGTGTTTTTATATCCGCTTTATATTTGTTAAAGATGTTATTGTTTTTATATTCCTGTACATGTTTATCTACTATTTGGTAACTTCTATTTGGTATATAAACAACTTTACATTTTGAAAACTCTGTATATGCTGATGGGTGAATTGGTAAACTATCTATAGGTGTTAGAAAATGCAGTTCCTTATTCCAGAAATTTGCTCCATGAGCTACACCAGAAACACTAAACCAATCATCCTCAACAAACACTTTATCTAGTTTATAGTGGTTAATTATCTGCACAGATGTTTCTCTACCCCATACACCACCTTCACATTTTACTGTTTCAAACTTTGTATCGGATATACTTGTTTCTTTATCAAAACCACTATCTCTTCCAAACCTACCAAAATATATAACTCTTAGGTCTGAATACTCAGTTAACTCATTTGCTAAATAACTACAAACTGTAGCAAACCCAGTACAAGCCGTCCACTTATCCGCAAAGATACCAACATTATACACCATTAATCTTCTACATCCTGAACTGTTCTATTATAACAATCACTACAATAAAACTTTCTGCCAACATCTTTAATTATTGGTTCTTGATTAACCTTACCAGTAGAAGTATATCTATATACTCCCTCAGCTTTACAAACTGGACATTTATGAATATTATCTGGTCTATTTTTACCAAACTTTGTTCGACATGATTCACATGTCCACTGGCGGTACTTGCTAGGTTTACTTATAATTGATACCCTAACCATTTTACCACTTTCTTTATCAAGTTTAGATGTGGGTGTAAGTGGTAATTCACATATTCTGCAAACTAACCACATTCCCCTACTAAGCAACTTTTCGTAAAGATTTGGAGTTAAAACATACTCTTTCATATTATTCTTCTACTACATCTTCAACTTCCGCATTATCCACAATTTCATCTATTTCTGCGTCCTCACTTTGAACTTCATCAATTATTTTGGTATAATCAACAGAACTTGTGTTCATTTCCTGCATCCATTTTGCTTGGTCTCCATCTGGTATATCATCAATACCCTTCTCGTTAATCATAAACACTCGTTCACCTACTGGTAATGAACTACTATCCATTAATCGGGCAATTCTAATTGGGTCTTTTGTTCGCCTATAATAGAGTACAATATCTGGTTTATGTCTTGTAACATTTCCACCAGTACCCTGCTCTTTTTGATATGAAGCCATAAACTTTGTTACATCTGGAACAGCACTTACCTGATTAGTAAACACCACAGCACATTTATTTGCTATCGCATGTTTACGAAGAGCATGCAACATATCTCTGATTATTCTAGCTCTTGTTGGAAGTTTTTCTCTACCAGAAAAATCTCTTGAATCATCTACCAACGCAAGAAGTGAATCAACACAAATTAGTTTGAATGGTGGTCTATCCATAGATGCTAAATCAAGTGGACTGGGCAATGTTAATATTTTTGCTAACTGTTCTTCATAGTCTTCTGGTCTACATATCATAAAGTTTTTATGCATAAGTTCAACATCTAAGTTTCTTGCTTTACATATCTGGTCTTGTCTTTCTGGACACCAAGTAAACTCTGAATCTATATACATAACAGTTCCAACCTGTGATGCTTCAGCAACCATTGTTTCTAATGTCTGTGTTTTTGCGCTACCATATCCACCATATAATTCTACTAAACTACCAGCACTTACTCCACCACCAACACCAAGTAAATCATCTAACACAGTGTTGGTTCTAAGTTTTTCAGATTCTTTAATAGCTAATGTTTCAAATGGAGAATCTATATCTTTTACCTTTATCTTTTTCAAAATATTTACATATTTTACATATTCCTTTGTTCTAAGGAAATCATTTAATTCATCTTTAGGATTTTTTGTTGACTGTCTTGGCATTAACTAACATACCTCATAACTTTTTCTTCACTATTTTCTTTTTCAGAAACCTTCTGGTTCTCTGATATTATACGCATTATCTTATTTAACTTTTGTGCATCCAAGTTCTTTCTAACAGAATCATGTAAATCGTCAAGTATAGCAATTCTAAACCAATCATTTGTAACAGTTTTAAACAGAATATGTTCTAAAACACTTGATAATACAGACATTTTTTTACCCATTGTATCAAGTTCTTCAAAATGGTTAATTATTTCAACGATACAATTTGCTGATGTATCTAGTATATCAACCATCTTTTTTAGTTCTTCAGTAATAACTATATCGGGCATTAACTCTTTTGGTGTATGCATCTCTTTTTTACATACTGGACATTTAACTGAGCTAGTGGGTTCTTCTTCCATATATATCACACATTCAACATTTTTAGTAGAATCTCATCTGGATTAATTGATGATAAAATATTGCTCCACGCTGGAATAATTTGTCTCTCAAAATCATATGACATTGCATGTTCTCTACCTAAACACCCAAGTTCAATTCTTTCATCTTTATTTCCATATAATTGAAGTATTGCCTCTGTAAGTTTTTCGTGGTTAACAGTTACTCCCTCAACGCTTCTAGCTGTGTCCTGTATACTATATTGACCAGCATAACCACAATATGGTTCTACCAATATACCGCCTTTACCAACAACCTCTGTAACAGCAGAACATTTAGTTGATATAGTTGGAACACCAAGTGAACATGCTTCACCATTAATTAGTCCCCAACCTTCACCACTTGTTGCATTAATGTTTACATCAGCCATCCTAGCAATACCACGTTCCTCAATTATTGTATCACCTGCTTCCCAAATCTTGGGAAAACCAGTTAAATCTTCTGGACTAATTATTGTGTTTCTTGGAACATTATACTGTTTTATACGTTCCTCAATATCATATCCAAGCCTACAGTTTCCACACCAAACAGTCTTACCGTTTCGTCTAACATAGATAATATGATTAGGAACTTCTACACAATACACCATACCATCATAATCAATATAACTTCTACCATCCTTTGGGAAATTAGCTTGTGGTGTACAGAAGTTTTTAGAAGATATACTAACACGAAAAATATTAAGGAGTTTCCCATTTTTTATAGAAAAACTTTCTCCAATAGTTCCCGCCAAACCAATTTTTAGTAACATTTCTTGGATATTATCGGCTAACCGTTTAGATTTAGTTCCATATACATTACCAGTTTTATTTCCATCACCTAACATCATAGCATCAAACAATATTTTTAATTGTCTACTTGATAAACCAAGATATTCTTTTGGTATATATTTGTCTTTAGCCTTACCAAACTGGCGTAGATAACTCCAAAGCTGTTTATTAGATATTACAAAACTATCACCATATTTTGCAGAATGAATTGGTATTTTATCCAACCACGATTTAATAATTTTACAATTATCTGGTTGTTTTTGAGCTACACGTATAATATAACCACTATTATATGATGTAGACCCCTCTGCGAGCCATATACCGAAGAACCGCAACCAATCATCCATAGGAATAGCTAACTCTGGAACAATAGTTGAACCCAGTGGATAATTACGTTTAATTGATGGCAAAACAAAAAAATCTTGTTCAATCCCAACCCAAGAACCAACATCTCTTTTATAAGCAACCTTTTTTGGACAATCTTCTGCTTTAACAAAAGAAAAAGGCATAAACACATTTTTTCTAGTCCCATCAGTTCTACTACCTACAACTGCGTAACGGCTTACCCACAAATCATGTTGTGGTGTAACTAACAAATCTATAGAACGACTTTTTTGGTGGAACATATTGCCCCTATATTTTTTTTTAATAATTGTAATTGGTTTATGATATTCAAGATTATTAAGTGTTGGGTTTAATGTTGCTATTTTATCCTCATAGGTTACATCTTTAAACAATTTCCAACCATCTGATGTAAGAACCTCAGTATCATCACTATAACAGTGCCAATCCATCCACAGCAACAACTTCATGTTCTTTGATTCAGGTCTAGCATCTCTCCAACATTTCAAAAGAACATCCTGTCTCTTTCTATGCTGATTGGTGTTCCTATCAACGAATAATACTGTATCGTCTCTTATACCAAAACGTCTACGCATGTTATATTTTTCTTCCAAGTCCTGTTGCCAAAAATCCGTGTTTACACCATGATGAATATATCCCTTTACTTTTACACCAGCCTTGATAAACTCATTTGTTGCCCACTCCGACATTGCTAATAGAAAATCAACGTTTTTAAAGAACTCCGTGTTCCAATAAGAAGGAACTGGTAAACCATCAAGAGTTGTATAAAACATCATATAGAATGGAACTTTTTGTTTCATTGGTATCCATGAATGTATATTCTTTGGGTCACCCATAAAAATTACAATATCTGGGGAATATTTACTAAAATGTTTAGGAAAAATAAAACTTCCAAAATCTGTTGGGTTGCCATAAGTTGGTAACATGTGTATAACAGAACCTTTATGTGGAAGGTCTGGAAATACTGAATCTGGTAAATCATATGGATAGCCCATATGTTGTAGTGATTGCCAGTAAACTTCAAAAAGTCCAGTTTGCGCCAACAAGAACCCTATTTGGCGCATCTGTTCACCAAAACCAGTACCACTATATGGTCCATCTGTTACAATGTAAATTTTTAGTCTCTGCATTATAATCTCTATGTTATAGTGTATAGAAACTATTTAAATGTTATGGTGTTGTTGTTCTAATTTCTGATTCTATGTCTTTTGATTTTGAAATCAGTGAATCAGCGAAATATACTGTTAGAAACGTGTTTATCGGGTCTTGTGTAGATGCAAGTGCTAATGTTACTCCAAGTATACCTGTTCTTACTAATGTTAAACCAAGTAGTTTCAAGTCAAAGTCTTTACCTGATTCTAACCAACCGATAACACTTCTTAACATACCAGCAAATAATCCTATTAAAACATTAATGTACATTATTTCCATGTTTTTACCTCTCTATTATATAGTCTATTTTTAACTATTTAAAGTTTTTGTCTGTAATATTGAGCATAATCTATAATCACATGAACCAATATACCAGCTACAAAACCCACATATGGAGATGTTAACAGCGAAACAATGTAAAACACTACATAGAACAATGAGTTGTATATGGTTGATGCACACACCCTGTTTTTAATGTTTTCCTTATTTGATATTATATGAACTATTGAATCTATTATTATTGATATTGGTAATATTATGTATAATGGAATAAAGTTATTTAATATCCATATTGGAATTATTCTAAACAATCCGTCCTCAATAATCATCGTTACTATTCTAGCAACATGTTCGTTTTTTATTCCCTTCTTTTTTAGGTATAATATAACTGCTGATAATATACCACCAACTACCCACCAGTAGCCCCACCAACTACCCCAACCCGTATAAAGTGTGAATGTCGGTGTAACCGTTTTGTTTTCACTCATCGTCAACTCTAACGGGTTTGTTGAGCCGCCTGAACCACCGTTTACTGTCCAACTTGTGAAACTGTAACCCGATTCGGGGGTTGCTTCAATTTCTGCGGTTTCTCCGTTCAAATATTGGAATGTTCCAACTCCTAAGTCTGTCCATCCGCCCGTAGCAGAGTTGACGGTTAGATAGTAATATGTTGTTTCTCCTTCTTCAATTCCAGCAAGCGGGTGCGGATAAGTGTATGGTGTGTATCCTGTTGGTGCGTTTAGGAAGTAGTTCACGTTTTCAACTGAATCCGCAACATAATGTATCAATTCATCATAACCCGAGTTATCCCAGATGTATGTTTGGTTGATGAAACATTGTGGGCAGATGGGAGCATAGTTACCATAATCGTTATTTAAGTCAAGTAAATCATAGTCTTCTCCGCCACCAATAACAGTGTTATTATAGACAAGCGCAGAACCACCACGAATGTTAACAGCCCACATCTCAAAACTTTGAATCACAGACCAAGTATTATCAGGGTAACTAAACGTGTTATTGTAAACTTCAATACAACGAGTTCCAACACCTTCATAGCCCTCACTTCCAAAACTACCGTGTCCATCAACCTCAGCAATTCCGTAGCAACCAGTGAATGTATTGAATCGTGTAATTTGGTGTATGCCATCATTTGTCATTACGCCGTGTCGCCATTTGCTGAAATAGTTATCTTCAATCACAACAGTATAATTGTTGTATTGTCCCCACACATCGGTTGCGTCCTCTTCCCAAACATCACACCACCAACGCCGTAACGCAATTCCATATCCCAATGTGCGATTATCAAGTTCACTCATAAAACCCGGATTTCCAACAGTATTGTTTAATACACAATGGTCGATAAGTCCGCTTACTACACGCTGAATTTGGTAGCCATCGCCACCAAAAACCCAGAGTCCGCTACCGCATAGGTCTTGGAAACAGCAGTGGTCGACGCGAAAATCTGTTACACCAGTTGTTGCGCTATATTCGGCGTATGGCATGTAAACGGAGATTCCAGTAAACATTTCTCGGTCTGTTTCGTTAAAGTAGCGGTAGCCAATCATTTTAATGTCTGAAACTCTGAACGTGTTGTAAGGTGAGGTATTGTTAAATGTGTAGTATATTAGCGGTGCTTGATTGTCAGGTGCGCCAGTATCAATGTATTCGTCGATGTAGAATATTGTTCGCCATTCTTGAACATCCCCTGTTTCGTTTCGGGTTGTTGGTGCGCCGAATAGCCCAATGTTTGTTGTAACGTTTAGTCTTGGTAGTGTATTACCAATATTCCATCTAGCGTAACATTCTGGGAAGTAGACACTTCCGTTTACGTCGTTTGCTTCTACTAGGTCAACGGCTATTTGGGCTAAGGCGACGGTGAAGTCTTCCATGTAATGTATGAAATTTTCTGTTGTGTTGAATGTGATTGTTGCTGTAGCGTTTTCTAGTCCGTTTGTTGTGTTGGCGTAGCAGATTACGTTAAATTCGTCTATTGACGCGGGAAGGGTTAACGTTGTGTTTGCCCATGTATCAGAGAACTCGGATGCTGTTTCGTTAACAAAGTTTGTGCCGTCAGCAAAGTCTGTGCTGTACCAGTAATGGCTTAGTGTTCCATCGGTTGCCCAGTTGGTTTTGAATGATGCAACTGTTCCCTGTTTTGTTTGATTGAAAGAGTAGGTTAAGTCGGTGATTGAACCCGTGATATATGTTGCTTCTCCGCCAGCTTCCATGTCTGTAATACTTACATCATCAACATAATAGAAGTCTGCGTTCATATCACCCGTGTCACCAACGTAGAAACGTTCAACGTTTCCCTGATATGAAGTGTCTAAGTTTCCAGAGTTCCAGATGGCAACATCGTTTAGGTATAAATCTATTGAACCTTCTGAAGCGTCAACTTTGTAGTGTAACCCAAGATTATACCATGTGCCAGTATTCATTGTGGTGGCTAAGTCCTGAACGTTTGTTGAAGATGAACCACTGTAATACCAAATTTTGAAGGTGTTGAATTTGTTGAACATCACAGTTATGATGTTTACAGCGTTTGTAACTGAGTATAATTGATAGAAAACGCGCCAATCCTCAGTTTTTGCTCCAAGATAAATTGTGGAGTTATACCACGCTTCATCTTCCGCAGTTATCGTTTTGTAAACCCGTGTAGCATCAGTAACATTCATCGCGTAGCTTCCAGAATTCACCGTTGTTCCCTGAACAGTTGGTGAACCCACAGTTCCCGTCCATGCTCCACCGTCGGTTACATCAGTTCCCCCGCTATTTTCCCAACCAGAACTAAAAATTGTTGTAGCGTGGGTTGGAATAATTGAAAAGGTTGAAACTATTAACGTTAATATTAATAGAGTTATAAAGATTAATTGTTTTGTTTTCTTCATTATGCACTCATCTCCTGTTTGTGGTAGTCGTAGTAGATGGTTGTTGAACCACTCTCTGCAACCGTCATTTGAATCGTTATTTTGAAATCATATTTTGTGGTTAAATCGTTTGGAAGAATCATCATCTTTATTGACGCTGGAGTATTAGGAACTTTCATATTTACCACTTCGTAGTAGTCGCCTAGAATGTTTTTGCGGTAACAACGTATCGTATATATTTGGGTTACTGACGGTAAATTAATCGCAATTGAAGAATATTCGGTGCTAACGGCGGGTGTAACTTCAAAGATTATTTGTTCATCAGTGTTAGCAAGTAACGTCATGTTACCTGTTACTAAAACTTTTTCGTTGATTTTATCTGTTTGAGTTTTTATTGCCGCTATGTTTGCTCCTGCAAAAGGTGTAGCATCGCTTAAGACGTCAGATTGCGCTAAATCGTTTAATCCTGTGATTGCTTCTTGGAGATTAAAGTCTAATTGGTCTAAGTAACCGCAACGTGTTGCACCTAATCGCGTATTATATAAATCGTAGAGAATTTTTCCGATTGAATTAGCGGTATCTCCAGTAGCACATACTGATGCTCTAACATCTGCGGCACTATGACTTGAACGACTGGATATAGTTGCATCCAAATAACTGTTTAATAAATCAATGTAACCTGCACGGGTGCTAGTTAAACGATTTATGTAAAGTTCATAAAGAATTTTTCCGATTGAATTGGCTGGATGTCCAGTAAGGGCTACTTGTTGAACCATTAAATCAATTTGGTCGCTGATGTCATGTAGGTTATCTGTTGCTGAGCTATGTCCGCCCGATAAATCGTTTGTGCCGTCTAGTATTTGGTTTTGTTTTTCAATAGTTGCTGTTCCAAGACCAGCACCGATACCATCTAGTTGGTCACTTAACGTTTTTAATGTGTCGTTGTCTGTACCTCGTATATTGGCTTCGGTGGTTGAAATGTCTTGGTCAAGATGAGCTATTTCAGTATCATACTCTCCTGCGGGGGCTACAGATGCGCCAATAATATCTGTTTTTTGTTTTATTGCATCAACAATACCATCAACAGTTTCTATTTGGTCACTAATATCATGTAGATTATCAGTTGTTGCCGAATAACTACCAGAAAGGTCATCTGTTCCATCCATCATATAATTTTGTTTTTCAATAGTTGCTGCTCCAAGACCAGAACCAAGTGATGTTATTGCATCTCTTATGGCTTCAAGACTATCTGTTGAACCATTAAATGTTGCACCTTTGATTGTGGTTAATGTTGCTTCTAATGCACCATTAGATGCTAACATTGCATTATCTGTTCCACGTTCAGTCTCGTAAGATGAAGCTAGTAATGCGTTGTCTGTGCCTCTCATAGTAGTTGTTGGAATAGTATCAACCACATCTTTTATTGCTTTAAGTGTCTCAGTTGACCAGCCAACACCCTTTATTGCTGTAAGTGTAGCTTCAAGTGCTAATGCGCTTACATCTGCTTTAAAGTTATTTGGACTTGCCAACGTTGTAGCGATACCATCAACAACAGTATCTACTGTATCAACTTTTCCTTCAACACCAGCAACAGCTAAAGCAGATGCACGTTCACCAGTTCCCATCTGAATATTATATTCACCAGCTACGGCTACTGATGCACCAATTAAATCGGTTTTTGCTTTAATACCATCTATCAGTAAATCTGTTCTTCCACCATCAGCTAATTCAACTTGCAACTCTGCGGTATCAGCTAGAACAAATGCTAAATCACCTGCTTCTATCTCAGCAAGTGTTGGATGTGTATCTACTTCTGTTTTTATATCCTGTAAAATCTTTCCAGTTGAACCAACAACAACATGACCAGATGCTATCTCATCCCAAACTTGGTCAGCTATTCCAGTAATCGGAAATCCTTCATGTAGATATGTATCGGTGTCTCCATCATAAACCAAAATTGTATCATCTTCCCTATCAGTGGTGTCAACTGTTTTCCCTGCAATAGCTAATGTATCTGCGGCTTTACCATCTTTGATGTTGCACCCATCTATTGTTACTCCATTAGCTTCTGTTGTTTCAGCTATTGTGTTTGTTTTAATTTGTTTTCCAGCAACCTGTGTAATATCCGATGCTAATGCTTGTGCAGTTGTGTCTGTTTGACTCAGATAATCATCTATAATATCATCTATTGCTGTGTCTGTATCGTTTACTTCTGTATGAGTATGTTCGTCATCAACTTCTTTTGTTGGAACGTTTGGTTTTGATGCTCTAGTCATTAAATACACCTTTAATCATTATAAACATAACTACGTCTAACACTACTTAAATAGTTTAAAAATACATATAAACTTTTGCATAACATTTTATCAACTCAACTTATACGGGAATGTGTATGGAAATCCAGTGTTTAAATCTTTTCTGAGAATCAATAATCTACCATTGATTATGGCTCTTAATATGAGAACACCTTCTCCACCAACTGGTGCTTCTCTAATTGAAATATCGTAAATATCCATGATATAATCTGACATAAATGATGAGTGGTTACTAACTAAATAATCTTTAATATCATCAGCTATATCCATGATATATTTGTTTCTTTTTTCTCCCGATTCAACACATCTGTTATGAAAAATCATTAACGAAAATGGTTGTTCATAAAAAAGTCCCAGTTTGGGAGTTTTTCTACCATAAACATTTACAGATGATGTTTCTTTAAACTCAACAACAACAAACGGTAAATTATCTGCCATCAAATAATCGTTAATACTGTCTTGGTCAGATGTTACATTTGTTGTATCTAGGTCTGAGCTACTGGCTACAACTATTGCGTTAAACGCATCTTTTATATCGTTTATTGCTCCACTATTTGGCATTTAATCACCACTAACATAAACTAAATCTATTGTTGTATTCCATATCACATCAGATACTATTCTACCAACTATTATTGATGAAGAAGCCTTTTCTATCATCACTGAATCATTTAAACTTATTGCCGAATCTGTTAATTGTTGAGCAGTTGCTACATATGAATCATGTATTACCTGTCTCTGAGTTTCTGTTAATTCACAGTTAATAGAATATGTTTTTGGTTCAGCTAATTTTCCCACAGAATCCACAGTTCCAACAGTATCTCCAACAATACTTTTTCTAGGATTTCTTGTTATAGATGTATTACTAAAAGATTTTACCCTACTTAAACTAACAGAACCTAAAGTTAACACCATTAAGCAACACCACTGTCAAATCCAAAACCATATAACCCAACTAAGTCTTTTGCTCGGTCAACTAACGTTTTCCTTATTATAGACATCGTATATTTATCTGTAACAGCACTACCATCTTTTGCTTGTAACACAAACCCAGTTGTCTGAACCCGTCTACCAAGTAACAAATCAAATGTTTTCGCACCAGCTAAACATGCACATGCCTCTTCTATATATGATGGTACAGTTGTTTTAAATGGGTCAAAACTATATGTTACCTTTACTGGATAACCATCTGGTAATACACCACCCTTAGTTGTGTATGTTGGTTTGTTTTCAACCATCACAATTATTTCACCAGTTGGTATATTCCACATTACCCCATCATTGAAGTTTAGGTTATCTAAATATACAGTACATTCCCCATCAGAATATAAATCTAAATAGTATAGATTTTCACTGTTCCAATCAACATTCTTCACAAAATCATCTAACTTTATCATTATTGTATATTCTACATTTGATTTATATACAGTAAAACTGTAATAGTTATAGTTTCCGCTTCTATCATAAAGTTTTATTGTGAACGTTCTAGATGAATCATTTGTTCTGAATTTAAATGCTACCCACTCATGTATATTTATGTTTTTATCCAAGTTTTCCCCAGATGGATACCTCATATATCCAGCAGTTGAAAATATTCCTTTAAGTGAATAACTTTGATTATAAACTATTGTTGCCTCATTAGATAATGTGCAGTTACTAGAACTCCAACTACTTGATTCGTTTTCACAACCTAAATCACAGTCATCTTTTGGATATGGTAACTTCATTCTTTTATTATTCAAGTATATAGCAAACACTTTTTCAACATTATTTGCTACATCATAGTGAATACTGTAAACTTCATCTTCTGGTCCTAAACTAAAAACATATTTTTCTCCATCACCAAAATGTTCTTCTCCACGAACAATTATTGGACTTCTCAACCACTCTTTAATCTGACTTTCAGCCCAACTGATATGTTCAGTTATTAATGTTGTTACCTGCGCCTCTGTTAAACCTAATACTGTCTGTATTTTAGATGAAGATAAACCAGAAACGTTATATACTTTAGACTCGGTACAATAAACCATGTATCATTACCTCACACTGAACTCGGTATTACCCACGTTCACTACTGATAGAATATACAAAAATACTTATTAATCTTTGTGAGAACAAATTCCACCATTCATGGTATAATGAAATTGCTCATAGAGGTTGGTAACATAAAATATATAAAAAAATAAAGGGGTGGCTTACCCAACAGTGTTAGGTAGCCTTTATTCAAAGTTGAACCAGATTGTGTTAATGCAATCGTTTTAACTGTTTAATTAACAGGCGGATTCTCAGTAATACTAATTACGCATTACTTATGAGCCCGATTGCATTCGCCTGAACGACCGCACTCCCATACCTGACCGAAGCCACGTATAGGTCACGACCATACAGAACTTCCCTATCTTGCTCAACTGTGTATCTGCGTTTCCATGCAAATATTGTGTTTGGACCGAACCTATGTGTTTGTGGTGTTACTAATACTGCAAGTGCTGGTGTCATGTTGTCTGAAACAATAACTTTAACACCTGCAACTACTGGAACTAATGGTCCACCTAGATTACCTGCGAATGGAACTGAACCTTGCTGGTAGCGAATAGTTTCAGTGAATGTGGTTGAAACCAAGATGTCATATTGCTGGTCTGGGTGAATAACAAGTGAAGGAATACCGTCATCAACGAACCAAGAATCTGCTTCTAGCAAACGTTTGATGTCTGCAATGTCGGCAAATGCTAAAGTTCCGCCAGTATCCGCATCAACTGAGTTACCTACTCCCGCAATCAAAACATCTCTGATAGCTCCATCAATATAATCCATAATTGCGTCTGCACACTTCTGTAAGTTAGCTCTGAGCCAGTTAATTGCTGGCATGTCTTCTCCCAATACAGTAGATAGCCTAAAAGCAACATAGATTATGTTTCCGATGGAAATATCTGTGTCAGTTGTGGTGATGTCTGTTGGTGAAAAACCGCTTGTATCCAGTGAAGCTTCTGTAATTGAGGTTGCAGAGAAACCAGCCGATACTGCTGGAACTGAAATTTTTGTTCCAACTTTACCTACTAGAACGTCTGTTTCAAGAACAAGTCCCAAGAATACCTTTCGTTTTGATACACCTAATAGAAATTCACGCCATACCATGTGGGGTTTGTAGTCCGATGCCAAGTCTCCGCTTAATAGTGTTTCTTCGATTGTAAATGTCATTTTTTATTCTCCTATAGTTTATTTAATAGTTACATAATACAAACTTTATTTAAATATGTTTTCTGAAAAAAAAGTTACTTATTTGTAAAAATTTATTATCAAATATATTTTTATGACATAATAGTATATAAGTTTCAATATAACACTGCTATATGTTGATATTAATGAGCGCAGAAGAAGATAAAAGTAAAGAAAGTAAAACAATAACACATAAGATGGAAATATCCACAAGTGAAAAAGAACGAGAAATATCAAAACAGAAAGACGATATTCTTGAACAAAAAGCAAAACTAGAGAAAGAGTTAGAATTTATCAAAAACCAATATAACTCTGCCGTAACAGACCTTGAAAAAGCAAACAAAGATGTTGAATTAACTGCAAAAGAACGTGATGATTTAAAATCTAAATACACAGAAATTGCAATGACTAGATATAACGCAGAGAAAGATGCTTTGATTACACAAGCAAAAAATGTTTTACCAGCAGAAAAAATAACTGAGATGGAAAAACAGATAGATAGTCCAGAGAAACTTGATAAGATGAAGTGGATGGTTACAAGCCTAGTTGAACAATTAGCAGAAGGTAAAAAGGCACATCAAGAAACACAGGAAAACAAAACACCATTACCGCCAAACCCAGAAAATAAAGGTGCTGGTGGTTCAGGTAATGCTACAATGGAACAACCAAAAACATTTATTTCAACTGATGATTTTATGAAAAAACCATTTAACAGCAAGAAAGAACTTGTTGATTACCTATATGACCTAGTTGAACGTGGAGAAGTTGTTGAACGAACAATCTCAGATGGTAAAGGTGGAACAAGAACAGTAGAGGAACGTGTAGGACCAAACGTTAAAGCAGAACAGGCATTGGTTGAGTTGTGGAAGAAACACTTTAACAGTGAAAAAAATGCCGCAAGTGGAAAGAAAACATTTGTAATGTGCCCATCATGTAAAGGATTATATGATGCAAACAGTGGTACATGTCCACTATGTAAAGTATCTCTAACCAAAGGACCTAATATAGATGAACATAACATAAGGGTGATTAGTTAAAATGTTACCACCATTTAATACAAAAACAAGAAACTACAACATGAACAAAGAGGAACTTATCGAGTGGATGAAACAACATGGATGGACATATGGAAACGATGAACTTGTACAAAAATATGTTGATTTTCCAAGCGGTGGACCTCTTGCTGGTAGAATAACTGTTGATGAATTGGTGTATATACCAAAGAACTTTACGTGTCCAAGTATTAAACATACATCAAATGAGTATGTGTTCTTAACACTTATGCCAACTGGTGTATACCTAACATGCATACATAGAAACTGTCGTAAAACAACTGGACCTATTGATAGAGCTAAAGCACTTAGGCGTGGAAGAGGTAAAGAAATTACCGTAGAAGAAGCACTTGAAATAGAAAAACAAACAAAACAACAGGGATTAATTGGAAAGATACAAGACTATGCTGATAAACAGGGGATGTTTATAGATTAACATCTCCCACTTTTTTGTGATTTAAAATGGCTTCTCCCTATTCTAATATACTAAAAAAGTTAAAGGATAAAGAGAAGAATAGGGGTATTGCACCAGAAGTTGATACGTGGAGAGAATATTATTTAAAGGCTGGACCTGTTGAGTTTGCTGAGAAAGAACTTGCATGTCCGATTGGTTTACCACTACACCCAATTTATGGTGTTCCAAAATATGTAATCTTATCAGATGACCAAAAAGAGTTTCTTACAGACCTATTTAATAAAAACAAATTTAGTATAGTTTCTGCTAGTCGTGGTGCTGGAAAAACCTTTAGTGTTGCTATTTATGTTTGTTGGTGTATAGTTGTATATGACTTCTTTGAATCAACTATTATGGGTGGAAGTAGCGCACAATCTGAAATTATACAAAACTATATAGAATATTGGATGTACCATAACAAAAAACTGGATTATGTTATAGATAAATCAATTAGAGGAAACCTTAATCCTCACATAGAAACAAAGTGGGGTAGTGTTGCACGTTTTGTTGGTGCATCAAAAACATCTACTCGTGGACACCACGTAAAACTTATTATTATAGATGAGGTTGTTTCAGCAGAAGAAAAAGGTGCTGATGGGGAAGCCGCAGTAAGAGCTATCTGGTGGCAGATGATTGGAAAAGAAGATGCACAACTTGTAATGTTATCTACTGCACACTCAGTATTTGGTACATTCTATGAATATTATAACGGTGATATAGGTAAAGAATTCAAGAAATATCGTTGGAGTATCGCTAAACATATTAGCGGAGAAACAAACCCATACAAGATATACGATGATGAGAACCCTGATAACTGGAAACCTAATGTTTGGTGGGTGTCAGAAAAAGATTTAAGGGGACTAAGAATTGCCAAAACCAACGATGAATTTTTATGTCTATTAGGTGATAGTATTATATATGGGGTTAATAAACCAATAAAAACAATAAATGTTGGAGAAAAAGTAACTGGATATGATAAAAATACAGAAGTTTTAGCTACAACCAAACGAAAATATAGTGGAGAATTAATAGAAATCAAACCAAGAAACATACAACAGGTTTCTTTTACCCCAGAACACCCAATAGCTGTTTGTAATATAAATAGAAAGACATTGTGGAAAAAACCAAAAAAGAATTATAAAACAGGTAATTACTCTGGTATTAAATATGAAATAAATAATAAAAGATTTGAACAAGCAAAAAATATTACTACTGATGATTATTTAATTTTACCCCGCAATAATAATGGAAGAGTAGAAGTAGATGATGATTACGCAAAATTATTAGGTTGGTATCTAGCAGAAGGTAGTATGTCAAATGGACAAGTAACATTAAGTTTAGGATATACAGAAGTAAAAGAAGCAAAAGAGTTAAGTGATATAATACAAAAATATTTTAACAGAAAGGCAACACCACATAGATATGGTTCTGTTATCAAAGTTAGTTTTAGGTGTAAAGGTAAAACTGATATATTTAAACTGTTTAACACAAAAGCATATAAAAAACAAATACCAGATTTTATAAAAAATGATTGGTGTGAAAAATCTTTACGAGTTTTTATTTCTTCATATGTAGATGGTGATGGAATAAAAACAAAAGATGGTGGTTATGCATGGCTTGTTGGAACGGCTTCAAAACAGATAATGTTAGATTTAACAGAAATTCTAATAAAAATCGGTATTGTCCCATATATACACTATAATGAGAAATCAATAAAAAAAATAACAACAAACAAAAAGACATATGAAGCATATTTTAAAGAAAATTGGTTTATTTCATGGTCATTTAATAGATGGAATAAAAAACCAAAATGCCCATTCTATATAGTAAAAAAGAATTTTATTTATCTTCCAATAAAAAACATAACCAAAAAAACAGTAAAAAATATTGAAGTTTATAACTTGGATACCAAACAAAACGTTTTCTGTGTACCATTCCTAGTTCATAATTGTGAGGCACTTGGTGGTTTCAGTCAGATGGGTGGATTACTGTTTCGACATGACCACATAGAGAGAGCAGTTTGTAATAGAAAAGAATGTGAGATATGTGAACCATATACTGGTAACTGTTTCCTAGTTAATGAGTATAGAATCGGAGAAAATGCGTGTCATATAACAGAACGTGTTGGTGGTATAGATTGGGGAGATAGAAGCCCAAATGCTATGACTATACTTGGTAGACATGGTGATAAAGTGTTTGTGTTATTTAACGATGAAGTAATTACAGCACTTGTAGAAGAGAAGTTAATGTGGGCAAAGGAATATCTTGATAAATGGTGTGTAGACTTGTTATATCCTGACCCAGAAGAACGTGGAATGATACAGGCACTAGAAAACATTGGTGATTACTCCATCATTAAAATATGGGAAGTGTTAGGTCAGAAAGCAAAACGTGAACTTATGATTAACGCAAAGATGCACATGGAAAAAGACAAACTTGTTATTCCAAGAAAATATACACATCTAATAAATAGTCTTAAACAAATGAGTTTAGATGAACATGGTAACATAGTTAAAAGGAATGATCACTCCTACGATTCATTTGCATATGCACTAAATGAATATAACGAAAATGATTCATTATCTGAGTTTTATATGTTAGAAGGTAGAGAAATAAAGAAGATATGGAAATAACTATCTTATTTCTTTATACTCTAAATCGAATGAAACAGTGTTTTTTCCACGTCTTGGTTTTATAGTTATTATTGGACTTCCTAACAATGCTGGTCTATATGTTTTTTCTTCAACATAGCTAACAGTGTTTTTCATATATCCACGTAAAAAGTTTCCACCAAAAACAAACCACGAAAGTTTGTCTCTAATCTCCATATTATCATCAATGTAAAGGTTTGCTGTTTTATCTGCAATTCCAATATCATGCATGTGGAACATTAGATATAAATCAGCATATGGAAATACTGTTGCTAAATCTGAGATGTTTTTTACTCGTGAAGACTTTGTTCTTGACCCACTCCAACCATGATGTGTATAGATGTCAAAACATGCATTATCAAAACTTGGGAACATTAACCTTAAATAAGCATCTATTGTTAGATATGGAACATTTAATCTTTCAGACAATTCTTCCACATAGTTATGTATAGAGTTTTTCTTCCAATGAATAATATCATGGTTACCATCAAGCAATCCTAAACACTTGTTTTTTATTGGTGTAAACAGTTTTTCTATTTCCCTATACTGTTCTCGTGGAGTTTTAAATTCTGTATCTATTGCCCTATAATCAAACCGTTTATCATTGGGAACTATGCTGTCACCGTAGTCTCCTCCTCCCACCCAGTAAACATCGTTGTCTTTAATATAATCTATCACATTATTTAAAACAGATTTATCACAGTTTATATGACCTAGATGTATATCACCGAGAGCCACAATAGTTAATTCATCTCTTTGAACAATATTTCGTACCACTTTCATTTTACTTCAAAATCCTATCTTCTATTCGTATACAGTTATTATCAACTGGTTCTTCTATACTATCTTTGTGTGGCGGTTGCCTATAAATCTTTTTATACCATCGCCCACATCTTCTACATCTCCACTCTATACCCTTAGATATGGGGTTTTGTTCCCCACATTCTGGGCATGGTTTTCTGTCTGTTTGTTCCATCTATGTCAACCTATCAATGGATATTTTGAAGTGAGAGTTCTTTCCCGCACTAATATATTCTCCACCAGCCTCAGTTAACGCAGAAGCTATCTTTGCAAAATTGTCTGAACCCAAGAATCTTTTAGGTTTTATTATCACATTATTGGCTTCAACCGTAAAGAACAACATATCGGCGTATTCTTTTGATAGGAGATTTGAAGCCAATACAACAGCATCTATTTCACTGTTTTCATTGTCTGAAAGTTCCGAAAGATTATTATTTACTGTTAACACACTGTTTGGATTGTGAACTATCACATCTATTAAACCGTTAACTGCTGTAATCAAGTCTTTAAGATATTTCTTTGTTGAGTCCGTGAAATCAACCGTTATAACTGTTTGTTTATTATCAGAGTTATTATCTACTACAATCTCGTTTTCCATTTTTCATCAGATAAAGAATATAGTGGTGTGGTATATAAACATTATGACATAAAATAGAAAGATATTTAAACGTAGGCTATGTAGTAAATATGATAACAATGACAAAGAAACCTAAGAAAACATGGGTTAGTGCAACACTTAGTGAAATAAACGTTGAAATGGTTAGACAAAAATCATACGATTTATTTGATGGCAACTTCAGTGCAACTTTAGACCATATAATAAATACTTATAGAAACATATTCTCTGACCTAATGATGAAACAGTTAATGAGAGAAGTTTACGATGCCTACGATAGAATTAGAGAAGAACAAGAATAGAATAGGGTGTAAACAACCTTCTGGTGATTGTCCAGTTGGTAAAAGAGTTGACTGTTACTGCACACATAATAAATACTGTAATCATCAGCTTTTAAATCTAAAAACCGAAATATTTATTCAAGAAAAAATCAATAAGTTATTTTAACAGTGCTTCCAACTGGGTAAGTGAAAACTATCTCCAACTCTGGTTTAACTATTAAAGTTTCCTCTATTGGAACTAACTCTAACTTACTTAATGTTTCTTCTATATCCAATACCTTAGCATCTTGTTGTCCTCTAGGAACATTCGCTGGTATAAGCTGTACATGATTAACAATAAAATTAACCACTTTAGCCAAGAAACCATGACCAGTAGTAGTTAATACAGGTAATCCATCATTTAGTATTGGTTCTAGTCCACCGTTTCCACCAACACTTATACCCATACCTTTACCCAAAGACTTAATTGTATCAATTATTTTAGGGTATTTTTCTGTGTTCCACACCTTTATTCTACCCATTATTTTATGGGTGGTTTCATCAACCCAAGTTGATATAACTTCACCTATTTCATACACTTTATCTTTTAAATGTCTACCAGCTTCATCAGCACCATATCTAACAACTTTTCCAACTAAGTCTTTGGCTATTTTGGGAAAATCGTTAAATTGGTAATATCTTCCATTACCACTTAATCCCTCTGATAGAAAACATGTTCGTAGTATAGAATAGTCTTTACTTATAGCTTCCTCTATTACGAATGGACTATTAAATATTATGTTTGAACTCATTTTTCAGATACCACTCTATAACTTCATTTATGTCAGTGTCTACTGTTTCATGTTCCACCATTTTTAATGTTTCTTCTATTGGTTCTTTTGTGTAGTCAATATTCTTTGTCTTCATTGTAGCATAAAAGACTTGTAGTGCCTTTTTACAGGTTTTCACTCCATCCTGTGACATATCTCTAGTATTGCAGTATTTTTCACTTATTTTTTCCAATACTTTTCTATATCTAGGATGTATCGGCACTACAATCACCTATTAATCCGATGGACCTGTAGTAATTGACACTGCTTCGCCAGTTACTTCTTCAGCCATTATATCGTTTGGTGAACCCATCACTGGTCTCCAAGCATATGATTGACAGTTAGACAATGTTATTATTGAGTTAGAAACTCCATCAACTTCTCCACTAAATGAGAATGGAACTCTGTTCTTAGTTAGGTCATAAAGCAAACTTGTATCTGTATCTGTTTTGTACCAACGTTTCAACGTAAAGGCACATTTTTCTCCACCCAAAGCATGTAATCCAGTTTTAGAACCATAGTAATGATTTACTCCACCATCTATAGTTAGTTCCATAGTTGCAGATTCAACTACTCCAACAGCACTACCGTTTATCTTTATTACACAATCAACAAGTTTATATGGTCCAGCCATTATTACTTACCTTTCCTAATTAGTTTTTCATACCACTCTGTTACCTGAGTTGGGTCTGTAGTTTGTACAGTCTTTTGTTTAGGAACTTCACTTAGTATGAAACGTTCCACAATAGCGTTAATCTGTTCTTGTGGTGTCTCTAATACCTGTAACGCAAACTCAACTGTTTCATCTGTTGATACACTAAATCTCTGCGCTTTTCTCTTT